>Ga0307477_10004181_pt1 | contig 10532 bp, 9 predicted proteins | sample atmos_gasesECM2C_FD_203316 | JGI IMG/M metagenome (GOLD analysis project Ga0307477, IMG submission 203316) | Hardwood forest soil microbial communities from Morgan-Monroe State Forest, Indiana, United States - atmos_gasesECM2C_515 | ecosystem: Environmental > Terrestrial > Soil > Temperate... | reverse complement strand
TTGCTCGCCTGTTCTCCCTAACAGATTGCAGGTGGCCAAGCCGAAGGCAGCCAAGCTGACGTCGGGGATCGACAGGACCCCGCAGCGGGCGATGCTCCGGGCTATAGGGCTAACAGACGAGGACTTTGACAAGCCCATCATCGGGATCGCCAACACGTGGGTCGAGGCGCAGCCCTGCAACTACAACCTCCGCGAGCTGGCGCTCAAGGTGAAGCAGGGCGTGAGGGACGCAGGGGGGACGCCCCTCGAGTTCAACACGATAGCCATCAACGACGCCATCGCGATGGGGCACGAGGGGATGAAGGCTTCCCTGATCAGCAGGGAGGTGATAGCGGACTCGATCGAGCTGGCGACGGTGGGATATCAGTTCGACGCGATCGTGACCATCGGCGGGTGCGACAAGACCCAGCCCGCGTCCGCGATGGCGATGGCTCGCCTGAACGTGCCCAGCGTCTACCTCTACGGGGGGAGCATCCCGCCGGGCGAGTACAACGGGAAGGAGGTCACGATACAGGACGTCTTCGAGGCCATGGGCCAGGTCTCGAGGGGGACGATGACTGTTGCCCAGCTCAAGGACCTGGAGTGCAACGCCTGCCCCACCTTCGGGGCGTGCGGTGGGATGTTCACCGCCAACACGATGGCTTCGGCCCTGGAGGCGATCGGGATCACCGTCCCCAACAGCGCCGCCCCGATAGCCCCGAGCGAGCAGCGGGCGAAGATCGCATACGACACAGGGTGGGCGGTAATGAAGGCGCTCGAGAGCAACACGAGGCCCCGCGACCTGCTCACCAAGGAGGCGTTCGAGAACGCGATAACCGTCGTCGCGGGGATGGGAGGCTCCACCAACGCTGTGCTCCACCTGCTGGCCATCGCTTACGAGGCAGGGGTGAAGCTGACGCTCGACGACATCGACCGCGTGGGGAGGAAGGTCCCGGAGCTCGCAGACCTTCGCCCGGCTGGCAAGTACGTGATGTCGGACGTCGACAGGGTGGGAGGAGTCAGGGTCGTGATGAAGCAGCTTCTCGACGCGGGGCTCCTACACGCCGACGCGAGGACGGTCACGGGCGAGACCATAGCCGAGAGGCTGAAGGGGGTGAAGCTCCCCGCCGGGCAGGACGTCATCCACCCCATGTCCAGCCCCGTGAGAAAGTCTGGGGGGTTCGCGATCCTCAGAGGCAACTTGGCCACGGAGGGAGGGGTGCTGAAGACGGCCGGGTCGACGAGGAACGAGCACAAGGGGCCGGCGAAGGTCTTCGACAGGGAGGAGGACGCGCGCCAGGCGATCATGGACAAGAAGATCAAGGCGGGCGACGTGGTGGTCGTCCGGTACGAGGGGCCCAAGGGAGGACCGGGGATGCGGGAGATGCTCGTGGTCACCTCTGCAATCGTCGGGCAGGGGCTGAAGGACTCGGTTGCCCTCCTCACCGACGGTAGGTTCTCGGGCGCGACCCACGGTTTCATGATAGGGCACGTGGCCCCCGAGGCGGCGGTTGGAGGGGCCATCGGACTCCTAAAGGACGGGGACATCATATCAATCGACGTCGCGAAGAGGTCGCTCAACGTCGAGCTCTCGGACGGGGAGCTCGCCAAGAGGAGGAAGGAGTGGAAGCCAATGCCCCCGAGGTACACCCACGGGGTCTTCGCAAAGTACGCCGAGCTGGTGACCTCGTCCTCCAAGGGCGCGGTCTGCCTGGTCTCCGGCGAGAAAAACGGCGCTGCCTAGTCTTCTTTCTGCCCGTCGCGAGGGCGACTCCCGCTGAACAAGGCGGAACTTTCTCTCTTGACTTCCGGAACCGCGTCTAAATCGGAATCATCAGACACGATTACATCGACTTTCTTGCTGAGCGCCGATGTCACATGTATCGCATCTCTCGGAGCGATGTTGTACTCCGCAAGCAGCCGCTGTCCGGACCGGATGATTTCCTCGGAAACGATTACGAACCGCAAGTTAGGATACGCGGCAAGCTTCTCGCCGGCTTGGATTGAGTCGGCCCTCCCGAGAACTCTCCGCACCACCCACACCACTTCATCCCACGTCAGCGTCGAGGTGTATGCAGTGACCTCTCCCTTTTCGATGGCAGCGAGTACCTTCTTAGAATCAGTCGATTTCGAGGAACGCTCGTAGATCAGAGGTGAGATGAATATGTTCGAGTCAATGTAGACGCTTTTGACGCTCAACTCTCTCCTCCCCCAATAACTTCTTGATGTTGACTGCGTGGTCAAGCTTCTTGGAATAGGTAGTCGTGAAGTAGTCGACGTAGTTCTCTGTAGGAGGGCTCGCCCTCCTTATCATGACGGAGCTGTCTCGCGCCTCGACGACCACTTCGGCTCCCTCCCTTATGCCTGTCTGCTCTCTAATTTCTTTCGGGATGACCACCTGACCCTTGTCTCCAACCCTCATCCGACTTTTCATACTTGCAGTCCGAAGTATAACTTACACTTATACTTTTTGAGAGAGTCGGAACGCGGGGGACACGTTCCAAGACCATCTACTCTAAATGTGACCGCTGAAGGCTCTCGGGGAAAGGATGCCGAACACACCGGAGGCGAGCCTGGCGGGCGGCTCTGACAACGTCTTCCAGAGGCTCTTCTCGCCGCCCCTACTGAAGGCCCTCGAGGAGAGGGGGTTCTCTTCGCCGACCGACCCCCAGATGAGGCTCGTCCCCCTCGTGGCGGACGGCCGGAACGCTCTCCTCATGTCGCCGACCGGGACGGGGAAGACCGAGGCCGCCTTCCTCCCGATACTCGACAACATGATCAGGAACGGGCTGGCCAGGACGAGCGGGACGAAGCTGCTCTACATCACGCCGCTCAGGGCGCTGAACAGGGACATGCTCGAGAGGATGAAGTGGTGGTGCAAGAGGTTCGACATCAGGCTCGGCGTGAGGCACGGGGACACGGGGGCCGCGGAGAGGGCGGGTCAGAGCATGGCCCCGCCGGACATACTCATCACGACGCCGGAGACCCTCCAGGCCATCCTCACGGGGAGGAGGATACGCGAGAGCCTCCGATTCCTCAGGTGGGTCGTCGTAGACGAGGTCCACGAGATGGCCGAGGACAAGCGGGGGAGCCAGCTCTCGCTGGCGCTCGAGAGGGTCAAGAGGCTGGTCGGGAGGGACTTCCAGATGATAGGGCTCTCGGCCACTATCGGTTCGCCCGACGTGGTCGCGAAGTTCCTGGTGGGGCAGGGCGCCGACTGCGAGGTGGTCCGCGTGCCGGTCGAGAAAAGCCTCGAGCTGGCCGTCACGAGGCCGGAGCCTACTCCCGAGGACAGCGCCCTGGCCGAGAGCATCTTCACTTTCCCCGAGGTCGCGGCCAGGCTGAGGACCATCAAGGAGATCGTCGACAAGTACAGGTCGGTCCTTATCTTCACGAACACGAGGTCGGAGGCGGAGGCCCTCGCCAACAGGTTCAGGGTCTGGGACGAGAGGCTCCCCATCGGGATACACCATAGCTCCCTCTCGAGGGCGACGCGGGAGGCGGTCGAGAAGAGCCTCAGGGAGGGGAAGATCTCGGGGGTTATCGCGACGAGCAGCCTCGAGCTCGGGATAGACATCGGGTTCCTCGACTACGTGGTCCAGTACAACTCGCCGCGCCAGGTCTCGAGGCTCATCCAGAGGATTGGGAGGAGCGGCCACTCCATCGGCCAGATCTCAAAGGGGATGATAATCACGCAGGACTCGGACGACGCCCTCGAGGCGATCGTCCTTTGCAGGAAGGCGGTCGCGGGGGAGCTGGAGCCGCTTGTCCCCTTCAAGAACGCGAGCGACGCGGCCATCCACCAGATCGCCGGGCTCCTGGTCGAGTCCAGCTCGTGGAAGCTCGAGGACCTCTACTCGCTTCTCAGGAGGTCCTACCCTTACTCGACTCTGAGCATAGAGACGCTAAAGTCCCTGCTCTCCTACATGCAGAACAGGTACCCAAAGCTCCTCCACTTTGGGGAGAAGGACGGGATAGTCAGCAGGGGGCGCGACCCGAAGGCCCTCTTCGAGTATTACTTCGAGAACCTCTCGATGATCCCGGACGAGAAGCAGTACATCGTGATAACGGAGGGGGACAGGATGGTGGGCGTCCTCGACGAGGCCTTCGTCTCGGAGTACGGCCAGATCGGTGTCAAGTTCGTCGAGGCGGGGAGGTGCTGGAAGATTCTCGAGATCTACGAGCACAAGGTGTACGTCGGACCGGAGGAGGACCCCACGGGCGCGGTCCCGAGCTGGGTCGGCGACGAGATCCCTGTCCCCTTCCCCGTGGCCCAGGAGGTGGGCGCGATCAGGAGGGAGTACGCGGAGGAGACCGCCAAGGGGGCGGGGGAGAAGTTCATCGCGGCCCTCTGCGGCAGGTACCCGATCGACCCTAAGGCCGCGACCGAGTCGCTGAGAGAGACCGCCGAGCAGGCCGCCCTCGGGTTGCCCGTCCCCTCGGACCGCCTTGTCACGATAGAGAGGTGGGACAAGTACGTCGTGATCCAGTGCTCGTTCGGGCACAAGGTCAACCGGCTCCTGGCGAGGGTCGTCGCGCACCAGCTCTCGGAGAAGCTGGGCCAGTCGGTCGCGGTCCACCAGGACCCGTACAGGATAATCTTGGAGGTCGACTCCTCGCCGAAGCTCGTCGAGTCGATGATCAGGGAGCTCGCGGGGAAGGACATGAGGGCGATGGCCAGGGCGGCCGTGGAGCGCTCCGGGATATTCAAGCGGCGGCTCATACACGTCGGGAAGAAATGCGGCGCGATAACCAAGGAGGCGGACTATGCGAGCCTCTCGATGTCAGGGCTGATGGAGGCGCTCCGGGGGACGCCCGTCTACGAAGAGGCTGTCAGCGTGATATTCCACGACGACTTCGACGTCGAGGCGGCTCGCTCGGTGGTCGACCAGATCAAGGAAGGGGGGATAGGGATCGAGATAATCGAGTCGGAGGGGCCGTCGCCGATCGCCCGGATAGGGCTTGAGGAGGTGAGCAGGAGGGGCGAGATAGTCTCCCCCGAGAGGCTCAGGGCGATAATCAGGCAGTCGACGTCGGCCAGGATCAACGAGAGCTTCCTGGTCGCGGCGTGCACGAACTGCTGGGAGTACGTCGAGCTCAGGCGCGTGGGTAGCGGCGGGGTGGCCAAGTGCCCCAAGTGCGGGAAGGAGGCGGTGGGGTACACCACAGAGGCGTACGAGAACGTGTTCGCCGCGTCCCTAAAGGCGAGGAGTCGCATCGACGTCGGCGGGAAGCCCTTCAGGGTGCTCGAGTCAATCAGAAAGTCGGCCCTGCTGAGGAAGGAGTTCGGGGACGACGTCCTCGTCCTCATGGCAGGGAGGGGGATCAGGCTCTCCGACGTCGCCGCCCTGGTGGAGAAGAGGAAGAAGGAGGGCGGAGAACTCGTCGACTATGTCATCGAGGGCGAGCGCGAGGCACTAAGGCGGCGGTATTTCGTGGATTAGCGATTAGACGGTCAATCATCGAGAATTGCCGAACGCGCAGGGCCAAGACGCTGATTTTTCCTGATTCGCCTTAAATGGATATCAGGCCCCTGACCCCCACAATATTACGTGAACTTGCCAGAGTGGTGGGCTGAGGGGCGGCTCATGCCAGAGCACGAGTGTGACATCGATCTGCTCGTCGAGAACCCCAACTCAGGCTATCGCTGGGAGGAGACCATGTGGAGAGGATGGGATGTCCCTTCGCGCCGCCCCCAGCCAAGGTTCCCGCAGAAGCCCAAGAAGCGAGGTAGGTAGGTTGGCCGACAAGAAGGCCCCCGATGAAAAGGGAGTGCAGGCCACCACGTTCTTGCCTCAAAGTTCGATCTATGCTAAGGAACCAGATGACCAGCTCAAGATGGCTAAGACCCTACTCGCGGCTACCCCGTCGATCAAGATCGTGGTCGAGGTACCAAGATACGCCCACGACCTGTTGCTCGCATACCACGGAAACCGCCTCCCGGCGTTCTACAACCTGGCCGTCCAGACCGCGGTCCGGCACTGGGCCGACTCTGAGTTCGACACGACCACCCCGGCGAGACTGGAAGTATATCGCGCGTTCGACAGGCTCGCCACGGCTCGATCTATCCTGTCGTGGTTGAGGTTCGGGTCGGAACTCGAAGGCGCACAGCTCGAAGAGCTGGAAGAGCTAGAGAGCAAGTGAAGGGACGAGCCGCCTGCGGCTAGAATGTGCATAAGGTCTACAGCTTGCTTGTAGCCTGAGTGCCCTGCGCAAGAATCAGGGTCATCAGGGACCTCTCGTCGACCTCGGCCCGGGTCCTCCAGCCTATCCGGAGCATGTCCTTGTCGTCGCGGTCGAGGTAGCCCCGCTTGACGTATCTCTCCACGGCGTAGTCTATCCGCCACCGGGGGAACTTGTTCCTCAGGAAGGTCTCGAGCTCCTTCCTCGAGATCCGGCCCTGCTTGGAGTTGATGAGAGCGATGCTGGCGGCGAGGACGGCAAGGTCGTCTATCCTGAACCCCGCCGTCTCGGCCTCGGTGAGGGTGGGTGCTTCTCTGAACCTCAGGAGGAAGCGGATGGAGTCGTCGGTGCCCTCGGGCCCTGGGACTTGGAAGACCTCGAGGCCCAGGGGCTTCAGGTCGTCGGAGAGTACCTCGACTATCTTCTTGTAGTCCTTCCCGAGGTATCGCCTCATCTCCCAGCCTTTCACCCCTGGGTTCCTCCCCCTCTGGAGGACGAGGACCTGGAATGCCTTCCTCGTCTTCCGCTCTAGCTGGGCCCTGTCGGCCTCGGGGGTGCTCATCTTACCACGATCGCGACCGACTTGGTCCCGGGCCCGGGCGTCCCCTGCACGGTCGAGACGAATATCTGCTCGGTGAGGGGGTCGACCCTCAAGGTGGCCCTCCCCTCCGTCACGACGAACGCCAGGAGGTAGGCACGGAGCGCGGTCTCCTCAGGGGTCTTGCCCGCCACGAAGTCCCTGTAGTCCGTCTCGACGCCCTTGCTACGGTCCAGGAGCTCCTTGTAGAGCTCGTTCAACCTCGACTCGAACTCTTCCTTGGTGAAGATGTTCAAGGACTCTAGCTCCTCGAGCTGGATAGTCCCGGCCTCGGTCCCGTACTTGCCGAACTGATCTTTGAACCGCTCGGACATCGGGACTAGGTCCCGCCAGTAGACGAAGGCCTTCTCCAGCCCCTTAGAGGTCAGCTGGTCTACCTGGGCGATGGGGTGCCAGCACTTTGCGAAGCTGTCGGCGAGCTCTTCCTTCGAGATCATCTGTATCTTGAGCTCGAGGAGGAGAGGGTCGATGAAGAGAGCGGATGCGCGATGCTTGAGCCAGGCGTCTTGAAGCTTCACTATAGTGACGAGGCGCTGCATCGCTTCGGAGTCCTTGAGCATCACGTCGATTAGCGCCCAGTCTGGCATGTGCTTCTTGAGGAGGGATAGCTTCTCCCTGATGTCTACCTCGAAAGGGCTGACGCTACTGGACTCTATGTTTCTGCAGAGTTCAATCAAACGCAGAATGTCCTCGAGCTTCTTGTCCCTCGAGTCCTTTCGTCCATCAGAAGTTGCCCCCCCTATTGCCATCTTGGTAGCACGCGAGAACGGCCGAGTTCACGAGCTTCTATTATAACCTTGACACGGAAGAGCTCGGCTTGAACTAGTCAATCGCGTACTTTCTCGATATGCGGGCCGTCGCTGAGTGATTGATGAGGGGACCGCTGGAAAGCGAGGAATTGCTCACGACGGCGATCGTCCCCGAGTCCGTCTTGATCCAAGTATTTCTCAAGGCCAGGCGCACGACCCTTCCCTTGACACTGCTGTATTCTATCGTGTCGTCCAAGTGAATCGCGCCGTCGTAGAAGAGCAGAATGCCCGAGATGACGTTGGAGAGGGTTGTCTGCAACGCGAGCGAGACGGCGAGAGCACCGATCCCGGAGATGGTGAGCGCCGTAAACTCAGATGCAAGACCTGTCAAAGTAAGGATTCCCGAGACCACCACGAATATCGCGATGATCCGCAACCCGGCCCCGACGTCACGGACTAGGGTGGGGTTCGCCCCGGCTCGCTTGGCTGCACGCGTGATGACGAAGTTTATGACCTCTTCGATCAGGAATGTTCCGAAAATGGTAACGGCGATGCTTATTGCCAGTCCGAGTATTGAGACCATTCCAGTTGAGACGGCTCCAGTTCTAATAAGAATAGGGCCGGAGCGCTCCCATCAGTTCCTCTAACGATTGATCACGGTTTTCCGGCGTACTCTTTGACCTCCGAGGACCCGTGCACGGACTGCACGGTGACGACGTGGGCGCTCCTGTCTGAGATGCTGATGATCGACGGCGTAATCACTATCTGCTGGGAGCCCGGGTTCCTCTTGCCTTGGGCGAGTATCATCTTGAAGATCCCCTCCCTGTTTCTCGGGTCCATATGGATGTCGAATTCGTCCATCGCGCGGAGTGGGGAGATTATCCTGCTCTGGAGCGAGAGCATGAACGCGACGAGGGCGACCGACCTCTCGCCGCCGCTCTGTGTGTATGGGTCGAGGATAGACGGCTCGGCGCCCTTGAACCCGACCAGGAGCTGGAGGCTGGCCTCCGTCACCGTGTCCCCCTCATCCAGATGGATCGCGCCGCTCGCCCCGACCGTCGAGAGGACCTGTTGGTAGATTGGAGCTACCTCGTCGATGAGGTTCTGGATAGCTTTCTTCCACGCCTTCTTCCTCTCTCCTAGCTCGCCCAGCATGAGCTTCTTGTTCTCCTGGAGCTGCTCGAGCTTCCCTTTCAGGCCCTCGAGGTTCCCGGTGTAGTCCTTGTAGATCTTCTCGGCGTCCTCGGGTAGGTCCTGGAGCTTTTGGAGCTGCGCTGAGGCGAGCTTGAGCTCCTCCGATACCTCGTGGGGGGCCCTCTCCGTCGCTATCCTTTCACCGGAAGCGTCGAGCTGGGGCTTCATCGCGTCGAGCTCGCCCTTGAGCTCCCTCTCCGCACGCTCGAGATCCCGTATCTCGGACTCGGTGACCTTGATCCTGTACTCGAGGACCTCGTATCTGACCCTCTGGGCGATGTAATCGTCCGTGACCTTCCTAATCGAGTCGTCGACCCCACGGAGCTCCGCCTGAAGCGACGCGACCTCCCTGTCGAGATCCGACCTCTTCCTAGTCGATTCCGCCGATTCTGCTTTGGACCTGGAGGACGAGAAGTCGAGCAGGTCCTTGAGGTGCTTCAACTTCGCTTGGTCGAGTCCTGGACCTCGCGCGAACTCTTCCATGCCTTTCGTGACAGCTTCGAGGTCTGTCCCGAGCTTCTTCATCGATTCGTAAGACGCCTCGTTGCCTGCCCTCTCCTTCTCGGCCCGTATGAGGGCGCCGTAGAGCTTCCCCAGCTCGACCTGCCTGTCGCCCAGCGACTTGTGGAGCCCCTCCGACTCGGCACCCGCCTTGTTCTGCTGCTCCCGCAGGTCGGCGACGGTCGCGCGCTTCGCCGCGAGCTTCTCCCGGGCGGACTCGAGCGACCGAGAGAGCCTCGTCTCCTGGGCCCAGAGGAGCTCGTGCTCGAGCAGCTTCCTGTGCTCCTCGAGCCGCTTCTTCTCGAGGTACCTCTCGTAGATCTGCTTCCAGTACTCTATCGTCTGGTTGGCGTTGTCGACGAGCTGGGCGAGGGAGCCCTCCTCGCTGACCATCGCCTTTAGGTCGGCCTCGGCGGCGAGGATCCGCTCCCGGTATTCGCGGAAGCCGACGGCCTCCTCGACCATCGCGAGGCGCTGCTGCGAGGATATCGCCCCTAGCTCCTCGATCATCCCTTGGTGCATGATTATCAGGAGGTTGTCGGGGTTGATCCCGAACTCCCGAAGGAGGCGGACGACCTCGCTCTTGTCTATCTCCTTGTAGTCGGCCTCGTACCAGTAGGAGCCGTCCTTCCTCAGGTAGCGCGACAGCATGAAGGTGTCCGACTTTGTGTAGGGTATCGGCCTCCTCCCCTCCCTCTCTTTGTTGTCGAAGATCAGCGAGACGCGGGCTATGTCCTTGCCCCTCCTGATGAGGTCGCTGAGCTTGCGCGAGCGCTCGGTGTAGGCCTGCCCGAAGGCCACCGAGATCGCCAGGAGGATCGACGACTTGCCGGCCCCGTTAGGCCCGACGATGAGGTTGAGCCCCTGGCTGAGAGGGATCCTCGCGTACTCGTAGCTCATGAAGTTCTCCAGGATTATCTCCTTGATGGGCGGCGAGAAGGCCCTGGTTTCCCCGGTGGAGAACTCTTCGACCGGCCTCGACAATGGGGGCAGCCCGACCCAGACGCTATTTTAGGCCTACTGTTCCACATGGGCGGTTATATGTTGTTCCAAAATGAAAACGCAATTGAAGGTCATCAAGGCGGTCAAGTTCAGTTACAAACCAAGCGAGGATGTTTTTTCCCTATTTGAGACCTTCAAGAGGATGTGTAATGATGCCATCCATGTTGCGCTGACTGAGAAGCCGAAGACCAGGTTCGAGCTGATTTTGCGGTCGTACGCTCGACTCAAAGGATACGGTCTTCACTCGCACTACATCCAAAATGCCTGTGAAGTCGCCTTCTCAGCCAACAAGAACAAGAATCGAAAACTCGATCCATTCATTAGGA
>Ga0307477_10004180_pt1 | contig 10533 bp, 7 predicted proteins | sample atmos_gasesECM2C_FD_203316 | JGI IMG/M metagenome (GOLD analysis project Ga0307477, IMG submission 203316) | Hardwood forest soil microbial communities from Morgan-Monroe State Forest, Indiana, United States - atmos_gasesECM2C_515 | ecosystem: Environmental > Terrestrial > Soil > Temperate... | reverse complement strand
GCCCGAGCTTTGCGCGAACGCGGGCATGCTCGTGCCGGAAACACCTTCGGCCGTCACGCGGCGAATCGTGGAGTCGTCGGCGATCACGAGGTACACTCCGCTTTCAAGCCCGTTGGCTGCGCCGCCTTGACCGTGTGTGCCATGGCAACCGGCACAGTTTTGTTGATAGAGCGCGTCAAAATTCGTGACCGTGTTCGGCTGTGCAACGGCAGCCTCGTGCGCGGGATTTCCCGGTGCATAGTTGCATCCAGCGACGGCCGCCAAAGCGGGCAGCGACGCGAGCAAAATCATCATCGGCGAACGCGTAACGCGCACTATTCATCCCGCCTTTCGCGCATCGCACCCGGCGCTTCGACTCCAGCGCGGAGAACGAACGGAAGGTTTTGCGACGTAGCGATTCGTTCTTGGCGTGCAACAACGATTCCAGCGACGACCCCGAATCCGAATTGCGAGAACGCGAACCACGGCCAGCTGATATGGCGGTTCAGAACCGGATTGATGATGTCGAGCGTGGTGTACAAAAGGCCGGACCATACTGCGGGTCCAAGGAACCCGCCGAGCAGGATGGGGTGCCGCGGAACCATCGGGAGAGCCGCGCCATACAGCAAGCCGGCGAGGAGCGAAGTCGTGAGGTGGATAACAGTCGCGAGGAGCAGTGCGTTCAGATGAAAGGCCGTGAGCTGCGCCATGGTGGCGTCGGCGGAGGGCGAAAAACCGGCGACGAGCAGGTTGATGGGATACCAAATACTTCCATGGCTCACGTAACCGTACAGCATTGCGAGAAAGGCCATCGCAACACTTCCAGCCACTCCACCTTTGACGCCGGCCGAAATGGGATAGATTTCGAGTGGCAGCCACGCCCGTATCGACCCTTCCGCTAAACCGATTCGAGACACTTTGGGCCTGAGCGTTTGAATGACAGGCGGTTCGACCAGTACTGGCACGGCCTCGTGCGCTTCGTGCGGCAAGACGTTCCGGAACCAGCCGATCGCGCCAGCGACGGACAGGACTACGCCGAGAAAACTGATTGCCTCGGTCGTGACCAAGCCGGCAAACAGGAGAGTCAGACCGAAGGCGAGAACGATGGGCCAGGAGGTAGGAGCGGGCATTTGAACTTGGTCGGGGCCGGTGGTCCCTTGCTGCGCCGTCGTCAATTGTGCTTGTTCTGTCATTTGCTCAGCGCCCGATGAGATAAACCACGGTGAACACCACGACCCAAACGGCATCTACGAAATGCCAGTAGAGGGAAAGGACATCGATCCGCTCAGCATGCTGTTCGTGGACGAGGCCGCACAGGAAAAAAAACTGCACGATCGCGAGCGCAAGCAGGCCCACGGTGACGTGGAACGCGTGGAGACCGACCAGCGAATAGTATGTTGTTCCAAACAGGTTCGTGCTGATGGTCAGACCGTCGTGATAGATGAGCCGATGCCACTCGCGGCCCGTGCCCACGAGGAAAATCGTTCCCAGGAGAAACGTCAACAGCCACCACGCGCCAAAGCTGCGAAAGCTTCCGCGTTTGAGTGATTTCACGGCTACGTGAATCGTGGCGCTGCTCGAAAGCAAACAAATGGTGAGAAAGACGGGAACGGCTAGAACTTCTTTCGGCGACGGGCCGCTGACGCTTTTACCGAGATAGAACAGATACGCAACGACAAAAATCGTGAAGATCGCAGCTTCCGCAGCAATCAGACAGTACATCCCGACGCGCCCGCGCGGCGGAAGCTTCCACGTAGCCTGGAGCCCGGTGAGGGGTGTCGCGCTCATGGTCTCACTCGTATTTCCAATCGGGATCTTCCGGATGCTTGAGATCCCACAGCGGCCTCCGACTGCGAACTTCCGGAATGACGGAAAAGTTGTAAGCAGGGGGCGGGGACGGTAGCGACCACTCGAGTGTCCAGGCGTCCCAGGGGTCGTTGCCGGCTCTGTTGCCGCAGAAGTAGGACCAGAGCAGGTTGAGTGCGAAGGCCAATGCGCCGGCAGCCTGGAAGAACACGCCGACGGTGACGATCAGATTCCAGGTGTCCCAGCCGCGCCCGGGTTCGTAAGTATAGATACGGCGCGGCATTCCGAGCAGCCCCGGAACGTGCATGAAGTCGAAGGTGAGATGGAAGCCGATGAAGAACAGCCAGAAATGGAATTTACCCAGGCGCTCACTGAGCAATTTGCCGGTCACCTTGGGAAACCAGTAGTACACACCGCCAAAGATGGCGAAGAGAATCGCTCCGACGATGACATAGTGAAAATGCGCGACTACAAAGTAGGAGTTGGCGAGGTGCCAGTCGAAGGGAGCCGCGGCCTGCATGACTCCCGTCAACCCGCCTATGAGGAATTGAAAAAGGAATCCGATGCAAAACAGCATCGGCATGCGAAATTCGAGTTTGCCGCCCCACATGGTGCCCAGCCAGTTGAAGATTTTTATTCCGGTGGGCACCGCAATAGCCATAGTGGAGAGCACGAAAAATGTGTTGGCGTTCGACGTCATTCCAATCGTGAACATGTGATGAGCCCAGACGCTCATGCTGATAAAGGCGATCGCGATCGTTGCGGCGACCATCACCGGATACCCGAAGATGGCCTTGCGTGAAAAAACGGGAACGACCTCGGAAACAATCGCGAAGGCCGGAAGAACGAGCACGTACACTTCGGGGTGACCGAAGATCCAGAAGAAATGCATCCAGATGGCCGCCGAACCTCCCGCTTGCGTGTCAAAAAAGTGGCCGCCCAGATAACGGTCGACGAGGAGCATGACTTGCGCCGCTGTCAGGGGGCTAACGGCGAGAATCACCAAGACGCCCATCACGGAGCTGATCCAAACGAACAGGGGCATCTTCCCGAGAGTCATGCCGGGGCAGCGCATGCACACGACGGTGGCGATGACGTTGATTGCAGTTCCTATGCTGCCGAAGCCGGAAACCAGCAGAGCGAGCGTCCAGAAATCGGTGCTGTGCCCGACCGAGAATGTTTGTGAAGTCAGGGGCGCGTAGGCAAACCAACCGACATCCGGCGCGCTTCCGGCTCCGTAAAGACCGCCTCCACCGAGAAAGCTGAAGTAGAGAAGAAGACCTCCGAACGCGGTCATCCAAAAGCTGAACGCATTGAGGCGCGGAAAGGCCATATCCCGCGCGCCGATCATTAGAGGAACAAGATAGTTGGCGAAGCCGAAAACCAAGGGCATGGCCACGAAGAAAATCATCGTGGTGCCGTGCATGGTAAACATGCGATTGAAGACTTGCGGCGAGACAAAATCGTTGTGCGGCCGAAGCAGTTGTAAACGCATGATGGTTGCTTCGGTTCCACCGACGCCAAACATCAACAAGCCGTACAAGACGTAGAGAATGCCAAGGCGCTTGTGGTCAACGGTGGTAATCCACGCGTGAAGCTGGTCGACCAGCGGACGCCGCGAAGTGGTTTGGGTCGGATAGAGAGCGAGGGAGTCCGTGGCCATTATTTTTTTCTCCGCCTCAGCGCAGCGTCTCCAGGTAAGCAACGAGGGCTTCGATTTCGTGCGGTGTAAGGCCCATCGCCGGCATGAGTGAACCGGGCTTGATGCTGTCCGGGCTCTCGATCCAGCGCCGCAGATTGTCCGGCGTATTGAATGCGGCACCAGCGGCGATCGTATCCCTGCTCATCAAATGCGTCAGGTTCGGTCCGAACTGGCCGCTCGCGACGTTCTTGTTTCCCGCGACGGTATGGCAGTTGACGCACGAGGTTGTTTCAAAAATGTCGCGTCCCTCGGAAACTTCGGGACTGACTTCGGCCGACCGCGTCTGGTGTTGGACCCATTCGCGGAACTGCTGCGGAGTGTCTGCGTACACGCGCAAAAGCATCTTGGCGTGCTGCGTGCCGCAATACTGGGCACACTGTCCCAAGTAGAGTCCGGTCTCGGTAGGGGCGATCCAGATGCGGTTCGGATGATTGGGAATCAGGTCGACTTTGCCGGCGAGCCGTGGAACCCAGAAACTGTGGTCCGTATCGGCGGAGAGCAAGCGAATGAACGTGGGCGTCGGCGAAGAGGGGCCGCTCACGGGTACGTGCAACTCATTCGCAGTGACAACACCGAGTCCGGGATAGCGAAATTCCCACCAGAACTGATGACCAATTGCGGTGACTTCGACGGCGCTCGGAGGCGGCTCGGCGTCTTGGACTGCCATGATCACGCGCACGCTCGCCAGGAACAATACGATGACGATGAGCACCGGCATCACCGTCCAGGCAAGCTCAATCGGATTGCTACCATAAATCTGGGGCGGCTCGCGCCCGTCGTCATCCGGCCGCTTTCGGAACTTGAGAATCGAATAGACCAGCAGGGAAAACACGATCAGGAAGATTGCAGCGCAGACGATGAGCACCAAAAGAGAGAACCCGAAAAGCGAATAGGCAGGTTCGGACGCCGGGGCGAATATATTCGTTGGACTCCTGGGCGCGTGAACTTCGGCGCGGCACTCATTCCCCAAACAAAGCAGCAGCAAGAACGCTCCATTCGAGAGCCATGTTTTGGAAGCATCAACCATTGCGCTGCCGCTCCGTGCTGCGCCTGGCAAACGAGGATCTCGGTGATCCATTCCGCCAGCGCCGAGAAAAAACAGTGTTACCCGGCCAATAATCTGCAAAGGAGCGCGTTGCCTCTAGAAGAAAGGAATCGTTTTTGCGGATTTGAACCGCAAACTCAGATGGGCCGGGGGCAGCCCGTCGCGAAATTGCAATATAACGATTACGGGTCTGTCCACGAGCGCGAGCAGAACGTCGAGAACATGCCTCGCAACAAAGCATGCGAGTCGAGGAATCCGAGCTGCTACCAGTGACGCCGATCAATGCGGTGTTCGGAGCGGCTCCGCTTGTGGTTGCGGTGCGTTGCGAAAGGTGGACAGCTCTTGGCTGAAGTTGAAGTCGGTTGGAACGACGCCGGTGATCAGCCGGGAATGGCGACTGAAAGTAAGGTCCTGGATCGCCCATTGGATAAAAACGAGAACCCGGCTCTGGTATGTCACGAGATACGCAAGGTGGATGAAGGCCCAGACCAGCCACGCCGGCAGGCCAGAAAGCTGCCGGCCGAAAACCTGAGCCACTGCAGCCGCGCGGCCGATTACGGCAAGTGATCCTTTGTCGAAATAGTGAAAAGGGGGAAGCTCCGAACGGCCGTTTGTTTTCCGCAAGATGGCTTTTGCTGCGTATGCGCCGCCCTGCATGGCCACCTGTGCCAGTCCGGGCAGGGGATTGCCGTGCGCATCGGTGGAGGAAGCCAGATCACCAACCACATAAATGTCCGGGTAGTTGGGTATGGTCAGGTCAGGTTTCACGGTGACCTTTCCTCCCTTGTCGATTCGGGCTTTTGTCCGGCCTGCAAGAATCTTTCCGAGAGGCGAAGCGGTAATGCCACCGGCCCAGATCACCGTTTTGCTGGGAATGAAATCGGTCTGCCCGGAAGATTCGATAATCAAGCCGTCTCGAGCTACGTGCTTGACCATGGCGCTGCACTTGGCTTGAACCCCGAGCTTCGAGAGCGTTCGGTTTGCCTTGTCCGCGAGCTTTTCGGGAAAAGGCATCAGTATCCGGGGGCTGCCATCGAGCAGAATGATCTGGGCCTCATCCGGGTGGATGGAACGGAAATCGTTCTTCAGGGTCTGCCGCGCGATTTCCGCGATTGCGCCCGAGACTTCAACGCCTGTGGGCCCGGCACCGACGATCACGAAGGTGAGCCAGGCGCGGCGCTGCACCGGATCCGAAATACGCTCGGCGATTTCGAAGGCGTAGAGAATCTTGTGACGGATCGCAGTTGCTTCTTCGATGCTCTTGAGGCCGGGAGCCCACTCCTGCCATTCGTTGTGCCCGTAGTAGGTCGTCTCCGAGCCGGCCGCGACGATCAACGAGTCGTAAGGGAGAATTTCCCCATCCGCCAGGAATACACGTTTCGACTCCGGGTCGATATCCACAACAATCCCGAGCAAGACGCGGAGATTTTTCTGGCGATTCAACACGCCCCGCAGGGGATAGGCGATGTCTCCCGGTGAAAGCGACCCTGTTGCAACCTGATAGAGGAGAGGCTGGAAAAGGTGATAGTTCCGGCGGTCGACGAGCGTGACGTCGACCGAGTCCGACTTCAGCTGCTTGGCCGCAGAAAGCCCCCCGAAGCCGCCTCCGATGATCACCACTTTTCGTTGGTCGCTCACCGCACCTCTCCGAGTGGATGGGTCATGTCCTCGGGGCGCACCCAGGAATCGAATTGGTCGCCGGTGACGAATCCAAGTTTCAGAGCGGCTTCGCGCAGACTGAGGTCCTCGCGGTAGGCAGTCAATGAAATCTTTGCAGCCTTCTCATAGCCGATGTGGGGATTCAGGGCGGTCACGAGCATCAGCGAATGATCAAGATGTTCCTTGATTCGTTTTTCGTTGGGTTCGATGCCGACGGCGCAATGCTCGTGGAACGACCGGACTCCATCCGCCATGAGCTCAATCGAAGTCAGAACGTTGTGAAGAATGACTGGCTTGTACACATTCAACTGAAAATTGCCTTGTGAACCTGCAAAGGCCACGGCGTGATCGTTGCCAAACACCTGGACCGCCACCATCGTGAGCGCCTCGCACTGGGTCGGATTGATCTTTCCCGGCATTATCGAGGAGCCGGGTTCGTTTTCGGGAATTCTAATTTCGCCGATTCCGGCGCGGGGACCACAGGCGTACCAGCGAACGTCATTCGCGATCTTCATCAACGCCCCCGCGAGCGTCCGCAGGGCGCCACTCAAGGCAACCATGCCATCGTGTGCGGACAGCGCTGCGAACTTGTTGGGAGCGGACACAAACGAATGACCAGTTTCCTGCGCGATGTGCCTCGCTGTTACAGCGCCGAAGCGAGAATCTGCGTTCAGTCCAGTGCCAACTGCCGTCCCTCCAATGGCGAGTTCGTAAATCTGTGGGAGCGTCTGTTGAATTCCGAAAAGCCCTTGATCGATTTGCGTGGCCCAGCCGGATATGACCTGACCCAGCGTCAGCGGAGTCGCATCCTGGAGATGCGTTCGCCCCACGATAACGACGTCCCGATATTGTTTTGATTTGCTGTCGAGCAGCTCACGCAAGGCTCTCGCAGGAGGCACGAGCTTCTGCTGGACGGCCTCGACCGCCGCGATGTGCATCGCGGTTGGAAAAGTGTCGTTCGAGGATTGGCTGTGATTGACATCGTCGTTCGGGTGAATCGGCTTTTTTGATCCGAGTTCGCCGCCCGCGAGCTGGATTGCACGATTGGAAATCACCTCGTTGGCGTTCATGTTGGTCTGCGTGCCGGACCCAGTCTGGAACACGACCAGCGGAAACTCCGCGTCCCATCGTCCGTCGATCACTTCCTGCGCGGCGCGAACGATGAGATCGACTTTTTCTTTGGGAAGCTGTCCCAGCTCTCCATTCGCGAGAGCCGCACACTTCTTCAGGATTCCCAGGGCGCGAATGACGGGCCGGCCCCAGCGAAAGCGCTCGGTGCCGATTTGGAAGTTCAGGTACGAGCGTTGGGTCTGCGCGCCCCACAGACGTTCAGCCGGAAGTTGAACCTCACCCAGGGCGTCTTCTTCGACGCGAAACTGGTTTTCCGTTGTGACAGTCATTTTTTCAAGCCTTCACTCACTTCGAAAAATCAGGGTATGCAGGTGACCACTGTGTTTCCTGCACACGACGGCGAAGCTCATCCTGGCCGAGCTGGGGAGCGACACCGCCTTTTTGCGCCTCGATGCCGACCGCGAACGCGATTTCTGCGGCCGCTTGCCTTATGTCGGTCAAGGGGGGAAGCAGCGGTGCAGAAGGGTCTTTGAGGGCCGGCGAGTTCGCACCGAGTGCCCGAGCGGCTGCGAGCATCATGGGCTCGGTGACGCGGGTAGCGCGGGATGCGACGACGCCGAGGCCCATGGCGGGGAAAATGTAGACGTTATTGCACTGCGGAATTTTGATGTTGCGGCCGCCGTAGCTGACGGGAGCAAATGGGGAACCCGAAGCAACGAGTGCGCGGCCGTCGGTCCAGTGAATCAGATCTTCGGCCTTCGCCTCGGATTTTGGAGTGGGATTCGAGAGCGGGAAGATGATGGGCCGTTCGGCCTTTCGTGCCATTTCACGAACGATCGCTTCGGAAAATGCACCGCCGACCGTTGACAGGCCGATCAAAATGGTCGCGTCGATTTTTGCTATGACGTCTGCGAGACCAATGTGCCCGTTCGAGGTTCGCGGAAAGGTTGAAGTAGCGATCTCGGGCTGCGCATAGACGGCCTGCTCAGGGGTGAGGTCTTTTCTCCCAGTGTGCAAGAGTCCTTCCTTATCGAGGACCCAGAACCGGGTTCTCGCGTCCTCGTCGGGCAGCCCTTCTCCTTTCATCGCCGCGCGCAGTCCATCCGCGACTCCGATACCTGCGGAACCTGCGCCAAACATGACGATCTGTTGGTCATTCAGGCTCTTCCGGGTGACCTTCACCGCGGCAAGAACGGCACCGAGCGCTACGGCTGCGGTGCCTTGAATATCGTCATTGAAAGTCAACAAGTCGTTGCGGTAGCGGTTCAGGATGGGTCGAGCGTGCGGAGTGGCGAAGTCTTCCCACTGCAGGCACGTGTGAGGCAGTTCCTGTTTGACGGCCTGCACAAACTGATCGACGAAGTCAAAATAATCCTGGCCGGTAACTCGTTCATGTCGCCAGCCAAAGTATTCGGGATCCTTGAGTCGCTCGGGATTGTTCGTGCCCACATCCAGGACAATGGGAAGGGTCCGTTCGGGGTGAATGCCGCCGATGAGCGTATAAAGCGAGAGCTTGCCGATCGGGATGCCAAGTCCGCCGACTCCCTGGTCGCCGATGCCCAAGATGCGCTCACCGTCGGTCACGACAATCACGTCGACATCCTCGTTCGGACGATTACGCAGGAGTTGGGGAATCGAGTCGCGCAGGGGATAGGAGATGAAGAGCCCGCGAGGTCTGCGATAGATATGACTGAATTGCTCGCATGCCAGCGCGACGGTAGGGGTATAGACGAGGGGTGTCATCTCCTCGATGCGGTCCAGAAGGAGCCTGTAAAAGAGGACTTCATTCGTGTCCTGCAGAGCCCGCAGGTAGATGTGGCGCTCCAGGTCGTTATCTTTCTTCTGGAAAGCTTCGTAGGCACGGCCCACTTGCTCGTCGAGGGTCTCGGCATGCGGAGGAAGAAGGGCATGCAAACCGAATCGAGTCCGCTCCTCTTCGGTGAATGCGGTGCCCTTGTTCAATACAGGAGTGTCCAGAAGATTGACCCCATGGGGGATGCCCGATGAACGTGATTTCGCGGCTGCTCGTGGCGTACCCATTGGCGTTTTACCTGTTCCTTTCGTGCTTGTCTTTCTCGACATTGCTCAGCTCAGAAGATTGACTCGTGCCAAGTCGATGATTTCGTCACCGCGCCCATTCAATACGGCTTTGAGCATGAAGAGGCTGAAACCTTTGGCCTCTTCGAACGTGATCGTCGGGGGCATGGAGAGTTCCTGGCGCGGAACGGGAATTTCGACCAGCGCCGGGCCGTCATGCTTCAGAGCTCGCGCAATCGCCGGAGCTACCTCATCGACAGTTTCCGCGCTCAGCCCGAGGCAACCCGCGCCTTCGGCGATTTTTGCGAAGCTCGTGTTGTGGAGTCTCGTAGCATAGTCCACGAAACCGCCCGCCTTCATCTCGAGCTCCACAAAGGCAAGCGAATCATTCCGGAAGACGACCACTTTCACCGGCAACTCGTGCTGACGCAGCGAAAGCAGATCGCCCATCAGCATGGAAAGTCCGCCATCGCCCGACATGGCAATTACCTGTCGCCCGGGACTGCTGGCTTGGGCTCCGATGGCATGCGGAAGAGCGTTCGCCATGGATCCGTGCGTGAAAGAGCCAAGCAGGCGGCGCTTCCCGTTCATTTTCAAGTACCGTGCCGCCCAGATGGTGGGAGTACCCACGTCGCAGGAAAAGATCGCGTCCTGTGCCGATAGTTCGTCGAGAACGCGGGCGACGTACTGTGGGTGAATGACTTTCTGATCGGAAGCACGTGTGGCCAGATCATCGAGGCCGGAGCGCGCTCGCCGGTAGTTCTCGAGCGATTCGTGCAAGTGAGATTTGTTCTGGTTCTGCTCGAGTTTCGGCAAGAGCGCGCGAAGCGTGGCTTTGGTATCTCCGACAAACCCAAAATCCACTTTCGTCCGCCGCCCGAGTTGTTCGCCGCGCAGATCGATCTGGATGATCGTCGCGTTTCTTGGAAAGAATTGATCGTAAGGGAAGTCTGTTCCGATCATGAGCAGCGTGTCGCAGCTCATCATGGCGTGATAGCCGGAAGAGAACCCGAGCAGGCCGGTCATGCCGACGTCGAAAGGGTTGTCGTATTCGATGAATTCTTTTCCCCGCAGCGCGTGCACGATGGGGGCATTGAGCTTCCCGGCAAGTTCTACCAGTTCGGCGTGAGCTCCGGCGCAACCCGCTCCGCCTAGAATCGTTATCCGGTTTGAGCGATTCAACACCTGTGCCAGGACCTTGATTTCTTCCTCGGAGGGACAGACGGTTGGCTTG
>Ga0307477_10004179_pt1 | contig 10537 bp, 12 predicted proteins | sample atmos_gasesECM2C_FD_203316 | JGI IMG/M metagenome (GOLD analysis project Ga0307477, IMG submission 203316) | Hardwood forest soil microbial communities from Morgan-Monroe State Forest, Indiana, United States - atmos_gasesECM2C_515 | ecosystem: Environmental > Terrestrial > Soil > Temperate... | reverse complement strand
CACCGGCGTGGTGTCCAACCAGACCCTGAAGGCGGCCTGACATGATCACCCTCGAGAGTATCCGCGAGTCGCTGCCGGGCTACGCACGCGACCTGCAGTTGAACCTTGGCACGGTGCTGAGCAGCGTCGGGGCCCCCGATCTCAACGAGCGGCAGATCTGGGCGGTGGCGCTGGCGAGCGCGAGCGCCTCGCGCAACCCGGACTTCACCCGCGCGCTGCAGACCCTGGCTGCGCAGCACCTGGATGCGGCGCACGTGAACGCGGCCCACGCCGCCGCCGCCATCATGGCGATGAACAACGTCTACTACCGCTTCCTGCACCTGGTGGAGGATGGCTTCGCACGAGCGGCAGCTGCGCCAGCACGGGCTGACGCGCGAGGCGGTGCAGAGCGCGGTGCGCATCTCCGCTACGGTGCACGCCGTGGCGCGCGTACTGGAGAGTGCCGCCGGCGAGCATCGCGGCCGGGCCGCCGCCTGACCGGCAAGCGCGCCTAAGCTTGCGGGTAGAACACCCCGCCGTCGGCGGCTATTGCACCCCGCAGCGGGGTGCGCTCCGCAGCCACGCGCCGGACAAGGTATAGTCACCACCCCAGGATCGTGACCTGCCGGTGTGCGATGCCGGATTCGACCCCCATCAAGGCTGCGCTCGTGGCGCTCGCGCAGCATCTGGCCGCGCGGCGGACGGGGATCCTCGCCAGCTGGCAGCACTCGGTCGCGCTCGACCCCGAGCTCACCACCTCGGGCAGCCTGTCGCGCGCGCAGTTCAACGACCACATTCCGCAGGTGCTCGATGCCTTCGAGCGGCGCCTGCAGGCGGTGTACCCGCTCGAGAAGCAGATCGCGTTCGAGCAGCAGAAGCAGGGGGCCGAGGAGCACGGCCTGCACCGCTGGCAGCAGGGATACCATCAACGCGAGGCCATCCGCGAATGGGGGCACCTGCACTACTGCGTGCTGTGCGAATTGGACGACTACGCCCAGGCGCAGCCCGAGCTCGACGGCGAAGTAATGTCGATCGCGCGCCGCGCGCTGGTGCGGCTGTGCGGCGAAGGGGTGTGCGCCAGCGCCGCAAGCTACGAGCGGCTGCAGCAGACCGAAGCGGCGAGCCGCGTGCGCGAGCTGGAAGGTGCGCTGGTCCAGCTCAAGACGCTCGAGCGGCAGCGCGCCGAAACCTGGCGCGAGGCGGCCCACGATCTGCGCGGCACGGTCGGGGTGATCAGTAACGCCGCCACCCTGCTCGCGAGCGGCGGCGATGACAGCAGCAGCAGCCCCTCGCAGATGCTGCAGCGCTCGGTGGATTCGCTGCGCGCGCTGTTGAGCGATCTCATCGACCTGGGAAGGCTCGAGGCGGGACAGGAGGAGCGGCGCGTGGCGCCGTTCGACGCCGCCGCGCTGCTGCGCGACTACACCGAGAGCCTGCGGCCGCTCGCTTCGCAGCGCAATCTGTTTCTCAAGGCCGAAGGGCCGCAGACCCTCGCCGTCGAGGGGGATGCGGTCAAGGTGCAGCGCATCACCCAGAACCTGGTGTTGAATGCCCTCGGCGTCACGGCGCGCGGCGGCGTGCGCGTGCAGTGGGGAGAGCGCACGGTGTCGGGCGTGCGCCAGTGGCTGCTGTGCGTGCTGGACACCGGGCCCGGCTTTCAGAACGACTCGCCGGCCGCGCCGCTCGAGCGCGCGCTGCAGCACGCGACCGAGGAATCGCACCACGCGGACGTGGGTGGGGACAACGCGCCAGGCGGCCCAGCGCCCGCGGCGACGCTCCGGTCGCAGTCCGCCGGGGGAGTGAGCCGCGTCGGTGGCGAGGGCATCGGCTTGTCGATCGTGAAGCGGTTGTGCGAGCTGCTCGATGCGAGCCTCGAGCTCGAGACCGCAGCGGGCGCCGGCACCACGTTCCGCGTGGTGTTCCCCTGTGCCTACCCGGTCGCCGCGCCGCGATAAGCTGCACACGAGCGTCGGCTACCGGTCAACGTCAGCAGCTCATCGCCGCAGTGTTGTAAGCGCGGCGGCCGTGCCCGCGCGGGCGGGTGGGGCGCGCCGTCGTGCGCGCGAGCGCACTGCCGCAATCGTGGCATCATGCGCTCCCGCCCAGGGTCAAGCGCAGCGCACCGCGTGTCCATCCTCAGATCCATCATGCTCGGGATCGTCCTGGCGGCCGCCGCGCTGGCGGCTCGCGCGGCCGCGTCGCCGTCGGGCGCCTCCCGCGCGGTGAGCGACGACCTGGGCCGAACGGTTCGGGTGCGCGCCGCGCCGCTGCGGATCGTCAGCCTCGCTCCGGGCGCGACCGAGATGCTGTTCGCCGCGGGAGCGGGGCCCGAGGTGATCGCCACCGTGGAATATTCGGACGAGCCGACCGCCGCGCGCGCGGTGCCGCGCATCGGCGACGTGGCCACGATCGACATGGAGCGTCTGGTGGCTCTGGAGCCCGACGTGGTCGTCGCCTGGCCCGCCGGCGGCAATCCCGCGCAACGCGACAAGATCACCGCGCTCGGCATGTCTCTCTATCAACAGCAGGTGGTGAGGCTCGCCGACCTGCCAGCGTCGCTGCGGCGGCTGGGGGTGCTGGCCGGCACCGAGGCTGCAGCCGAGCAGGCTGCGCATGCGCTCGAAGAGCGCCTCGCTTCCCTGGCACGCACCTATGGCGCCGGCGTCGACCGCAGCAGGCGTCCCACGGTGCTGTTGCAGGTGTGGAACCGCCCCGTCTACACCATCGGCGGCAAACACCTGATGAGCGATGCGCTCGAGCTGTGCGGTGCACGCAACGTGTTCGCCGACCTGCCCGAGCCCGCACCGCTGGTCGACACCGAAGCGATCATCGCACGCAATCCCGACATCATCGTCGCGGCCTCGCCGCCCGGAGAAAGCGCGGCCTGGGTGGCTGACTGGCAGCGCTTCGGCAGCCTGGCCGCGGTGCGCGGCGGCCGCGTCGTGGCGTTCGAGGACCAGGGACTCAGCCGCCTGGGTCCGAGCGTGCTCGACGCCACCGAGAGGCTGTGCCGGACGATCGCGCGGGTCAGTCGCGGAAGTTCGTGAACTGCAGCGGCACTTCCAGCTTCGCGCCGCGCAGCAGCGCCATGGCCGCCTGCAGCTCGTCGCGCTGCTTGCCGCTGACGCGCACCTTGTCACCCATCAGGCTCGGCTGCACCTTGAGCTTCGAGTCCTTGACCAGGCGTGCGATCTTCTTGCCAGTCTCGGCGTCGATTCCGTGTCGCAGCACGACTTGCTGTTGCGCGGTGGAGAGCGTTGTCTGCGGCTCTTTCACCTCGAGGCACACCAGGTCGACGCCCCGCTTGGCGAGGCGCAGCTTGAGGATCTCCAGCATCTGCTTGAGCTGAAAATCCACCTGTGCATGCAGCGTGACGGTGAGGTCCTGCAGCTCGAAGCGCGCGCCGCTGTCCTTGAAATCGAAACGCTGCGACAGCTCGCGGTTCGCCTGATCGACGGCGTTGGCGACCTCGTGGCCATTGAGCTCTGAGACGGCATCGAACGAGGGCATGCCTCACCTCCTGCCACGGGCGCGCGTCGATTTGCTGCGCGCTGTCCGGGTGCGCCGCGGCGCGCCGGTGCGCGCGGCCGCCGCGAGCTGCCGGCGGTGCGCACGGGCCAGCTCCATGAAGCGCGGCGTCGGTCCGACATCCTCGTACAGCGGGTCGCCCTGCTCATCGGTCGAGATCACGCGCTTGCCGGCCACGTACGGCATCGCCGCCGCAACCTCGTTGAGCGCCACGCCGAGCAGCTCGCTGATCAGCTGCTCGGCGGTGCGCCCCGGGAACATGTCGGCAAGCGCAGCGAGGCGCGCAGCGTCATCGACCGGCAGGCGCACCGCGTAGGTCTGCGCCGCGCGCGGCGCGGCCGCGCGCTCGCGCCAGCTCTCCAGCAGTTCCTTGAAGGTCACCAGCCACTCCTGCAGCACGCCGCGCGGCAGCGCATTCTAGCCGAGGCGGCGCTCGCGGTGGGGTGTGCCCGCGCGTGGCATCGACGGCGCCCCGCGCGTAGCATCGCCGCTGCGGCGGCGCGAATAAGGGGAGTGCGTGGTGTTCCATCATGTCGGGCTGAAGGTGAAGGACCTGGACGCCAGCGTGCACTTCTACAGCGCGGCGCTGCGCCCGCTGGGATACGAGCTGACTTTTCAGGAGGAATCGACGGTCGCCTTCGGCGCTCCGGGCAGCTACTCGCTGTGGCTCTATGCTGACGCGCAGCTCGCCCATTCGCTGGTGCACCTGGCCTTCGACGCTCCCGACCACGCGGCGGTCGATCGCTTTCATCGCGAGGGCCTGGCGGCAGGCGGTCGCGACAACGGCGCATCGGGTCCGCGCAAGGACTACGCCCCGAAGTATTACGCCGCTTTCCTGTTCGATCCGGACGGCAACAACGTCGAGGCGGTGTGCCTGAAATAATGAGCTGGTGACGCGCCGCCGCGCTGCCTCATTGCGTGCCGCCACCCGGTGCGCCGAGCATCCCCGCCTCGAGGGCCTTGAGTACCGCGCGGGTGCGGTCGCGCACCCCGAACTTGGCGAGGATGCTGGAGACGTGATTCTTCACCGTGCCCTCGGCCGTACCGAGGGCCACGGCGATCTCGCGATTGCTGTAGCCACCCGCCATCAGCCGTACGACCTCGGTCTCGCGCCCGGTGAGGCTCTCGCGCGGCGTTTGCGCCTCGAGGCGCAGTGTGCTGCCGACACGCAGCAGGCGCTCGGTTACCGCGGGCTGGAATACCGTGGCGCCGTTGGCGACGGCGCGGATCGCGGCGAGCAGCTGCTGATAGGAGACGTCCTTGAGCAGGAAACCGCGCGCGCCGGCGCGGATGCCGTCGAGTACCACGTCGCTGTCGTCGAAGGTGGTGAGGATCAGCGTTGGCGGCAGCGCGCCCGCGGCTGCCAGGGTGCGCAGCACCTCGATGCCGTCCTTGCCCGGCATGCGGATGTCCAGCAATAGCACATCGACCGGCGTCGACCTCACTGCGGCGACCGTTTCGGCACCGTCGGCGGTCTCGCCGACGACCGCGACCTCGCCGTCCATCTGCAGCAGGGTGCGGATGCCCTGGCGGACGAGCGTCTGGTCGTCGGCGATCAGGACTCTGATCATGCCGCGCCGCTGCGCAGCGGCAGCAGCGCCGTGATCTCGAACCCCTGCCCGGGCTGGGTGACCACGCGCAGCTCACCGCCGGCCTGCTTCACCCGCTCGCGCATGCCGCGAATGCCGAAGCCGTCGTCCGCACCGTCGTGGCCGCGGCCGTCATCGCGGGCTTCGATGCGGATGGCCTCGCCTTCGCAGCGCACGCGGATCCACATGTTATCGGCGTTGGCGTGGCGCGCCGCATTGGTGATCATCTCCTGCGCGCAGCGCAGCAGGGTGTGCGCGCGCTCGGGATCGGCAGTGCTCAGCCCGTCGGGGATGTCGAGATGGATGCACGGCCGGGGCACGGCGCTCACCAGCGCCTGCAGGGCTTCGGCGAGGTTGATGCCGTCGCGCGTGCGTGAGGCGGCGACGATCTCGCGCACGTCGTTCAGCAGCCGTCGCGCCAGGCCCTGGGCCGTGGCGACGCTGGCGTGCGCCGCGCCCTGGGTGAGTTGCAGGGCAGCTTCCAGGTTGAGCGACAGCGCCGTCAGGTGATGGCCGAGGGCGTCGTGCAGTTCCTGCGCGATGCGCAGCCGCTCGGCCATGCGGCCGCTGTCGGCGAGGATCTGCCCGACCGCGCGCAACTCCGCATTGCTTGCGGCCAGCGCGGCGCGGGCCGCCACCTCGCGCGTCATGGCGTTGAACACGAAGAACGCCACCAGCTGAAAGCCCAGATAGGGCGGCACCAGCAGCCAGGCGCTGCGGGTGCTGAACTGCAGCGCATCGGCCACGCCGAGCAGCGCGGTCTGCGCGAGGATCCACGCGATCCCGGCGGCCGGACTGACGCGCGAGCCGAGCTGCATGGCGATGAGCGCGAGCAACGCCCCCTCGTAACCATTGCAGCGCAGCGGCACCAGTGACAGCGCCGCCGCCGCCGCGGCCGCGAGCAGCAGCAGGTGCGGACGACGCAGATCGAGCGCGAACAGCGCGCCGAACGCGCCGAACACCAGGAGCCAGCGCCAGTCGGAGTGCCCTGTCGTGGCGTGATACAGCAGTGCGGGAAGCCCGACCATCAGCCACGTCACGAGTGCGATGATGCCGATCAGTCGCGACGCAGGCATGCGGGGACCTCCGCTGCGAGCATGGCACGCCCTCGCAGCGCTGCAAATAGGCCGGAAGTCATGGCCACGCGGCCGGGCCGCCCGGCACATGTACCGCGCATCCTGGCGGGGTAGCTTGAGTCATGGCGGCGGGAGGGTTACTCCGCCGCGCCGGATGAGGGCTAGCCATGAACAGGCCGATCGTGATGTTCCTCGGCGCCTGCGCGCTCAGCGCCGCAAGCTACGCCGCGCCCGACTACGCCCGGCGCGCCCAGGCCGTGGAGCCCGCAGTGCAGGCGCGGCTGATCGGCAGGTGGACCAATGCGGTGGACGGACTGATCATCGAGATCAGCTCCATCGATCCGGCCTCCGGCCAGATCAGAGGCAAACTCTCACCCACCTCGGGCCCGGCGGCCGCCAACGATCACGAGCTCATCGGCTGGGTGAGTGCCGCCCCGCGCAAGGAAGCGCTCGACAACGTCGTCCCGGTCACCTTCAGCACCACGCTGTACGAGTACGGCACCCTGCCGGTGTGGGCCGGGTTCCTGCGCGATGACAAGCTCATCACCATGCATTACCTGGTGTGGCCAAACCGCAGCTACTCCTGGGATCACATCTCGGCGTTCCAGGAAACCTGGACGCGGCTGCCCTGAGGCGCCTGAACCCGGAGAACGAAAATGGGCTCTGCAGTTGCGGCCGCGCGCTATGACAGCGTCGCGATGACCCTGCACTGGGCGATCGCGCTGTTGATCGGGCTCGATTTTGCCTTAGGACTCTCCTTCAGTCACTTCAACCCAGGTGATGCGCTCTATCTGCGATCCGCATACGACCTGCATATGTCGACCGGGGCGTGCGTGCTCGCCTTGAGCCTCGCGCGGGTGCTGTGGCGCCTCTCCCATCGGCATCCGCCCCTGCCGCAGATGGCCGTGGCGTTGCGCGTCCTCGCCCGGATGTCGCACTTCCTGCTGTACGTGTTCATGGTCCTGGCACCCCTGACGGGATGGTTGGTGTTGTCGCTGCGCCACCAGGCGACCAGTATCTTTGGCCAGTTCAGCTGGGCGTGGCCGTCGTTGCCGGCGATCGCCACCATGGCGCGGGCCGATCGCGCGCGCTATCACGATGCGCTGCTGCCGCTGCACGTGTGGCTGTCGTATCTCGGCATGAGCCTGGTCGCGCTGCACGTCGTGGCGGCGCTTTATCACCAGTTCTGGCGGCGCGACGCGCTGCTGCTGCGGATGCTGCCGCGCGTCGCGGTGCTGTCCGGCGGCGCGCGGCGGGCGAGCCCGCCAGCGGGCCGCGGCATGGGTGCCAGTCTCAAGCTGTTGGTGCTGGCAGTGCTCGTCTTTCCCGCTATTGCGCACGCGGACACTTTTCGTATCGACCCCAATCACACGCATCCGCTGTTCGAGGTGGATCACTTCGACGGTCTGTCGACCTGGCGCGGCCTGTTCAAGGCAACGACCGGCACGATCACCCTCGATCGGGCGCGTGGCACCGGCACGGTCGACATCGTGGTCGAGGTATCGAGCATCGATCTGGGCCACGACAAACTCAACCAGCTGGTGGTGGGTCCGAAAATCGGCGACTGGAACGGCCTCGACACCGGGCGCTTTCCGACGGCGGAATACCGCGGCACGCTCGGCGGCTTCGTGCAGGGCGCACCGACCACCGCCAGCGGCGAGCTGACGCTGCACGGTGTCAGCCGGCCGCTGGTGCTGAGGATCGACTCCTTCAAGTGCATGCCCGACCATCCGATCGTCAAGCGCGAGGTCTGCGGCGCGGATGCCTTCGGCACCTTCAACCGCGCGGACTTCGGCGTGAACGCGGGTCTGCAGTTCGGTTTTCGGCAGGAGGTCACGTTGCGGATCCAGGTGGAAGCGATCCGCCAGGACTGACGGCATGGGTGCCGGCAGACCCCTGCCGTGCAGCGGCGCGTGTTATTTCACCGAAGGCGAGTCGGTGACACTCGGCCAGCGCCTGTTCCTGATCGACCCGGCGCCGTTTCAGGCGGACCTCGCGTCGGCGCGGGCCGCGCGCGACAGCACCCGCCGCGCCCTCGGGATCGCCGCGGTGGGCGGTCTGGTGTTGTCGCAGCTGTTGACGCTGTACGTCATGCCCGCCTTTTACGTAGTCATGGCGCGCATCAGCAGCCGCGTCGCTGGGAACGGTCGCCCTGCAGGCCGCGCGGGCAAGCGGCTGCTTGACGTTGCGAATGCCCCCCGGCGATACTCCTAGCAGAATGTTCGGACAGCCTGTCAGCATTGCGCGTCTGTGGTGGTGGCGCACTTCATAACGGAGTGGGCTCACGGTCGGCTGTTGATTTAAAGATTCACGTACTCAAACCGCAAACCCATCTCCGGATGACACCGGGATGGGTTTTTTGTTGCCTTTAGGATTCTTCGGAGCGTAACGTCTTGCAGTCCGCCTTCGACATCACCGGTGATCTCGACACCCCCGTGTCGGCGTTCATGAAGCTGGCCTCCTTCGGGCCGCGCTTCCTGCTGGAGAGCGTCGAGGGCGGCGAGCGCCTGGCGCGCTATTCATTCATCGGTTTTGGTGACGGCCTGGAAGTGCGTCTCGACGCCGGCGGACTGCTGATCGGCGGGCAGCGCCACCCGGTGCCCGCGAGCGCCGGCGAGCTGCTGACACGGCTGCGCGCGGCACTGCGCGCCGCACCGCGGCCGCAACCGGACATCGCCGGGGTGCCGCTCGCCGGCGGCCTGGTGGGCTTCGCCGCCTATGACGTGGTGCGTCACTTCGAGCGGCTCACGGCGCGCAGCGCTTACGACGGCGCTGTGCCGGCGCTGCACTACGTCGCGCCACGCTCGCTGCTGGTGTTCGATCACCTGACGCGCGGTATCGCCCTGCTGCACGCCGGCTCGGAAGCAGAGCGGCGCGCGCTGCGCGCGCAAGTGGTGCGGGCGTTGCGCGGCGCGCTGCCCGAGGGCCGCCGCCGCGGACGCTACGCGCCGCCACGCGCCGCCTACGCGCACCAGGATTACCTTGCCGGGGTGCGGCGCGTGCAGGAGTACATCGCCGCGGGCGATGTCTACCAGCTGGTGCTCGCGAGCCGCTTCGCCGGCCGTCACGAGCTCGACCCGTTTCAGGCCTACCGCGCCCTGCGGCTCATCAACCCCTCGCCCTACATGTATTACTGCGCGCTCGGCGAGGTGACGGTGGTGGGCTCCTCGCCCGAGGCGCTGGTGAAGCTCAGTGCGGGCCGCGCGCAGCTGCGCCCGATCGCCGGCACCCGGCCGCGCGCCGCGGATGCGGCGAGCGACGAGGCGCGCGCGGCGGAGCTGCTCGGCGATCCCAAGGAGAACGCCGAGCACGTGATGCTGGTGGACCTTGCGCGCAACGACCTCGGGCGCGTGGCGCGTGCCGGCAGCGTGCGCGTCGACCCGTACCGCAGCATCGAGCGCTACAGCCACGTCATGCACATGGTGAGCGGCGTGCACGGCGAGCTGGCCGATGGCCGCGATGCCTTCGACCTGTTCGCCGCGGCCTTTCCGGCCGGCACGCTGGTGGGGGCGCCTAAGGTGCGCGCCATGCAGATCATCGATGAGCTCGAGCCGGTGAGCCGCGGCCTGTACGGTGGCACCGTGGGCTACTTCGGCGCACGCGGCGACATGGATCACGCCATCACCATCCGCACGCTGGTGTTCAGCGGCGACGAGTACAGCTACCAGGCCGGCGCGGGCATCGTTGCCGACAGCGTGCCGCAGAGCGAGCACGATGAGGTGCTGGCGAAGAGCGCCGCCATGGCACGCGCGCTCGAGCTCGCCGGGGAGGGCCTGTGAAGCCGCACCTGCTGCTCATCGACAACTACGACTCCTTCACCTACAACCTGGTGCAGGCGTTCCTGGTGCTGGGGGCGGAAGTCGACGTCTACCGCAACGACGCCCTCACCCCGCAAGGCGCGCGCGCTCTGGCTCCCTCGCACCTGTGCATCTCCCCCGGGCCGGGCACGCCCTACGACGCCGGCGTGTCCATGGACATGATCCGCGAGTTCGCCGGCCACATCCCGGTGCTCGGCGTATGTCTCGGGCACCAGTCGATCGTCGAGGTGTTCGGCGGCCGCGTGGTGCGCGCCGCGCGGTTGATGCACGGCAAGACCTCGCAGGTGCGCCACGACGGACGCACGCTGTTCGCAGGTCTGCCGCAGCCGTGCGAGGTGGGACGCTATCACTCGTTGATCGCGGCCCCGGAGAGCCTGCCGCCGGAGCTGGAGGTGAGCGCGCGCACCGCGGAAGGGGAGATCATGGCGGTACGCCACCGTGCCCTCACCGTCGAGGGCGTGCAGTTCCACCCCGAGAGCATCCTGACGCCCGACGGCCCGAAGCTGCTCGGCAACTTCCTGCAATACAGTGCCGGCGAGCGGGCCGC
>Ga0307477_10004178_pt1 | contig 10537 bp, 10 predicted proteins | sample atmos_gasesECM2C_FD_203316 | JGI IMG/M metagenome (GOLD analysis project Ga0307477, IMG submission 203316) | Hardwood forest soil microbial communities from Morgan-Monroe State Forest, Indiana, United States - atmos_gasesECM2C_515 | ecosystem: Environmental > Terrestrial > Soil > Temperate... | reverse complement strand
TTGTACGTCAGCACCACGCCGTACGGCCGGTTCCCCACCCAATCCATGAACCGCAGCGTTAGGTGGTCGAGAATGTTCTCGTCCAAATGATCTTTTAGAAGCACGAAAGAACGGCTGACCCGAGATGCCTCACGAAGCAGGATTGCCGGGTCTTGCGTGTGGTGCAGCACATCCACAAACAGGCAAACATCGAACGCACCATCCGGAAACGGCAGCGAGGTTCCGTCAAAAGGGCGGCATTCGATTTTGCACTCCGGCCGCACCAAAAACTCGACACCATGAATGGAAATGTCCGGACGCAGATGGACGATCAGACTCCCAATAGCCCCGTCACCGCAACCAATGTCCAGCACTGATGCGCGCTGAGGAATCTGCGCTGCAAGCATTTCCGCCAGGACGCGGGTGCGCCGTTCAAACACGAAAGCGCGGTGCCAACTCCCCATCCAGGAGAGTGGCCAGGATGCCGGCCGGGATGTCTGCGGCGGGACAGCCATTTATTTCAGGTCGTAGTCGCCAATGAATGTCTCGCGGCTGATGCCCAACATGCTGAGGAAGAAAGACGCGAAAATGATCTGTAAGCCGAGAAAGAGCCACATAGACCAGAAGAGCACCTGGCGGATTTCGTGCAGCTCTCCGAAGCCGCTCATAGCCCATTGCCAGGTGACCCACACGCACCCCGCAAATCCCATGACAAACAGCACGCCACCGCCGACCAAGCCCTTCTCCAGGGTGATGCGCTTCAGAACACGCCGCAACGATACCGAGCGCCGGTCAAAGCGCTCGGCGTAGCTGAATACTTTTGCGAAAGCGCCGATCGAGAGTATCTGCGCTCCGAGAAGCGTGAAGATCACCCCAAAGATCATCGTGTGTATGTCCAGCACCACATGCGAAGAAATGCGTCTCTGCCCCGGCAGCAGCCAAAACACCAGTGCAAGCCCCGCTAGAGCCAGAGTGGCCCCCGGCAACAGAAAAAGCCAGTTCGGCGCGTACATCAGCATGAACCGCAGGCTCCGCCATCCATCGCGAAAGCTCCGGAGATGCGGCGCGCGCCCACGTTTGTCAGGCCACAAAATGACGGGAATCTCCGCGATGCGCGCTCCGATTTGCGCGGACTTGATGACCATCTCGAGTGCAAATTCCATGCCTGAACTTCGCAGATCCAGCCCGTCGTAGAGGCTGCGTGTAAATCCCCGCATCCCGCAGTATCCGTCTCCAATGTGTGCATGAAACAAAGTATTCAGAAGCGCCGTCAGACCGGGATTGCCAAAGTACTTATGAAGTGGCGGCATCGCTCCCGGTTTGATTCCGCCACGAAAGCGGTTGCCCAGAACGATGTCGTTGCCTTCGCGCAGTTTCTCCACGAATCGCGGCACATCGGTGAAATCGTAACTGTCGTCCGCGTCGCCCATAACGATGTAGGGGCCGCGCGCGCCAGCGATGCCCGCGCGCAGCGCCGCCCCATAACCGCGCTCCGCAACGCGAATCACCCGCGCGCCACGCTCTTCCGCGATTTCGATCGAACCGTCCGTCGAACCGTTATCCGCGACAACTACTTCTCCGGACAGCCCAGCTTCCCGGAACGCCTTCATCGCTTTGTCCACGCAATGCGGCAGCGAATTCGCTTCGTTCAGGCATGGAATCACCACGGACACTTCGACCGTATGTGACCCACGGATCGCTTCGGGCAATGTGTCCTCGGAAGCCAGCGTTGTCTTCATACGGGAGCCCATCATAACCCGCTCGCTGCAACTTTTCATTATGCGAGTTGCCACTCGCTGATCAACAAGCAAATAGGCAACTCTGCTCGGGCAGCCAGCCCATTTCCTTGTGCGTGTTATACAGCTAGACGGTTCTTTCCCGGTGTCCCGTCATTCACCCACAATCGAATGCGGGAACACGACTCACGATTCCTGGCCTGAGCGCCGCACCTGGGTGTCCTGTCACGGTCCTAGCCATACCTACAGCCCTCCGCACGCTCGCGCGCGGTCGAGCAGCAGTTCGCGTTCGCGCGCGTTGCGCGTCAGCGATGCGGCGCGCTCGAACTCCGCCTGGGCCTCTGCGGAGCGGCCAAGCTTGAAAAGAAAGTCACCACGAACGCTGGGCAACAAGTGATAGGACTTGAGAGATGGCTCCGACGCGACGATGTCGATGAGCTCAAGACCCGCTGTAGGACCGAAGGCCATGGCATGCGCAACCGCGCGATTCAGCTCCACGATTGGCGAAGGCATGAGTTGTGCGAGCGAGTCGTAGAGCGCCGCGATGCGTTTCCAATCCGTTTCCGCAGCAGTACGCGCGCGCGCGTGGCATGCCGCGATGGCAGCTTGCATCGCATACGTGCCCGTCGCACCGCCAAGCTGCTCGGCTCGCTCAAGTGCCGTGAGGCCGCGATGGATGAGCAGTTGGTCCCACTGCCCGCGATTTTGATCCAGGAGCAGGATGGGCTCCCCCGACCGGCCAAGTCGGGCGGCAGAGCGCGACGCCTGGATCTCCATGAGCGCCACAAGTCCGTGGACCTCCGACTCGTTCGGAGCGAGTTCGGCCAGGATACGCCCGAGACGGAGCGCATCTTCGCACAAGGCCGGACGCATCCAGTCTTCGCCCGCGGTCGCCGAGTAGCCTTCGTTAAAAATGAGGTAGATTACCTCCAGCACGGATGACAAACGAGCAGCGAGCTCGCCCCCGCGGGGAACCTCGAAGGGAACGCGCGCTTCAGCAAGAGTTCTCTTTGCGCGGACGATTCGCTGGGCTACGGTAGGCTCTGGAACAAGGAATGCGCGCGCAATCTCGTCGGTCGTTAAGCCGCCCAGCAAGCGCAGGGTAAGCGCAACTCGCGCTTCTGAGGAGAGCACAGGGTGACAGGCTGTGAACACCAGGCGAAGGAGGTCATCTCCGATGTCATCGTCGATTGCCGCGTCGAAGTCCGCCACGGCGGCCTCCTGCCGGATCTCGAGCTCGCGGCCGAGTTCCTCGTGCTTGCGCTCAAGCAGCTTATTCCGCCGAAAGTGATCGATGGCGCGATGCTTCGCCGCAACCATCAGCCAGGCACCCGGATTGTCGGGAATGCCAGATTCGGGCCACTGCTCGAGCGCCGCGACGAGGGCGTCCTGCGCGAGTTCTTCGGCTAGTCCGACATCTCGGACCATCCGAGCAAGGCCCGCAATGATCCTGGCTGACTCGATCCGCCAGACCGCGTCGATGGTGCGATGGATATCGGTAGCCGTCACGGCTACTCATCACACCATCTTCGATCCACTCGCGCAAGTCCGTATCCGCAGCGGCTATAGGTTCGCGGCCGTCCGTCTACGCGAAAATTCTCTATCCTTTGGGAGCGAAGTCTTCCGGGCCTAGCACCTGGCGAACTTCGGTTTCGCCCTCCCAGCCCGGCCAGTGTTTCTTGTGTAGCTCCATGAAATGCTCCGCCGACTCGAGCGCCTCTTTTTTTGACTTGAACTCAAGAATCGCAAACCCGCCGATGACTTCCTTGGCCTCGGTGAAAGGCCCGTCGATCGGAGTTATCTGGCCTTTTGAAAGACGGACGCGTGTGCTCGCTGCAGTGGAGGCCAATCCGCCGCTCACGACCATCGTTCCGGCTTTGACAGCCTCTTCGCCAAGCTTCGCCATCACGTCCATAAACCCCTTGGGCGGAGCGCCTTTGTTCTCAGCGGACTTGACTAGCATCATGAATCGCATGGTGACACCTCTCCTCTGTATTTTACTTTCTGTTTCAGAGCTGCCTTCCGGACGGTTTCGACCGGCGTACAACCCTGCTCTACTCTGAAGTCGAACTCGGGCCCGCTAGATCAACTGCGGCCGGACGGGAGCTTCACTGATAGGAGAGTCCGGCCGCGTCAAACGCACACCGATTAAGCCTTTGCGGCCGCCTGGGTGCAGGTGTCCGCTTCGTATATTTGGCGAAGCTCGCACTCGCCGCCGCCGACTACGACGAGAAAATCCTTCACCAGTTTGATGGCTTCTTCTTTGGAGCTTGCCTGGAGGATCGCAAAGCCTCCGATGACCTCCTTGGATTCCGTGAACGGCCCGTCAGTCACCGTATGCCTGCCATCGTAAAAGCGAACGCGGGCACCCAACGCGCTGGGCAGGCAGCCTTCGGTCCCCAGCAACCAGCCGGCTTTCATACCTTCCTCGATCAGTTTTCCCATCTTGGAGATTTCCTCTTGCGAAGGAGGAACGCCCCTTTCCACGCTCTTATAGAGGCTTAGGAATTTCATGATCATTTCTCCTTGTGCGTTCTTATTCTTTTCTACTCCAGAGCTGCATTTCCTGATCTTCTCGACCGGGAATGTAACTCTTCTCTACTTGACGTCGAACTTAGGCCCGTGAAATCGACATGACGGCTCATTATTTTTTTCCAACAGACTACGGCGTCAGGCTCCCTTTTTCTGCTTTGCTTGCCCCTGCATCTCAGGAAATCCGGCTGCCGCCTTCTGGACGTCCGCCGGGAAGTCCGTGAACTCCTGCACCTGTCGAACTTCGATCACCTCATTTTCCGACCCAGGGCACCGCTTTGCCCATTCAATCGCCTCTTCCTTCGATTTCACCTGGATCATCCAGTACCCTCCCACAACCTCCTTAGCCTCGGCAAACGGCCCGTCGCTCACCTGCGGCCTCCCTCCGGAAAACGAGACACGCGCTCCCATCGAGGGCGGGTGCAGGCCATCCAGTGCCAGAAGGACGCCGGCCTTCTGCAGCGATTCGTTGTACTTCATCATCGCTTCAACTGCCTTGGCGTCTGGCATGGCGCCCGGCTGGGCTTTCTCGTATCCCTTCGGGATCATTAGCATCATGAATCGCATTGTCGTGTCTCCTTATCCTTGGGGTCAGGACCCGGGCTTCCTGCCCGTCTCGACCTGCTGAACCTGGCCTCACTTACACGTCGAACGACGACCCGCAATATCGACACGTACGGTAACTTTTTTGAAAGAAATTGTTAAGGGCTCGCGAATCAGTACGCCGCATATGCGTAGATCTCCCTGTGGCACTTAGCCAGCTATGACGCAAAACAGCGGCCAGACGGATGCCACAATTTGGAACAGATGATGGCAACACCTTGAATTCTCAAAGAGATAGACCGGTGCCAATTGCCAGCACGCCAGAACGACGTGGCGCAATACCTCTGCCACGACCGATGCCGTCTCGTAGCGTACGCTGCATCCCCCTTCCGCCGCCGCATCGAGACTACAAAGCAAAATGGCCAGCGCGAACCCCGCGATGCCCGTTCCTGCGATCCTTTTCCAGCTCCGAGAATATTTGTATTGTCCTTTCATGGCCGCCTCCCGACTTTCCTTTCTTCTTGCCTCTACCTAAATGTCGTATGAGGGACCACGAAATCGACAGCTTGAGGAATTTTTTGGGAGGTATTTCTTGCGTTCCAGCGCTGTTTCGTTATGACCGACTTGCGGTAAAGTATTTGGCGAATCGTCTCAAATGGAAAATAGAACCGGCGGCCTGAATACGGATGCTCCGGACGCACCCTTGTCCGACCCTTGGGAAGCCGCCTATCTGCGTTTCGAGACGCCGCAGCAGGAAATCCGGAAGTTTATCGCCCGCCTCAATCGGCTGGGCGCCTCTCAGTGGCCGCGCAGCGCGGAAATTGTCGAGCTTTTTTGCGGACGCGGAAACGGTTTGATTGCCCTCGAACGTCTCGGCTTCACCTGCATTGAGGGCGTGGACCTGTCGCCCCGTCTGATCGCTCAATATCGCGGGCCCGCGAAATGTTTTGTCGCCGATTGCCGCAAACTTCCTTTCGCCGCTCGCACCAGAGATGTTCTCATCGTCCAAGGCGGCCTGCACCATCTGCTCTCTCTGCCTGACGATCTTGAGCAAACCTTTTCGGAAATGCAGCGCGTCCTGCGAAACGACGGCTGCGTTGCTATCGTCGAACCCTGGCTGACTCCTTTTCTGCGACTCGTGCACGCCGTTTCTGAGAATCCTCTTGCCCGCCGCCTTTCCAACCGCATGGACGCCCTCGCAACCATGATCCGCTTCGAACGCCGCACCTACGAGCAATGGCTCGCTCAACCCGCACTCATCCAGAAAATTGCCCGTGCCCATTTCGTCCCCGTGCACGAATCCTTCGCCTGGGGCAAATGGAATTTCGTCGGTGCTCCCCGCTAGCACCACGAATCGCGTAACGTTCAAATTCCCCCATTTCGCCTTGCTTTTTCTCTTCCCGCCGATATGATGGCTGCGTTTCGCAATTCCTTCGAGACCTCACATTGCCTGAATTATCAGAAGCATCTTCAGCAGCTAGCCGCGCTCCTGCGGTCAGCCGTGGCCGTCTTCTTCAGGTTCTCGGCATGTGGTTTGGAATGGCTGTGGCTATCGGAAATGCCATTGCTGCAGGAATCGTTCGAACTCCGGGTGAAATTGCGAAGATTCTTCCTAACCCTTGGCTGTTTATCGGTGTGTGGGTCGCCGGCGGTCTCTACGCGCTTTTCGGCGCCTCTTCGATGGCCGAACTCAGCGCCGCGATTCCTCGCAGCGGTGGCCAATATAATTTTTCTCGCCGTGCGCTCGGCGATTACGCCGGCTTCATCGTCGGATGGAGCGACTGGCTTTCAACCTGCGGCACTGCCGCCGTCGCCATTGTCATTGCTGAGTACAGCGGCCATCTTTTTCCCTTACTTGCGGGCCACGTAAAGCTTACCGCCGCCGCCATCATCCTCGGATTTGGCATCCTGCAATGGCGCGGCGTCCGCTGGGGCAGCGGCGCGCAACTCCTAACCGCCATACTCAAGACCGCCGCGCTGATGATCCTCGTCGTCTCGTGCTTTATTCTTGGCGCGCATGCGCGCGCCTGCGCTCCGGCTGCAGCTGCGGCTCTTCCATCCGTGCCGGTTGGCTGGCCGCTTGTCGTAGCCATCGTTCTCGGGTTGCAGGCCGTTGTCTACACGATTGACGGTTGGGACGGCGTCATCTATTTCGGCGAAGAGGTGCGTAATCCCGGCCGCGACATTCCCCGCGCGATCTTTGGCAGTGTCTTTACTGTCATGGGGATTTATCTGCTTCTGAATCTCGTGGCCCTGTATGTGCTCCCCATGAATGAAATTGCTGGTGATGATTTTGTTCTGGGCACGGTCGCCGATCGCGTCTTCGGCAGATTCGGCGACCCCATCATCCGGTCGATCATGATTGTTTCGATGTTGAGCTGCGTCAACTCCAACCTCCTCTTCTCCTCGCGCACCCTCCATGCCATGAGCTGCGATGGCCTTTTCTTTCGCCGTGTGGCGAGCGTCAACCCTGGCGGCACTCCCGCTCTCTCGCTGCTGCTCAGTACCATCGTCAGCTTGCTTTTCGTCCTCGGATCGTTCGAACGCGTGATTGCGATGCTGTCGTTTTTCTTCGTGGCCAACTACACTCTCACGTATGCGTCGCTTTTTGTGCTTCGCAAGCGCGAGCCGCAGATGAATCGCGCATACCGCGCGTGGGGTTATCCCTGGACGACAGGAATCGCGCTGGCCGCTTCCATTTTGTTTCTGATTGCTTCGATCGCCACGGATAGGGAAAACGCTCCGCTCGCTCTAGCCATGCTGGTTCTGAGCTATCCAGTGTTTCGCGTTTTGAAGTGGGTCACGCAACGCGCCAACGCCAGCGCGGCAAAAAACTCTTAGCTCACTTTTTCCGCGATGGCTTTGGCTTGCATGAACAGCAGCAAATAATCTTTCCCGCCCGTTTTCGAGTCCGTTCCCGACATGTTAAATCCGCCAAACGGATGCGCGCCGACCATCGCCCCCGTGCACTTCCGGTTCAGATAAAGATTGCCGACATGAAACGCCTCTTCCGCTTTTTTGATTTTCTCCGGATTCTTCGAATACACCGCGCCGGTCAATCCAAATTCCGTATTGTTCGCGATTTCCAGCGCCTGGTCGTAATTTTTCGCTTTAATCACTGCCAGCACCGGCCCGAACACTTCCTCTTGCGCCAGCCGCGCCTTCGGGTCGACATCCGCAATAATCGTCGGCTCGACAAAATAGCCATCGCCCGCCGCGCGTTTCCCTCCCGTCAGCAGCTTCCCTTCCTTCTTTCCCACTTCGATGTAATCCAGAATCGTTTTCATCGCCGATTGGCTGACCACCGGGCCCATGTAATTGTTGGGATCGTCGCTCGGGCCCACTGTAATTTTTTTCGTACGCTCCACCAGCTTCTGCACGAACGTATCGTAGATTTTCTCGGACACGATCGCGCGCGAGCACGCCGAACATTTCTGCCCTTGATAGCCAAACGCCGCCTGCACGGTGCCTTCCACCGCCGCGTCAATATCGGCCTCTTCGTCCACCACGATGCCGTCTTTCCCGCCCATCTCCAGCACCGTGCGCTTGATCCACATCTGTCCCGGAACGGCCTTGCCCGCCAGTTCGCTGATGCGCAGCCCCACTTCCTTCGAGCCTGTGAATCCGATATAGCGCGTCTTCGGATGCGTGACCAGCGTGTCTCCAACGGACCCGCCAGGCCCGGTGATGAAGTTCACCGCTTCCTTCGGAATGCCGGCCTCAAAAAGTATGTCGATGAATTTCGCTGCAATCGTCGGCGAATCGCTGGCTGGCTTGAGCACGACCGTGTTTCCTGTCACCAGCGACGCGCTGACCAGCCCCGCCATGATCGCGCATGGAAAATTCCACGGCGGAATGACCACGCCCACGCCTAGCGGAATATAAACCAGGTAGTTGCGCTCCCCACGCATGGGCACCAGCTTTTGCGGCACGCCCAATCGCAGCATTTCGCGCCCGTAGTATTCCAGGAAGTCGATCGTCTCCGCGATGTCCGCGTCCGCTTCCACCCACGTCTTACCCACTTCGTAGCACACCAGCGCGCTCAACTCGTACTTCCGCTCGCGCAAGATTTGTGCCGCGCGAAAAAGGCACTTCGCCCGCTCCTGCGGCGAAACTCTCTTCCATGTGTCAAAGTATTTGTGCGCGTCCTCCACCGCCTGCCTTGCCATGTCCGCCGTTGCATTCTGGAAAACGCCAATGATTTCCAGGGGATGCGAAGGGTTCGTCGACGTGCGCTTCTCGGCCGTAGTCACCTTTTTCCCGTTCAGCCACATCGGGTATTCGCGCCCAAACTCCCCCTTCACCTTCTTCAGCGCCTCTTGCATTCGCGAGCGGTTCTCCGCCTTCGTAAAATCAATAAACGGCTCGTTCGTAAACTCCGAAACGTGGACAACCTGTTCAGCTGTAGCCATGGCGGGTCCCTCCTCGATGTACAAACATCCATTCTACTGCCCCCGCAAACGGCGCGACAAGCGGCGAGGGCAATTCCCTGCCCGGCAGGCGTTGGCAGAGTGGGAGTTACGCAGACGATGGTAAATGGTCTACGGCTCGAACAGGAATTTGATCGCAACGGTGACGTGAGCGGCGACACGCTTCCCGTTCTGCCTGGCTGGAGCGTATCGGTATTGCTTGAGCGCTTTCATAGCAGCACCGTGCAACGAAGCAGGACCCGCGAGCACCTTCATCGATTTCACGGCTCCTGAAGCATCCACCAGGGCGTCCAGCGTCACCGTGACCGTGGTGCTTTTATCGAAATACCGCAGCGCAGACGGAGAGGCCACCGCGCGAACCGACTTGATGAGTTTGGCGGCACTACGGAGCCGCCCGGAGAGGCTGGTTCCGACAAAGCCGAGGGCGGTGGTTGCGGCGAGACTGATACGGTCTTGTCGGAGGAACGAGGGACGACTGGCTTTGCCGAAGTGGGAGTGACCACGGATTTTGACGCAACCTCGGAAACGTGGGCATCTGGATCGTTCGAATGTAATGGCTCAAGGGCGGACACGCCTGAGGGCTTTCCGGCGGGCGGTGCCGGCGCCACTGTTTCCCGACGAGTTACGGCCGGCTGAAGCGCAGCGTCGCCGCTGGCTTGCGAAGGATTGCGGGAATCCGTCGCAGCCACTGCGGTCTTCTGCGGAGCAGGGATCGCGACAGGAGCGGCCGGGCTTAACGCCGCATTGACAGCCGGTTTCTTTGGCGGCTTCAGCCAGGGAATCCAATTCAGGTGCCGGGCTGCACCCAGCGCGCCGACCAACAGCACCAGGGAGAGAACACCGGCGGCCAGCCCTCCAGGCCGCGAATTGCCCTTCTCGCGGCGACAGTACACAAGAAGACGGCGGAAGACTTCAAAGAATTTACAGGATATGAGACTAGTGCGTTGGTTCGAGAATGAGTTTCTGGATGCGCCAATTCAAGAGTTCCGCGACGTAGAGTTCGTCCGCGGAGGGGCAGGCGATTTCGTGAATCCAGCCGAATTGTCCGAGTTGCTTGCCGGATTTGCCCAGCACGCCGAGAACTTTTCCGTCGAGAGAAAGTTTGTAAATGCGGCCGGGAAACGCATCAGAAGTATAGAGGACTTGATTTGGCCCAGGCGTAATGCAAAGAGTCCAAGGCGCTCCGGGCGACATGGTGCCGGTTGTTGATGTGGGCTTGTTGCCAATAGCCGGGCGAGCGTCGGCAGGCGCGGGAACGTCGATGGTGAATTGGCGGAGAAATTTTCCGTTGGTGTTGAAAACCTGAATGCGGCGGTT
>Ga0307477_10004177_pt1 | contig 10539 bp, 2 predicted proteins | sample atmos_gasesECM2C_FD_203316 | JGI IMG/M metagenome (GOLD analysis project Ga0307477, IMG submission 203316) | Hardwood forest soil microbial communities from Morgan-Monroe State Forest, Indiana, United States - atmos_gasesECM2C_515 | ecosystem: Environmental > Terrestrial > Soil > Temperate... | reverse complement strand
TGAAAAACGCGGGGCGGATGAATTACGGTCCAGCTTGAGTGTCAGCACCTTCGCCTCGCCGCCCGAGCTCGGCGCAATGGCGATGTGGAATGTGGCGTAATCAAACAGTTTTGGATCGAGCTGGGTCATGTAGGCGATCCATTTGCCGTCCGGCGACCATGCCGGCGCTTCATCCGGGCCGGGATTCTTCGTCACCCTGATTGCTGATTTCCCCTTATCCGCATTGTCCGCCGCCACCGTCCAAATATCCGTGTTGAAGTTCAGATCAGGGTCTTCGGATTCCGAGCGGTTGCTCACAAACGCGATGGAATTCCCGTCCGGCGACCAAGCCGGCGCGCTGTCGTCATAGTCGCCGGAAGTGACCTGCGTCATTTTGCGGCTGGCAAGCTCGCAGACAAAAAGATGCTTGCGGCGCCGGTCCAAATATCCGATTTCATCCTCTTTGAAATGCAGCCGGTCGATTACCCACGGATGTGCCTTCGGCTTCGCGTCGGCTTTTTCCTTGTCCTTGGCCGCCTCGAGCTCATTGATCGATGGGTCTTGTAGCTGCAAAACAATCCGGTCTCCCGACGGCGACCAGGCATACGCATCAACATCCTGAATGGTCTCCGTCAGCTTTTGCGCTTCCCCGCCTTCGCGATTCAGTATCCATACCTCCTTCTTCTTGTCTTCGTCTCCCTTTTCGCTCTTGCTTCCTCCTCGCCCCGATAGAAACGCTAAATATTTTCCGTCCGGGCTCCAGCGCGCATGTTCCGATGAAACGTCTTCAGCCGTCAGCGGAACCGCGGCGCCGCCTGATGTCGGGACCATCCAGATACGCGTTTTGTTCTTGTCATCTTTCAAATCATGTGTCGTTACGGTATAAGAGACCCACTTTCCCTCCGGACTGATTTGCGCGTCATCGACTTCCGCAACTCTAAAATAATCATCAACCGTGAGGTTTCGCGTCTGCCCCGATTTTTCTGCGCTACCAGGGCCTGCCTGCGCGGCACTCGAAGGAACTTGTGCCGCAGCCGGAGGTGGAATCCAACCGGGCCAAACGAAGGAAACCAGCGCAAGCCATGGTGCGAACCTCAACCTCATAGCGAGACCCGCCTTCGAAGGAGTTTTGTCCAGCATTCGTCGCGTAGTATACAGAATCCGCTCCGTCCTGCTTTCACAAAAAAGCGCAAGCCGCCAGCCGCGCGCTCAGGAAATTGGAGTCTTCGCGGAATTGAACTCCGTCCCAGCCTTAACATCCTCCTTCACACACGCCGCGCGATTCGGTTGACACACCGGTGCATCGCAAATTACCCTCGGTCCCCATGCCCATCCTGAATCTCACGTCGCAGATCTCGCTTCGCCCGCACCCGCATCTTTACGAAATAAACGTCTGGGCCTGGCTCACACAGCTTTCCGCGCGCCTCGGCCGCCAGATCAATCTTTCCGCTGTTCCCGACGCTGAATGGGATGCGCTAGCTCAACTCGGATTCGACGCCATATGGCTAATGGGGGTGTGGCAGCGAAGCCCCGTTTCTCGCAGCATCACCCTCGAAGATCGAGCGAATTTCCCCAACTTCGAGCGCGCTCTTCCCGGCTTCTCGCCAGCCGACGTAGTCGGCTCTCCGTATGCCGTGATGCAATATGTTCCGGATCCGCGTATCGGAACCTGGGAAGCACTCGACCGCACCTGCGAGAAATTGCATGCCCGCAAAATGGCTCTCTTCCTCGATTTCGTCGGAAATCACACCGCCCGCGATAATCCCTGGGTTCATGACCATCCCGATTTTTACGTGCAAGGCTCGCAGCAGGATTTCCAAAACAATCCCTCGCTGTTTTTCCAAGCCAACACGGCGCAAGGTCCGCGCTACATTGCGCTGGCGAAAGACCCCTACTTCCCTCCCTGGACCGACGTCGCTCAACTAAATCATCTCCAGCCTGAAATGCGCGCTGCGCATTTGGCGCAGTTGCGCGTCATCGCGCAACATTGCGACGGAGTCCGCTGCGACATGGCCATGCTCCTGTTGAATGATATCTTCGAAAAAAACTGGAGTCATCTGCTGGGAAATACCCCATCACCGGTAAGAGAATTCTGGACCGAAGTCCGCGAAGCGGTGCCAGACCTGATATTGCTGGCCGAAGCCTATTGGGGAACCGAGCCCCGCCTTATTGATTTAGGTTTTTCGTTTGCTTACGACAAAACTCTATACGACGCGGTGCGTGACGCAGACGTTGGTGCAATCCATGCCCGCCTATCCGGCACGCAAGGTCAACAGAGCCATTACGCGCGCTTCCTTGAAAATCACGACGAACCTCGCCGCGCCGAAGTGATCCCTAACGACCGCTTGCCCGCGGTAGGAACTCTAATGGGCACCTTGCCGGGCATGCGCTTTTACCAACACGGTGAAATGGAAGGTAACAGAATCCGTCTACCGATCACGTTGGCGGTAGCCGCGCCAGAGCCAACTGATCCTTATAGCTGCGCCTTCTTCCAGAAAATTCTCAGCCTCACGCGCGAAGAGGTTTTCCACCACGGAGAATGGAACGTGCTGGATGTTTCCGCGGAAGGCTACACCTCGCCGCTCGGACTCATCGTCTATGAATGGAGATCGGAGCAAGCTTGGAAGGTAATTGCCGTCAACCTCGCAGCAGGCGCGTCACAAGGCCGTGTGCGTTTAGCCGTTTCAAAAACGCAGCATTACATCTTTTACGATCAGCTGAACGAGGTATGTTACGGCCGCAGCGGCGAAGAATTGGATGATCTCGGTTTGTTCGTACGCCTGGAAGGTTTTCAGGCCCACATATTTGACGTCACGCCCGCCTGAATCTTTGCAACCAATAAAACATTCCTACTTCACCACCAGCGTCAGGTTCACGTGCGACGGTGCTCCGCTCGGTGGCGTGGCAGTCACAACCAGCGGGTACGATCCAGGAGGCGTTGCTGTGCCGCTCGGCGATTTTGCCAGGTTACTGCACGCCGACATTCCCACCCCGAAGATAATTAGTAGTCCAAACGAAAGTGCCCAGCGTGGTTGCTTCTTGAACGTCCATGCTGCCCCACACAGCGACAGCGCCACCAGCAACAGCCCCAGGCCGGTTCCAAATCCGCCAGGCGCTGGCCCAACGTTGGGAATAAATCCTTTACAGAATGTATTCACTACGATGGCTACGCTCGTCGCCGTTCCGTTCAATGTCACAGAGCTCGGCACAATATTGCAGGTGATGCTCGCGATCGGACTCGAGCAGGTTAGCTGCACCGTGCCAGTGAATCCTGTCTGGCCTGTCAGTACCAAGCCGAACACTCCACTGCCTCCAGGAACCGTGTTCACCGTCGAAGAACTGCCCGGCCCCACCGAAATGATCACCGGACTATTCCCGCTGTTGAACGTAGCGGTCACCGCTGTCGCTGCGGTCACGGTAACCACACATGTCCCGGTTCCAGTGCAACCCGCTCCGCTCCACCCGACGAACGTCGAGCCATCCGCGGGCGTTGCCGTCAGCGTCACTACTTGCCCGCTCGCAAAGTTCGCCGAGCAGGTCGTCGGGCAACTAATCCCCGCCGGAGCGCTCATCACCGTACCAGCTCCCGTTCCCGCCTCGCTTACCGTCAGCGCAAAATTGTTTCCGGTACCAGTTCCGAAATTAGCGGTGACTGATGCACTCGCTGTTATTGTGAATGTGCATGGACTCGTCCCTTCACATGTTCCTCCGCTCCATCCCGTGAATGTTGAGTTGGCGCCGGCAGTCGCCGTCAGTGTAATTTGAGCGCCACTTGTAAAGCTTGTTGAACACGTTTCTGGGCAACTGATTCCTGCGGGGCTGCTCACTACTGTCCCGGTGCCCGCACCGGCTTCCGTCACCGTGAGTGTCGGCTCCACAACACCATTTCTCACCTGGAACTCGTATCGGCCCAGCATGCTGGAGTTGAGGCTGTTGTGTATTAGCGATGTGGCCGCCGGCCCATTGTCCAGAAGCGCTCCTATCGCAAACGATCCGTTCAATTGGAAGTTTGTGCCCGCGGTCCCCGTTCCGTTCGAGTAGCCAACTGCCGCGCATTCTGAGGCGACGGTACAAAGTCCGGCCGTCCCTTGACTTGCATCACCGGCTTCCCACTGAATCTTGTCATAGTTGAACTCGATGTCGAATGCTCCAGCCACTCCGGTGTCTGACCGGTCAATCAAAATTACTTGGAAGCTGTTCAATTTGTCGGTATGCGATCCGAAGTAACCGACATTTTCATAGTCCACACCAAACGCTCGATGGCCATTCACGATATCTATACCAAAAGTAACAACTCCGGACGGAGGGTTTGCAATGCCCGGAATAGCTCCCGTCGTGTCCACATCCGCCCAGTACGGAGCTATGATAGGAATTAATCCGTTATTTCCAGTCAAACCCGTTGGAGTGAAGTCACTCAAAGCTTGCCCGAACGTCACGTTGCCGTTGTTGTTGACGAATAATGAACTGAAATTCGTCCCAAAGAAATTCAGCGTGAACGGAAGCGAAATCTCATTCGTCGATTGGTCATCATTCGGTGGCAAGACATTTGCCGTAAATCCTGGCAAGTGCCGAATCGCCCCGTTTCCAGTCAGATGGCTAACGAAGGGTCCACCTGTCGCGTTCGTGGCGATAGTCAGATCCGCTGTTCTCGGTCCCAGCGCAGTCGTGGAGGGCTTAAAAGTGACCCCCATCGTACAGTTGGACCCCGAACCCAGGCTATTCACGCACTGATTGTTGACCAACGAAAAATCCGAAGCAGCGTTACCTACGAACGTGATTCCGTTAATGCCCACCGGAGAATTACTCACATTAAACAGGCTGGCTGTTTGCGCTGAGCTCGTCGTGCCCGGCGTTTGCCCATCGTAGAAGATCTCAAACGGCAGCACATAAACAGACGCCACTCCGGTACCGGACAGCAGAACCGTCGTTGGGCCGACTGCAGCGTCATCCGTGATTACAACACTGCCCGGGTCTGATGCCTCGATACTTGGTGTAAAGCTCACCGCGAACGTGCAAGGCGCAGAATTAACTGCAAGACTGGCGGGACAGTTGTTGCTCATAATCGCGTAATCCAGAGTTCCGAATGAAGCAACGCTAGAAATGGAAATAACGATGTTACCTAGCGCGCCTGTGCCCGTATTCGAGAGCGAAAAAGTTTGCGTGACGCTCGCACCCAGTTGTACCCCACCGAAAGCAAAACTGCCCGGCGTCACAGTCGCCACACCGTTACCAGTTCCTGTGCTCGAAGTAATCGTCGTGGTATCCGTTGCATTTGCTGTCGCCGACCCTCCTCCAGACGCGCTCACCGCATTCACCACAGTAGCCGGCGCATTGCTGGCCACGCTCACCGTCACCGTAATCGCTGGATAACTCGCACCGGCAGCCAATACGTCGCTGCGTGTGCAGCTATTCGCCGTGCAAGTCCATCCTGTTCCAGCCATCGACGTGAGCGTCAACCCCGTCGGAATCGTGTCCGTCACCGTCACAGTTCCGTTCGTCGGTCCCGCTCCTGCTCCATCCGACACGGTCACCGTGTAGCTCGCCCCGTTCTGTCCCTGCGCAAAGTTTCCCGTATGTGTTTTTGTGATCGCTAGAACCGGATTGGAGCCCGTTCCTGAATTGAATGTCCCGGTCACTGTTTCCGCGGCAGCAGGCATGTTGAATGTGCAAGCCCCGGCCGCAACCGTGCACGACGTTGGCGCGCCGCTCCAACTCCCGAAAGACGAATTAGCCCCCGGCGAGGCCGTTAAAGTAATTGGAGTGCCGCTGGCAAAACTCGCCGAGCAAGCCGAAGGACAACTAATCCCGCCCGGGCCCATAATCGTCCCGCTGCCCGTGCCTGCCTCTCCCACCGTTAGGGTGAAGGTGTTTCCAGAGGAAGTGACCGTTGTTGAGGTGGTAGCCGAATTGTTCGTTACGTTCGGATCCGCCGTCGTGGATGTTACATTCACGGTATTTGTTACGCTTCCCGCCGTTGTCGCCTTGGCAATTATCGTGACGACTTGGGGACTGGCTCCACTGTTGATCGTCCCCAGATTGCACGTCACCGTCGTCGTTCCCGAGCAGCTTCCTTGGGAGGTCGCCGAAGATACCAACGTGACACCCGCCGGCAACACATCGGTTGCGGTTACATTCGCTGCGCTCAGTGGACCGTTGTTCGTGACTGTAATCGTGTATGTAAGATTCGAATTTTGCACCACCGGGTTCGGCGCCGCGGTCATCGTCACTGCGACGTCTGCTCCTCCCGACTGCGGTTGCCCGAATATGGCGATCCCGAAAATGGTGCTGAAGCTCAAAGCCGAGCTGTTGAAACCCAGCCCGGTGTTGATCGTCGCGAGCACTGCCCCGCTCGAGATCTGAATCCGGTACACCTTCCCGCTGACGGCGTCACCCGCCCAGAACGATTGGCCGTCGGGATCCAGGTTCAACGCAAAGAACAGGCCGGTGCCTGGAGGAGTAAGCGAGGGGGTGGACAAAATATTGCCATTCGGATCGAGGTGCACTATTTGAGTGGAGTTGGCAACCAGCACGCTCTTGTCACTCAGTTCGCGGATCGCGAAGGCCGGGCCTCCCGGTAGATTCGTAGCGAAATCCGGGTTTTGATTATTGTTCGCGATGTCAAAATTCTTCACCGTTCCTAATTGTGCAGACCCTGCTGTCTCCGAGGTGTACAGAACTCTTCCTCCGTCGTCTAGCAACTCGATGTAGCCAATACCACCATTGTCATAAGCCGGGAAGAAGGTAGCCGTCACCGCACCTGCGCTGGTCATCCTCAGCAGAGAATTTTGTCCGGAGCTCTGGCTCACAAAGATATTCCCCGCCGGAGCGACGAGCACGCCAAGAGGGTTGCTGTTGTACGGCGCGGTGCCAAAGGTCGTCGGGCCCGTTCCGTTGTTCCCGAAGAATTCCACGGTGCCGCCGGTCACGGCAGTCGTATCCGGATTGGCTGCGTAAAGATTGCCGCTCGCGTCAAAATTCATACCCGCGATAACGCCGCCCAAATTGCCGGAGTTGAGCACTTGCACTAGCGTGCCGCCGGGCTTGTACTCGAAGATCATTCCATCCACGGTCCCTACGAAGACGTCGCCTTGGCCAAACGTCTGCGCCGGTCCGCTAAATACCGCCGTCACGACCGACCCGTTCAGCGCCGTGATGCCCGAGAAGCTTGACTGCACGGTGCACGGGCCGGTTCCGGAACCATTGATTCCAGTGAGGCTGCAGAATCCCAGCCAGCCGGAAAACGAAGATGTGCCGGTGGCCGCGGCAGTTATTGTCAATTGGGCGTTGGTTCCGAAATCCGCCGTGCAAGGCCCGCCGGTAATGGCGCCGTTCGTCACTGTGCAAGTGGGTCCGCCGGGAGTGATCGTGATCGTTCCGCTGCCGTTACCCATTGCGGATACCGTTATGAATGACGGCCCGAAATTCGCCGTCACGTTTTGCGCCGCGCTCATGGTCACCGTGCAAGTGGGAGTAATCCCAGGGCAGGCGGTCGAGGATCCGTTCACCGTCCATCCGGCCAAGGCCGAGCCCGCGTTTCCCAGCGCAACCAGAGTTACTTGCTGGCCCACAGCGTAATCCACCGCGCATGCCGGTGTCGGGCAAACGAGCAGCGTCGGCGTCCCGCTAGTGACACCCAGCCCCGGCACGCTGCTGCTCACGGTCCCGGTCCCGGTTCCCGCTAGCGTCACCGTTAGTAGGACTGCGGGCTGTGACGGTACCGAACCCGAGAGCGGAAAGCTGAACGAAGGATGGGCCGAATCGTTGGTGTTAAACGTGAGATTACCGCTGAATGCAGTTCCGCCCGCGGTGCCCGCAGGGGGCGTAAACACAACCGAGAGTAGGCACTCCGCGCCCCCGGGGGCCACCGGTGTCGGCGGCGCCCCTGGAATCTGGCAGTCGTTTGCAAGCGTGAAGCCAGCGGGTACACTGACGTTGCTTACAATCAGGTCATCGAGTCCGTTGTTCGTGATTGTCACGTCTCCCGGGCTGCTGCTAGCCCCTGCCAGTACTGGGCCAGATGGCGTCAGCAAGGAGGAATTCACCACCGCCGTAGGCGCGAGAATCACTTTGCGAGTCCGATTGTTCCCGGGATCTGCGATGTACAGCGTATTTACGTGAGTCGTCGCGTTTGTAACGATCGCTACTCCAAAGTTCGAAAGAAGTGCTTGCGGAGCTAGTTCGCCATCTCCATTGAATCCACCATCGAGATTATCAATGTCGCCCGCCACAGTGATTACTGACTGGGCCTGGGCATCGATGCGCCGCACTACGTTGTCAAATCCGCCGCCCACAAATAGGTTTCCGGCTGCGTCGAAGGCCACTTGTGTGGGTGAGAACATGCTCGCGCTTAACGCCGGTCCACCATCTCCGCCAAAAGTCGGGATGCCGTTGAAGGCGACTGTCGAAATATTCCCGCCGGTGTCGATCTTGCGGACCACATTGTTGCCACTATCCGCGAAAAAAAGATTGCCATTCGCATCAAAGGCCATTCCGCCTGGAAAATTCAGTGTAGCGGTGAGGGCAACCCCATTCGTCGGAGGGCCAGCTTGGCCAGTTCCGGCGAAGTTCGCAATGTTTCCCGGTACCGCGCCATTCATGGTGACAACGCGGATGCGATTGTTGGCGGCGTCGGCGATATACACATTTCCACTTGAATCAACCGCAACCCCATCGGGAAATATGAACGTCGCGTTCGTCGCGGGCCCGCCGTCTCCGCAATTGCCGCTGGTACATTGCTGCCCGTACGTGCCTGCCACCAGGGTAACCAGCCCGGTCAGGGCATCCACCCGGCGGACCACCAAATTATTTGCGTCCGTGAAATAAAGATTCCCGGAAGAGTCCAGCGCCATTCCATACACGGCAATGTTGGCAATGTTCGCTTGTGCAGCAGGGCCACCATCGCCGTTGGCGGCGCCCGGAGCGCCCGCAATTCCGTTTCCGACATAGCTAGTGATGTCCTGTGTTGTCGCATTCACTTTGCGAATGCGGTAGCCCCCGTTCTCCACCAGGAAAAGGTCGCCGGCGCTGTCGGCGGTGACCACGAACGGGATGCCCATCACCGCTGCTGTAGCAAGGCCACCATCTCCTCCTGTCCCACCTCCTGCATAGTTGCTGATCGTCGGCGTTGTACCGGCACTGATCAGCCGGAAGCGGTTCGTGCCTAAATCCGCATAAAGAATATTTTCAAGCCCATCCACGAAAATCCCGCTGGGCGCATTCAACAGAGCGCCGCTAGCTGCGCCACCGTTGCCGCAGTTCGCCGGCGCAACCGTCAGACTGGTGCAACGCAACCCAGTGCCCGCAACGGACGTGATGATGTGGTTTGCGGTCGTATCCACCTTGCGGATGCGCTCGTTGTTCCTATCGCTGATGAATACATTTTCCGAAGCGTCTACGGAAACTCCGCTGGGCACCCGCAATGCTGCCTGGATGGCTGGACAGCCGTCGCCCACCGAGTCGGTCTGGCCAGGGCACCCGGCCCCGCCGCCGGCATAGCTGGTTATGATGTGGTTCGCGCTGTTGTCCACCTTGCGTACAAGGTTTTCCCTGGAATCGGCGATGTATAGATCTCCGGACGAATGGATGGCCACGCTTAGCGGTCCTGCCAACGTTGCTTCGATGGCCGGACATCCGTCCCCGATCGTATCGGTCTGGCCGCCGCATCCGCCTCCTGCGCCCGCATAGGTCGTGATGATGTGGTCGGGAGAATTGTCCACCATGCGAATTCGATCGTTGTTCGTGTCGGCAATGAACAGATTCCCGCTTTGATCGACGGCCACACCACGCGGAGAATTCATCAGAGCGCCTGTCGCGGGGCTGCCATCACCGCTGAAGCCGCCAAAGAAACCGATACCGTTATACTGATTGCCTGAACCAGCCACCGTCGTGATCACGTGCGAATTAACGTCCACGCGGCGAATGCGATTGTTGTTGGTATCGGCAATGAACAGATTCCCACTGGAATCGACCGCCAGCCCGGACGGCAAATTCAGTAGCGCGCTTGCAGCCGCGGAGCCGTCACCGGAAAAACCCGAAATACCTTTCCCGGCATAGGGCGTGATATTGCCAGATGAATCCACCTTGTAAACAATGGCGAGATATTCTAGGGACACATAGGTGTTTCCGGTGACCGCGTCCCTCACGATTCCGTACGCTCCCGGCATGTAGGCGGAAGTCGCGGATGCCGGATTCGTTCCCCCGCCAGCCACTGTGCTGATCGTGTTCGGCGCTTGCGCAGCAGCCCCCAAGGCGCTCGATAAAGCCAGGGTTATTAGCCAGCCAATTCGTCGCATCTTGAGACCTCTCACTCGTCCGCGCCATGCCGGACGATTCAAAGGCTAGGCATCACGCCTCTTATAGCGCATGGTGAATGGGAAAAAATTTGGCCAATCTTAGTACCGGCGTACCGCATCCAGTACGAAAGAAAGCTCAATTTCGAGAGCTATCCCGCTGTTCGGAAGCCACTTAGCCGACCTATAAGCCATTCTGGGATTCGCACCCTGAGCTGGAAGGGTGCAACTCCAAAACCAAAATCTCCTCCAACAATGCAAGCACGGGCTA
>Ga0307477_10004176_pt1 | contig 10539 bp, 8 predicted proteins | sample atmos_gasesECM2C_FD_203316 | JGI IMG/M metagenome (GOLD analysis project Ga0307477, IMG submission 203316) | Hardwood forest soil microbial communities from Morgan-Monroe State Forest, Indiana, United States - atmos_gasesECM2C_515 | ecosystem: Environmental > Terrestrial > Soil > Temperate... | reverse complement strand
GATCGCTCCGACGCTCCGCGTCCCCGGGCGAAGAGGATCATCGTGGCGGCGCCGGTCGACGCCCCCGACGTAACGAACAGCGCGCCGAGCCACGGGCTGTCCGCCCAAATCGGGCGGTTCGTGACCGAGAGCAGCACCCCCGTGTAGCCGGCCACGAACGCCCCGAGGAGTCCAGCCAAACCCCCGATCACCTTCGCAAGCTCTCCACGCACGAACGCCAGGGCGCGCACACGCAGCCGACCTTCCTCCGCGCGGCCGCCAGCCGCCGCGAGGATCGCGAGTGCTCCGAACACGAGCAAGGCCCAGGCGCCGAAGGACATCGGTGACCAGGCCTTGAACATGATGGCGGGGAAATTCGCCGACTGGAACAGCATGTGCCAGAAGCGCAACGGGCGTCCGAGATCCACTGTCAGGAGGAGGCCCGAGAGGACCGCTCCCCAGGCGGCGACGGAATACCCGGTACGCACGACCGGGCGGTCCTCTGGTCGGCCGAACCAGTCGAGCAGGGCCGCGAGGAAGCAGGCCCCACCCGCCAACCCGCCCACGAAGAAGTAGGGGATGATGAACCACGTCCAGTGCGGCGCGGCGCTGAAGAAGGTGTCGGACATCGTCGGTTCCCCTAGCTCAGGGACGGCGGGGTGGAGTGCGCGCTCTGCTCATCCATGCGCCGCTTCCGCAAGCCCACGAGTGCCACCAGGCCGAGCACCGCCGCGCTCGCCGCGGACAGTGCGCCGCTCTTCGGGAGGTTGCGAGTCGGCAGCGCGGGATTGCGGGGCAACCCGTAGACTTCGGGCTCGTCCACGAGCAAGTAGAACGAATTCAGCCCGCCGAGCGCCCCCGCCGGGTCGGCGCCGTAAAGGCGGGCCGAGACCCCCTGCGCACGCAGCGCCGCCACACGACGGTCCGCCCGCGTCCGGAGCTCGGCGATCGCGCCGAATTGAATGGACTCGGTGGGGCAGGCTTTCGAGCACGCCGGCTCGAGACCCGCCGTGAGGCGATCGTAGCACAGCGTGCACTTCTGGGCCGTCCCCGCGGCGGGGTTGATGTCGATGACGCCGAACGGGCAGGCCGCGATGCAAGCCCGGCACCCGTTACAGACGTCGGATTGGATCACGACCGTATCGAACTCGGTGCGGATGATGGCACCGGTGGGGCAGACCTCGAGGCACCCCGCCTGCACGCAGTGCTTGCAGACATCGCTCATCATCAGCCAGCGACCCTCGTAGGGGCTCGGGAACTGCTCGATGAAGCGTACGTGGCGCCAGTGGATGCCGTCGAGCCGGCGGGTGTTGTCGTAGCTGTCGCCCGACAGTTCCCGGACCCCGCCGTTCTCGGCCGGGAGTTGGTTCCACTCCTTGCACGCGACCTCGCACGCCTTGCACCCGATGCAGAGAGTCGTGTCGGTGAAGAATCCCATGGGCTCCGACATATCACGCCCTCTCCACGTTACAGACGAACGCCTTCCCCTCGTGGATCGACACGTTCGGATCCCCGACCCAAGACGTCAGGTCGTTGACCACGTCCCCCGTACTCAACCCCATCCATCCCCAGTGCCACGGCATCCCCACATGATGCAGGGGCTTGCCGGCCACCGTCATCCGCCCGATGCGGTTGGTGACGAGCGCCTTCGCGCGGATGCGGCTCCGGGGGGTACTCACCACCACCCAGTCGAGATTCGCGATGCCCTTCTCCCGCGCCAGGTCCGTGCCGATCTCGATGAACAGCTCCGGCTGCAGCTCGGCTAGCCACGGCAGCCAGCGGCTCATCGCGCCGGAGAGATAGTGCTCGGTGAGGCGGTACGTGCTAATGACGTAGGGGAATTTCGGATCGCCGACCGAGGCGAGCTGGTTGTAGGGTTTGCCCGAGGCCCAGACCTTGTGCACGGGGCTCATCTGCTGGGCGTACAGCAGGTTCTTGACGGGCGACTCGTGCGGCTCGTAGTGCGTGGGGAGCGGGCCATCCACGAGCCCGGCCGGGACGAAGAGCCAGCCGCGGCCATCCCCCTTCATGATGAAGGCGTCGCTGCCCGAGAGGGCGTCGAGCCCGATCCCGTCAGGCTTGGGCTTCGCTTCCGGCGCCTTCGTCACCGCGAAATCCGGCACGTCGTAGCCCACCCACTTGCCGTGCGTCACCGCACCGGTCTTCGGATCAGGGGGGTTCGGGGCGTTCGGGTCCCACCAGATCCAGCGTTTCCGCTCGCTCCACGGCTTGCCCAGAAGATCAGCCGAGGCCCGGTTGTACATGACGCGACGGTTCGCGGGCCACGCCCACCCCCATTTGAGGTGCGCCCCGGGTACCCCGGGCGGATCGGGCACGCGCTGCGCCGTGAGGTTCTGGTCGGGCGCGGGGTAGCAGCCCGAGTAGATCCAGGACGCGCAGGTCGTGGAGCCGTCGTCTTTGAGCTCCGCGAAGCCCTTCAGGTGCTGCGCCGGATTGGCCGTCGCGTAGCCGTTGATTTCGCGCAGCACCTTCAGCGCGCTGATCTCTCCCGGGTACAGCGGCTTCTCGGGGGGATCGGGGTCGAAGTCCCAGGTCAGTTGAAGCCATCCCGCGTCGCGGGCGAGCGTGCTCCCCGCGTAGGCGCGCTTCAGCCGTTTCGCGAGGTTGTGATAGAACCACGAGTCCGTGCGGCAGTCCCCTGGCGCGTCGGCCGCCTTGAAGTGCCATTGCAGCATGCGCTGGGTGTTCGTGAAGCTGCCGTCGTATTCGGCGATCTGCGTGGAGGGGAAGAAGAACACCTCGGTCTTGATGTCCTCGACCTTCACCTCACCGCTCTTCACCTCGGGTCCGGCGTACCAGTGCGTCGCGGTCTCGGTGAGCCAGTTGTCCTTGACGACGAGCCAATCGAGCCGGCGCAGCGCCTGGCGCGAGGCCGCGCCGTTCAAGGACGTCGCGGGATTTTGTCCCACGCAGGCCATCCCCTGCACCTTGCCCTCGGCCATGCTCGCGAACATGGCCATGTGCGAATGATCGCCCAGGATCTTGGGATGCCAATCGTAGCCGAAGTCGTTTTCGGGTGTCGCGGCGGCACCGTACATCGATTTCAGATAGGAAATCATGAACTTGGGGAAGTTGCCCCAGTACCCCGTGGGCGTGGTTTCGGCAGCGAGGTAGTCGCGCAGCGTGTCGTGCGGTCGCAAGACTGACGGGGCGTTCATGTAGCCGTGGATGCTGTGGTACAGGGTCGGGACGTCGGTCGAGCCCTGGATGGCCGCGTGGCCGCGGAGCGCCATGATGCCGCCCCCGGGGCGTCCAAAGTTCCCGAGGAGGAGCTGCAACAGCGCGCAGCAACTGATGATCTGCACGCCGTAGGTGTGCTGCGTCCAGGCCACCGCGTAGGCGAACGCGCTGGTGCGGTCGCGCCCCGAGTTGGCGAGGAGCATCTCGGCCACCTGGAGGAATTTCTCTTTGGGCGACCCGCAGATCTGCTCCACGGCCTCCGGCGTATAACGGGCGAAGTGCCGCTTGAGAATCTGGAGCACGCAGCGCGGGTCCTCGAGGCTCACGTCTTTCGCGGCGGGACCCGGCTTGAGCGAGCGCACGAGGTCGTCAAACGGCGGACCGGCCCGCCGGGCGATGAGGTCCTTCGTCGCGGGCGCGGGCCCCTTCGGGCCCCGCTGGTACTGCCAGGTGGTCGGGTCGTAGCGGCCGAGGGAGCCGTTGTAGGGCCAGAACGGCGGCTCCCTGAACTGTAGGAGGCCGGAGAAGACGCCATCCAGGTCTTCGGTGTCCTTGTAGTCCTTGTCGATCAGCGTGGCGGCGTTGGTGTAGTGGACCGCGTACTCTTTGAAGAAGGGGTCCGTATTCCAGCGCTTGCTGTGCAGGACGTAATTGATCAACCCGCCCAAGAACGCGATGTCGCTCCCGGCGCGGATCGGGACGTGGAGATCCGCGAGCGCGCTCGTGCGCGTGAACCGCGGATCGATGTGGACGAGCTTCGCGCCCTGCAGCTTCGCCTTCACGGGCCAGCGGAACGCCACAGGGTGGCACTCCGCCATGTTCGAGCCCATGACGACAAAGCAGTCCGTGTACTCCAGGTTGCGCGGATAGGTCGTCGCCGCGCCGCGACCGAGCCGAGTCCCCAGACCGGGGACGCTAGAGCTGTGTCATATCCGCGCCTGGTTCTCGATGGCGACGACGCCCAACCCCCGCCAGAACTTCTGACACACGTGGTTGAACTCATTGTCGAGCGTGGCCCCGCCGAGCGCGAACAGGGCGGGGCTCATGTTAACGAGTTTCCCGTTGGGCAGGCGCTCGATGAACGTGTCGTCGCGGGTCTTCTTGACGAGCTCCGCCACGCGATCCATGGCCCATTCCAGCTCCACCACCTCCCAGTCGCTGGCGCCCGGTTTGCGATGGAGGACCTTGGTCGGGCGATTGGGATTGACGTGGAGCTGGTAGATGGCGGCCCCCTTCGGACACAGCGTGCCTTCGTTGTGCGGGCTGCGGGGGTCCCCTTCGATGTTCACGATGCGGCCGTCGACCGTGTGGACGAGCGTCGCACACCCGACCGAGCAGAACGGACAGATGCTCGGGGTCGTCTTGGCGTCCTTGATTCGCAGCTCCTGCGCCCGCGCGCGCGCCGGCGCCAGCGTGACGCCGAGCCCGACCAAACCCCCGATGGCCGTTCCCGCTCCGGCGCTCGCCGTAAGTCGCAAGAAGTCGCGTCGGTCGACGTGCATACCGTCCTCCGCTGGAATCAGAGTGGGGTGGCGCGTGCGCGTGTCCGCGGCCGCGCGGGTGGTGGGGCACTGATCGCGCGACCCTGTGAGGGGCCTCGAGAACCTGGAAGCGAGTGGGGGACGAAGCGCACGGGGGAAGTCTCGGGAGCGCGGAGCGCGCACAGCCGGGGAACCGATTGGTTCCGGCTGTCGTGAGTGGGCAGCGTCAGCAAGGCCTGATGCATGAACGCCCTCGCATGGCGAGACGGCTTCGAACCCCGGCTCCCAGCGCCTGCCCGATGATATATGAACGCTGCCGGGGCGGCGCAACCCCCGCAGATTGGCCCGAATTGGGCGGGGAAACCCCGGGCTCTCGCGATCCGCGGGATGTACCGATACCGTTGAAGCGGGGAGCCCGATGCCAGAACCGCCACCACTCACACCCGAACGCTTCGAAATCCTCGTCGTGCGGGAGTTGCGCAAGGCGGGGCTCGACGTCTCCCCGTTGCGCGTGCATCGCCGCGCGACCTTGTCGGAACCCGGGGGGGCCTATCTCCTCGAGCTCAAGGGTGAGTTGACCCGTGCGGGGTGGCGCCGGCGCGTGCTGATCATCTGTCGGCGACAGAACACCCCGATCGCGCGTGCCGACGTCGAGGCCGTCGCCGCTCACGTCCGCGAGGCTGGAGTCGAGGCGGGGGTTCTCTTCGGCACGAGCCTCTTCGACCCGGATGCTCTCGAGGCCGCCGACCGCAAGCCTCTCGCCCTGCTGCGAGTCGTCGACGGTCGCACCGCCCACGACACGACACCCTGGGGGTCGCCAGGGCACGCTCCAGTGTGGCTCCCCGCCTATTGCGCCACGACCGTGTACAGCGACCTTGTCGGCACCGCGCCCCGCTACGAAGTCCTCGAGGCTCGGCATGGCGAACTGCTGCAACATCAGCTCGAGGGGGGAGCGCTCGAGACCGAGTAGCGCGCGCTCCCGGGCTCGAGCGCCGAACCCCGGAAGGAGGCAAACGCCCCATGACGGTGCCAGGGCGGCAGAAGAATGCGATGGACGTGCTTCAAGCGTGGGTCGACGAGTACAACGCGCGGGCGCGACCGGCGATCCAACTGAGCTCCGCTGGGGAGGCGGGGGGAGCCCAGTTGCGCCTCAAGTACGTCCCCGCGGATGGCGAGATGGCGATTCTCCATCTCGTCGCCGTCAACCAGGACGGCCACCCTGCCATCTTGGTGCAGCGGTTTGAGGGACCCGCGGCTGAGACCGGGCTCGCGGCCGGGCGCTGGGCGAGCGTCGCGCTCGGGCGCCGGCCGGCGGGCTGAGGCGGGCGTCTCGTGGCCCGCCTGCTGGCCGTCTCGATCCACGATCTCGGGACACTCGGCGGTGCCCTGAGCCAGGCGAAGGCCGTGAACCGCCACGGGCAGGTTGTGGGTACGAGCAGCGACCGTCTCGACCGCAGCCGAGCGTTCCGCTGGAGCGCCGCAGACGGCATCGCGGATCTCGGCCCCACGCGCGGCGCTCGCAGCTCAGCGAATGACATCAACGACCGGGGAGAGATCGTGGGCGGTGGGGACACGAGCCAAGGCGCGTTCCACGCCTACCTCCTCGCCCTCGACACAAGTGTCGACCTCGGAACACTCGGCGGCCCCGAGAGCGAGGCACTCGCGGTGAGCGCCTCGGGCCACGTCGCGGGGCAAAGTGGGATCAGCGGACCTGGTCGGCACGCCTTCCTGTACGAGCCGTCCGGGAGGCTGCTCGATCTCGGGACCTTGGGGGGGGCGACGAGCGTCGCGCACGGCGTCAACGACCGGGCGGATGTGGTGGGTGTGGCGGAAACCGTGGCGCGGGAGCCCCACGCCTTCCTGTGGACCGTAGGCCGGATGCGCGACCTCGGAACGCTTGATGGCGGCATGAGTGTTGCCCTTGCGATCAACGGCCACGGCCAGGTAGTGGGTGCGAGCGGTCACGCGTTCCTGTGGACCGAGGCACGCGGCCTCGTCGATCTCGGGACCCTGGGCGGCCGCACGAGCTGCGCAACAGACGTGAGCGACACGGGTGAAATCGTCGGGATGAGCCAGACCGGCGCTGTCGATCCCAAAGGCGTCCCCGTGACGCATGCCTTCTTCCGCGCGCGGGACGGCGCCATGCACGATCTCGGCACGCTGGGCGGCGCCCACAGCGCCGCGGCGGCGCTCGCGGACTCTGGGGACGGCGTCGTGTGGGTCGCGGGCACGAGCCAGGACGCCCAGGCAACCACGCGCGCCGTTCTGTGGCGCGTGTGTCTCGGGTAGCGGGCATGGACCTAGGCCCTCCGCCGGTCTTTGGCCTCCCCATGAACTCGGCGCCCGCGGGCTTCCACCCGAGGCACGATCTTGCCCCGGGCCTGTTTGAATTTCTCGCTCCCCTGCACCGTGAGTTCACCCCGCGCCAGCAACAGCTCATCGCCCGGAGGAGGGGCGTCCTCGCCCGTGCGCACGCGGGCCACCTGCCCGACTACCTCCCCTCTTCCCCGGCGACGACCGGCCCGTGGCAAGTCGCGCTTCCCGACTGGTGCCGCGACCAACGCAACCAGATGACCGGCCCCGCCGACGACGCCGAGCTCGTCGTGAAGATGCTTAACTCCGGCGCTCCCGGGGTCATGCTCGACCTCGAGGATTCGATGGCCAACCGCTGGGAGCATCTCACCCAGGGCATCGACAACATCCTCCTGGCCCTGCGGGGCGCGCTCACCTATTTCGACGCGAAGCGCCGGCGCACGGCGGCGATTGAGCCGTCGCCGACCGTGCTGTGGATGCGTCCGCGGGGACTGCATGTGAGCCAGGCCGGCATCTTCGGCGGCGAGATCATGTCCGCTTCGCTGTTCGACGTGGCGAGCGTGTTCCACCGCGTCGACCCGAGCCACCTGCGCCATCCCTTCGCGGTCTACATCCCCAAGTCCGAGTCAGCCGAAGAAGCCTTGTGGTGGCGCGATCTTTTCGAGTCGTTGGCGGACGCGCGGGGGCTCGCCCGAGACTCCATCAAATGCATGGCGCTCGTCGAGGCTCACCCGCTCGCCTACGAGATGGAAGAGTTCGCCTATCACCTCCGCGACCATTGTCTGGGCTTGAATCTTGGTCGCTGGGATTACATGGCGAGCCTGATTCACTTCCTGTTCGAGCAACCGGAGTGGGTGCTCCCGGACCGCAACACCATTCCGCACGACGTGCCGTTCTTTCAGCGCGTGCGCGAGCGCCTGGTGGACGTGTGTCACCGGCGGGGGATGCTCGCGATCGGCGGGATGACCGCGCTCTTCCCGAGCCGCGAAGATCCCACGTTGAACGCGCGCGCCCTCGCCGTGCTCGCCGAGGACAAGAAGAACGAGGCGGCGTGTTTCATGGATGGCGCCTGGACGGGACATCCGGACCAAAACGAGATCGCGGTGCGCCAATTCCCCGCTCCCAACCAACTCGGGCGGCGGCCCGCGCTCTCCGGACCCCGTCCCGAGCTCCGACCTCCCCCCCGCGGCGTGGGCCGCAAGTCCCTCGCTGGGACGCACGCCGCGGTGCGCACAGTCATCCGCTACCGCAACGGTGCCTTGAACGGCAAGGGCGCAAGTCTCCTCGACGGCTACATGGAGGACCTCGCCACCGATCGGATCTATCGCCTCATGCTCGCCCAGCGGCACCGCCACGGCGCGGCCACCAAGGTGCTGGACGAGGCGGGCAACGTGGTCGTCCATACCGAGGCCTTGCTGACCACCCTGTTTGACGGAGAGCTGGCGCGGATTCTCCGAGACCTCCCCTCGCTCAAGGATCTCGGCACACCGGAGACGTTCCGTCTAGCGCGGACGACCAGCGAGGATATCATCTTGCGGGGTGCATTCGATCCCATTTAGGGACCAGCCACAAGGAGCGCCCGATGGCCTGGACTCAGGTGTACGATCCGTTGCACAGCTGGATCCTCTCGACCCTCGTTGCCGCGTTGCCGATCCTCGTGCTGTTCACCTTGCTCGCCGGCTTCAAGGTCCAGCCCCACTGGTGCGCGATCGCCGGCGCCGCCACGGCGGTGGTCGTCGCCGTCCTGGTATTCGGGATGCCCCTCTCTCTCGCCGGCATGAGTTTCGTGTACGGGGTCGGGTTCGGCGTCCTGAAGATCGCCTGGATCGTGCTGGCGGCCGTCTACCTCTATGACATCTCCGTGCACACCGGGCAGTTCGAGATCATGAAGGAATCGGTGGCGGGGATCACGGCGGACCGGCGGCTGCAGCTTCTCCTCGTAGCCTTCTGTTTTGGTGCCTTCATCGAGGGCGCCGCGGGGTTCGGCGCGCCCGTGGCGATCGCGGGTGCGTTCATGATCGGTTTGGGGTTCAAACCCTTCCACGCCGCGGCGCTGAACCTGATCGCCAACACGTCCCCGGTGGCCTGGGGAGCCATTGGGACACCGGTGCACACCCTCGCCGCCGTGTCGGGCCTCCCCGAATCCGACTTGAGCGCGATGATCGGCCGCATCCTGCCCATCACGGGCCTCATCGTCCCGTTCTGGCTCGTGCGCGCCATGGTGGGCTGGGGCGAGACGGTGGAGGTGTTGCCTGCCATCCTTGTGGTCGGCGCGTCGTTCAGCCTGACTCAGTACCTGTGGTCCAACCACGTGGATTCGAACCTGGTCGATATCGTGGCCGGGGTCTGCTCGCTGATCGCGACGGTGCTCTTCCTGCGCTTTTGGCAACCCAAGCGCATCTGGCGGTTCGCGGACGAACGTGACGCGGCGCCGATGCCCGGCGTCGCCGCGCGGCACACGGCGGGGCAGATCGTGAAGGCCTGGATGCCGTTCGCCATCCTGTCGGTGTTCGTGCTCGTGTGGGGATTGCCCGCGGTCAAGGGCGCCATGAACCACGCCACGACCCCCATCTGGAACGTGCCCTACCTTCATAACGCGATCACCCGGGCGGCCCCGGTCGTGACTAAGCCCACGCCCGAGGCCGCGCGCTACGACTTCAACTGGCTGTCCGCCACGGGGACCGGGTGTTTCTTCGCCGCGATCGTGGCGGGCCTCGTGCTGGGGATGGGGCCGGTGCAGTTGGCGCAGATCTTCTGGCGCACCCTCAAGCGCATGAAGCTCGCCGTGATCGCGATCTCGTTCATGCTCGGCCTCGGGTTCACGACGCGCTACTCTGGCCTCGATGCCGTGCTCGGCCTCGCGTTCACGCGAACGGGGTGGTTGTTCCCGTTCTTCGGCACCTATCTCGGGTGGCTGGGCGTGGCGCTGACGGGCAGCGATACCTCCTCCAACGCGCTCTTTGGCAGCCTGCAGCGCATCACCGCGCAGCAGTTGAATCTCGATCCCATCTTGATGTGCGCCGCGAACTCGGCCGGCGGCGTCATGGGCAAGATGGTCGACGCGCAGTCCATCACAGTTGCGACGTCAGCGACCAATCAGGTGGGCAACGAGGGACTGATCTTCCGGCACGTGTTCTGGCACTCGATCGCCCTCGGGGCGGTCGTGGGCCTCATCGTATTCCTTTATGCGTACGTCTGGCCCGGGGGCGTGCCGCACGGGCTGACGATCGTCAAGTAGGGCCCAGATACAAGCCGGCGCCCCGAGTCGTAGCTCCTCGGGGCGCCGCAATCCTTGAGAACCGACGACGCGCCTCAGGCGCGAGCGCGCGCCTCCTCGGGTGCCCAGATGCTCATCTTTCTGGTCTCGGGCATAAGGAACACACTGAGCACGAGCGCGATCGCCGGGACGGCGATGGGATAGATCAGTGCGTGGCCCAGGCTGTGCGTAGAGACGTAGGCCGCCGTCGTAATAACCGGCACGAGTCCCCCGCCCCAGCCATTGCCGATGTGGTACGGCACCGACACTGACGAGTAGCGGATGCGTGCGGGGAAGTATTCGGCGAGG
>Ga0307477_10004174_pt1 | contig 10543 bp, 8 predicted proteins | sample atmos_gasesECM2C_FD_203316 | JGI IMG/M metagenome (GOLD analysis project Ga0307477, IMG submission 203316) | Hardwood forest soil microbial communities from Morgan-Monroe State Forest, Indiana, United States - atmos_gasesECM2C_515 | ecosystem: Environmental > Terrestrial > Soil > Temperate... | reverse complement strand
ACCTGTGCCAAAGCCTCCTGGACCGAGGCCGACTCGGGGAGCGCCAGGAAGTCGGGGCTCATGAGCCCGCCCGCCGTCTCGGGGTTGTAGTTGAGCAGGGCCCGCACCTTGCGCTGCTGCGGCTGGGGCAGCAGCTTCAAGATGGGCAGGCGCCGCTCCTGTTCGAGCTCGGTGATGATGTCGGCGGCGTCGTCGGGTGCCATGTCGGCGATCACTCGGGCCGCTTCCTGGTCGGAGCGCGACTCGATGAATTCGAGGCGGTGCTCTTCGTCCAACTCCTCGAACACGTCGGCCTCGAGCTCGCGGTCCTGGCCCACCGCCTCGATGATCTCCTCACCTTCTTCGTGGGAGGCCGCCTCGACCAGATCGGCGATCTGCGCCGGGTGCAGCCGGGAAAGCTTCCGGTAGGGGATGCGAAGCCTGGCGGTGGGCACGTGCGCCACGAAGGGCTCGATGGTGGCCCAGTCCACGGTCGGCCCGGGAGGGATGCGCGTTCGCCAGGCTCGTGGCACCAGCCGGCGCAACGCCACCCGGGGGGAGGGGTCCACACCCACGACCTCCCACCTGCCGTCGACCTTGGCCAGCTCGATCTCGTTGGCCCGGATGAGACGCGCCCCGCGCAGGTTGATGAGGTGGCGGGCCCGCAGGTCCTTGGCCAAGAGCAATTCGCCCGGGCGGCGCTCGAAGCGCTGCAGGCTCAGGCGGTCGGCGGCGAGCTCGACCCGGCCCGCCTGGAGGCTCACGACCTGAGCGATGGGCACGAACAGGTCGCGCCCGCCGATGCGGGCGACCACTCCGGTGAGCGGCGGATGGGGAGCGTCCCCCAGCCGGACGATGAGGTCGGAGACCCGCCCCAGGCGGTCGCCCGAGCGGTCCACCACCGCGCTCTTGAGCACGCTGGAGAGGTGCAGGATCTCGATGGCCATGTGTGCCCGGCTCCTCGAGCGGTGACGGTGCCGCCGCGCACACGCTAGCGCGGGGTCGTTTGCGCCCTGGTGGGCTCCCGGGGGAGGCTGATCCGCCATGACCGTCGGCCAGGGGGACGCGCATGGTTAAAGGCCCGCTACGGCGCGTGGCCGACATGCGGGCCTCATGGGAGCGGAGCACCAGGATCGAAGTGCCCCCCGCCGTGGCGCCGGCCGATCCCCGTCCCGGTGGCCTTCGCATCGCCTACCTCGTCTACCGGGGCAATCCGCGCTGTGGCGGCCAGGGCGTCTACACCCGGCATCTCGCCCGGGAGCTGGTGGCGCTGGGTCACAGCGTCGACGTCTTCTCCGGCCAGCCCTGGCCGGTGCTCGACACCGACCTCGGCGTCGGCTTCACCCCGGTGCCCGGGCTCGATCTGTACCGCGACCCGGACCCCTTCCGGGTACCTCACCCGCGCGAGTTCCATTCGGCGCTCGACGTGTACGAGTTCGCCATCATGTGCGCCGCCGGGTTCCCCGAGCCGCGCACCTTCTCCCTGCGGGCCCGGCGCCTGCTCGCCGAGCGCCGCCACCGCTACGACCTCGTCCACGACAACCAGTGCCTGGGCTCGGGTCTGCTCGGCGTGCTGGAGGACGGCTGGCCGCTGCTCACCACCCTGCACCACCCCATCACCGTCGACCGGGAGCTGGCCCTGGCCAAGGCCGAGAACGCCTACCGGCGCTTCACCCAGCGCCGCTGGTTCGGCTTCCTCGGGATGCAAAAGCGCGTCGCCCGCCACCTTCCTCGGGTGGTCACCGTGTCGGAGTCGTCCAAGGTGGACATCGCCCGGCAGATGGGGGTGCCCCTCGAGCGGATGACGGTCGTGCCGGTGGGCGTGGACCACACGGTGTTCCGCCCCCGCCCCGAGGTGGCTCGCCTGCCCGGGCGCGTCATCGTCACGTCGTCGAGTGACGTGCCCATGAAGGGACTCGTCCCCCTGCTCGAAGCGCTGGCCAAGCTGCGAACCGAACGCCACGTGGAGTTGACGGTGGTGGGCAGGCCCACAGAAGGCGGCCGGGTGGCGCGCACCATCGCCCGCCTGGGGCTCGAGCCGGCCGTGCGCTGCGTGTCGGGGATCAGCGACGACGAGCTGGCCCGGACCTACGCCGAGGCCGAGGTGGCGGTGGTGCCCTCGTTGTACGAAGGGTTCTCGCTTCCGGCCATCGAGGCCATGGCCTGCGGCGTCCCTCTCGTCGCCACGACAGGCGGCGCCCTCCCCGAGGTGATCGGCACCGACGGCGAGACCGGCCTGCTCGTGGCCCCCGACGACCCCGAGGCGCTGGCGGCGGGCATCCGGCGGGTGATGGACGACCCCGTCCTCGCCGCCCGGCTGGGCGCCGGCGGGCGGGAGCGGGTGCTCGGCCGCTACACGTGGGCGGCGACGGCCAAGGGCACCGCCGAGCAGTACCGGCTCGTGCTCGAGGAGCACCGGGCCCGCTCCCCCCAGGTGATGCGGGCAGGTCAGCCAGGGACGGGCCGGGAGCCGGAGGCAGCGGCGTGCTGACCGTCGACTACTCCCGCCTCGGCGTCGGCCCCGGGGAGCGGCTCCTCGACTTGGGCTGCGGCGGTGGGCGTCACGCCTTCGAGGCGGCCCGGCGGGGGGCCCTGGTGGTGGCCGTCGACGCCCAGGCCGACGAGGTGTCCCAGGTGCGCGACACCATCGGCGCCATGGTGGACGCCGGCGAGATCAAGGACTGCGGTGCCGGTGTCGTCCAGGGCGACGCCATGCGCCTGCCCTTCGGCGACGGCGCCTTCGACCGCGTCATCGCCGCCGAAGTGCTCGAGCACATCCCCGACGACTCGTCCGCCATGGCCGAGCTGTCCCGTGTCCTGCGTGCCGGAGGGACCATGGCCGTGACCGTGCCCAGGCTCGGCCCCGAGACGGTGAACTGGATGCTGTCGTCGGAGTATCACGACGTCCCCGGGGGGCACGTGCGCATCTACCGCCGTTCCACGCTGCTGCGCCGGTTGCGCCGAGCCGGCCTGCGCCTGTTCTCGTCTCACCACGCCCACGCCCTGCACTCGCCCTACTGGTGGTTGCGGTGCTGGGTCGGGCCCCGCCGGGACGACCATGCCCTGGTGCGCGCCTACCACCGCCTGCTCGTGTGGGACATCGTGAAGGCCCCCCGGCTCACCCGCCTCACTGAGCGACTGCTCAACCCGGTACTGGGCAAGAGCCTCGTCGTCTATCTGCAGAAGCAGTCGTGAAGCCGCTCGACGACTCCCTGTCCGCCTCTGCCGGGCGGGGGCTCGGCGCCGCCGCCGTGCGCGACGAGCTCCTGGTCCCGGCCGACCTGGCCGTGCCCGACGTCCCCGGGGTCATATCCGCTCCCGAGGTGATCGACAGCGCCGCCTCCATCGCCGCCGTGCAGCGACCCGACGGCATGATCCCGTGGTTCGCCGGTGGCCACTGCGACCCCTGGAACCACGTCGAGGCGGCCATGGCTCTGTCGGTGGCCGGTTTCCACCACGAGGCGGGCCGCGCCTACGAGTGGCTGGCCGCCACCCAACTGGGCGACGGTTCGTGGTTCAACTACTACCTGGCCGCTTCCGGGGTGAAGGACCCCCGCCTCGACACCAACGTGTGCGCCTACGTCGCCACCGGGGCATGGCACCACTTCCGGGTGACGGGCGACCTGTCGGTGCTCGACGAGATGTGGCCGATGCTCGAGCGGGCCATCACCTTCGTGCTGTGCTGGCAGCGCGCCGACGGCGCCATCTTGTGGTCGGTGGACCCCGACGGCCGGCCTGGCCGCTATCCACTGCTCACCGGGTCGTCGTCGATCTTCCACGCCCTGCGTTGTGCAGTGGCGTGCGCCGAGACCCTGGGACACGAGCGCCCCGACTGGGAGCTGGCCGCCGGCCGCGTGGCCCACGCCGTGGCCCACACCCCCCATGTGTTCGAGCCCAAGGCGGAGTTCGCCATGGACTGGTACTACCCCGTGCTCACCGGTGCCCTGGACGGCGCCGCCGCCGAGGAGCGCATCGACGCCTGGTGGGACACCTTCGTGATGGAAGGCCTCGGGGTGCGGTGCGTGTCCACCGGTCCGTGGGTCACGGCAGCCGAGACGGCCGAGTGCGCCCTGACGCTCGATGTGCTGGGCCGAAGGGAGCGGGCACTGGATCTGCTCACCTGGGCGCAGGCGCACCGCTGCGACGATGGCTCCTATCTCACCGGGCTCGTGTATCCCGACGAGGTGACCTTCCCCTACGGCGAGAGGACGACCTACACCGCCGCCGCCGTGGTGCTCGCCGCCGACGCCTTGTCGGACGCCACCCCGGCCGCCGGGCTGTTCCGCGACGAGCTGCTCCCCGTCGACCTGGACCTCACCGTGCCCCGCCGGACGTCCCCACCCGCCTGAGCACGCGCAGCGACCCACACTCCCCGTCCTCGACGAACTCGCCGGAGTCGAGCGCCGCGCACCACAGCTCGTAGGGAGGACGCCCGCCCTCGGCGGGGTCGGGGAACACGTCGTGGATGGCGAGCCACCGGCCCGGCGCCACGTGCGGGGCCCATCCCCGGAAGTCGGCCCAGGCGGGCTCGGCCCCGTGCCCCCCGTCGATGAAGCAGAAGTCGAGCGGGGTCGCCCAGCGCGAAGCCACCGCCGGCGAGTCGCCCACCACCCCCACCACGGCCGAGCCCATGGCGGCGTCGTCCACGGTGCGCCGCCAGAAGGGCAGGGTGTCGATGCGCCCCGTGCCGGGGTCGACGACGTCGCGGTCGTGGTGCTCCCAGCCGGTTTGGTTCTCCTCCGATCCGTGATGGTGGTCGACGCTGAACAGCACGGCGCCGCTCTCCGCTGCCGCCGCCCCGATGTACAGCGTGGACTTCCCGCACCAGGCGCCGATCTCGACGAACGTCGCCGCCCTGCCGGCGCGTCCTGCCCGCAGCGCCGCCTCGTAGAGCGCCATCCCCTCGTCGTCGGGCATGAACCCCTTGGCGGCCCGGGCCGCCTCGAGCACGCGTTGTCGCCGGGAGGCCGTCGTCATCCGGTGGCCGCCTTGACCGCTGCGTACACGGCGAAGCCGCCGAGCACGGCGCCAGCCGCCTTGCGGATGGTGGCCAAGGGGAGGACCCGGACGAGGCGTCGGCCGGTGAACACGCCGATGGAGGTCACGCTGACGAGCGCCGCCGTGGCGCCGACGAACACCGACCACGGGTCGCGGTAGTGGGCCGCCAGGTTGGCGGTGAGCAACTGGGTCACGTCACCGAGCTCGGCCAGGACCACAATGGCGAAGGCGCTGAGGGCCACCCGCCGGTCGCTGCGCAGGCGCCCGGCGTACTGCGCACCCTCTCGCTCCTGGGCCGCCTCTCTGCCGACCAGCAAGTAGACGGCGGTGGCGGCCAGGATGACAGCGACCACGGCGTCGACCACCCGCGCAGGGGCGAGGGCCAGCAGGCGTCCCGCCGCCACTGCCACCGCCGAGTTCACGACCATGGCCGAGGCCGAGCCCACCCACACCGGCAGGGGGCGGTGACGGCTGGCGAGAAGGATGCTGGCGATCATCGTCTTGTCGGGAAGCTCCGCCAGGAACACGACGCCGAAGGTCACGGCGACGATCGACAGGCTCACAGCCGGGAGCCTGTCAGCCGTCTCGCAAACGGTCGGTTCCCGCTCGCAGCTCTCGGTCCATGGTGGCGGCCAGACGGGTGGCCAGTCCCAGGTTCACCCCGAGGCGCTCCACGCTCTGGACCACGCCGCGTTGTCCGCCCGGGACGGGATGCGCCGCCAAGAAGGTGCGTACCCGCTCGACTTGGGCGGCGTCACGGCACATGAGGCGGACGCCCTCGAGCATGCGGGGGAAGATGTTGGGGGGAAAGCGAGCCTGCAACTCGTCCCACGACTCCTCCACTCGGGCCCACGTGGCCGGGCCCGCCACCCGGTTGGTGAGCAGGTGGTAGATGACGAAGGGCCCGTCCTGGGTGCGCGCCTCGCTGGTGGCGATCTGAAAGGCGCGCTCGGCCAGGGCGAGGTCCTCGAAGCCGGCCAGTCCCTGGAGGTAGCGGATGGCCTCTTGGGGGCTGTCCGAGTCGTGGTAGCGCCGGAGGAAGAGCTCGAACTCCTCGGTGCCGCCCGCTCGTGCCACCACAGCCAGGATGGCGGGGGTGAGGTCGGGGTCGAGCGCCGCCGCGCCGCTCGTGGCGGCGGCGTGGCGGGTCAGGCATTGCCGTTGCACCTCTTCGTCGGCTCCGACCGTCCCGAGAAGGCGCAGGAGCTCACTGCGCAAGGTGGACGTGCGCTCGCCGTCCTCGGGCCGTCGTTCCCACCCGAGTACGGAGAAGGCCGGGCGCACGAGCGCCCGGGTGTAGGCGGCGACGAGGGAACGACCGGCGTCCTCGACGACGTGATCCAGGAAGTCGAGCGCCCCGCTGACCGGTCGCCACACCCCGGGCTCGGGATCCTGACGCAGGGCCTCGGCCAGCTGGAGCACGTCGCTCAGCTCGGCCCGCCCCGCCACCAGCGCCGCCCAGGTGTCCGACAACAGGTTGTAGCGCTCGAGGGTCTCCAGCGTCCCCACCACGCCCGTCAACTGCTCGAGCAATCCAGGGTCGTAGCTGACGCGGTAGTAGCCAAAGCCGCCGGCGTTGACGACGACCGGGGCGTCGCCCATGTCGACGGTGACGGGCTCATCCTCGAGGAGCCGGCGCGTCTGGCCGGCGTCCCCGGCGTCCCCGGCGCCACCGTCGCCGCCGGCGGCCGAACGCATGAGCACGGGCACGCTCCAGGTCCTGGCCGTGTCGCCCGTGCCGCCCGTGCCGCTCGCGTCGCCGGGCGCTTCGTAGGAGAACGGCGCCTGCTGCAAGGTGAGGCGCGTCCCCTCCCGGCTGGCCTGCACCTGGGGGAAGCCACCCTGGAAGATCCAGCTGTCCATGATGCGGCGCACCGGTTCGTGGCTGGACTGCTCGATGGCGTCCCACAGGTCGGTGGTCTCGGTGTTGGCGAACTGGTGCTCGGCCAGGTACCGGCGGATGCCCTCCTGGAAGGAGCCTGTGGGGAGGTAACGCTCCAACATGCGGAGCACCCCGGCACCCTTCTGGTAGGTGAGCACGTCGAACATCTCCTGGGCGTCATCGGGCGAACCGACGGGGTATTCGACGGGCCTCGTGCTGTGCAGGGCGTCGACTGACATGGCGGAGTCCCGCTCGACGCCGAAGGTCACCCACCGCTCCCACTCGGGACGGAAGGCATCGACGGCCAGCAGCTCCATGAGGCTGGCGAAGGCCTCGTTGAGCCAGATCCCGTTCCACCACTTCATCGTCACCAGGTCGCCGAACCACATGTGGGCGATCTCGTGCGCCACCACGTCGGCCACCCGTTCGCGATCGACCCGGGCGGCGCGCTGGGGGTCGACCAGCAACGTCGTCTCCCGGAAGACCACGCAACCCAGGTTTTCCATGGCGCCGAAGGCGAAGTCGGGCACCGCCACCAAGTCGAGCTTCAGTCCCGGATAGGGCAGTCCGAACCACGTCGTGAAGAAGCGCAGTGCCTGGGCGGCGACCTCGAGGGCGAAGCCGGTCAGCTCGCCGCGTCCCGGCACGTGCACGACCCGCACCGGGATGCCGTCCACGTCGACCGGCTCGGTCGCCTCCAGGCGGCCCACCACCAGCGCCACCAGGTAGGTGGACATCGTCATGGTGTCGGCGAAGTGCACGGTCCTGCCCCCGCCCACCAGGGGCTCCTCCGACTCGACCGGCGTGTTGGAGAAGGCCGCCAGTCCACCCGGGACGTCGACGGACACAGAGAACACTGCCTTGCGGTCGGGTTCGTCGAAGCACGGAAAGGCACGGCGGGCGTCGCTGGCCTCGAACTGGGTCACGGCCAACGTCTGGTGATGGCCGTCGGCGCCGGTGTACGTCGACTTGTACAGCCCTCGAAGCTGCTCGAGGAGCTTGCCCGAGAAGGCGAGCTCGATGCGCAGCGGTCCCGGCTCGAGCTCCCGAGAAAGCTGCAACACGATGCGGTCGTCGTGGTCGGGGTCCGCCCGTACCGTCGCCTCCATGGCGCTCGGACCGTTCGTCACCGCCGCCGAGGTGACCGACAGCTCCTGGGCGTGCATGACCACGCGGGAGCTCTCTCGGGTGGCTTCGGCGTCGATGGTGACCGTTCCCGAGAACGTCTCGGTGTCGAGATCGGGGCGCAGGTGCAGCTGGTAGCGCCGGGGCACGACGTCATAGGGCAGGCGCTGCGGCGTGGACACGTCCTCGGAGGGGGCCCTGCCGGTCACCGGGCGAGGCTACCCGCGGCCGCGGCGGTAGGGTCGGGCGCCGTGTCCTCGGTCGCACCTCCCGCTGCAACTGGCGCCACTCCTCACCCCCTGGCGACCGGTGACGGTGCCGGCGCGACCTTGGACGTGGTCGCGCTGGGCTCGGCGCTCGTCGACGTCCTCAGCCACGCCGCCGATGAGGACCTCGAACGGCTCGAGCTCCAGAAGGGCTCGATGGCGCTCGTCGATCTGCAGCGCGCCGCCTCCATCTACCGCACCATGGGGCCCGGCACCGAAGTGTCGGGAGGATCGGCGGCCAACACCGCCGCCGGCGTGGCCGCTCTGGGAGGCTCGGCGGGATACGTCGGCAAGGTGGCTGCCGACGAGCTGGGCGACGTCTTCCTCCACGACCTGGCCGCCTGCGGGGTCGTCCTCGGCAACATGAAGCCGGCTCCCGCCGACGAGTCCGTCGAGGACGGTGCCACCGGCCGGTGCCTCGTGTTCGTGACCCCTGACGGGGAGCGGACCATGGCCACCCATCTCGGTGTGGCCTCCACCTTGGGCCCCGAGGACATCGACGAGTCGCTCGTGGCCCGGGCCGAGATCCTCTACATCGAGGGCTACATGTGGGACCTGGGGCCGGCCAAGGCGGCCATCCGCAGCGCCGTCGAGCTCGCCCACAGCGTCGACGCCCTGGTGGCCCTTTCGCTGTCCGATCCCTTCTGCGTACGGCGCCATCAGCGCGAGTTCCTGGGCCTGTTGCACGGCGAGGTGGACGTGCTCTTCGCCAACGAGGAGGAGGTGCGGCTGCTGTTCGGATCACCCGACTTCGATGCCGCCGTCGCTGCTTGCGAGGAGACCGGGGTGCTGTCGGCTCTGACACGGGGTCCGGCTGGATCGGTGGTGGTGGCCGCCGAAGGGGTGGCGGCGGTCGACGCCGAGCCGGTCCACGCCGTCGTCGACACCACCGGGGCTGGTGACCTCTACGCGGCGGGCTTCCTGTTCGGCCTGACCCACGGACAGACGCCCCTGGCCTGTGCTCGGCTGGGAGGGGTGTGCGCCGCCGAGGTCATCTCGCATCTCGGTGCCCGCCCACAAGCCGATCTGCGCCGTCTCGCCGCCGATGCCGGCCTGGCGCCGGTGCCCGGGCCCGACCGTGGCTGACAATCCCTGGCTCGAGCGGCGCGTGCTGGCCTACGCCCATCAGGGTGGGGCCTGGGAGGCTCCGTCGTCCACGCTGTTCGCCATCCGCCGGGCCTTGGAACTCGGGGCCACCGGAATCGAGCTCGACGTGCACGCCACCGCCGACGGGGAGCTGGTGGTGTGCCACGACAAGACGGTCGACCGGACGACGAACGGGCATGGGCGCATCGCCGAGCTGACCCTGGCGGACATTCGGACCCTCGACAACGCCTACTGGTTCGTACCGGGCGCGGACGTGACCCCCGGGCTCGAGCCCGACGCCTATCCGTATCGGGGCCGGGCGCCGGAAGATCGCGACTTTGGCGTCGCCACGCTGTCTGAGGTGCTCGAGCTCATGGACCGCCATCCTCAGGTGGCGATCAACCTCGACATCAAGCAGACCGCACCGGCGGTGAAGCCGTACGAGGAGGCCTTGGCCCGCTTGCTGGCCAAGCACGGAGGCACCGACCGGGTGATCGTCGCCTCGTTCTTGGACGCCGCCACCGAGGCCTTCTCGCGGCTGGCCCCGAGCATCGCCACGTCGGCGGGGACGGTGCAGACGGCGCTGTTCGTGCGGGCTGTGCGCCTGGGCGAGCCACCACCGAAGTTGCGCCACGCGGCCCTGCAGGTGCCGGCCGTGCACCGCGGCGACGTCGTGGTCGACCGCCAATTGGTGGCCGCGGCGCACGCCGCCGGGCTGGCCGTGCACGTGTGGACCATCAATGACGAAGCGGACATGGAGGCGCTTCTCGAACTGGGCGTGGACGGCCTCATCACGGACCTGCCCGCTGTTCTGGTCCCTTTGACCGAAGCCCGGGGGATCGCCCTCGGGCTCTAGTCGGCCGCTTCAGCCCCTTCCGCCGCTGTAGCCGATTCAGGCGATTGAGGCGCTTCAGGCGCTTCAGCCCCGCCCGGCATTGGGACGCTTGCCGTGGTTGCCCTTCTTCTTGCTACGGATCTTTCGCTTCACGGTGCGCTTCGACACGGCTCGGCACGCTAGCTGGGATTCACCGCCTGCGAGCGCGGGCGCCTCGCCCGCGGGCGCTCCCGATGGCGTCCCCGTCGCCATGGGTGGCGCACAGGGCGCCGACTAGCGTCGCGGGTGTGGAGCGTCTCGGGCTGGTCGGGCTGCCCAACGCCGGGAAGACGTCTCTGTTCAACGCCTTGACCGGCGCCGACGCGCCCGTGG
>Ga0307477_10004172_pt1 | contig 10547 bp, 9 predicted proteins | sample atmos_gasesECM2C_FD_203316 | JGI IMG/M metagenome (GOLD analysis project Ga0307477, IMG submission 203316) | Hardwood forest soil microbial communities from Morgan-Monroe State Forest, Indiana, United States - atmos_gasesECM2C_515 | ecosystem: Environmental > Terrestrial > Soil > Temperate... | reverse complement strand
GCCCGGTGACCTCGAACGCCTCGGGCCGCCTGTGGAGGGGGCAGTTCCTGTACGTCGTCGTAGGCCGCGCGTCGAGCACGGCTTTCTACGTCTCTGGCGGTCCCACCTACATCGGCAACGGAGATTGCGAAATCCACTATCTCCCGACTGTCGGGGCAACGATCGTGAGGTGCGCGCTTCAAGCTGCCAGGGACCACCTTCACCCTGCGCGCGGGCGTGGAGGACTGTGTCTACGTCCCGCGGCTCTCCGGCTATGACGGACGTTCCACGTGGGCTGGCTCGCAGCTACAGAACGACCTCCTTCTCTCGACCGGGTTGTCCATGCCCCTCTTGGGCCGCCGCGCGGCTCGTTAGGCCAACGGAGCAACGCGCCACGACGCCGGGTCCAGGGGGCCGGCACGCGCTGCGACGGGAGGTCATGGACCCCTTGACGCACCATGCGCTTGGTCCCTAGAATCGAAGGCGCGCTCCACGCCACCAAGAGATTGGTGGCGTTTCTGCATCGGAAGTGAGGAGGCGACCTGCGCTGACGCTGCGCCCCAAGATGAACCAACCCCGGCGGCGCCGGCGTGTAGCGGAGAACCTGCTTCTCTGAGGGCGACCATGCGACTGACCGTGTCCTTCGTAGCGCTCGTGACCCTCACGGCCTGCGCGCCCACGACCCCGACCACGACCCCCGTGCCGCGGGCCCCGACGACCGTGAGCGCCTCCTTCGACAAGACATGGAAGGCGGCGATCGACGAATTCACCGCGCTCGACATTCGGCTGAAGACGATCGACAAAGCGTCCGGCGTGCTCGCCACGGACCCGATGGTCGTCTTCCGGGCGCCCACCGACTACGCGGACTGCGGAAACGATATGCTGGGTCAACGCGTCCGGCCCGGGGGCGCAGCCTACAACGTGGTTGTAACGGGCGACAGCACGAGCTCGACCGTGCACATCAGCGTCGCATGGGCACTGACAATTGCCAAGAAGGGTGCCCCGCCATGCGTGAGCACCGGCGTGTGGGAAGATGCGATCGAGCACGAGATCCAGGCGAAGGCCGAGGGACGGACTCGACGTCAATGACGCCACCGCGCGTTCGGTCTGGCCAAACCGCGCGGCGTGTGCCATTTTGAGGGCACGCCCTATCGCGCTCGCCGCTCGCGCTTGCGACGAGTCCCGTGGCCGCGGTGGTCGGGGGCCACGCCACGGTGCCAACAATCACATACCTGTTCCTCCGCCTGGTCGAGGGGGCCTTATGTCGGTGGTGCGGACAATTGTTGTCGCAACGCGCGGGGCGGCTGCACACGTCGTGGCGCTCGGACTCGCCTGTGGGTGCCTCCTCACGGGGGCGTCGCGTCCCGCGGCGGCCCAGGGGTACCGGTTCGCCAATATCCCGTGGGGGGCAAACGGCCCCGCCATCAAGGACGCCCTGGCGGCGCAGGGCCTCAACTTCGTTGAGGTCGACAGCGACGGCGACTACAAGTTCAAAGGCACGTTGAGTGGGTACGACGCGGTGGTCTGGGGCCTGATGTCCGACGCGGGCGTGGCCAAGTTCAGCATCACGCTCTTCACGCCCGACGAGAAGGCGCGCCAGGCGTACCGGGACATGAAGGGGTTCTTCACCACGAAATACGGTGCGCCCGTCGACGTGGTGGAGAGCTACGACGCCCCATACCACGACGGCGACGGGCACGAAGAGCAGGCGATCCGCGAGGACAAAGGCCACTTCCTCTCGCTGTGGCGCGAGCCGGTCGGCGCCGACACGAGCTACCTAGGCCTGCAGATCACAGAGAAGCTGAATCTGTTTGTCGCCTACGAAGGTCCCCACTGGAGCGCGGAGCTCGACCGACGTCGAGCGAAGGCGAAGCAAAACAGTCCGTTCTAAACGCGTCCCCGTACCCGCGGGGGCGATGAGATGAGCTTGGTCGCCGATACGGTGCAGTGCACGGCCAAGACCTGACCCGCCGCCCCGGATGACGAGCGGCCAGTCCGCACGACCGCGGCTGGCCGAGCCTCAGGGGGGCAACCCTCTCCACACCGTCGCTCGAATATCGCGGGAGCGCGCTTCGGCAAAGCGCTGCGCCTGGACGAGATGCTCTTCGTAGGCCGCGCGCCATTCCGCCGGCATCTGTGCGCGGAAATGCGCGGCCGTCATCACGGCGCCGCGCGCCACGGACGCCGTCCCGTGTCCAACTTCCTTCACATCGCCCAAGAAACAGGTGGAGCTGCCTGTGTCCATGACGTTGGCGACCTGGCACTCGAAGTGCGCATAACAGTCGTCGAGCACCGGCGCCCCTAGGGCGCCGAGGCGGTGTGGGACGTCGGCGAGTTTGTCGCGGGCGCGACCGCTCACGAATCCCAAGCGGTGCACCAGGTCGAACTGATCCTCGCGTAGCAGGTGGAGTACGAAGCGCCCGGTGTCGAAGATCATGTCGTGACTGAAGTTGAACTTGTGAATGTAGACCGAGAGGCGCGGGATCGTGGGCACGATGGACGCGCGCACCGCACTGTCGGAGATCATCCCGTTACGCTTCCCGGTGCGCTCACTCGTGACCGCCACGACGGGCGAGGTGAGGTGGCGCAGCAGCTGATAGGTCTCGGTCGGGCCCATGTATTAGGTATTAACTTAGTACATGGCTGCGCTCGCAGACCGCTTCCGGGCCCATCTCGAACGCTCGCGCCTGTTTCCGGCGCCGGGCCTCGCCGTCGTCGCCGTGTCGGGTGGCGTGGACTCCGTCGCGCTGCTCGACCTCCTCAACGCCGCCGCCGACGCGTTCGCGTTGCGGCTTGTCGTGGCCCACGCCGATCACGAGATCACGCCGGGCAGCGATACCGTGGCGGAGCAGGTGCGGGCGTTGGCGGCACGCTACGGGCTGCCGTATGAGGTCGGACGGCTGGGCCTCGGACCCCGCGCGTCGGAGACCGTGGCACGGCGAGCTCGCTACGGCTGGCTGCGGGACGTGCAGCAGCGCCGCGGCGCCCGCTACCTCGTCACCGCGCACCACCGCGACGACCAGGTGGAGACGATCCTGCTCCGCGCCCTGCGCGGCAGCGGACTGGCTGGTCTCGCGGGTATTCCGGCGAGTGGGCGCGGCGGACTCGTCCGCCCCCTCTTGCCCTTCGCGAGGCGCACCCTCGCGGCCCACGTCGCCCTCCGGGAGCTCCCCACCTACGACGATCCCGCGAACCGCGATCTGCGCCACCTGCGTTCCTGGCTGCGCGTCGCGCTGCTGCCCGAGCTCGAGACCCGGCTCGGTGGGAGCGACGCGCTGCGGCGCGATCTCGTACGCATGGGGCGCTACGCGGCGCGAGACCGCCGTGCCTGGGACCAGGCCTTGGATCTCGTCCCGGAGTTGGCACTCACCATGGCGCCGCGGGGCTTCGATGTTGCCCGGGGTGTCCTGGCGGGGTATGATGCCGCCTTGGCAGCCGCGCTCCTCGGCGCAGCGGCCCGACGCGCTGGGCTGGTGCTCGGGCCGGGGCGGGCCCGGCAGCTTGTCGCGTTCGCGGGCAGCGAGTCGGGGCGCCGATTCGAACTGCCCGGTGGATGGGTCGCCGAGATCGCGTTCGACCGGCTGCGCGTGGGTCGCGTTGCGGGACCCGCCCCCGCCGTGGTCGTCGCGGCAGCGGAGCGGGGGCACGCGGTGTTCGGAAGCTTCGTCGTGCATTGGGAGCCAGCACCGGCGCCCGCAACGCTCGAACGGTCGGGATGGACGACTTGGATCGGCGGCCCCGGATGGCAAGTGCGTCCCTATCACCCGGGCGACCGTCTCGTGCCGCTCGGTGGCGTCGGCCGGCGGCCCGTCCGGCGGCTGTTCATGGAGGCGCAGGTGCCGCGCACGGCGCGAGGGCACTACCCCGTTGTGGCGCGCGGCGAAACCATTCTGTGGGTGCCCGGCATCTGTCGCAGCATGACCGATCTGCCGTCCCCCGGAACCCGGGCGGTGCGCCTCGATGTTACTGAATACGACGGGGCCGGAGCAGACCGGCGGGCCTGAGCTCGCGGCGACCGTGTTCGACGAGGATACGATCGCGGCGCGCGTGGCTGTCCTGGGCCGCGAGATTACGGCGGCCTACCAGGCGGGGGACCTGCTGGTGTTGGGCCTGCTCAAGGGCAGCTTCATCTTCCTCAGCGATCTCGTGCGGCGGATCGAGCGGCCGCTCCAGATCGACTTCCTCGTGGCCGCAAGTTATGGCGCTGAAACGATTTCGGGCGGTGCCGTGCGGCTGCTCTACGATCCGGAAACGGAGCTCCGGGGTAAACACATCCTGCTGGTCGAGGATATCGTTGATACAGGGAGGACGCTCAATCGACTGGTGGCGCTGCTCCGCAGCCGCGCCCCGGGGAGTCTGAACATCTGTGCGCTCTTGCATAAGCACGTGGCCGAGCATTTGGAGCTCGAGCCGGCGTTCGTCGGGTTCGACGCCCCACCGAACTTCCTCGTGGGGTACGGGCTCGATCACGCCGAGAACTACCGGCATCTTCCTTATATTGCGAGTCTGAGGTAATGGCCAATCGGGTCCCGCCCCCACGGGAGTTCAACTGGGGCCGCACACTCCGGACCCTGTCGTTTTGGGCCCTGCTCATCGTCGGGTCCATCGCCCTGGTGCAGTTCGCATCGAGCCGGCGACAGGACGCCGCGGACATCTCGTACTCCCAGTTCATCGAGGAGCTCGACGCCGGCAACGTCCAAGCGGTGGAGATCACCGAGCGCCAACAGGTGCGGGGCGATTTCAAAACCGCCGTCAGCATCGGGCACCGCAGCGCCGACCATTTCACCACGCTGCTGCCGTTCGAGTCGAGCGATAGCTGGGTGGCCATGCTCCGCCAGAAGGGCGTGGACGTGCGCGCCAAGGAGGAGAAACAGTCCTTCGGCGTTTTCCTATTCAGCTTCCTGCCCTATCTCTTCATCCTCGGGCTCATCATCTTCATGCTGCGCCAGATGCAGCAGGGCGGAAACCGGGCGTTCGCGTTCGGCAAGTCGAAAGCCAAGCTGCTCTCGGGCGATACGCCCAAGGTGACCTTCGCCGACGTCGCGGGATGCGACGAGGCGAAGCAAGAGCTCGAAGAGATCATCGACTTCCTCAAGGACCCCCAGAAGTTCCAGCGTCTGGGCGGCCGGCTTCCCAAGGGCGCCCTGCTCATCGGGCCCCCCGGCACGGGCAAGACGCTCCTCGCCAAGGCCGTGGCCGGCGAGGCGGGTCGGCCGTTCTTCTCGATGTCAGGCTCGGACTTCGTCGAGATGTTCGTCGGCGTTGGCGCCTCGCGCGTGCGCGACCTGTTTGAACAGGGGAAGGCGCACGCCCCCTGCATCATCTTCATCGACGAAATCGACGCCGTGGGCCGGCATCGCGGCGCGGGGCTCGGCGGCGGGCACGACGAACGCGAGCAGACGCTGAACCAACTGCTCGTGGAGATGGACGGCTTCGAGTCGAACGACGGCGTGATCCTGCTCGCCGCCACGAACCGACCCGACATCCTCGACCCGGCGCTGCTGCGGCCGGGACGCTTCGACCGCCAGATCGTGGTCGACATGCCCGACGTCAAGGGGCGCGAGCAGATCCTGCGCGTGCACACCCGCAAGATCCCCCTCGCCCCGCGCGTGAATCTCGAGCGAATCGCGAAGGGCACGCCGGGGCTCTCGGGGGCGGAGCTGTCGAACATCGTCAACGAAGCCGCCCTGCTCGCCGCCCGGCGCAACAAGCCCGCGGTCGAGATGGTGGACTTGGAAGACGCCAAAGACAAGGTCATGCTCGGCCTGGAGCGCAAGAGCATGGTCCTGTCCGAGGAGGAGCGGCGGCTGACGGCGTACCACGAGGCGGGACACGCCCTCGTGAGCTTGAAGGTCCCAGGCCTCGACCCGCTCCACAAGGTCACGATCGTGCCACGCGGCCGGGCGCTCGGCATTACGTTCTCGCTGCCCGAAGAGGACCGGCACAACTACACGAAGCAGTACATCCTGGGCCGCCTCGCGATGGCGTACGGCGGGCGCGTGGCCGAGGAACTCGTGTTTGGAGCCGACAAAGTGACCACGGGTGCGGCCCAGGACATCCAGCAGGCGACCGAGATGGCGCGTCGCATGGTGACACAGTTCGGCATGAGCGATGCCGTGGGACCGATCGCGGTGGGTGACCGGGAGGCCGAGATCTTCCTCGGCCGCGAAGTCGTGCAGCGTCGCGAGATCTCGGAGCGCACCGCGGAACTCGTCGACACCGAGCTCAAACGGATGCTCGGCGAGGCCTACGAGCGCGCTCGGAAGATCCTCCTCGACAACCGCCCGGTGCTCGACCTACTCGCCGCCGCGCTGCTCGAGCGCGAGACGCTGGACCACGACGAAATCGACCTCGTCGTGGCCGGGAAATCGTTGCCACCCGTCGCTCCCGCCGCCCTCCCCGCGTCCCCGCCCCCGGGCAGCGCCGCCCCGGAGAAGGTGACCCCCCCGGTGCGCGGTCCGGTGCTGGGGAGCCCACCCCCCGAACCCGCAGGGGCGTAGGCGGGCTCGGGCGCGCGCGCACCGCATGCCCACTGTTCCTGATCTCGCCAAGCTGCGTATCAATCGGGACGACCCGCCGCCCGTAGTGCGGCGGGCGTTGCAACGTGTGTTGGTCCTCGCCGCCGCCGTGCTCGTGCTCGGAGTCGGCGCGGTCGCGTGGCTCGAGCGCCGGGCCGCCGTCTCGGTGGACGTCGTCACCGCGTCCTGGGGCGGCCCCGGCCCGGGCGCCGGCGCGCCGTCGGTCGGCGTCGTGGCGAACGGCTACGTCGTGGCTCGCACCAAGGCGGCCGTCGCCGCGAAGATCCCCGGACGGCTCGCCTGGCTCGGCGTGCAAGAGGGGTCGGTCGTGACGAAGGGTGAGGTCATCGCCCGGCTCGAGAACGCGGACTACGCGGCTGCCGAGACTGAGGCAGAGGCCGAGGTCGCGACTGCGCGAGCAACGCTCCTCGAGCTCCAGGCGGACCGCGACGAGCTTGAGCGCGAGTTCGAGCGGCTCCGCGACCTGCGCGCCCAGAATGCGACGCTCGTGTCTCCCCAGGATGCCGAGGCCGCCCAGAGCCGCGCCCTGCAGGGCGCGGCACGAGTCCACGCCCAGGAGGCCCGGGTGGACGCCGCGCTCGCCGGGGTGCGGCTCGCCCAAGCCAATCTTGAGAACACCTACGTGCGCGCGCCGTTCTCGGGCACCGTGCTCCGCAAGGAGGCGGAGGTAGGCGAGGTCGTGGCGCCCTCGGTCGGGGGCGGGCTCACCCGAGGCGCCGTCGTGACGATGGCGGACCTCGGAACCCTCGAAGTCGAGGTGGACGTGAACGAAGCCTACATCGCCCGCGTGCGGGGCGGTGAACGCGCCCGGATTTCGCTCGACGCCTATCCCGATACCGCGTTCCACGGGGCCGTCCGACAGATCGTGCCCACGGCAGACCGCCAGCGCGCCACGGTGCAAGTGAAGGTCGCGATCGAAGACCACGACCCACGCATCCTGCCCGAAATGGGGGCCAAGGTCGAGTTCCTCGAGGACGAGACCCCGGCGACGGGGACGGGAGCGGCACCGCCGCCGCGGCGCCTCACCGTGCCCGCGACCGCCGTGCGCTCCGAGAACGGGCGGGCCGTCGTCTGGATCGTCCGGGACGCGCGGCTCGTGCGGCGCGAGGTTGACGCTGGTCCCGTGAGCGGTAACTTGCGCGAGATTCGGTCCGGGCTGTCCGGAGGTGAGCTGCTACTCGTCGGGGGCCTGGACGACCCGCGGGAAGGACAACGCGTGCGAGCGCGCACCCCCACCCCCTAAGCCGTCGAGCCCTCACGGCACACGGTCACCCATGTCCCTCGTCGAACTACGCCACGTCACCAAGTCGTTCCAGCGCGACACCCAGCAGATCGAGGTCTTCGATGACCTCACCCTCGACTTCACCGAGGGGAGCTTCACGGCGCTCATGGGACCGTCGGGGAGCGGCAAGTCGACGCTGCTGAACCTGGTCGCGGGGCTCGACCGGCCCACGGGCGGCTCCGTCACGGTCGCCGGAGCCACGGTCAGCGCGATGACGCCCACGGCGCTCGCCGGGTGGCGCGCGCGGCACATCGGATTCGTGTTTCAGTCCTATAACCTGTTGCCGGTGCTGACGGCGTTTCAGAACGTGGAGCTGCCGCTCTTGCTGACGCGGCTCGCCAAGCGCGAGCGCCACGAACGGGTGCAGGTCGCGCTCGGTGTCGTGGGCCTCGAGGACCGCGCGGAGCACTACCCGCGACAGCTGTCCGGCGGACAAGAGCAGCGCGTAGCGATCGCGCGGGCCATCGTCTCCGACCCCACCCTGATCCTGCTCGACGAGCCCACGGGTCAGCTCGATAAGCGATCGGCGGAGGACGTCCTCGGGCTGCTGCAGCGCCTCAACGCCGAATTCCATAAAACGATCATCATGGTGACGCACGACGCCCACGCGGCGGAGAAGGCCGGGCAGGTGCTGCATCTCGACAAAGGGGTCCTCGCACCGTGAAGCTCCTGCCCCTCGTGCTGGCCAACCTGCGTCGCCACTCCCTGCGGACTCTGCTCACCGGCCTCGGGGTCGCGCTCGCCATGTTCCTCTTCGCCTCGCTGCGCTCGGTGGTGACGACCCTGAACGCGGGGTCCGCCATCGCGAGCGCGTCGCGCATGGTCGTCACCCACGCGACAGCGATCGTGTTCCCGCTGCCCATGAGCTACCGCGAGCGCCTCGCGGCGGTCCCCGGCGTCGAGGCGACCACGTGGGCCAACTGGTTCGGCGGCCAGTACGGGGACGGGCGTGTGTTCTTCGCCCAGTACGCGATCGATCCGGAATCCTATCTCGCCATGTTTCCGGAGATCAGCGTCCCCGCCGACCAACGCGATGCCTTCCTGCACGAGCGTACGGCGGCGCTCGTGGGGAAGGGGTTGATGGAGAAGCTCGGGTGGCGGTTGGGTCAGGACGTGACGATCCGGGGCACGATCTACCCGGGCGATTGGACATTCACCATCCGGGCCGTCTACACGCCCACCGAGCGGGCCATCGACGATCGCTCGTTCATCTTCCACTACGACTACCTCGACGAGCGGACCGGGCGGACCGTGACCCCGGGGTGGTACGTCCTGCGCCTGCGCGACCCGTCGCTCGCCGCGAAAGTGGCACAGACCATCGACGACATGTTCCGCAACTCAAGCGCGCCGACCAAGACCGGCACCGAGAAGGCCTTCAACCAGAGTTTCGTGACGATGTGGGGGAACGTGCAATTCCTGATGAACGCGATCGGGATGGCCGTGGTGTTTGCGATCCTGATGGTCACGGCGAACGCGATGATGATGACGGCCCGGGAGCGGATGGGCGAGGTGGCGGTGCTCAAGACGATCGGCTTCACCGACCGCACGCTGTTCGGCCTGGTGATGGCCGAAGCGGGCATCGTCACCTTCGCCGGCGCCGTCCTCGGCCTGGGGGGCGCGAAGCTCTTGTACGCCGGGACGGGGTTTAACGCGTTCGGGGTCCTGCCCGGCTTCGATGTGACGCCCGCGACGCTGGCCCTCGGATTGGCGATCACGCTGCTCCTGGCCACGGCGAGTGGCGTCGTGCCCGCCCGGCGCGCCGCCCGGCTGTCCATCGTCCAGGCGTTGCGCCACGTCGAATGAAGATCCCGTTCGTCTACAACCTGCGGAGCGTGGCGCAGCGGCCCGTCTCGACCGCGATGACCGCGCTCGGCGTAACGCTCGTTGTGGCGGTGTTCGTGGCGATGCTCGCGCTCGCCAACGGGTTCCGAGCTGCGCTCGTCAAAACCGGGTCGCCGCAGAACGTGATCGTGCTGCGACGCGGGGCCAACAGCGAAATGTCGAGCGGGATTTCCCGGGAGAGCGCGCGCTTGATCGCGGCCGATCCCCGCATCGCGACGGGAGCGGACGGGCGGCCCCTCGTGAGCCCCGAGGTGTTCGTCGTGATCAACATCCCCCGCGCCGTGGGCGAGGGCGTGAACAACGTCGTCGCCCGCGGCGTGACCGACGAGGCGCCCGCCGTGCGCAATGTGCACCTCGTCGCCGGGCGGTGGTTCCACTCCGGGCAAAGCGAGATCGTCATCGGGCAGAAGATCGTGCCGCGGTTCAAGCACACCGCCATCGGCGACACGCTGCGCTTTGCCAACCGGGATTGGGTGGTCGTGGGGCACTTCGCCGCCGGGGGCTCGGCCCTCGAGTCAGAGGTGTGGGGCGAGAACGAGCAGTTCATGCCGGTCTTCCGGGGTGATGTGTTTCAATCCGTGATCTTGCGGCTCGCGGACCCCGCGGCGTTCGACGACGTCAAACGCGCGCTCGAGGGTGACCGCCGCCTCGAAGTGGACGTCGAGCGCGAGTCGGCGTTCTACGCGGGTCAGTCCACCGTGCTCACCGGAATCCTCACGTTCCTGGCCGTGATGATTACGAGCATCATGGCCGTGGGCGCCGTGTTCGGCGCGGTGAACACCATGTACGCCGCCGTGTCGGCGCGCACGCCCGAAATCGCGGTGCTGCTGACCCTCGGGTTCCCGCCGCATAGCGTGCTCGCGTCCTTCCTCGCGGAGTCGGCGGCCATCGGGCTCGCGGGCGGG
>Ga0307477_10004171_pt1 | contig 10548 bp, 13 predicted proteins | sample atmos_gasesECM2C_FD_203316 | JGI IMG/M metagenome (GOLD analysis project Ga0307477, IMG submission 203316) | Hardwood forest soil microbial communities from Morgan-Monroe State Forest, Indiana, United States - atmos_gasesECM2C_515 | ecosystem: Environmental > Terrestrial > Soil > Temperate... | reverse complement strand
TGCGGCCTGTGGCCAGGTCCTCCTCGATCTGCCGATGGGCGGCCTCGAAGCGGTTCGCCGCGTGTCGAAGGAAGATCACTCCGAGCACGGGCATGAAGTAATCGCTCGATGTGAGCTTCGAATTGGCGCGAAGGTTGTCAGCAGCCTCCCAGAGGTCTGATTCGAGCTTCTCGATGTCCCTGAAGGAGTCGTTCATCGGCTCATGCGATCCGGATCGGTCGAGATACTCCGGCCGCCGCCCACAGCCAGAGTTCCCTTGTGCCGAGCGGTCTTACCGGAGACCGAAACAGTCCAACGTCGCGTTGCCACGCGTGCATCGGTGGCGCCGCGCATCAACCTGTCGGCGATGTGCGAAGGCGGCGGCGTGATCACGAGGTCCTCTCCGGAGTCCATGGTCTAGCGTAAGCCCTGGTAGCAGGCGTCACTGCCATTTCCTGGTTCCAGGCGGATCGACCCGGCCGCCACCGCGACGTGTGAGCAGGGCGATCGCCAGCTCCGTGACAGCGGACACTAGGACATGGAGCAAGAGCGGAAGGCGAAGTAGCAGGGCAGCGCCTTCGACGGTGGCGCTGACCACTAAGTGATGTCGTTGGACGGCGCGGCGCAGCCTGGCGCCGCCGGGACGGCGGTTGGTGGTAGCCATGTGGTTGGCCCTCCGAGAAGCGGATTCGACGCTCTCGGCTGGCCGTCTCCGGGCTGGCTCCGGAACAGGCCCAAGCCTTTGGCTCGGCTCGCCCCGGCCTTGTAGGAACCGGTCCGAGGGGACGGCACCGTCGAGCGGCGGAGCCGATCAGGAGGGCTCACCGATGGCTGTTGCCGACTCCCACAACCTCGCCGTCGGTGGCGCTAGGTTGGGTTGATCGTCAGGCGATAACGCGTCGTCAGCGAACCCGCCGTAGCTGGCCGGGTGCGCGGCGACCGTCCGCTTGTCGATCAATGCTGACGATCAAATCGGAGCTACGGGCAAGACCCAGACAGACGGCCAAGACAAGAAGCCCTGCTCAGGGGCACTGCGACGCACTGGAAAGACGGTCTGGACCGTCCAGATCGGCCTCCGGAGCCGGGTGCGCCGGTCCGAATCCGGCCGGGGGCACCAGCAGGAACATCCTCTTCCAGCAGGACCTTTGTAGAGGTGGCTTCCCATCTCCGCCGCTGTCACCTCTGGAAGCCACCCTCGGGATATGGAAGAATCCCCAAAGGATCGAGTTAAAGACTGAGGTGCACCGACTTGGAGCAGCGCTCGGTTCGAGCAGGTCGAGGGCGGTCCGCCGATGCGGAGGGCCCTGGAACTCGTCGGCCGAGGGGCGATCGTTTCGTAGGCGCCCGGCTGCTGGTGATCTTCGCCTTGACGGTCGCCGGTCTGAGCGCACCAGTGGCTTCGCCAGCCGTGGCCGCGCCGGTCACCTACCGCTACAAGGTAACTGAGGCCGGCGACGGTACTGCTAGCTGGGCCCCATATAAGCCCAGTAGCCCCAATTACTCGGGTAACGGGCAATTCGTGCGCCGGACCGGCAAGGCCAGCGCTCAGTTCACGATCACGTACAACCTGACGTTCACTTTCGACTCTTCGGCACATACGGTCGACGTTTCCACCCCGAACACCTCTGGCTCCCCGGGGGCCCTTCCCGCCGCGAGCTTGGTTGGCACGAACTCATGGTCCGACACCGCGACGTGCGTCCCTGGTACCAGTTGCACGGGGGCCCCGGACATATGCGAGTTCTCGAATGCGCCGATAAGCCCCAAGTACGTGACCGCCGCGAACGTGTCCCTTCGGGAGAACTGGGGCTACGGCCTCCTCCGCAACGCGTACAAGACGGGGACCATCCTTTTCTTTCAGGTCACCGGGGGCGTAGCCCCACCCTCGTCGCCGAAAAAGTGCACTGGCCCGGGCACAGTGACCCCGAGCGCTAACACGGTCCCGGGCTTGTCCCTGCCGGATTGCGGTGGCACGTACAAACTTGAGCTCCCGATCGCCGACCTGGGTCAGGGTCACGTCGTGCTGAAGCTGTCCGAGTCACTCGCTTCAGAGACCTGTGCCATCGGAATGGGGGACGACACTGAGCAGGTCAATTACACGTTCACGTTGGACCTGCTCAGTGGCCAGACCGCGCCCACAATTAAACCAACAACAACGACGACGACCTGCGGGACTAAGCCGGCTAAGCCGGCCTCGACTTTGAAGCCGCCGTCATTGGCGTTCAGCGCCCACACCCTCGGGCGGGCTAGCGAAGAACAAACCTTCACCGTCACTAATACCGGCCAACCGTGCTCGAAACTCATCATCTCCGACATTTCCAAGCCCTTTGGACCTGGCACCCCCTACCACCAGGACGTGGACGTCTTCTCTCGCCTCGGTTGCTATCGGAGCAGCTTGGCCGTGGGTCAGAGCTGCACAGTTTCCGTGTGGTTCCTCGCATGGAAACTGGGGTCCTACAGAGGGACGCTGACCCTTGAGGAAGTTTCGGTGCGAGTAAAGGAGACCCTCCGATTAACCATCGACGCCTTAGCGTTCCCAGGGACCCCGGGGAGCGGGACCCACCTCTTCAGTGAAGCGAATAAAATCCGCCTGAAGGGGGTCGACAAATCGGCCAATTTGGAGGGAAACGCACTGGCCCTGGCGGCGGCAGTCAATGCCGTTATTCCCGAGCCCCTATTCACGAAGGGCGTCGCGACCGTGTTGGTCATTTGCGCCGCGGCACTCAAGGTTATCGGGTCAACGGCCGGCTACCTCGCGGAGGTCGTCGACCCTGCCGCCGACAATTATGGCCAAACACCCGTGGCTCATCCCATGGCGTTCCCGCACGCTACGGCGGGCAGTGGCGTACCAACAGCGCTCGCCAACGCTGTGAATGCGCTCACCACAAATGCCGTCGACCTCCGAGCGAACCTCGAAGCCTTCTACACCGCCCTCGACAGAGCATCTGGTGCCTTGAACGCTCGTGACGCCTCCGCGGTGCAAGAACAGGAGGAGGCGGCGGGAAAGTTCGCGAACGCGGCCGCGGGAGAACTCGATGCCGATCCGGGGTTGCGCTCATCGTTGATGGCAGAGCTGGGGGCGCTGAAGATAACGCTTCCGAGCGGCGCTGCCCTGCGCCACGCCGAGCAAGTACTGAAACAGAATGGCCCGCCAAAATCGGTCACCTCTATCCTGAAGTTGTTCGGTTTCACCACGGCCGAGATCGTCAGCATTACCCACCAGCAGTTCCCGAGTAGCGTTGGCCTGAGCAGTTCACGCGCAAGGCAACTCCTCCACGACTCGAACGGGGTCACCGAGCAGACAATCGCTGCTGTGCTGCGAGGAGTGGCCAAGGAGCTCGGCTAGCCAGGTGCGGATCACCGTCGATTGTGCCCTTCGATGTCATCTCATATCGTTTCATACGCTAACCACTGACCAAAGCGAGGTTTCTCAGTGTGATTCAGTGGTTCTCGGTGTGATTCAATGGTTCTCGGTGCGGATGAGGGGGGGATTCGGGCTCGTGGCACGCCGAGATGGGTCGAACCAGCCCGAGATGGGCCCGAGATGGGCCCGAGATGGGCAAACCCCGACCCCTCTGCTGTTCACGTGGGACAGCAACGTCCTGCCCTACTTGCTCCAGGAAAGCTGGGAGCAGACTCGCGCAGCCTGATGCCTCGCCGCGCCCTAGCTTGAGCTAACGGCCTCAACCTCGACTTCAACCTTCCAGCGCGGGTCGAGCAGCCCGGCAACGACGACCATCGTCGCGGCAGGCCGGGTGGCGGCAAACCGTTCCGCATGAGCGCTCCCAACAGCCTCGGCGTCGGCAGCTGAGGTGATGAACATCCGGGTCCGGACGACGTCGGCGAAGCCCGCGCCTAGCTCCGAAAGTGCGGCTCCGACGATCTCGAAGCAACGCCGCGCCTGCAGCCTTGCGTCCTGCGGGCAGCTCCCATCGGGCCAGATAGGGGCAGTGCCTGAGACCACGATGCGGTCCCCTACCCGTACTGCGCGGCTGAAGCCGATCGTGTTTTCAAACGGCGAACCAGAGGACACCAGCTTGCGATCGGCCATCCCAGAAGTATCGTGGCGAGCGACCCCCGACGACAAGCCAATTCCGAGGAGGTGGGCAGCGAGCGCCATGGCCAGCGGGGACGGACGTGCCGAGGCGGCTCTCTCGGTGTTGCGCGGCGTTTCGGTGGCCCAGGTGGCCGAGGAACGAGAGGTGGAGCCGGAAGTTGTGCTGCAGTGGGTCGACCTGTTCTGTGAGGGCGGCGAGGCCCGCCTGAGCGAGCGGGCACCGCTGGGCCCGGTTGAACGGGACAGGTTCCTCACGCTGGTAGCGCATGAGTTCCGCACCCCGCTTGCGATCATCTCCGGTTGGCTGGACACGATGCTCGCTTCGGGCCCGCAGCCCGAGATCCGTGAGGAGGCGCTCGCCTCGATACGTCGCCAAGTAGCCCATCTGGAACGAGTCGCCAGGGACGCCCTGGATGCCGGGGCGGTAGCCAGAGGGCAGTTGCGTTTGATCGTCGCCCCCGTGAAGTTGCGCGACCTCGTCGAGGGTGTCCTCGCCTCGATGCGCGACAGCCGGTTGACCCTCGTGCCAGGTGAAGAGGTCGTTGTGGTGGCGGACGGGTCGCGTCTTGAACAAGTCGTGGGCGGAGTGCTCGAACATGCACGCCGCTTGGCCGAGGACGGCCATGTCTCAATAGAGATCGGTATGCAAGAGGGTGACTGGGCCTTGATGACTGCCTCGGTGGACGGCAGCGAGCTCGACATCGGCGACGCCGCCGCGCTGCTCGAGCCCTACGCCCGCTCGGACACGTCCTTTGGGACAGGGCTCGGGCTCTACCTTTGCCGGGCCCTGCTCGTTGCTCACGGCGGTGAGATAGGGCTTCGGGCTGAAGGAAAGAACACCCTGTTCTGGTTCCGGCTCCCGAAGTCAGGGCCCGAGCTCAACAGGCTCGTACAGCGCAGCTGACCGCGGGCGGCGAGGCGCACGGCCGGCGCGAGCCTTCCCGGCGGCCTGCCCATCAGCGAGTGCCCAGGCGCGCCGGACGGCCGCGTCGAGCATCTCCTCGGTGAGGCGGCCCGTAAAGGTGTTCTGCTGGCTCGGGTGGTAGGAGCACACGATGGAAATACCCCTGTCCGTTGGCACTTCGACACCGTGGCCAAAAGCAGGCCTTTTGGTTACGCCCAGGACACGGCAACATGCCTCGTACGCGAAACCGCCCAGGGCAAGCACCGCTCGCGCCGGCAGTAACGCCAGCTCCTGTTCGAGGTATGGCAGGCAATTGTCACGTTCTTGCGGCGTCGGCCGGTTGCCGGGCGGTGCGCACCGCACCACTGCGGTGACCCAGGTACCCACCGCTTGCAGACCGTCAGCGGCGGACACGCTCTCCGGCTGGGTCGCAAGCCCTGCGCGCCACAACGCTGCCCAGAGCCACTCCCCTGAGCGGTCCCCAGTGAAAATCCGACCGGTGCGGTTGCCGCCGTGTGCGGCCGGAGCAAGCCCGACCACGACGAGGCGGGCGGCTGGGTCGCCGAAACCTGGCACGGGACGGCCCCAATAAACCTCTGACGAATAGGCCGCGCGACGTTGGGCCGCCACGGTCTCGCGCCACTCGACCAGGCGCGGGCACCTTCGGCAAGCCACAACGTCTTGGCAAAGAGCGTCCAGCGAGGACGCGGGCACCCGACGACCTTACCGTGCCAATTGCTGCGCCCAATTGCTGTGCCCAATTGCTGTGCCCGATTGCTCTGCCGGATGCTTAGCCGGCTTCCTTGCGCGCCAGCCGGGCCGGTGCCCCTTTCTCCCCTCAAGGGGTAGCTTGGCGACTAGTGCCTCGCCGCAAACCCCAACCTCCCACCATGCTGCTCATGGTCCGCCATGGCCTGACCCCGACGACGGGACGGGAAATGCCCGAGCCCGGCCCCGGCCCCGGCCTCTCCGAGGACGGTAAGAAGCAAGCGGAGGAGGCGGGCCAGCATATTGCCAGCTGGCGTGGGTCCCTACCGCCGATAGGCGCTCTCTGCTGTTCGCCGCTTTCCCGCACAAGGGAGACTGCCGGCATCCTGGGCAAAGTGCTCGACCTGACCCCGGTTGAGAGGCCAGACCTCGTGGACTGCAACGCCGGCGACTGGGCCGGGGCCACGCTCAAGGACCTGGCCAAAAAGCCTGAATGGCCGACGGTGATGCACTACCCGAGCGGCTTCCGCTTCCCGGGCGGGGAGGCGATCCGGGACATGCAGGCTCGCTTGGTTGCTGCCATGCAAGAGCTGGTGAAGGCCTACCCCGGGCAAACGGTCCTCGCCGTCTCCCATGCCGACCCGATCAAGTCGGTGCTGGCAGACGCGCTGGGGGTCCACCTGGACCTGTTCCAGCGGATAGTCGTTTCACCAGGCTCGGTCAGCGCCATAAGTTACGGCGGATCGTCCCCCAGCGTGGTGCTGGTCAATTGGACCGGGCCGGGCAGCCACGCTCCCAAGCTGGCCGCGAATGATGCGAAAACGGAGGGCAGGCGCTGAACCCGTCATTCGACCTGCCGAGCCCCACGCGAGTGACCGTAGGAGCGATAGGGCCGCCAGGCAAACGTATCTTCTACTTCCAAGCCCGCCAGGAGAACCAGCTTGTCTCGCTGAAGCTCGAAAAGGACCAGGTGCTTTTCCTTGCAGGTGGGCTGAGCGAAGTGCTGGCTGACCTTGCTACGCCGGCGTCGGTCCCGTCGGAGAGCGATCTCGAGCTCGAGGAACCGGTTGAGGCGGAATGGGCTGTGGGTTCGATGCAGCTCGCCTACGACCCCATAGCCGACCGGGTCATGATCACAGCAAGGGAGATCGCCTCCCTTGACGAAGACCCAGGGCCGGAGGAGCTCCCTACCGACGGAGAGCCTGGTGAGGCCGCTGGCGCGGTAGTGCGGGTAGCGCTCACCCGCGAGCAGGCGGCCGGGGTCATAGCGCACGGAAAGGTGCTCTTGCGCGGGGGCCGCCCTCCCTGCCCGCTGTGCGGCTACCCACTAGGCGAGGACCATTCGTGCCCCAAGACAAACGGGCACCGCTCGCCCGCGCTGTGAGCGGGCAGCAGGCCCCGCAAGACAGCACGCCGCTCGCGAGCGGCCCTGTTGCCGGGTTACAGGACGGCACGGCCGCCACCGATGAGGCCGGGCGGATACTTTCGGCCCTCTCCAGCGGCGAGATCGAGCTGAAAGGGCGGATCCCCTGGAGCTCGAACGCAACCTTTTTGGTCTCGGTCTGCGCCCCGCCCGCCAGCAGAGGAGCCACCGGTCCCGGGGAGGACCTCCTGGCGATCTACAAGCCGACCAGCGGGGAGCGACCTCTGTGGGACTTCCCGCAAGGACTGTGGAAGCGCGAAGTGGCTGCCTACGAGCTGTGTTCGTCCATGGGTTGGGACATTGTGCCACCCACCGCCCCCCGCCCCGACGGCCCGCTCGGGCCCGGGTCCCTACAGTTTTGCGTGGACACGGCGCCCGACGAGCACTTCTTCACTCTCGTCGACGACCCTCAATACCATCGCGCGCTGCGCCGCATTGCCGCCTTCGACCTGATCGCCAACAATGCGGACCGCAAAAGCGGCCATTGTCTGCTCGACCAGGGCGGCCATATCTGGGCCATAGACAACGGCCTCTGTTTCCATACCTCCCCAAAGCTTCGAACCGTCATATGGGACTTCGCCGGGGAGAAATTGGACCAAGACCTGCTCGCTCCCCTCGAGCCGCTGGCAGCCGGCGAGATGCCGGGAAGCCTGGAGAGCCTTCTCAGCGAGGCCGAAATAGAAGCCATCTCGGCCCGAGCGAAGGCTGCCCTGGTACACCGGAGGTACCCCAAGCCGCGGGGTGACTTCCCCTACCCCTGGCCCCTTATCTGACCAGGACCGCGCCGTCTACGTCGTCCCTGGTGGTGCACTAGCTCGGACAACTTGCCCGGCGAGGGCACTAACGTGTCATGCGACCCCGTACAGGCGTACCGCCGGGCGGCGGCAGCATGGAGCGATCACCCGTGCGAGCGCGAGAGGAGCCAATCGGAGTGGGCAGCGACGACGAAGTGCGATTGGCGGTCCCGGCGAGGCCGGAGTTCGTGGGGTTGGCGAGGGTCACAGCAGCGGGCCTCGCGAGCCGGCTGGGCTTCACGTTCGACCAAGTCGAAGATCTGCGATTGGCGATTGACGAGATGTGTTTCGGCCTCACCGGGAGCAAGGGCAAGGACGGCATCCTCGAACTACGTTTCCTGCTCAGCCCGGAGGGCTTGGCCGTGCTGGGAGAAGGCAACTTCTCCCCACCGGGGCCGGTCCATCTTTCTGAGCTGTCAAAAGTTATCCTCGATGCCTTGGTTGATGAGCACTCGATAAGTGACGGAGCGGACGGCCCCCGTTTCCGGTTGGTGAAAAAGCGGGAGCGGAAAAAAACCGGCGCCGACGAACTGGCATTAGGGGAAGTCAGTGAGCCTTGAGCCAAACCGGCGCGATGAGCTACGGGAACAGTTCATTGCCTACGCTCAAGAACGCGACACAGCGCTGCGCGACGAGCTCGTAGCGGCCCACTTGGGTTTGGCGGAATACCTTGCCCGGCGTTTTGCCAATCGTGGGGAACCACTGGACGACCTTGTACAAGTTGCTTCCTTGGGCCTCATAAAAGCCGTCGACCGCTTCGACCCCGAGCGCGGTGTCGAGTTCTCGACTTACGCGACCCACACGATCGTGGGGGAACTGAAACGTCATTTCCGGGACAAGGGCTGGGCGATCAGAGCACCGAGGCGCATGCAGGAGCTCTACCTCCAGCTGGGCAAGGTAGTCGGGACTCTGAGCCAGGAGCTCGGCCACTCCCCGACCATTGCAGAGCTGGCGGCGGAGGTGGAGGTCTCCGAGGAAGAGGTCCTGGAAGCGCTTGAAGCCGGGCAGGCATACCGTTCTGCGTCTCTCGACGCTCCCGTGGGGAATGAGGAAGGTGAGACTCTTGGGGCCCACCTCGGCGAGGAGGACCTGTCCTTGGCTGATGTAGAAAGCCGGGCCACCCTTTCTCCCCTCCTCGCGCAACTGCCACCGCGCGAGCGCCTTATCCTTCATTTGCGATTTTTCGAGGGGCTCACACAATCAGAGATCGCAACCAGGCTCAACATTTCCCAGATGCACGTCTCACGACTTCTCGCCCGCAGCGTTTCGGAGTTGCGCAACGCCGCAGAGGCGCACGCTCGCTGATGCAACTGCTCCTGATAGTAAATACCTCTGCCTCGTCGGTCACCGCCCGGGCGCGGGTGGTTATCCACAAGGCACTGTCCGCCGATCACGATGTCGTCTTGAAAGAGACCAACCGGCGCGGCCATGCGGCGCGGCTGGCCCAGGGTGCCGCTGCTGACGGCATGGACGCCGTCGTGGTCCTCGGCGGAGACGGCACGCTCAACGAGGCAGCTAACGGGCTCGCGGGGTCGCCCACTGCACTCGGTGTCCTGCCTGGTGGGTCCACAAATGTGTTCGCCCGGACTCTCGGCATGGCTAACGACCCCATCGAGGCGACGAGCCAGCTCCTATCTGCCCTAAACGCCCGGTCGGTGGACCGGGTCGGTTTGGGCCAGCTCAATTCGCGCTATTTCTTGTTCCACGCCGGGATTGGCTTCGATGCCGCCGTGGTGGCACGGGTGGAGAAGCTCGCGCCGCTCAAACGCTACGCGGGCCCGGCGTTGTTCGTAATGGCGACGTTGTTGACATGGGCGACGGGTTATGACCGGCGCCGTGCGGCGTTCTCGGTACAGGCTCAAGAAGCCGGGCCCGACGACGGCTACTTCACTATCTGCCTCAACACGGACCCCTATACATACTTTGGCAACCGGCCAATGCACCTCGCGCCTGGCACTTCTCTCGAGACGGGCCTCAGCCTGGTCACCTTCCAAAGGTTGACCCTAGGGACGCTGTTACCGGTGCTGGGCTCTGCGTTTGGCGAAGGCGGCAAAGCTGCCCGTTCCAAACATGTGTCATTAGTACAAGGGCTCGACTCGGCGACTATCAAGGGCTATCGCCCTGTTCCTTACCAAGTGGACGGCGACTATGTGGGCGAGTCCGACCACATCGAGCTGCGTTGGGAGGCCGCTGCATTGTCGCTGGTCCTGCCTATAGGGGCTGCGGGCAGCTCGTGACATTAGTGGAATGCCTAAAAGGGCCCTTGCGCGATGAACTATCGGGGCTATACTGCCTGTACGCACGACTTCTCAGACATTGTTGTGTGTGGACTAGTACGTGAACAATTTCACAAGCGACACGCGGCCCACCTTGCGGGGCCTAACCGGGCGGCCCCCGGTGCTGTGTAGAACTCAACGCCGGGAGGAAGACTGAGTGGCCCTAACTTGGACTCGGAGCATCGAGTGGGATGTCGAGGACTGGCGAGAGCGGGCCGCATGCCGGGATACCGACCCCGACCTGTTTTTTCCCGTTGGCAGCACAGGCCCGGCGGTCGAACAGATAGTCAGTGCCAAGACCGTGTGCACCTCGTGCGACGCCCGGACCAGTTGCCTGGAGTTCGCTCTGGCAACCAACCAGGAGTCGGGCATCTGGGGTGGGACGACCGAAGAGGAGCGACGGAAGCTTC
>Ga0307477_10004170_pt1 | contig 10548 bp, 9 predicted proteins | sample atmos_gasesECM2C_FD_203316 | JGI IMG/M metagenome (GOLD analysis project Ga0307477, IMG submission 203316) | Hardwood forest soil microbial communities from Morgan-Monroe State Forest, Indiana, United States - atmos_gasesECM2C_515 | ecosystem: Environmental > Terrestrial > Soil > Temperate... | reverse complement strand
TTCCAACTGCAGAGCCGCGCGCAGCGCGGGCCCGGCCTGGTCGAGCAGCAGCGTGCGCTGCCGCTTCAGTTCGTCGTTGGCGCGCAACGCCAGCCCGATCCCGAGGACCGCGAGCGCCAGCACCACCCCGATCGTTCCCGCCAGCAGCGCCCCGACGCCGGTGGCCGCGATCCGGCGGGCGAGCTTTGCCCGCAGCCGCTGCCTCAACTCCGCTCCCCGCCCGTGCCGGCGCGGGCGCCGAGCAGCAGCATCGCGACGTCGTCGTTGAGCGCCTGGCCGTTCAACCGCTCCGCCTCCTCCACCAGCCGTTCGAGCAGCTCCCGTGGTCGTTCGCGCCAGTCGGGCAGCTCGACCATCTGCTCGTGCAGCAGCCGTGCGAGCCCGTCTTCGCCCAGTCGCTCCGAACCGGCGCCGACGCGCCCGTCGATGATCCCGTCCGTGTACAGCAACAGCGTCCACTCGCGCGGTAGCAGGACCGGCTCGGCCCGCCAGCGAGCGATCTCGGCGCCGATGCCGATGCCGGCGTGCCCGTTGCGCGGATCGGAGACGACCGAGACCCGCCCGTCGGCGATCAGCAATGGCCGGGGATGCCCGGCGCGGATCATCCAGGCGCTGGTCGGCTGCGGCTCGATTCGCAGCGTGCAAAGGGTGGCGAACAGCCCCGGCAGGTGGCGCTCGTGCTCAAGCACCTGCTGCAGCGTGCCGAGCACGACCTCGGCTGTGGCCCCGGCCAGGGCAAGCGCGCGCCAGGCCACGCGCAGGCTGACCCCGATCGCCGCTTCGTCGGGACCGTGCCCGCAGACGTCGCCCACCACCACGTGGACGACTCCGTCGGTCGCCTCGACCAGATCGAAGAAGTCGCCGCCGAGCAGCGCGCGGCTGCGACCGGCTCGGTAGCAGGACTCGACCCACACGGCCGAGCGATCGAGCGAGAGCGTCGGCGCCAGCCCTCGTTCCAGTCGGGTCACCTCGCGCGCCTGGGCCTCGGCCAGCAGCAGCGCTCGCTCGCTTTGCTCGGCCTCGCGGCGCCCGATCGCATAGCGGATCGAGCGCGCGAGCTGTGGGCGCTCGACGTTGCCCTTGACCAGATAGTCCTGTGCGCCGGCCTGCACGGCGGCCATACCAGCAGCCTCGTCGTCCAGCCCGGTCAGCACGATCAGCGGCACGGCGGCCATCCTCCCGCGCAGCCTTGAGACCGCATCGATGCCGCTGGCGTCGGGCAGCCCGAGATCGAGCAGCACGCAGTCGATCTCCCCGTCGAGCGCGCTCAGCGCCTGCGCGAGAGTGCGGCTGCGCGCGATGCGCGCGCCGGGCAGCCGCTCCAGTAGTTCCTCTTCGACCAGCAGCGCGTCGCCGTCGTCGTCCTCGACCAGCAGGACGGTGAGGGTCTCCTCTGCGGACGGCCGCCCTTCGCTGCCAGCGTCGCTCATCGCGCCACGCGTGTCACGAGCGCGGAGGGTCGGTCGCCTGCTCCCATTCCTGACCCATCTTATGCGGCGGGCTCACCTGCCAACGCATGTCGGGCAAGCAGCGCTCGAGCGCGCGCCGCCTGCACCGCGGCCGTCAAGCTCTGTTGGTCGTAGGCGCCGTGGTGGCGGCGGCCGTTGATGAAGAAGGTGGGCGTGCCGGCGACGCCGCTTGCATCGGCGCTGGTCACATCCCGCTCGACTCGGTCGGCGTAGTCGCGCTTGCGCAGCCGCTCCCAGAAGCGCTCGAGATCGAGATCGAGCGCCTGGGCGTAGGCGTGCAGGTCGCCGACGCCGAGCTCGTCCTGGTGGCCGATCAGCGTGTCGTGCATACGCCAGAACGCCCCCTGTGCGCCTGCTGCCTCTGAGGCCTCGGCGGCCATCTGCGCGTTCGGGTGTACGTCGCTGAGCGGCAGGTGGCGCCAAACGTAGCGCAGCTCCTCGCCGAAGGTGTCGAGCAGCCGGCCGATCGCCAGCTCTGCCTGGCCGCAGTAGGGGCATTCATAGTCGCCGTACTCGACGAGCGTGACGGCCGCCTCGCCGCCGCCGCGGATGTGGTCGCTGCGCGGGTCGACCTCGTCGGCCAGGTCGAGGATGTCGCGCTCAGTGCTGAGCAGCTGGCGTGCCCGCACCGACGCAGGCAGCGCCGCGATCGCCCGAAAGACGAGCCAGCTGCAGGCGCACGCGAGCACCGCGGCAGCAAGAACGCCGAGCTTTGCCTGTTCCAGCTCGCGCCCGTGAAAGGCGAGAGCCGCGATCAGCAGCGCCACGGTGAAGCCGACCCCGGCCACCGCGCCGTCGCCGAGGACGCCGGGCCAGCTGAGCGTGCGCGGCAGACCGCCCAGGCGCGGGCGCGAGGCAAGCCAGGAGGCTGTGAGCACGCCGAGTGGCTTGCCGAGCACGTAGCCGAGCACGATCCCGATCGTCACCGGGGCGGACGCTGCGTCTTCGAGCAGGCGCCCATTGACGTGCACGCCGGCGTTGGCGAGCGCGAACAGCGGCACGATCAGATAGCTGGCCCACGGATGGAAGCGGTGCTGCAGCCGCTCGTTCGGCGAGATCGCCGCGAGCAGCCCGAGCTGGGCTGAGCGGGCCAACGCGGGCGTTGGCTGCTCGCGGAAGGAGCGCGCCAGCTCGCTGGCCTGCTCGAGCTCGGTGCGTGCCGGCGGGTAGGCGGTGGTCGCCAGCCCCACCGCGAGGCCGGTTATGACCGGATCGACCCCTGACTCGTAGAGCGCCACCCAGACGGCGGCGCCGAGCAGCGGCCGCAGCCGTCGTCGCCACAGGCGCGGCGCCCGGCGGGACGCGAGCAGCAGGGCAAACAGCACGAGCGCGCTCGCGAGCGCAACCGGCGAGATCGCACCCGAGTAGAAGATCGCGATCACGATCAACGCGATCAGATCGTCGACGATCGTCAACGTCAGCAGATAGACGCGCAGCCGGGTCCCGCTGCGGGCGACCAATGCGAGCACTCCGAGCGCGAACGCCGTGTCGGTCGACATCGCAACCCCCCAACCGTGCGCGGCGGCGCCACCGGCGTTGACGGCGAGGAACAGCAGCACGGCGCCGGCGGCGCCGCCGAGGGCCGCGAGCGCCGGCAGCGCCACGCGCCGGCGCTCGCGCAGCTGGCCCATGTCGAGCTCCCGGCGCGCCTCCAGCCCGGCGACCAGGAAGAAGAACGTCATCAGGCCGTCGTTGATCCAGTGGCGCAGATCTTGAGAGATCGCGAGCGAGCCGAGCTTGACGGCGAGCGTGGTGTGCCACAACGACTCGTAGGAGCTCCACCACGGCGAGTTGGCCCACAGCCACGCAACCGCGACCGCGGCGAGCAGAACGGCGGCGCCGCCGGTCTCCGTGCCCAGGTAGTCGCGCAGGGGCGCCGCCAGGTTGCGCGCCCAGGCGGTGCGCTCGCCGATCGCCGACGAGCGGTTCGGCGTGTCGGCTGACAGCATGGCGCGAGCCTAGCGGCGTGCTGCTAGTTTCGGGATCATGGCGGCTGCGCACCTCTCGCCTCCTGCTGCTCGCTCCGGGCCTGACCCCGGCTCGGGGCCCGACCACGGAGCCCCGCCGTCCTCGGGGGGGCTTAGCCCCAAGATCCTGCTCGCGCTGGTCGTGCTCGTGGTGATCGCCGGCGGCGTCGCGCTGCTGAGCACCAGCGGACCCAAGGGCCGCCCGAGCGCGGGCGTGGTGCACGGGGTCGCGTCCTCAAAGTACAGCGGCTCGCTGGCGTCCCCCGCCGAGCCGGAGCCGCCGCTCTCGTTGCGCAACTACAAGGGCGAATCGGTCAACATCGACCGCTACCGCGGCAAGGCCGTGCTCGTGACCTTCCTGTACACCAAATGCCCGGACGTCTGCCCGATCATCGCCTCGAACCTCGGCGTGGCGCTGAACCTGATGGGCTCGGCCAAGGCCTCGAAGGTGCAGGTGATCGCCGTCTCGGTCGACCCCCGCGGCGACACTCCGGCCGCGGTCGCCTCGTTCCTTGCGCGTCATGGCGTGCTCGACCGGATGCAATACCTGATCGGATCGGCGCACGAACTCGCGAAGACCTGGAAGGCGTGGGGGGTCGGCTCCGAACGCGAGGCCCAGCAGCCCCAGTTCATCAATCACAGCGGCCTCGTCTACGGGGTGAGCGCCTCCGGGAAGGTGACGACCCTGTACGCCGCCAACTTCACCCCGCAGGAAATCGTCCACGACGCACCGCTGCTGGCAGCGTCCTGATCGACCTGTTTGGCCTTTAGTTAAGGGTGCGCCGTCTGCGTCTCTCGCCCCGCCGGCTGCTGGCGCCGCTAGCAGCGTTTGGCGTCACCGCGCTGGCCTGGCCGGCGCTCGCGCAGGCACACGGGATCGTCGGCAAGGCCGACCTGCCGATCCCGGTCTGGCTGTTCAGCTGGACCGCGGCGATCGTGCTCGTCGTCTCCTTCGTCGCGCTCTCCACCCTGTGGACCACGCCACAGCTGCAGAGCGAGCACCGCCGCTGGATCGGGCGGATCCCGGCGGCGGCCGGCTGGCTTGCCAGTCTCGCCGGGGTCGGGCTGTTCGCGCTCGTCCTCTACAGCGGCTTCGCCGGCGCGCAGGTGGCCACCGTCAACTTCTCGGTCACGTTCATCTACGTGGTCTTCTGGGTCGGCCTGCCGGTCGCGAGCGTGCTGTTCGGCGACGTGTTCGCCGCGCTCAGCCCGTGGCGCTCGTGCGCGCGCTCGGTCCGGTGGATCGGGCGCCGGCTCGCCCCCGAGCGCTTCGCTCGCGCGCCGCTGCGCTATCCGGACCGGCTCGGCGTGTGGCCGGCGATCGCCTGCCTGATCGGGTTTGCCTGGCTCGAGCTCGTGTACGTCCCCGCCGATCGCGACCACCCCTCCACGCTGGCCGTGCTCTCGCTCGCCTACTTCGTTGCGATGTCGCTCGGGATGGCGCTGTTCGGCGTCGAGCGCTGGTGCGAGCGCGGCGATGGCTTTGGTGCCTACTTTCAGCTGCTCTCGCGGATGTCGGCGCTCTGCAGCGAGAACCGCGTGCTGTACCGCCGCCGCCTGCTCAGCGGCCTGGCCGACATGCCGGTGCGGGCCGGCACGATCGGGCTGGTCTGCACGATCATCGGCACCACCACCTTCGACGGCTTCAGCAACGGGGGTGTGTGGCGCAATCTCGAGCCGGAACTGCAGAGCTTGTTCTCCTCCCTCGGCTTCAGCGAAACCCCGGCGGTCGAGCTGACCTACTCGCTCGGGCTGGTCGCGTGCGTGCTGCTCGTGGCCGGGATCTACCGATTGGGGATCGCCGGTGTGCACGGCGTCGACCGCCGCCGAGACGTGTCAGAGCTCTCGCGCACATTCGCGCACACGCTCGTGCCGATTGGCTTTGCCTACGTGCTCGCCCACTACTTCTCGCTGCTGATCTGGCAGGGCCAGGCGCTCGGCTACCTGGCCTCCGACCCGCTCGGCAACGGTGCGAACATCTTTGGGACCGGCTCGTGGACGATCGACTACGCGATCGTCTCCTATGCGGCGATCTGGTACGTGCAGGTGGCGGCCCTCCTCAGCGGACACGTCGGCGGCTTGACGCTCGCGCACGACCGCGCGCTCGCGGTCTATCGCGACGGCCGCGACGCGATCCGCTCCCAGTATTGGATGCTCGCGGTGATGGTCGCCTTCACGAGCTTCGGCCTGTGGCTGCTCTCCGCGGTCGGGACCTGAGCAGCGCCACCACGACGGTGCAGAGTCATCACCCAGGTGCAGCGCCCCAGGCCGGGTGCAGCGTCGCCGCGAGGCGCTTGGCGCTCACCATGCCTCGCCGGGATCTGCGCTCGGACCGTCGTGGCGACGTCGCCGCCGCACGTACAGGACGAACGCGCCGCCGCCAAGCACGACCGCGACCAGCGCGACGATCGCCGCGAGCGGCGTCTTCGAGCCTTCCTCTGGCACCCAGAACAGCTCGCCGTCGACGGCTCCCGGGACCGAGCCCACCCGGATCGGCACCTGCCAGTCGAAGATCTTCGTGCGCCTGTCGGTGTCCTTGACCTGCGGTGGCGGTATCGGCGACATCCAATGGATGCGGTGGTCGTGCCATTCGAGCTGCCCGGTGCGATCGATCTGCGTCCAGGCCGGAGTCGCCGAGGGCGAGGCCGACGGCGGGACGGTCACCTGGCCATAGAAGCTCTGGTTGAGGAAGTAGGCGGGGGAGCGGGTGTTGACCTGAACCGTCCCGTCGGGCAGCACCCGCGCGTACGGTTCGCCCTGATAGCCGTACACCGTCACCGTCTTGCCCGTGTGGTTGGTGAGCACGAGCCGATCGGCGAACTCGAGCACTTCCAGCTGCAGCCCCGGCACCCGAGGGTTCACGGCCGTGACGATCGAGCGGTAGTTGTAGTTGCTGCCCTGGTCCCCGATCGGGCTGCCGCTCTCGCGCCCAGATGTGGATACCCCCTCCTGTGCCTGGGCCGCGGGGGCACAGAGCAGCAGGGCGCACAGCGCGACCGACATGCGTAGACGAGGCAACTAGGCTCCTTCGCGGTTAGGGATCCAAAGATTCGGGGCGGGGAGGCGACAGTACCCGACCGACCGCGCTCGCAAGCCGTTCGCTTCAGGTGATAAGTTGCAGACGGCGATGCTCGCATGTGCAACGCACTGGTACGTCTCGGGCCTGTTCACGGTACCCACCGTGCTCGTGGGGGGATGGAGCTGGTGGAGCTCGCGGCGCGTGGGGGAGGCCGACCGCGACGCCCCCGAGGGCGAGCGAACGCAGCCGGGCGGCCCGGGCGGGCCCGCGGCGACTCCCTGAGCAACGGGCAGCCAGCCAGCCCGAGATCTGTACGCAGCCGCTCTGAGCGATGGAGCTGAGCACGAGGTTGGCCGAGCTTGGCCGCCCACGGCCCTCCCTGCGCCACGTCGCTGCCGACGCGCTCTAGGCTTTGATGGTGCTCCAGGTTCCGCTGGCAGCCTCGACCGCCTTCGGTGCCGTGCTGCAGCTCGGACCGCTCGCCGCGTTCGGGCTGCTGTACGCGCGGCGCGTGCGCACTCTGGCGCACGCGCGCCAAGCGGTGCCCGGGTGGCGCCAGGCCTGCTTCTACGGCGGCTGCGTGACGATCGCCGCGGCGCTCACGTCGCTGGGGTCGCCAAGCCAGGAATTGCTGTGGGCGCACATGGTCGAGCACCTGTTGCTGGGGGACATCGCCTCGCTGCTGCTCGTGCTCGGGCTGACCGGGCCGCTGATCGCCCCGATCCTGCGGATCGGCCTCTTCAGCCGCCTGCGCGTGCTCGCCCACCCGTTGATCGCGTTGCCGCTGTGGGCGCTCGACCTGTACGCCTGGCACCTGCCGATCTTCTACCAGGCCGCCTTGCGCCACAGCTGGGTGCACGCGCTCGAGCACGTGATGTTCGTCGGCTTCGGGATGAACATGTGGATGTGCCTGTTCGGCCCGCTACCGATGCCGCGCTGGTTCGGCGGTGGCGCGAAGGTTGCCTACATCCTCGCCGTGCGCCTGGCCGAGACGGTGCTGGCGAACGTGTTCGTCTGGTCGGGCACCGCCTTCTACCCCTTCTACGCATCGGGCGACGCCGCCGCTCACATCTCGCCAGTGACCGATCAGCAGATCGCCGGCGGCGTGATGATGGTCGAGGGCAGCGTCCTCACGCTGTGCCTGTGCTGCTGGCTGTTCCTGGTCGCGATGCGCGAAGCCGAGGAACGCCAGGATCTGCTCGAGCTGGCACGCGCGCGGGGGCTCGAGCTCAGCGAGGAGCGCGCCAAGCGGGCGGTGCAAGCGGGCCGGGCCGGGGAGCTGCGCAGGCGGCTGGAGGGCGCGGCGCCCAAGGAGGCCGCCGGCGCATCGCCGCCGCCGCTGCTGGCCTCCAGCTGAAAGCTTGCAAGCCGGAGGCCAGCGCGCGCGAGCTCTCCCGGCGCCCCCCGACGCCGTCCCCTGTGGAGAGCTGCCGGTGGAGCTAGTGCTTCGGGCAGGGCACCTTGATCGTGTTCGTAGTCGATTCCCCGCTCAGGAATTTGACTTCGACCTTGCCCGGGAACCCGCCCTTCGGGCACTTCTTGGGCACCGTCCCGTAAGAGATCAGCTTTTTGTGCTTCATGTAGGCGGCGCCGACCTTCACCTTGATCGACATCTCCGAGGCGTACGGCGCTTCTGGCACGGTCGCCACGAGGGGCACTTCGACCGAGAGCTTCTGGCCGAACGGGTTTGACGCGGGCGAGAAGCCGCCGACGGAAGTCACTTCGATTAGAGCCGGTTCGCGGCCTTCGGCGTAGAAGGTCAGCTTGTTTCCGGCGCTGAAGAAAGCCTGCACAGTCACTTTCTCGAACACGCGCGAGGAGCCGAAGCTGACCATGCCGGTCACTTCGCCCTTCGGGCTGGCGATCGACTTGGCCGGGCACTTCTGCACTTCGTGGGACGCGAGGATCGCGCTCGAGCAGGTTTGGAAGGCTTTCGGGTTGAGCTTGACGCCGGTCGGCAGGTAGACGGTGACGCTGGTGATCGGCGACGGGCCGCCGAAGTATTCGGTTCCCTTGATCGTCATTTCCCCTTCGAGCGCCGCGGGCGCGCCGAGGATGTTGCCGGTTTTCGGATAGGTCCTGGCCGGCGAGTTGGGGTTGACCGGGATCGGCACGATTTTCGCTTTGATCGTCACGAGCGGTGCGCCGTAGGCGAGGCCGCCCAGCGCCAGCGCCGCGACCAGCGTGGCCGCGAGCGACACGACCACAACGCCGACGCGCGCCGACGCTCTATATCTGTTTGCTGCTGGCATCCTTTTCACCCTCCTTGTTTGTAACGACTACAACAAGGACCCCGCCTCGAAGTAGCGGTGTGCCCCCCTGCGAGCGCTCTCGAGCGCTCTTTAGATTGCTCTTTATACCGCTCGGCTACCCGACGAGGGTGGCCAGAAACGCCTCGGCGAACGGGGGATCGGCACCCATCAGCCCACCCACGTCGCGCTTGGGGCTTGCGGGGTGTGCGCCTCGACGAGAAGACAACAGTACTCGGTTCGCTATGGGATCATCTCGAGCGGCCGTGTTCGCGGCTCGGATAACGTCCGCTCATGGCCGAAGGCGAGATCCCCGAGCTCGACCCGGACGGCGATCGCCTCGACCGCCTTGGCGTGTTGCGGCTGCGCGCCGCGAACCCCGGGCCGCTGACGCTGTCGGGGACCAACACTTGGGTGATCGGCCGCGATCCCGCGTGGGTGGTCGACCCGGGCCCGGCGCTGCCCGAGCACTTGCAGGCGCTGCTCGGCGCCGTCGCGGCGCGAGGGGGCCTGGGCGGCATTGCGCTCACCCACGACCACGCCGACCACGTCGAGGCGCTCGGGGAGCTGCGCCGCCGCCATCCGGCGCCGCTCGCGGCCGCCCGATCGGACGCCGAGGCGCCGCTGCGCGACGGGTTGCGCTTCGGGCCTCTGCAAGCTCTGTACACCCCCGGGCACAGCCCGGGCCACTACGCCTTCCTGTTCGGTCGCGTGTGCTTCACCGGCGACGCCGTGCTCGGGGAGGGCAGCGTGTTCATCGCGCCCGATCCGGGGGCGCTCGCCGGCTATTTGGCTGCGCTCGAGCGGCTGCGCGAACTCGAGCTCGACGTGCTCTGCCCAGGCCACGGGCCGCCGGTGTGGGAGGCCCGCCGGCACATCGGCGGGTACATCGAGCACCGGCTCGATCGCGAGCGGCGCCTCGCCGCCGCCCTGGCGGCGGGCCGGCGCTCGACCGAGGAGCTGCTCGACGCCGCCTGGTCTGAGGTGCCGCAGCCGCTGCGGCCGGCCGCAGCGGTGACCCTGCAAGCGCATCTGGACAAGCTCGCCGGGGAAGGTCGGTTGCCCGAGGGTTGGCCGGCGGCGGACCGATGAGGCTGCAACGCCACGCGCGAGGGTGTAGCGGCGCCCGCGTGACGCTACCGTTACCCGCGCTATGAGCGCTTCAGCATCAAGCGCCGGTGCCGCGCAGACTCCGGTCTCGCGACCGGACCGGCCCCCGCCGGACTCCCCGTTTCCGCCGATCGCCGACTACGGCTTCCTGACCGACTGCCACACCGGCGCGCTGGTCGGCTCCGACGGCGCGGTCGAGTGGATGTGCCTGCCGCACTTCGACTCCCCCTCGGTGTTCGCCGCGATGCTCGATCGCGGCGCCGGAGCCTTTCGCGTCGGCCCCTATGGCGTCTACGTGCCGGTCGGCAGGCGCTATCTGCCGGGCACCAATGTGATCGAGACGACCTGGATGACCCCGCAAGGGTGGCTGCGCGTCGTCGATGCGCTGACGATCTCCGACTGGCACGACGCCGATCGCAACACCAGCCACACGCGACCGCCGACCGACTTCGACGCTGACCACCTGCTCGTGCGGGTGATCGAGTGCATCCAGGGGCAGGTCCAGGTCGAGATCGTGTGCGAGCCGATGCTCGACTACGGCGCCACCGTGGCGAGCTGGAACGACGCCGAGGACGAGCACGGACACGCGCTCGACGCTCGCGACGGGGAGGCCGTCTTTCGGCTGTTCAGCGACACGAGAATGGGCATCGAGGGAAACCGCGCTCACTCTCGCCACACGATGGCCGAGGGCGAGAAGCGCTTCTGCGCGATCTCCTGGACCGAGGAGCTGCGCG
>Ga0307477_10004169_pt1 | contig 10549 bp, 6 predicted proteins | sample atmos_gasesECM2C_FD_203316 | JGI IMG/M metagenome (GOLD analysis project Ga0307477, IMG submission 203316) | Hardwood forest soil microbial communities from Morgan-Monroe State Forest, Indiana, United States - atmos_gasesECM2C_515 | ecosystem: Environmental > Terrestrial > Soil > Temperate... | reverse complement strand
CAGAAAGTAGCCGATTCGACGGTCAAGCAGCTCGTGCAGGTCGCCATTTCGCCCGGAAGCGAGATGTATGTCATGCCCAGCAGCGCGCAGGGCGCCGCCGCGGCCACTCCGGGCGCCCCGACCAGTCCGGTGGCCACTAACACCGAGACTGACGCGCTGACGAAGGACTTCGGCGCTTCGCCGACCGGGCGTGTATGCAACGGCGTGTTCGACGTGGTCCAGTTCACCATCACGCTCACCGTGCAGGCGTCTGATGTCAACAAGGTCATCGCCGCGATGGAACGCGGACGCCTGTTGACTGTCACCGAAACCGACGTTCAGTCGGTCAACTCCGCCGCGATGAAAGAGCAAGGGTATTTCTTCGGACCTAATCCTGTTGTCACCCTGACGATGAATTGCGAAGAGTTATTCCTGCGAAACTGGACGGCGCCGCTGATGCCGTCGCCGATCAAGACCCTGCTGAACGTACAGACGCCCGGCCAACAGCCGACGGCAGCCGTGAATTAACCCCCTGGAGAGGCCGCTGCGTCATTCCTTCGATCGAGGTGTTCCATGCAAAAGACACTCGCCTTTCTCGAGCGCAACGTCCAGTGGTTCGCCCTGGGCCTGGGCGGGATATTCCTCCTTTGGGTGGCATATCAATACGTGTTCATCCCGCCGGCGTCGGCGAAGATCGGCAACCGCGTCGTCACCGCTGGCGAGATTTCCGACCTCACGGACAAGGAAGCCGTCAAGCCGATTGTTCAACAGATCAACAGCCCCAATGTTCCCTCGTTTAAAGTCGAAGACGTGGTCAAACCCTGGCAGTTGGCGATGGAGGGTCCGTCGGCCCCCGGCCTAGCAAGCGCCGGCTTCGATAGCTTGACTGAAAACAACACTGTTATCGTCGATAGGACGAATAATCCGGTTTTGCCTACCGTGGTGCCAAAACTGCCGGACTTGCCCAAGGCAAATCCGCTGCCGCCGGAATCGGGTCTGTCGGTTGTGACCGCTCCTCCTCCGCCGGCCGGCGGCGCACAGAATGTCGCCCCCACTCCGCAAGACAAGCTCTGGGTTACCGCCCCGTTTTTCGTTGCTTCTGCGGACATCAATAAGAGCTTTCACGACCTGGTCGATATCGCCAAGGCCAACGGTCAGCAAACCATCACCACCGTCGTCCTTCAGGTCGTCCTTCAACGGCAGCGGGCCATCGGATGGAACGGCCCCAATCAACCGATCTTTCCCCAGGGCGAAAGCGGTATCGAAGACGTGCCTCCTCCCCAATTCGACCAGCAACTTCTCCAGCCGATGCCCGCCGACAGCGCCCCGACCCCAGCGAAGATCGGTTACAGCGACTGGGCCAAGGCCCACGCCTCCTTGATCACGCAACCGCCCTTCTATTCGGTGAGCAACGGTGATGCGTGGCCGCAGCCCCAGTTACCGGCCCCGGCCGCCGCGCCCGCTGGCGCGGCGCCAGCGTTGAGCACGCCTGAATTCGGCCGGCCTGTCGTAAGCCAGATCCAGCCCATCACCATCACGGCGCGCGCCTCGGTCGTACAGGTCCGCACCATTCCGCCCGATCCGGGTATGATTCTCGCCCAGCGGATCCGGGACCCCAACGTTGCGATTCCCGGCTCTGCCCCAAATCCGTTCAACAATTTCAATAATCCCAATAACAATCAAGGCGGCGCCATCGACCTGCTCAACCTCAATTCCGATATCCTGATCTGGGCTCACGACGACAACGTCAAGCCCGGCCAAGCTTATCGGTATCGCATCACTTACAAGATGTACAACCCGGTCTTCGGATTTAACGGCCTGGCGGCGAAGAACGTCATCGACACCTTTGCCATCGTCAGTCAGCCCAGCGACTGGAGCCCGCCCGCCTCGATCAAGCTGACCACCCAGTTCTGGGTCACCACGCTCAGCGGCAACAGCGCCCGCGTGGACCTGTTCCACTGGCAAAGCGGTGCCTTTAAGGAGCAGAAGCTGACGCTCCAGCCGGGCGACTCCGTCCCCGGCACCGACCTGATGATCGTCGACACCCGCGGAAGCACCTATAAGGACAGGGCCGTTCTGCTTACCGACGAGACCGGAGCGATGAGCGTTCATCTCCTTTCGGATGACCAGTCCGACCCGAAATTCAAGGACATGCAAGATAAGGTCAACGCGCCCAAATCCGCCGAGCCGACGCGTGCAGCCCGCCCGCGGCGCGGCCAGTAGCCGTCATCTTCCAATTCTCCTACGATAGCGCCATGAGCGTATCCGCAGGCGGCGCAGCCCGTTTGGAGGCGATGCCCTCAGACCCTCCAAAGGTCATCGTCCGCATTCGGCGGCAGGACGGGCCGGGCAAGCCGCAACGCTGGGAGGAATTCCACGTCCCCCGGCGGCCCAATATGAACGTCATCTCCTGCTTGCAGTGGATCGCCGCCCACCCGCTCACCGCCAACGGCATCGAAACTACTCCGCCGGTCTGGGATAGCAGTTGCCTGGAGGAGGTCTGCGGCGCTTGCACGATTCTCATCAACGGAAGGGCTCGTCAGGCTTGCTCGGCCCTGGTTGACAAGCTCGGCCCGCCGACGGAACCGATCGTTCTCGAGCCGATCGGCAAATTCCCGGTGGTGCGGGACTTGTTCGTCGATCGCCAGCGACTCTTCAACGATCTCAAGCGCGTCAAGGCCTGGGTGCCCATCGACGGCACCTATGACCTTGGCCCGGGCCCGCCGATCTCGAGGGACCTTAACGAAGAACGATATCCGCTTTCGCGCTGCATCAGTTGCGGATGCTGCCTCGAGGCCTGCCCGCAGTACACGCCGGTCAACAAGTTCGTCGGCGCCGCGGTGATAAGCCAGGCGAGGCTCTTCAACGACCACCCGACCGGCGCGGCGCTCAAGGCCGAACGGATAGAGGCGCTGATGGGAGAGGGCGGGGTCGCTGACTGCGGCAAGGCCGGCAACTGCTTCGAGGTCTGTCCCAAAAACATCCCCCTGCTCGAATCGATCGCCGCGATACAACGGCAGGCGACCGTGTACGCCGTCAAAAAATTCTTCGGTAGATAACGGCCGCTCGTCTAAGATGGCGGCCATGAACAGGCACTTTTACGCGCCGCCCAAATGGTTCTGCCTTGCCGCCGCCATTTTGCTGAAGCTGTCGGCACCGGCCTGGCCGCAGAATGCCCCGATCGAATTCCGTGAAGGTCTGGTCGTCGGCGCTGGTCCCGGCCTCGGTCGCTCCGCCCTGCCGGTTGACGTGGTCCCGGATCTTGTGGCGGGCCTGGCTGCAACTCCCCGGCCCGGGGACAAGCTCGCGCTGCCCGTGGGTCGAACGGCGCAATGGACTGCCGTCAAAGCGACTGCCGACGGGTCCTTCTCGAATCGGGGGCCGGGCGGGGGATATTTCCTCTTCACCTTCACCCTGGAAAAGCCAGCCACGATGCTGCTGGAAGCCTCCGGCGACTCCGCGGCCTACATCAATGGTCGGGTGCGGGCCGGCGATCCCTACGGATATGGATACCTGCGTCTGCCGGTCGCCCTCAATGTGGGGGAAAATCGCCTGCTTCTGGCCGGCGGGCGCGGAAAACTCAAGGTCCGCATTCTCCCGGTCCGTTCGCCCGCCATGCTCGATACGCCAGACGCCACGCTCCCCGATGTGTTGACCAACGATCGCGGCGCCCTGCTGGGTGCGGTCGTACTCATCAATGCCACAGCCCATCCGCTCGATGGCCTGCGGCTGATCGCCCGCGCGGCTGGGGCCTCCGACGCCGAATCAACCGATGTGCCGTCGGTCGCCCCACTGACGATTCGAAAGATCCCGTTCTCATTCCGAGTGCCCTCCGTCCTCTCCGCCGACAAGCTTGACGTCCGGCTGGAGCTGCAAAAACCTGGCGCTGACCCAGGCGCGCCGGCCCTCGACACCGCAACCGTCACGCTCCGGGTCCGCAAGCCCGATGAAGTGTACAAGCGCACCTTCGTCAGCCGGATCGACGGCAGCGTGCAGTATTACGCCGTCAACCCGTCGCGAAAACCTTCCAACGACAACCTGCTCGTCCTTTCGCTGCACGGCGCCGGGGTCGAGGCGCTCGGACAGGCCCAGGCCTACGGCGGCAAGGACTGGGCCACGTTGGTTGCCCCCACCAATCGCAGGCCCTACGGATTCGACTGGGAGGACGTCGGTCGGCTCGACGCGCTGGAGGTCCTCGACATCGCCGAGAAGACGGTCCCGCACGACCCCCGCCGCGTCGTGCTCACCGGCCATTCAATGGGCGGGCACGGCACTTGGCACGTCGGCCTCACCTTCCCCGACCGCTTCGCGGCGATCGGCCCCAGCGCCGGCTGGTCGAGCTTTTCCAGCTACGTCAACCGCCGCGGCGCAACCACCCGTCCGGCCTCGCCCGCCGACGCGATGTTCCGCCGCGCCGTGGCCGCCAGCGACACGCTTTCACTCATCCGCAACTCGCTGTGGGAAGACGTTTACATCCTGCACGGCGACGCCGACGACAACGTCCCGGTCCGCGAGGCCCGCCTCATGCGCGATGCTTTGGCGCCCTTCAATCACCGCCTCACGTATCACGAGCAGAAAGGCGCCGGCCACTGGTGGGGAAGCCCCTGCGTCGACTGGCCGCCGATGTTTGACATGTTCGCCAAGGCCCGGCTGCCGATTCCCGGCGACCTCAACGCCGTCGAGTTTGTCACCGCCAATCCGGCGGCGTCCGGTCGTTGTTACTGGGCCACCATCGAGCAGCAGATTCAGCCCCTGCGGCCCAGCAGCATCAATCTGAATCGAGATTCAAATCGTGTCAGCGGTTCAACCGTCAACTTGGCAATGCTGACGCTCGATCCGGCGATGATGGGAGTCGCGGTCCGTCAGGTCGATCTCGACGGCCAGAACGTCCTAATCCCGCACGATCGAAAGGCGTCCGATATGCTCGTGTTGGCTCGGCGGGACGGATCCTGGTCTTTGGCCCATGGCCTCGATCCTGCCCAGAAGAGCTCGCACCGCGGGGGCCCGTTCAAGCAGGCGTTCGCCAACCGGATGATGCTGGTCTACGGCACCGCTGGCGCCGCCGCGGAGAACGCCGCCGCTTACGATGCGGCGAGATACTTTTCCGAGGCGCTCGATTACCGCGGCAACGGCGCGGTAGACATCGTCGCCGACGCCAACTTCGATGCGACGGCCACCGCCGACCGCAACGTCATTCTCTTCGGCAACGCCGATACCAATCTCGCGTGGCCGAAGCTGTTGGCGTCATGCCCGATCAGGGTCAATCGGGGCTCCGTCCAAGTCGGCGATCGTCGCCTGGCCGGCAGCGACCTTGGTGTCCTGGTCGTCTATCCCCGCTCCGGCAGCGACGTGGCCCTGGTCGCTGCCGTGAGCGGCGCCGGCCCCGCCGCCATGAGCCGCGTTGGCCGACTTCCGCTTCTAACCAGCGGCATCGGCTACCCCGACTGGTGCGTGATTACCCTGGCCGACCGTCCCGACGCCGCCCCTGCCGCACGCGCGGCCGGCTTCTTTGCCAACGACTGGTCCATCGCACCAGACGACTCGGTCTTCGTCGCCGCCAACCGGAATGAAAACTGACCGCTGACAAATGACAATCTCGGGGTTTAGACGGTTCCCCTTTTTCTATAACCGATAGAACTGGAATAAAGCGGGAGGTTTGGTTAGTTTCTGCGGTCGGAAACCAGGCTTAGCTGTCCGGGGCGCGTGTCCCCGCGGCGGCGGCCATACGCCTCAGATGGGGAAAGGAACTCATATGCAGAGGCAGTCTCGTATCACTCGCGCGTTCGCCGTCGCCGCCATGACCGGTCTGGTGGCCGGGTCCGCGACCTCGCTCATCGGATGTAAGAGCGACAACAGCAGCCAGCCCGGCGTGTCCGCTTCCGGCGGCGGCGACAACACCGCCACGCTGGCCAAGCACGACTGCAAGGGCCAGAACTCCTGCAAGGGTCAGGGCGGGTGCAAGGCCGGCGACGCCGGCTGCAAGGGCAAGAACTCCTGCAAGGGTAAGGGTGGCTGCAACACCAATAAGCCGATGGAGTGATTTGCCCGGCTTCTCTCAGCCAAACCGGCTCGGCGGCCCCACTCGCCCGGCGCCGCCGGGCCTTTTTCACTTCACTCGTGCCCAACACGCGACGCATCGCACTCACCGGCGGGCCGGGCGCGGGCAAGACCCAGGCTTGCTTGGTTCTCGCCGCCGCGGCGCCCCACCTTTTCGTTCATGTCCCCGAGGCCGCTTCCCAGGTTTACGATCTGCTTCAGACGCGCTGGGACCGTCTTGACGCTGCTGGACGTCGTGAAGTCCAGCGGCAAATCTATCGCATGCAGCTCAACCAGGAAGCGACTTTCGCGCGATCGCATCCCGACAAAATTCTTCTGGTCGATCGCGGCTCGGTGGACGGCGCGGCGTATTGGCCCGACGGCCCGGACGCTTATTGGACTGATCTTTCCACGTCTCACACGGCCGAGCTGTCCCGCTACGATGCGGCCATATGGCTACAGTCGTCCGCCGCGATCGGCGCTTATGACGGCCCCGTTTCCAACCCCTGCCGCTTCGAGGACCCCGCAGCCGCCATCGATACCGGCGCGCGCCTCCAGCGCCTCTGGCAACCCCATCCGCGGCTGCACTGCGTCGAGGCCTGCCGCTGTTTCGACGACAAGCTTGCCCGCATTCGCGAGGTTCTTGGGACAATCGCGCGCAGATCATCGCCGCAGCAGATTCTCCCAGTCTACGGTTTCGATAGCCGCGACGATCCCGCGCGGTAGCTGTGGGCCGGATAACGGTTCGTCAGGAATCACGCACAGGACTTGCGTCTTCCCCCACCGCTCGATCGCCCGCGGATTGGTCTCCTCGGCGATGCTCGCATTCTCGGCCGGGTATCGATTGATGACCGTGCCGGCGACGGGAATCTTCGCCTCGCGCAGCGCACCGACCGTCAGCAGCGTGTGATTGATGGTGCCCAGGGACGGCCTTGCCACGACCAGCGCGGGCGCGCCCAGCCAAGACGCCGCGTCGCGAAGCGTGTGCTTCGAGTCCATCGGAACCATCAGGCCGCCGACGCCTTCGACGACCATGACGTCGCTTTCGCGGGCCATCGCGGCGATCGCGCGATCGATCGCCTCCCAATCCAGCGGCCGGCCTGACCGCTCGGCCGCCACCGCCGGCGCCAGCGGCTGCGCATAGCGTTGCGGGCAGATTACGTCCAGCGGGAATCGCGCTTCGGCACAATGGGCCAGGAATTCCGCGTCCTCACTGACCAGCCCCTCGCGCCTTCGCACGCAGCCGGTAGCCACCGGCTTGCACACCGCCACGCGAAACGATCGTCGCCGAAACCAATCGGTGATCGCCCCCGCTACCACCGTCTTGCCGACGCTGGTGTCTGTGCCGGTCACGATTAACGCAGGTATCGGGATCGGGTGCAGCACGCCCGATGGTAGGAACGGTCCCTGGACTGGCCACCGAGCCGCCTTGAATCAAGGGGCGGAGAGCCTGTCGAGAAATTGCCCAAAACTGAACAGAACTGAACACTTTTCAGGCCGATTTATCAATTTATTGCTTAATTCGGGGTGCTCCAGTCGTAGTGCAATCACAGCGATCGTCCTGCGTCCTTCCAGCCCCAACACTCCCACGGTCCATTGTTGCCTGCGTCCAATACGCATAATATCGGGGCAACTCATGCAATCGTGCCGAATCATTGTCGCTGTACGATAGGGTCCGCGGCCCGATTGTCTGCCGGACCCCCTTCAGTACCCTCTTCCTTTCAAAACCCAAAGTCTCTTGCGTTTTCAATCGCAAATCGCAAATTGAAAATCGCAAATTCCCCGAGGTAGGAATGCCGACCGAGCTTCCCAAGAACTACGACCCCGCCGTGATCGAGCCCGAGGCCAATCGGGTGTGGATCGAGGAGAAATTATTTCACGCCGAGCCTTCCGAACCGGGCGAGCCGTACTGCATCGTCATACCGCCGCCCAACGTCACCGGCGCGCTTCACCTGGGCCATGCGATCAACAACACGCTCCAGGACGTGCTGATCCGCCAGCACCGCATGCGCGGCTTCAACACGCTTTGGATTCCCGGCATCGACCATGCCGGCATCGCCACGCAGGCGGTGGTCGAGAAGCAGCTCAAGGAGAAGGAAAACAAAACCCGGCACGATGTCGGCCGCGAGGGATTGGTCGAGCGCATCTGGGCCTGGAAAGAACAGTACGGCAGCCGCATCCTGGAACAGCTCAAACGGCTGGGCTCCTCCTGCGACTGGGACCGCACCCGTTTCACGCTTGATGAGCAGTGCGCCCGTGCCGTGCGCGAGACCTTCTTCAAGCTCTTCAAAGACGGCCTGATCTACCGCGGCAAACGCCTGGTCAACTGGGACACGTTCTTACAGACCAGCATCAGCGACGACGAGATTTACCACGAGACGGTGAAGACGTCGCTGTGGCATGTGCGTTATCCTATCGTGGACGCCGATTCTTTACCCCCTCTCCCTCCGGGAGAGGGTCGGGGTGAGGGAAAACCACAGGTGCCTTCCCATTCGCCCTCACCCCAACCCTCTCCCGGAGGGAGAGGGGGAAATGCGGCCGCGCGCCCTTCGTACCTCGTCGTCGCGACAACCCGCCCCGAAACCATGCTGGGCGACACCGCGGTCGCTGTACACTCGCAGGACCCGCGGTGGAACTGGGCGATCGGGAAGCACGTGCGGCTGCCGCTCACCAACCGTCTCATCCCCATCATCGCCGACGACATCCTCGTCGATCCGAAATTCGGCACCGGCGTGGTGAAAGTCACGCCGGCCCACGACCCCAACGACTACGCCGTGTGGCAACGGCACAAGGGACAGGCGGACGAGATCGACATCATCAACATTCTCACGCCGGACGGCCGCCTTCTCGATGACTCTCGCTGGAAACCGTACGCCGGCATGAAGCGCGAAGCCGCACGGCTGAAACTCGTGGAAGACCTCCGCACGGCGGGTCTGCTGGAAAAGGAAGAACCCTACGAAACCCAGGTCGGCCACAGCGACCGCAGCAAGACGCCGATCGAGCCGTACTTGAGCGATCAATGGTTCGTCAAAATGGCCCCGCTCGCCGAGCCGGCGCTCAAGGTGGTGCGAGAGGAGATCATCAAGTTCTTCCCGGCGCGTTTTGCCAACACGTTTTTGGATTGGCTGGGAGAAAAGCGCGATTGGCCGATCTCCAGGCAGCTTTGGTGGGGACATCGGATTCCGGTGTGGAGTCGGATGCAGGGATATTCGACCGCCCAGGAGGCGGCGAAATACGGGAAGACGATGGGACAGATAATCACGTGGCAAATGCAGGACCGCGCCTGCCTCGTCGAATTCAACAAAAGCACGTCAAGTTCAACGTCCCTAGGCGGGATGCCGATTCATACAACCGTCGTGGATCTAGAGGGCGATCCAAGGACATATGTCTGCGTGCGAAGCTCGGACACGGAGGTTATTGAATTTCTCGAGGCCAACGGATTTACCCAAGACCCCGACGTCCTCGACACCTGGTTTTCCAGCGCCCTTTGGCCGCACAGCACGCTCGGCTGGCCGGAAAACACGCCGGAGCTTGCGAAGTGGTATCCCACCAGCGTCCTTGTGACCAGCCGCGACATCATCACCCTCTGGGTCGCACGGATGGTGATGACGGGAATGTACAATATGGGTCATAGGGATTTACCCCCTCTCCCTCCGGGAGAGGGCGGGGGTGAGGGGAAATCGCCGGATGCCTTCCACACAGCAAGCTCCACCTCTGCTTCCCCTCACCCTAACCCTCTCCCAGGGGGAGAGGGAATAAGAGGGCTCTTATCTGAGCAAGCCAAGCGCCTCGGCATCCCCTTCTCCCACGTCCACATCCACGCCACCATCCTCGACGGCAAAGGCGAGCGGATGAGCAAATCCAAGGGGAACGGCGTTGATCCCGTGGACATCATCGAAACCCACGGCGCCGACGCCCTGCGCTTCACCCTCACTCAGATGGCCACCGAAACGCAGGACGTGCGGATGCCGGTGAAGAAGGACAGCCGCGGCAGAAACACCTCCGACAAATTCGACGTCGGCAAACACTTCTGCAACAAAATCTGGCAGGTCAGCCTGCATTTTGTGATCGCAAATCTTCAGAAGATCGCGCCGCAATCGCCCGATGAGCGGAAATGGGCCCTCGCCGACCGTTGGATTGTCTCGCGCTTCAACCGGACGCTGGAGGCCACCAACGCGGCCCTCGAAGCTTATCGCTTCGACCAATACGCCAAAGCCTGTTACGACTTTTTCTGGGGCGATTTCTGCGACTGGTACGTCGAGGCGATCAAGCTGGCCTTGCGCGATCCCAATCGCGCCGGCCAGACCGCGGCGGTGCTGGCAGCCGTGCTCGATGGGGCGCTAAGGCTGATGCACCCGATGATCCCCTTCATCACCGAAGTGCTCTGGTGGCAGTTGAACGAAACTCGCCCGATTCGCGGCCTTCCCGGCCGGCTCGAATGCCCGCCCGCCCCGCGGCTCGTCCACGCCGCCTGGCCTGCCGCCGCGTCGTTTGACGAAACTTCGGAGTCCCGTTTCGCAACGCTTCAGGAGAT
>Ga0307477_10004168_pt1 | contig 10549 bp, 8 predicted proteins | sample atmos_gasesECM2C_FD_203316 | JGI IMG/M metagenome (GOLD analysis project Ga0307477, IMG submission 203316) | Hardwood forest soil microbial communities from Morgan-Monroe State Forest, Indiana, United States - atmos_gasesECM2C_515 | ecosystem: Environmental > Terrestrial > Soil > Temperate... | reverse complement strand
ACCTGTCCCAAAGCTCAAAAATCAAGCAAATTCCCGCGATTGCGGGCCCATGACCGATTCGCAATCAGGCCCGAGGCACAGGCGTCAGAACTCGCCTAAAATTCGGGCGGCGATATCATCTATTCCTTCCATGCCGCCTGACTCGAAATCCCTTTCTGATCCCGTTCTCGGACCCGATGAACCGAGCATCTACGACATCCACACCCGCGCCGCGGGCCCCTCGGGAAGCCTGCCGCTTACCGAGCAGATGCTGATGAACTGGTCGAGCGGCGACCTGTTTGGCCTCAGCCAGGACGCGGGAATGGGATGGACCCCAAATGAATTGGGACGCAAGGAATTTCTCATCCTCAGCACGTCGGGCGGGCTGCGGGCCGATGACGGCTCGCCGATCGCCCTGGGCTATCACACTGGGCACTGGGAGGTCGGCCGGCTGATGCAGGCCGCGGCCAGGGAATTCAAACAGAGCGGCGCCATCCCGTTTGCCGGCTTCTGCACCGACCCGTGCGACGGGCGCACGCAGGGGACCGTGGGCATGATGGACTCGCTGCCGTATCGCAATGATGCGGCGATGGTACTGCGGCGGCTGATCCGCTCGCTGCCGCGGCGCCACGGCGTGATGGGCGTCGCCACCTGCGACAAGGGGCTTCCCGCCATGATGATGGCCCTGGCGGCGATGGGCGATTTGCCCTGCATCCTGGTGCCCGGCGGCGTCACGCTCCCGCCGCAGGAAGGCGAGGACGCTGGAAAAGTTCAAACCATCGGCGTGCGCTTTGCCCACGGGAAGCTGACGGTTCAGCAAGCCGCGGAATTGGGATGCCGGGCATGCGCCTCGCCCGGCGGCGGGTGCCAGTTTCTCGGCACCGCCGCGACTTCGCAGGTCGTCGGGGAGGCATTGGGATTGTCGCTTCCTCACACCGCGCTTGCGCCGTCCGGCCAACCGATCTGGCTTGACATGGCCCGGCGATCGGCGCGGGCATTGCTCGAGCTGGAAGCAAAAAGAATTGGCGTCGATCAGATTCTCACGCCGCGCTCGCTGCGCAACGCGATGGCCGTGCACGCCGCGTGCGGCGGCTCGACCAACCTGCTGCTTCACATCCCCGCGATTGCCCACGCTGCGGGTCTGCCGCGGCCGACCATCGATGACTGGATCGAGATCAACCGCAAGGTCCCGCGCCTCGTCGATGCCCTGCCCAACGGGCCGATCGGACATCCCACCGTCCGCGTCTTCCTGGCCGGCGGCGTCCCCGAGATCATGCTCAAGCTTCGCGGGCTGGGATTGCTTGATGAAACGTGCCTCACCGTCACCGGCCGCACGCTTGGACAGGTGCTGGACTGGTGGGAGCGATCCGAGCGCAGGCAACGCGTGCGCGCGATTCTCCGCGAGCGGGATGGGGTCGATCCCGATGACGTGATCTTCACCCCCGATTCAGCACGCCGGCGCGGATTGACCAGCACCGTCTGTTTTCCCCGCGGCAACCTCGCGCCGCAAGGCTCGGTCATCAAAAGCACGGCCATCGACCCATCTGTCGTCGATCCCGATGGCGTTTATCGCAAGACCGGCGCCGCGCGCGTCTTCGTCAGCGAGCGCGAGGCGGTCGCCGCGATCAAGCAGAATCGGATTCGGCCCGGCGACGTGATCGTGCTGATCTGCCGCGGACCGATGGGGGCCGGGATGGAGGAGGTCTATCAGGTCACCAGCGCGCTGCGGCACCTGGAGTTCGGCAGGCAGGTGGCCGTCATCACCGACGCCCGCTTCTCCGGCGTGTCGACCGGTGCCTGCATCGGCCACGTCGGCCCCGAGGCCCTGGCCGGCGGCCCGATCGGCAAAGTCCTCGATAGCGACATGATCCGCATCGTCGTCGACCGCAATACGCTGGTCGCCAGCGTCGATCTGATCGGCGAAGCCGGCGCCGCGATCAGCCTCGAGCATGGCAGCGAAATTCTTTCGCGACGCCCTCCGCGACCGGACCTGGCTCCCGATCCGAACCTTCCCTCCGACACGCGCCTCTGGGCCGCGCTGCAAAACGCCAGCGGCGGAACGTGGGGCGGATGTGTTTATGATGCGGAGGCGATCAGTGTCGCACTGAAGTAAGGACTTGTCATTTGTCCGTGGTCAGTTGTCAGTTGTTAGATGCACGATCAGCGCTAACAACTGACAACTGACCACTGACAACTGACATTTCACCCCATCAACTCCGCCGTCGCCAGAAACCGCGGCTTCTTGCGAACCTGCGTCGCCTGCTCAAACGCATAAGCAATCCTAATCAACACCGGCTCGCTGAATGCCCGGCCGAAGAAGCTCAGCCCGAACGGCAACCCAAAGACGTACCCGGCAGGAACCGTGATGCTCGGATAGCCCGCGACGGCGGCGGGGGTCGAGCTGCCGCCCGAGCCATAGTCGCCGTGCACCAGGTCGATCAGCGCCGGCGGGTTGGACGTGATCGCGATGATCGCGTCGAGCTGATTCTTCTCCATCGCGGCGTCAATCCCCTTTTCCCGCGCCCCCTGGCGGCAGCGCGCAAGCGCCTGAACATACTCATCGGATTCCAAGCCGCCCTTGGCCTGGGCCAGGTGGAACATCTCCTGGCCGAAATACGGTAGCTCCTCGGCGGCGTGACGGTCGTTGAACGCGATCAGCTCCTCGAGTGAATGAACCGCCACATCTGATCGGAGCCGGCCGAGATACGCGTTAAGGCCGGCCTTGAATTCGTACAGGAGCACCTGCTGGCTGGCACCGCCGAGGCGGTTCGCCTCGCCAAGATCGACGGAGTCGACGATCGTGGCGCCTTGCGATTTCATCGCAGCGATCGACTCCTCCATCGCCTTTTGCGCGCCAGGATGCAATCCGCGCCCGCCGGCACGCACCACGCCAATCCGCGCATCCTTGAGTCCATCCTTTTTCAGATAGGGCGTGTAGTCGCGCTGACCGCGCCCATCGCTGGCCCTGGTGGCGTTGTCAAGCGGATCGACGCCGGTCATGGCGCCCAGCAGGAGTGCGGCGTCCTCGACCGTCCGCGCGATTGGCCCGGCCGTGTCCTGCGACGCCGAGATCGGAATGATTCCCGAGCGGCTCATCAAGCCGACCGTCGGCTTGATGCCGACGACCGAGCAGTGAGAGCTGGGGGAAACGATCGAGCCGTTGGTTTCCGTGCCGACGGCGGCGGCGCAGTAGCTTGCCGCGGCGGCCGCCGCCGAACCGGAGCTCGAGCCGGATGGCTGGCGGTCCAGCGCGTAGGGGTTGCGGGCCTGCCGCCCCCGGCCGCTCCAGCCGCTGGTCGAATGTGTCGAGCGGAAGTTCGCCCATTCGCTCAGATTGGCCTTGCCCAGGATCACCGCCCCGGCCTCGCGCAGCTTCGCCACGATGAATGCATCCTGTTTGGCAATCGACCCGGCCAGCGCCAGCGACCCGGCCGTCGTAGTCATCCGGTCTGCCGTGTCGATGTTGTCCTTCACCAGGATAGGCAGTCCGTGCAGGGGTCCGCGCGGGCCCTTGCTCTTGTGCTCGGCGTCGAGCTCGTCGGCGATCCTCGGCGCGTCGGGGTTCGTCTCGATGACCAGCCGCAACATCGGACCCTGTTTGTCCAGCGCCTCGATTCGCCTCAGATACATCTCGACGATCGCCCGCGAGGTGTAGCGGCCGGACTCGACCCCGGCCCGAAGCGCCGCCAGCGAGACTTCTTCCAGCTCGAACGGAGGAATCTCGAATGATGCGCCGCTCGGTTTTTGCGTCTGAGCCTCTGACATATCCGCCGTTGCCGCGCCCGCGGCCAACGCCCCGTAGAGGAATTCTCGTCGCGTGGGCATGTTCGCCTCAGTAGTTCAGCCACAGGATTTCGCGTCGAAGTTTCTTGATCGAATGGCATTTGCGGGCCGGCGCCTCGATACGCCGCCACTTCTCAAACAGCCGGCTATAGAGCGGGCCGTCGTAACCCGAAACCGCCGCCCGCCCCTTGATCCCCAGCAGCACCTCGGCAAATCGTTCGTGCTCGCTATCGCTCATCTCAAAGCCGTAAGCTTTGGCGTCCCCGCGGGTTTCGTGGGGATACGGTGGATCGCAATAAAAAAGGGTATCGGGCCCGTCGTACAGCTCGATGATCTCGACAGCCGGACGGTTCTCGATCTGCACCCGCAGGAGCCGCTCGACAACCTCCGGCAGCATCGCGACGCTCCCCAGCCATCGCGAGACGACGCCGCTCATTCCCGAGCGACTGGTGTCCTTGCAGTTGGCCCACCGACCCAGGGATGCCGTCTGCGCCAGCCCGGTGCGAACCTGGCGGGCCCGCACGAAAAACCGCCGGGCTCGCTCCAAACGCGAAATCGGAAACTCGGGTGGCCTGCACGCGTAATAGAATTCTTCACGAGAGAACGGCGTCAGGGCGATCGCCTCGATCAACTGCGCTTTCTGCTCCCGCAGCACGCGGAAAAAGTTCACCACCTCGTTGTCCAGATCGTTATACGTCTCGATCGGCGCGGGGGCGCGGTTGAGCAGGACGGCCGCCGATCCTCCAAAAGGCTCGCAATAATGCCGGCACGCCGCCAGCTGCGGAAGCAGCCAATTCAAATGATTGAACTTGCCGCCGTACCAGCCGAAGGCGATCAGCCGCCTGGCCTTGCGAGGCGTGCCGTTCGCGCGAGAACCGCGCACGCGAATCCGTGGAATATCGGTCAGGGCGAAGCGGGCATCCGATTCGAATCGGCTGTCATCGACCGTGACCTGCGCGACCGCACGCGACATATCTCTGCCACCTCGGCTGCCAGAAACTAAGCACGGTTGAGTCGAGTGTCAAAGAACTACGTCGCTGGACGGGCTTGACCGGCGCGGGTAGGGTATCGCGCACTACAGCGCAAAGGAGAGTCTCGAATGTCCAAGCCCCGCCGTCGTCGCAAGGTCGGCAGCAAGAAACGCAAGGCCCGTCGCGACCGACGCAAACGATAACCGCGCCACAAATGCTAGTCGCGCTCCGTGGTTTCCACGGAAATGGCGCATTACATTCAGTCTTGCATGATGTCGGAAAACTTTGCCGACCGGCTGCTCGAGGCGATCCGGCTCAAAGGGGGCCCGGTCTGCGTCGGGATCGACCCGATCGTCGAGCTGTTCCCGCCCGCCGTGATCGGCGAGACCTCGCCCGGTGACGACCCGCAAGCCGCGCTCGATGCCATCTTCTCCTTCACCACCGCTGTTCTGCAAATCGTCGCGCCGCTCGTCCCGTGTGTGAAATTTCAGTCGGCGTACTTTGAGAAATATCTCTGGGACGGCGTCGAAGCCTATTACAGCCTGATCGCCGAAGCCTCCGAACTTGGCCTGCTGGTCATCGGAGACGTCAAGCGTGGCGACATCGGCAGCACCGCCGAGGCCTACGCCCAAGCCCACCTGGGCGAAAACGACATGGCGTTGCAGGATGACGCCGTCACCCCCGACGCGATCACGGTCAATCCGTTCTGCGGGATCGACACGCTTGAGCCGTTTATCAAGACCGCCGCCGACAGCAACAAGGGTCTTTTCGTTCTGGTTCGCACCAGCAATCCCGGCTCGGGCGAGCTTCAGGATGCGGCGCTGGCGGATGGGCGGACGTGGTCGGAAATGCTGGCCGACCGGCTGGCCGCGGCGGCTTCGGCGCCCGCTCTCGTCGGATCGAGCGGATTCAGTTCGATCGGCGCCGTCGTCGGCGCCACGCAGCCTCACACGATGGCCACCCTTCGCCGACGGCTGCCGCAATCGATCTTTCTCCTGCCCGGCTACGGCGCGCAAGGCGCCACCGCGGAGATGACCCGCGCCGCGTTCAGGGACGGCTTGGGCGCCCTCGTCTCCGCCAGCCGCAGCATTCTCTACGCCCATCGCCAGCGCACCTATGCCGAGCGATTCGCCAGCAACTGGCAGCGCTGCGTCGAGCAGGCCGTGCTGGACATGAAACAGGATTTGGGACGCATCCTCGGCGGTTGAGCCTGATTCGGCGGCCCGTTCATTACATATCCGCAATAAAACCTGCAATTCTTGCAAAGCCACACTTACGGTGCGTTCATTGCGGATAGCGTCGACTGACGTGCCGGGGCATCTCAAATCGTCCCGGCGTTCTCAACCATTGCACTGCACCTTCACCCAATTTGCGCGAAGGAGACCCAGCATGCGCCGCACTCGACGATCCATTTCCGGCAGCTCGATGATCGAAACCCTTGAAAGACGATGTCTGCTTTCAGCCATGCCGATGATGGCGACCACCGCCGCACACGTTTCCAACACGCCGACTGATACGGACCACGATCACGACAACGACACGTCGCCGCTCGTTTCAGCCCTCTCCGCTACTCCGCAGGTCTCCGCCTCCACAATGCCGGCCAACGGCGACGTGAACCCGTACGGCGTCGCTTTCGTCCCGGCCAACGTGGCCAGGGGCGGCACCCTGGTCGGCGGTGATGTATTGGTCTCCAACTTTAACGATTCCGGCAACCAGCAGGGCACCGGCACGACGATCGTCCAGATCTCTCCCACCGGACAGCAATCGACCTTCTTCCATGGCTCCGCCGGCCTGGGCCTCACCACCGCGCTGGGAGTTTTGAAGCGCGGGTTTGTGCTCGTCGGCAACGTGCCCACGACCGACGGTACCGCCGCTACGATCTCGGGCGGCTCGCTTTTGGTCCTCGACCGCTCGGGCAATCAGGTCCTCTCGATCGCTGACCCCAAGCTGCTCGACGGGCCCTGGGACCTGACGCTCGTCGATCAGGGTTCCCATGCGGTCGTCTTCGTTTCCAACGTGCTGAGCGGCACCGTCACGCGGCTGTCGCTTTCGGTTCCGTCACATGGCACGCATGTCAAAGTTCAGAGCATGACCCAGATCGCCTCGGGCTACCTGACGCGAACCGACCCGGCGGCGCTCGTGGTCGGACCCACCGGCCTTGCCTTCGACCATCGTCACAACCTTCTCTACGTCGCCTCGACCGGCGACAATGAAGTCTTTTCGATCAAGGGCGCCCTGGGCACACACAAGGACAACGGCAAGGGAACGCTTGTCTACCAGGACGCCGCTCATCTTCGCGGCCCGCTCGGACTCGTGCTCGCTCCCAACGGCGACCTGATCGCCTCCAACGGCGACGCCGTGAACGCCGATGCCACTCAACCCAGTGAGCTCGTCGAGTTCAGCCCCGCAACCGGCCAGTTTGTCGCCCAGCGCTCCGTCGATTCCACTGGCGAAGGCGGCGCCTTTGGCATCGCTATCCAGTCATCCGATGACGTCGCACAGTTCGCCGCCGTCGATGACATTACCAACGCGCTGGACGTTTGGACGGTGAACGTCTGAGCGTATTTGCAACCGCCTTAAAAAGGCGCGACTTATCGGGCCTCGCCGCCAGTGGCGAGGCCCGGCCGCGCGCCGGCGCGGAAAAATGAAGGCCCGGCCGCTCTCGTGCTGATAATCCACATGGACCTCGAAACTCGTTCGACTCACCAGGAGTTCCATGAATCGCACGATCCTCAGCGGCATCGGCGGCGCGAGCCAGGTAAAAGTGATGCGCCGGCGCGTCTTCGAGCACGACCTCGATCTTTACGCGGCGATCTCCGGCCACCGCCCTCCGATGCCGCTCCCCCCTGAGCCGCGGGAACACGCCGTGAGGGTTGCGACGGCCGCCAGGGCAAAACCATGGTCGCCGGCCGTGCTGGCAAGCTATCTCGGCCACATCCCGGTCCCGAAATTCGCCTCGCGTGTCGTCAGTCCCGAAGTCGCCGAGTGGGTCCGGCGTATGTCGAGCCACGCACTCGAACGTCTCCAGGAAGCTCAGACCCGACTCGCCTCTTCCCGCCAGCGAAAGTGACGAGAGAAGAAGGAAGAAGACGGAAAGCGGAAGCAAAGCGCCCCAAACCGCCGCAAGCAAAGAAACCGCCCGTCTTCTGTCTCCGGTCTCCTGTCTTCTATCTTTTTCCACCTTCCGTTACCCTCTTGCCGTGAGGCTTGAGCGCCGCCGGCATCCCGGCTTCATCGTACTGTTCGGCGTCCGCACGATTGTTTCCAACGATCGCTCGCCGCCGGTGCGCACCGTCTGCCCGCGCTGCGGCCACGAAGTGGACATGCTCGCCAAAGGCGCGCGCACCTGGTTTACCCTGTTCTTCATCCCGGTCTTTCCGGTGTCCGGCCGCCGACCCTTCACCCAATGCCCCAACTGCTCCGCCCAGTTCGCCGTCGCGCCCGAGGAGCTGCGGCGGCGGGTCGCCGTCAGCGATCAGCAGCAGAACCAGCAGGCCATCGCCCTCTACAACAGCCTGCGTGCCTCGCCGGCCAACTCGATCACGCTTGACCAGCTCATGAAGGTCTATGCGTCGATGAAGGAATACGACCAGGCGGTCTCCGCCGCGGCCGAGTTCTCCCAGGCGTTGCACAACAGCGAGCAGTGCATGGTGACCCTCGGTCGCGTGTATCTGGCGCAGAACAAATTCGAGGACGCGCTCAAATGGTTTGACGCCGCGATCGCCCGCAACGCCCTGCTCGGCGAGGCGCAATACTACAAAGGCGTGGCTCACATGCTCGCGACGCCGCCCGACTACCCCGCGGCCATCGCCGCCGCCCGCACCGCCCGCGCCGCCGCCTACCCTCAGGCCGACGCGCTGCTGCGCGAAGCGGAATCGAAGGCGAGGGGGTCTTGACCCGCCGTGCGAGTCCGCGTTTCAACTCGCTGTCATTCGTCATTCGTCATTTGTCAGTGGAGCATCTACAAATAACGAAGGACAACTGACAACTGACAACCTCACTCTTCCGCCGTCGCCAGATACCAGATCTGATAGAACGAATTTCCGCTTTCGATGTTGGCGATGGGGTGTTCGCCGTTGATGGTGACGCTGCGGGTGGTGGGATCGACGGTGATGGTCTGCCCGGCCTTGATCAACCCGCTATATACAATGTATCGATCCTGCCCCGGCCGCCCCGGCCCGGCCACCCACACCGTCCCTTCCCGCGGCGCCGTGAAAGACGCCGGCTTCCCCGGCGCCTCCCCTACGAGCTGCCCCGCCCCCGGCACGCCGTACGGCCGCACGCTGACCCCGCAGCCGCCGGTCAAAACCGCCGCCGCGAGCACCATGATCCCCGCCACGCTGCGCACAACTTGCCCGCCAATGTTTTCCATAATCATCCGATCGTATTGAACGCCAATCCGAATTTCGATGCCGTCCGAGATTGTCGCGTCAAGGCTCCGACGTTGCCACTGGCCAAGCGACATTTACCATTTGCGCGATGGACCTGAAGACGGCCCTTGACTTGCACCGAGCCGGCCGGCTGGCCGAAGCCGAGACGGCTTACCGCCAGGTGCTGGCCGATCGCCCATCCGATGCGGTGGCCTGTCATTGGCTCGGCATGCTCCTTCACGCCCGCGGCCGGGCCGCCGAAGCCGACGAACTGCTCAATCACTCCATCCAGCTCGCCGGGGACCGGCCCGACTTCCACAATAACATCGCCCGTCTGCGGTTCGACGCCGGCCGTTATGACCTGGCGCTTGCCCACCTCCGGGCGTCTGTTCGTCTCCGACCCGATCATGCCCAGACTCATTACAACCTTGGCGCGGCATTCGAGCGAATCGGCAAATTTTCCGATGCGCTGCCCAGCTACGACCGCGCCATCGCCATCGACCCACGCTATCCCGAAGCTCATACGAGCCGCGGCAATACGCTATGGAAGCTCGGGCGCGCCGAGGATTCGATCGCCGCCCATCGACGCGCGATCGAGCTTCGGCCCGGCTTCGCCGAAGCATACAACAACCTCGCCCTGCCGCTGGCCGATCAGGGGCGTCTGGACGACGTCCTCGAATGCTATCAAAAGCTCGTCAGCCTTCGTCCCGATCATCCGCCGTACCACAGCAATCTGCTGTTGACGATGCAGTTCGATCCGCGATTTTCGAGGCAGCAGCTATTCGACGAGGCAAAGCACTGGTCGCAGCGCCACGCCGAGGCGCTCGCGCCGCGCGAGCCTGAATATCACAACGATTTGACGTCTGATCGCCCGCTGCGGATCGGCTATGTATCGGCCGACTTCCGCGATCATCCCGTCAATCGCTTCTTCGAGCCGCTCCTGGCCGCACATGACCGAGGCGGCTTCGAGACATACTGCTACGCCGCGGTCAAGGATCCCGACGGGGCGACCGCCCGTCTGCGTTCGATCGCCTGCCACTGGCGAGACGTTGCCCGAATGTCGGACGAAGACGCCGCGGCCCTGGTTCGACGCGATCGCATCGACATCCTCGTCGATCTGGCCGGGCACATGGGTTCCAACCGGCTACTTTTGTTCGCCCGCCGGCCCGCGCCGATCCAGGCAAGCTACCTCGGATATCCCGCAACGACCGGCATGACCGCGATCCAATACCGCATCACTGACGAACCAGCCGACCCGCCTGCCTCCGAGCAGTTTTACAGCGAGCGGCTCGTTCGCCTGCCAACCTGCGCCTGGTGTTACCGTCCATCGGACGGCAGTCCGGGAGTCGCACCGCTCCCGGCCGTCAATCGTGGATATGTCACCTTCGCCGCTCTCAATCGCCCGCTGAAGGTCACGCCGCGGATGATCGAGCTTTGGAAACAGAT
>Ga0307477_10004165_pt1 | contig 10550 bp, 12 predicted proteins | sample atmos_gasesECM2C_FD_203316 | JGI IMG/M metagenome (GOLD analysis project Ga0307477, IMG submission 203316) | Hardwood forest soil microbial communities from Morgan-Monroe State Forest, Indiana, United States - atmos_gasesECM2C_515 | ecosystem: Environmental > Terrestrial > Soil > Temperate... | reverse complement strand
ACGATCGGAATGTCGATGCTGGCGGCGCGCACGCGGTCGAGATAGCGGAAATACAGGTTGTTCTCGAAAAAGAACTGCGTCATGGCGCGAGTGGCGCCGGCATCGACCTTGGCCTTGAGCATGTCGATATCGGATTCCACCGAAGGACTATCCGGATGCTTCTCCGGATAGGCGGAGACCGACACTTCGATGTCCGCGATCCGCTTGATGCCGGCGACAAGGTCGGCGGCGTTGCGATAACCGCCCGGATGCGGCGCATAGCGTTCGCTTAAGCCCCCTGGCGGGTCGCCGCGCAGCGCGACGATGTGGCGGACGCCGGCTTGCGCATAGGCCTGGATCACCGCGTCGATATCGGCGCGCGTGGCCGCGACGCAGGTCAGGTGCGCCGCCGGGATGAGTGCGGTCTCGGCGAGGATGCGCTTGACCGTCGCGTGCGTGCGTTCGCGGGTCGAACCGCCGGCGCCATAAGTGACCGATACGAAATTCGGCTTGAGCGGCGCGAGCCGACCGACGCACTCCCACAGCGACTGCTCCATCTCCGCCGTTTTCGGCGGAAAGAATTCGAACGAAACGTGCAAGCCGCGCCGCGCGCCGGCGGCAACGAAACGGCTGGCGCGAAGCGCGCTCATTGGACTGCCACCGGATTAACTTGAGCCACTAGCCCTCTCCAATAATTTTGTTTGCGCATGATCTTTTCGGAAAACCGGTTCCCACTTTTCCGGATCATGCGCTAGCCACCTCGCGGCTCGCCGGCGCGGCGAGCACGATGCGCGGGTCGCGGGCGAGCCAAAGCGATACGGCGATCTTGCCTTGCGGTCCCGGTGGCAATGTCTCCTGCCGCAGCACGTCGAGACCGGCGGCTTCGAGCCATTGGGTGACAGTCTCGGCGGCAAAGCCAAGCCGGCGATGCGCGTGCTCCTCGCGGAGGAATTCGAGATTGTGCGGGGCGAAGTCGACCACAAGCAGCCGTCCACCAGGACGCAAGACCCGCGCAGCCTCGGCGATGGCGCGCGCGCTGTCGTCGAGAAAGTGCATGACTTGATGGATGATGACGACATCGAAGGAATCGCGCGGCAGCGCGAGATCGTAAATATCGCCGTGGCGGACGCTGCAGTGCCTGAGTCCGGCGCGATCGAGCCGGGCGCGCGCCAGCGCCAGCATGTCGAGCGACAAATCGAGCCCAAGCCCGCGCTCGATATCGGGCCCGAACAGTTCGAGCATGCGGCCGGTGCCGGTGCCGAGATCAAGCAGCGACCGGATTGGCTTGTCGGCAAGCGCGGCGCGGATCGCGGATTCCACCGCGGCGTCGGCGACGTGCAGGCGGCGGATGCGGTCCCATTCCGCGGCATGGCGGCGAAAATAATTCTGCGCCGCTGCGGCGCGGTTGGCGCGTACGGCGGCAAGCCGCTCGCGGTCGCGGAGCACGATCGCGTCGTCCGTCTTGAGCCGGCCGATCAGCGTGCGCGCAAGCTCGGAGGTACCGCCGCGTTCGCCGAGACGGAAGAACGCCCAGGATCCTTCGCGAAAACGATCCACGAGGCCCGCCTCGGTAAGGAGCCGCAAATGCCGGGACAGCCGCGGCTGCGACTGGCGGAGGATCTCGGTGAGGTCGGAAACCGTCAGTTCGGCCTCGCCGAGCAACGCCAGGATGCGCAGCCGCGTCGGCTCGCCGGCGGATTTCAAAGTGGCGGTCAGGCCGGCAAAACTTATGTGCTGTTGATCCATGCTTGTTGATATTTGCCCAGTTTGCCATTGCATATAAGGATATCTTTATATCCTTAAGCGGTGGGGGGCAAGGGGAGCTCTCCCAAGCGGCGGTGGGATGGCGCCCCGCGTCCTTTCCGTCATCCTGAGGTGCGAGCGCCGCGAGCCTCGAAGGATGAACGGCCCCAGCGCCTCGGCCGTCGCCCTTCGAGTGCCGCGGAGCTTGTGGTGCCGGCCACTTCGGGCCGGACCCGTTGGCGGCTGCCTCAGGGTGACGGATCACGGGCGGGCAATCACATTCTCGCGGCTTTCCGCGCTGGCGATCTTCGCCGCCGCGTGCCACCGTCGCGTGATGACCGAACGCAAATCCAGCATGGGCGCGGATGCCACCGGCGGCGACGATTTCCGCACGCTGCGCGAAGGCGAGGTCGCCGTCGCGCCGCCAAACGAGTTCGACGCCGCGCTCTATTTCATCGGGCGCATCCGCACGCCCTGGCAAAGCCGCGCGCAATGTCCAAAGAACCCGCGCGAATCCGACGCGATCTGTACCGTCGAGCTCGATCCGCGCTGGACGCAGGCTCTTAAGGGGCTTGAGACCGTCACCCACGTTCTCTTGCTCTATTGGATGGATCGCACGCGCCGCAATCTGGTCCTGCAGGTGCCGCGGCACTTTGGCGAGCAGCGCGGCACTTTCGCAATACGATCGCCGGCGCGGCCCAACCCGATCGCGGTTTCGGTGGCGCGGCTTATCCGGGTCGAAGGCAATGCGCTTTACGTTGTCGGTGTCGACTGCTTCGACAACACGCCGCTCCTCGACATCAAGCCCTATTTTGCCTCGACCGACTCGGTGCCTGATGCCGTCGTTGGCTGGCACGCGCGGTGGGCAGAGTGAGCCAAGTTTGGCTCCTGGCCATGATGAGGCGCCGACGGATTCGGCATGGGACGGATTTGGAATGACTGCGGTTACAGTTGCTTGGAGGAGCTGCCCGCGATGCTGAAATCTCGGCTGATCGGATCGATTGTTTGCGTCTATGTCGCAATGTTGGCTGGCGCGTCAGGCGTGCGCGCCGCCGCCTGCGAAGACACGATCGCCCGCCATATGGTCGGCGAAGCCATGCTGGCGGCGCAATTTGTGGCGGCGGCGGAAAAGAACGGCATGACGACGGAGGGGATCAACGGGATTCTCAAGGACATCGCCGCCAAGTCCGCCATTGAAGAATTCTGGATCACCGATCCTTCCGGCCACGCCTATCTGACCAATACCGGGATCGATTTCACGTTCAACTCCGATCCGGCCAAGCAGCCGCAGGCGTCGGCGTTCTGGCCGCTGATCACCGGCGCCAAGAAGGTCGTTATCCAGAACGCGCGCAAGCGCGAGATCGACAACAAGATCTTCAAATTTGTCGGCGTCGCCGGCGTCGACAAACCGCGCATCGTACAGGTCGGCGTGTCCGCGGCGAATTTGTGCAAGTGAGCGGCAAAAGCGAACCATGAAATATTGCGCTGCTGAACCGGGACCGTTGGAAACTCAGCATATGAGACGTTCCCGGGTCTGCGGCGCACCGCCATAGCGCGTTGAAGACGCGCGTGAACGTGCTAATGGCGCTGCGCCGCGCCCGGGAAACGCTCGAAAGGATCAGCGCGATGCCGCAGCGTTATCTCGACGATTTCACGCCCGGCGAAGTCTTCAAGTCGGTGCCGCATACTCTGGGCGATAAACATTTTGCCGCCTTCGCGGCAATGACCGGCGACGCGCATCCGCTCCACTATGATCCCGAATATGCGCGCACCAAAGGCTGGGATGCGCCGATTGCGCATGGGCTGATGCTGCTTGGCCTGTGCGCGCTCGGTGCGGCGCCGGTCAGTGAGGAGCTCACCGACTCGATGATCGCCATGCTCGGCAACGAGGCGCGCTATAGGCGGCCGGCTTTCATCGGCGATACCGTGACGCCGCAATTCACCGTCGTCTCGATCGAACCGAAGGGCAACGACCGCGGCATCGTTCGGCTTGCCATCACGCTCCACAATCAGCGCAATGAGGTGGTGCTCGAAGGTATTCACACCCTCATGCTCAGGCGGCGCACGACTGTGAAGTAGGATTGAGTCTGCGATACTCCGCTCATTCCCGCGTAAGCGGGAATCCAGATAAGACTTGGGTCCCCCCTTTTCGCGGGGACGAACGGAGGATTGGTACAGCGTCGCTCGAGAGCTAGGGCAAGAGCGCTCGCCAGAAGCGGCCGATCAGCCACACGATCGCGGCAGCGACGAGGGCAACGACTCTGACAATCGGTGCGCCTTGCGCCCAGGCGATAAAGAAATCGGCGACGGCGAAAATCACCATGACCGCGGCGATAATCGTCGCCAGCCAATAAAGCGTGCGGCCGGCACTCAGCGAGGTCTCGCCGGATTCCCACCAAGACTCGTCGTGGATCGAAGCCATCGCCACCTCCCTCGCTGCCGCGAGAGCTGGTCTCATTGCATTCCTTCGCCCCCGATGCAGATAAAACCAGACAGGCGTTTGCCAAGTTCCGCAGATCGCCGCGATTTGACCGTGCGTAAAGTGCGACCAAATCGCGCTTTCGGAAGGCAAAAGCCTCGCTTCGGCTAAAGCGAAATGATTTTAAGTTGAATCGCTGTTTCGCTTTAGCTTCCTATTTGCGCATGATCTTTTCGGAAAACCGGTATCCACTTTTCCGGATCATGCGCTGGCGTCAGAACAGCGCCGGCACCACCGCGACCGGAATGATTCCGACATAAACGATGCCGTCGGTGACGCGAAGCGGCAGCGCGACTGCCGGTTTTCCATCAAGCTTGGTGGGCTCGCCCATCCTTTTGATGGTCTCGATCAAACCGGCGCTGGCGCCTTCGCGCACGACGCCGCCCAAGCCCGGCAGCAGGCGGTCCAGTGCGCCGAGCCCTTGCGCCGGCGATCCGGCCCCGCCGGTGAGCCGATCGATCCCTTGCCCGATCAATTGATCGACGCCGAGGAGCGGCACGATGTTCTCCACCCCGGCGATAGTGACGCGAAGCTCGCCCTCAAGCCGGCCGGAGGCGTTGATCGTGAGCGTGCCGTTGCCGAGCAGCGCGGCGTCGCTGCGAGCCAGACGCAAGGTCTTGATCTCGATGCCGCCGCCCGAGGCTTGCATGTCACGGAACAGAACCGACCATGGCTTGGGCTGGAAATCCTTAAAGCCCCGCATGATTGCATCGATCTCGCCCTGCAGCGGTTCGGCAAGAAGCGGATGAAAATTCGGCGCCAGGCCCGCGGTCACCTTGGCGCTCGCTTCGATGACAGGGTTGCTGCGCGCCGAACCCGCAATGATGCGGCCATCGACCTCGAGCCGATCGGCCTGAAAGATCATCCCGGCGTTCGGGCCAGCGGTGCGGTCGAGCCGGGGCTTGGTCAAATCAACAGTCACGCGTTCGGGCTCGGGCGGCAGCCCGAGCAAGGCGAGCCGCGCTGCCGACCAATTGGCGACAAAAGCGGCTCCCTGGCCCGGATCGGCGAGCGTAACCGGGGCGCTGATTTCGCCATTCAACAGGGTCGGACGAAACACTTGAGCGGAAAAAGTGAAGTCGCCGGCGCGGACATCGAACGGCGGGCGATTGCTCTTGAAAGCGGCACTCGCCTTGTCGCAATGGATCACGATTCCGAACGGATAGCCGCCGATAGACTGCGAACCGCAGGCGTAAATGCGGCCGAGGGCGGCCTCGCGATTGAGCCATCCGGACAAAGCCTCGTTGGCGATCGAGGCGGCGTAGGACCACAGTGCCGTCCAGCCGATCGGCAGCGCCACGATGACGGCAGCCAAGACGAGAAAGCGCCAGAAACGCCGGGGAGGGCTGCGCCGCGGGCGGACCGGCGGCCGGCGCGGTTGCATCATGCTCAGAGGGGATTGCGCAGACATCGCCCTTGGTTGCCTCTCGTCGTGGCATTTCGAAGAGCCGCGTTGCCGCCAAAATCGCACGCCGGGCAGGAGAAGGGCGAAGAGCGTATCGGCAATACGGTCGAGCCCTTCGACGAACCCGGCGGCGATTTTCGCCGTAACCCGAAGGGACGCTGGGCCTTTCGGCCGCTGTGGCGTCGTTGCTCGTCGCTCATGATCATGTAGATCACATCGCTCCTCTCGCCTAGCCAGCGGCCGAAAGGCCCAGCGTCGCGGCCGCGCAAATGCAAATAATGAGTTTTGACCCTAATTTGGACCGGCGCAAAGTTCGGCCATAGTTTCACGCGACCTCCACTGCGAGCCAATACCGCCAATACCCCAAGCGAATTCCAAGATACATCAGGGGCGATGATCAAGACCGCCGAGCACGATCACGAGGACCTTTGGGTTTTCGCCTATGGCTCACTGATGTGGCGGCCGGGCTTCTCTTACCTCGAGCGGGTTCCGGCCCGGCTGACCGGGCTGCATCGCGCCCTTTGCGTGTTCTCGTTTGTTCATCGGGGCACGCCGGAACGGCCCGGGCTCGTGCTTGGGCTCGATCGCGGCGGAATGTGCCGCGGCATCGCCTATCGGGTCGCCGCCGCGGCGCGCGCCGAAACGCTGCACTACTTGCGCGCGCGCGAACAGGTCACGACGGTCTATGTCGAAACCATGCGGCAGATCGAGCTCGAAGAGCGCGCCCGGCGCCGGGTGCGGGCGGTGTGCTACATCGTCGATCGCAGCCACGTGCAATATGCCGGCCGGCTGACGCTTGCGGAAAGTCTGCATCATGTGCGCCAGGGCCACGGCCAGTCCGGGGCCAACCGCGATTATGTCCTGGAAACCGTACGCGCGCTCGAAGCGCTCGGTTATCGCGAGAGCGATTTGCATTTGCTAGCGGAGCGGCTGGCGAGCCAGGGATCAATTGTCAGGGATCAGAAATCAGGAATCAGCAATCAGGAGCCTGATCCCTCGCGGCCAGATTCAGTGATTCCTGATGCCTGATCCCTGATTCTCGGAGCAAACGTGCGCTTGCTTCTTCGATTGTCTCTTGCAGATGCGCAAGGAATCCGGCCCGGTCGAATCCTGGCGCGATCGGAGGCAAAAATTCCACGATGATCGTGCCCGGCAGCCGCATAAATAAACGGCGCGGCCAGAACAATCCGGAATCGAGCGCCGCCGGCACGCAGGGCAGTCCGAGCCTGGCGTAGAGATGTACGATGCCGGGTTTGTAGCTGGGTTCGGCCCCGGGCGCGCGGCGGGTACCTTCCGGGAAGATCACGAGCTGCCGCGGCCGTGGTCCGGCGATCGCCCGCTGCGCCCGCGCGGTCATGCGGGAAAGCGCGGCCATGCCGGCGCTGCGGTCGACTGGGATCAGGCCGGCTTTCCAGGTGTACCAGCCGAATAGCGGGATCCACATCAACTCGCGCTTGAGCACGTAGATCGGGTCTTCAAGCACCGCATAAAGAGCGAAGGTCTCCCATGCCGACTGGTGCTTGCATGCCACGATGCAAGAGCCCTGCGGAATATTTTCGGTGCCGCGCCACAACACATGCGTGCCGCAGATGATGCGCAGCAGCCAAAGACTGCTTCGCGCATAGGAGCGGATAAAGGCGCGCAGGACCGGATAAGGCAGCAGCAGCGTGGGCAGTGCCACGATCAGGTGAACCAGCAGATTGGCGTAGAACAGCGTGTTGAAGGCAAGCGATCGGAGGGGAACCAACAGTCGGGACACGGAGGTGTTTTCCGAAAACAGGCGATCAGCTCGACGCCGGGGCCGACTCAAATTGCATGCGCAGCTTGGCGGCGAGGTATTTGAAGTATTCCGATAAGACGACTTTTGTGGTCGCGCCATTCGACCACCACGGCTCGACGCGCAATCGATCGGAGACGACCGGGTACGGAATCAAAGCGACCTCCGGCAGCTGGTGCGACAGCTCGGCAAGCGCCCGCGGCATGTGATAGGCGGACGTCACAACAATCAACGAATGGAAACCGTTCTTCAATGTCCACTGCCGTGTCCCCACCGCATTGCCGAGCGTGTTGATCGCCGAATAGTCGAGATCGACGCAACAGGTCAGCAAACGATTGTAGTCCGCTACCTGACGGGCGATGTCACTTATTGTGGTGCCGGCATAGACGCCAGAGATCAAAAGCCGCTTGGCGCGCCCTGCGGCGAGCAGCGCCAGCGCGTCGGAAACGCGCGAGTCGCCGCCGGTCAGCACCACGATACCGTCGGCATTGCGATCAAGCTCGACTTGCTGGTCGGGCAGTTGCCAAATGAAATAGCCGAAGCCGCCGACAAATACGATCGCGGCAAAGACAATGAGCTTGATGCCGATCGAACCGATCCGGCGCCGTCTCACCACCTTTCTAAGGCTCGGCATCCCAGCGCTCCCTCGCCACAGCGCGATTGGTAAAGCGAAAAGATTTTAGGCTGACAGGCCTCACTCGATATTCTCCAAGGTGTGGCCGACGGTGCGCCGGGAGGCCACGGCGGTGACCAGCGCCATCAGCACGATAACGACAAACATGGCGATATAACCGGCGGGCCCGATCGCCAGGCTGCCGAACAGAGCTGCGGCCTGCTCGCCGCCTGGCGCGCCGATGAGCCAGGTATCGGCGGCTTGCAGAATTCCGAACAGCGCCATCGCGGCGCCGCCGCCAATCGCGCCGCCCTTGAGACCCAAAACCAAGAAATGACGCTGAAACTGGCTGGCCACGAAGCCGTCGGTCGCACCGACATAATGCAGGACTTCGATAGTCGGCCGGTTGGTCGCCATGGCGCCGCGGGTGGCGAAGGTGACGGACAGGACGGTGACGGCAATCACGAGCGCAAGAATGACCATCCCGGTAGCGACGGCGGTCTCCGCCATGGTCCGCACGCGGTCGATCCAGCCGCGATGGTCGTCGAGGGTAGCGCCCGGCACCTGCGCCGCGAGCACTTTGCGCAAATCGGCGAAATTGGCCGCGCCGCCGGGCACGAGCTTCGCCACGATAATGCGTGGGATCGGCAGGTCGCCCAGCGTGATGCCTGAACCGAGCCACGGCTCGACGAGCTCTGCGGATTCCTTCCTGGTATAGGGGCGCACGTCGGCAATGCCTGGGGCTTGGCGCATGACGGCCGCTGCCGCCGTAACATCCGCGTCCAGATCGCGCCCGGGCACGGGGCGAACTTGGATCGTCACCTCGCGCCCAACCTCTGACTGCCAGTCACTCGCCGCACCGGCGATCAGCAGGGCCGCGCCGGTGGCCAGCGCCGCAAGGAACGTCATGATGGCCACGACCGCGGTCAGCGATCGCCCGGCTATTGAATCGCGCGGCACGATCGGCGTCGGCCCACGGCGCACGGCAATGGCCGAAGTCGCCTCGCGATCGGCCCACGATCGCGCCGCGGCGTCGAAGGGCTCACTCGTAGACATGCAATCGTCCCTCGTGCAGCACCAGACGGCGCGCGTCGTATTCGTCCATGAGCGCAATGTCGTGCGTGGCGATAATGACCGAGGTCCCCGATCGATAAAGCTCGATGAACAGCCGTAGCAGCCGCTGGCCGAGATTGGGATCGACGTTGCCGGTCGGCTCGTCGGCGAGCAACAATTGCGGCCGTGCAATCACAGCGCGCGCAATGGCGGCCCGCTGTTTCTCGCCTCCCGACAGCACTGGGGGCAACGCGTCCATCCGCTCGCCGAGTCCGACCCATTGCAAGAGTTCGACGACCTCGCTGCGATAGCCGGCTTCTTCCTTGCCCAGCACGCGGAACGGCAGCGACACATTCTCATAAGTGGTCAGATGATCGAGCAGGCGAAAATCCTGGAAGACAATGCCGATGCGGCGGCGCAGCGTGGCGCGGTCGTCCTTCGTGAGCGTGGCGGTATCCCGGTTGAACATGGAAATCAGGCCGCGCGTGGGCCTAAGCGACAGAAAGAACAGACGCAGCAACGAGGTTTTCCCGGCGCCCGAGGGGCCGGTGAGGAACTGAAAAGAATGGCTGTCGATATGGAAGCTCAGGTCGCGCAGGACCTCCGCGCCGAAGCCATAGCGCAAGCCGACATTCTCAAATCGGATCACGCGGTCCTCCACCGAGCCGGCGCCGCCATTCGCCCCGGCAAACAATCGCCGGGGGGTCCGGCGGCGCGCCAGGGCCGGCGTGGTTACCCCTTCTTTAACAGACGGCTGTTAGGGTCCCCAGGCGCGCTTTTCGCGCTTTGCCGATACGCCAATGCTGATCGTCTGTCCAAACTGCGCTACATCCTATGGCGTCGCAATGGCAAGCCTGCGGCCGGCCAGAGGCTGGACCCGGAAGCTTCGTTGCCACCGTTGCCGTTGGGTCTGGCAAGCGCAGCTCTCCGATACCGACAAGCTTAAGGTCGCGGCGGATGCCGTGCCGCCGGTAGGGCGCGCGATGGCGGCCATTGCGCAAGCCGCGGCGGATGCGGCGCGATCCCCGCGGTCGGCGCTTCCGCGGCTGCGGCGGCCAACGGCGGTTCTGGCCGAGGAACTGGAAGCCGGCAGGAGCCCCACGGACCGAGCGCCCACCCCGCCCCTGCGGGCGTTCATGCCGAGACTGCCGGCGTTAGCCACGCCCGCCCGCCGGCGACGACCCCGCCGATTGAAGGGACCGCCGCGATCACTGCCCGCGTCGTTGGCGCTGTCAGGCGCCAGCACCGAGCTTGGCGCTTCTCTTGGCGGCTGTCGCGGTGCCGCTCTTGGTGGCTATCTTTGCGGGTTATCTTGGCGGCGGTCTTGGTGGCTGTGGCGCCCATCGCTGTCACGGTTGCAGCTTCACCGGTAACCCGAGCGCGGCAAAAAACGACGCGGTTTGCGGCGTCCATTTCGACCGCCTTGCCGCAACCGCCGAGCGGCGTGACGGCGAGCCGGTCCTCGTCGTCCAAGGCGCGATCCGCAATAGCACGGCAGAGA
>Ga0307477_10004163_pt1 | contig 10552 bp, 9 predicted proteins | sample atmos_gasesECM2C_FD_203316 | JGI IMG/M metagenome (GOLD analysis project Ga0307477, IMG submission 203316) | Hardwood forest soil microbial communities from Morgan-Monroe State Forest, Indiana, United States - atmos_gasesECM2C_515 | ecosystem: Environmental > Terrestrial > Soil > Temperate... | reverse complement strand
CGTCGGGGTCGCGGCGTCCTCGTCGTTCCAGCACGCCGGCGAGCTCAGCCTCTCGCCGGGCCAGTCCACCAAGATCGGCGCCTACACGGTGCGCTACGTGCGCCCGACCGCCACGGTGACCGCGCGCGAAGACGCCGCCAAGACCGGCGCAACGATGAGCCTCGGCGCGGTGCTTAGCGTCAGCGAGGGCGGCAAGCGCGTAGCCACGCTGACCCCCAGCGAGGGTTTCTACGACTCCGGCGAACCGACGCAGGGCTCGGTCGGCCACCTGATCGGCGGCCAGGCGGTCAGCCACGTCAGCATGAACGCGGGCCTGACCCGCGACGTCTGGAGCGCGATTGCTCCCGACATCTCCACGCCGCGCCTGCAGCGGGTGATGAGCATCGCCAACCGGACGATCCCCTACGTGCGCCCTGACGAGGGCCTGATCGCGATCGCCGTGCTCGCCCGCGAATACCTCAAGTCGCCGCCGCCCGCCCAATTTCACCTGATCGTCTCGCCGCTGGTGATGTGGATCTGGATCGGCGGCCTGATCGTCATCGGCGGCACGCTAATCGCCGCGTGGCCGGCTCCGAGCGCGATGCAAGCGCGCGTGCGCCCCCGCCCCGCCGAGGGCCTGGTGCGCGCATAGGCCGATGGCGGCGTTGCTGACGCTCGTGCTGCTCGCCGTCGTGATCGCGGTGGTCGCGAGCCCACTGCTGCGCCCCTCCGGTGCGGCTGTCGCCGCACCGCCCTCGCAGGCGCGCGAGGAGCTGCAGACGGCACGGGAGGCCAAGTACCGCGAGATCCGCGACACCGAGCTCGACTACCGCACGGGCAAGCTCTCGCGCGAGGACTACGAGGCCGTCGACGCGGCTCTACGCATCGAGGCGGTCGAGATCCTCGACGCGCTGCGCTCGCTGGAGCCGGCCGCGGAGGCCCCGGCCGCGAGGGCCTGAGCGCGCACCCTGCCCGAGCGCACCCGTCGGCCCGCGGCGTCGGGCCGCGCGACGGTTGCCAACGCGACAGCGGCGCCGCGCAGCGGCGCCTTTCTCTCCTTAAATGGCAGGCGGTTGCCTGCCCGCTCAGACTTTCTTCAGCAGCAGGATCGTGTTCAGCACGAACGCGATCGCAAAGCCGATCGTCCAGCGGTTGAGGTTGCGCTCGACCATCGAGCCGCCGCCGAGCGGCCCCTGCCCGCTGCCCACGCCGAAAGCGCCCGACAGCCCGGAGTCCTTGCCCGAGTGCATCAGCACGAGCAGGATCAGGCCGATCGCGATGAAAACCTGCAGGACAGACAGGACGACTTCCACGCCGGCAAGCGTAGCGGCTCGTGCAGTTTTGCGTGCAGCCCCCGCCGAATGCTGCAAATTCCGTCCAGTTTTGCCTTGACGCCGCCGCGCCGGATAGATTGCCGGGGCAGCTTAGCCGCGGTATCGAACAGCAATTCGATTACGAATCCTTTACCAACCGGTGGTTAGCTGCCGATATGTATTGGGTCAGGGGGCGCCCGATGGGAGGTGTGGGTGCCTTGTTCGCAAACGACCAGGGAACCGACACGCGATGACAACCGGCCTCGAGCCGCACGCAGGCCAGATCGACCGCGCTCGCCGGACGGCGGAGCGCGCGCGATGAGCGACTCGACTTCGACCTCGAGGCGACGCACCGTCGCCTCGCTGCTAGCCGGCGGCGGCCTGGGCGCGGCCGTCCTCGGCGCCCTGGGCTCCCCGTTCTCGGCCGAGGCGCTCGCGGTCGAAGCCCCGACGGTCACAAAGCCCTCCGGCACGGCGACCGGCACGGTCACGACGCCGGCCGAAGCGCCGACCGGGAGCACGGGAACCACCTCGACGAGCACGACGCCGCTCCCGCCGGCCACGACGACCCAGGCGGCGACCGCCCCCACGGTCACGCAGACGGCCACGACCCAGACCGGCACCGCCCCTTCGCCGGCGCCCGCGGCTACCGGCGAAGGCGACCAGTCGCCGGCCCGCCGTGTGCGGGTGCGCACCCGCACGCACGCCCCGCGGGCGACCGTCCAGCACTCTCAGCAGAGCTCGGCGACCGCGACCGTCCAAACCAAGGCGACCTCCACGCCGAGCGCCGCCTCGACGGCCGCGGGCGCGAAGAGCTCTGCTGCGATCGCCCCCGCGCCGCAGCTGGCGGCGATCCAGTCGAGTGCCCTGGCGGCGCTGACGGGCGGCTCGGCCGCCTCGCTGCAGGCGCTCGACTTCTACCGAATCCCGCCGTTCTTGTTGCCGATCTACCAGGCGGCCGCGGTCCAGTACGGCGTGCCGTGGCAGGTGCTCGCCGCGATCAACGAAGTCGAGACCGACTTCGGCGCCGACCAGTCGGTGTCGAGCGCGGGCGCCGTCGGCTGGATGCAGTTCATGCCCGAAACCTGGCTGCAGTACGGCGTCGATGCGCTCAACGCCGGCTACGCCGACCCGTACAACCCGGTCGACGCGATCTTCGCGGCCGCGCGCTACCTGCACGCCGCGGGCGCCTCGAGCAATCTGCGCGACGCGATCTTCTCCTACAACCACTCCGAAGCCTACGTCGAATCGGTCCTGCTGCGCGCTCGCCTGTTCGCGAGCTACCCGAGCTCGGCGATCGCCACGCTGACGGGTCTGACCGAGGGCCGTCAGCCCGTCGCCGGAGCGCGGGTCGCGCCCGGCTCGCCGATCCCGGCCGCCGAAGCGTCGACCTCCGCAACACAGGCTCCGGCCCCGCCGCCTGCGAGCGCCAGAGCCGCTGCCGCGGGCGGCGGCTCTGTGCAGACGCCGAGCGCACCGGCGACCTCGCCGGCGGTCCGCTCGGCCAGCCGGCGGGCGCGCAAGGTGCAGGGCGAATCGAACGCCCCCGCGCCGGCCAAGCAGCTCTCGACGCTGGTGGCAAAGCGGGGCGCTCCCGTGGTCGCGGTGGAGGACGGGCGCATCGTCGCGCTAGGTCACTCGCGCAAGCTCGGCGGCTACCTGGTGCTGCGCGACACCTACGGCGACGTCTTCACCTATGCGGGCCTCGGCTCGATCGCCCCCGATTTTCGCGTCGCAAAGCCCGAGCAGCTGAATGTCGCCAAGGGAGCGCTGCCAAGCGACGAAGCCGGGCGCGAACCGGCCCCGCGGCAACCCGCGAGCGCCGGCAGCCAGTCGCCGCTGACGCTGCACGTGGCGGCTCCCCGCCCCTCGTCGCAGGCGTCTGCGCCCGCCGGCGAAGGCGGCGAACAGAGCGCCGGCGTCGGCGGCAAGGTCCGCGTGTTCGCGCATCCGGGCAACCCCGACGCGCGCCTGGCCCGTCACCTGCGCGAGCGGGCGACGCGGGACCGCGCGCTCCCCGCCGGATGGGCGGTGCTCGCGCGTGGCTCGCTAGTCGCCCAGGGAACCGTTCTCGGTCACCTAGCCGCCGGGGATTCCTCGCAGGCGACCCTGCGCTTCGCGATCCGCCCCGCCGGTGCGCAGAGCGCGATCGATCCACGCCCGATCCTTGAAAACTGGCGCCAGCTAGCGCTGGCGCTGCACCCGCACGGCGCCCGCGCCGGCTCGGTGCTGGCGGGCGCGACCGCTGCCGAGGCCTTCTCGCTGTCCGCCTTCGAACTGGAGCGCGCGGTGCTAGCCGACCCGGGCATCCAGATGGGCGCCTGCGACCGCTCGCAGGTGGCGCTCGGCAAGGTCGACCGGCGCGCGCTCGCGCTGCTCGTGTTCCTCTCGCGCAGCGGCCTGAAGCCGACGGTCGGCGAGCTACGCTGCGGCGCCGAGGTGCGCACGCATGCGGGCGCCGCGATCGTCTTCCCGTCTCCCGGGACGCTCGACATCGCGGCGATCAACGGAGTGCCGATCGCCGGCCATCAAGGCGCCGGGACGGTCACCGACGAGACGATCCGCACGCTGCTGACGATCGGTCGTCGCTATGCCCCCAAGCGGATCGTCAGCCTGATGAGCTACCCGGGCGCGCGTACCACGCTGGCGGCCAGCGACCACACTGCCTTCATCGGCCTGGAGCTTGGCGCCACGCCGCGCCGCCCGCGCGGCCACGCAGCAGCCGCCGCGCCGGCGGGCACTGCGGTTGGCGCAAGCGCCGCCGCCGCGCGGGCCGCGAGCGCGACCTCGACAGCGCCCAGCCCCGCGCTGTCGCTCGACACGCTGCAGTGGCAGCACCTGATCGGCCAGATCGGCACGATCCAGCAGCCCAAGCTGCTGGCGGCGCCGAGCGGGTCGGCGATCCGCGACGCCCGCCCGTAGCACTCCTGGCCTGCTGGCACGGAACCTGTCCGACGTGCCACAGAGAGCTGCCGCCACAACACCCACTACGACTACGGGCACCACCACCTAACGTAACACTACTAGCGTGTTGCGCTCGTTGGGGCGCCCGTCAGCGACGCCGCCCGAACGCTGCCGTCAGGGCGGGACGGCAGCGCGTCACGGCCGCCTTGAACTTCGGGGTGTTGGTGTCGAGCCCCTTAGTCGAGAACACGGGCCCTTTCCCGGAGGTGTTCGGGGAGGGAACGCTCACGCCGCTCTGCCGCAGGCAGGCGGCGAAGCTGCCGAGCGCTTGGCGGAAGGCGGGATTCTGGGCGACGCGCGGCCCGCCCGCGAAGCGGCCGCCGAAGCGGTTGCCGACGCACTGGCGTATCGCGGCCTGCAGCTGGCTGCGCGTCACACCGGGCGGCAGCGTCGCGCCACCCAGGAACAACCCGCGCAGCCCACCGCGCTGGGTGGGGAGCTTGATGCCGTTTCGCTGCATGCATTCGCGCAGCGCCCCCCCCCGACTGCCCCGACTGCGGCCTACCCCGCCTGAGGGCGTCGTCGAGCCGCCCGGAGCATGGGTCGTCGTCCCGGTGGCGGTGCTCGCGGTGGTACCCGGGGCGGCTGCGTTTGCCTGGGTGGCGGTGGAGGACCCACCCGAGGAGGAGCCTCCGCAGGCGCTGAGCGCGAGCGCCACCAGTACGCCGATCGAAACCGCCAGTCCCATCCGGCGTCGCAGCGCCACCCTGATCTCTTGCATCAAATCCCTCTTTCGTGTGTGTGGATCGCCTGTCAACTCTCGCACGCCTACTTCCCAAACAGCGCCGGTCCTTCGCCGCCGCCGCCGCTGCTCCCCGAGCGCACCGCGCCCGAGCCCGAGCCACCTGCTCCGCCCCCGCCGAACAGCGCCGCGCCAAGCCCGGCGTCGGCTCCGCCTTCGCTCGCGCGGATGCTCTGGGCGTGCACGGTGCCGCTGCTGTCGCTGCTGCCGGTGACGATAACCGTTTCGCCGGGATGGATCGCGCGGACGCTCGACCTGACGGTCCTGGTGACGCTCGCGCCGGCGGACGCGGCGACCTTGATCGTGTCGCCTTCGAAGTCGGTCACGTACAGCGTGTCCCCGTCGGTATAGGCGACCTGCCCGATGGTGGCCCGTGGGCCGCCGCCGCGATCGCCGGTCGCGCCGCCGGCGCCCCCTGTGCTGCCGCCGGCGCCACCCGAGCTGCTGCCAGCGCCCGCGCCACCAGCAGCGCCGGTCCCGGCCAGCAGGCTGGACAGGCCGCCGCCGCGGCCGCCGCCGGAGCCGCCGCGCAGGGAGGCCAGGCGCCCCGCGATCCCTCCCGAGGAGCCGCCCGAGCCGCCGCTGCTTCCCGCTTCGCCCTTCTCGACGAGCACGCCGCCGATGAACCCGCAGGCGCAGAGCAGAACGCCGAGCAGAGCGATCGCGACCGGGTTCCCCCCCTTGCCGAGCAGTCGCCGGCGCGGCCTTTGGGGCAGCTCCTGCTCGATCGGCTCCGGCTCCTGTTGCATCGTTGCCTCCATCCGTTCTGTCACTCGAAGCGAAGCGCCTCGATCGGTCTCAGCGCGGCCGCCCGGGCCGCCGGGTAAGTGCCGAAGAACAGCCCCGAAAGCGCGGCCGCTCCAAAGGCGAGGAAGATCGAATAGGTGGCGATCTCGGGTTGCACCCCGGCGATCCGAAACTGGCTGCCGAGCACCCCCACCAGCACGCCGAGCAGCCCGCCGACCAGCGACACGAGCACGGCCTCGGAGAGGAACTGCATGAGGATGTCGCTGCGCCGCGCGCCGATCGCCTTGCGGATGCCGATCTCGCGGGTGCGCTCGGTCACGCTCACGAGCATGATGTTCATCACCCCGATCCCCCCCACCAGCAGCGAGATCGCCGCGACCTCGCCGAGTAGGGTGGTGAACACGCTGCTGGTCGAGCTCGACGTTTCCAGCAGCGCCCCTTGGTTGAGCACCTGAAAGCCGGGTTCTGCGCTGTCGCTGACTTTGTGGCGTTCGTCGATCACGGTGTCGATCTCCGCTTCGGCGCTGTTGAGCGCAGCTTCCGACCTGGCCTGGACGGTGATCGAGTCGATCGCCCCCGCTCCCGTGAGCGAGCTCTGCACGGTCGTGATCGGCGCGATCACGACGTCGTCCTCGTTGGTGATGCCGCTCGTCCCCTTGGAGGCCAGCACCCCGAGCACTTCGAAATTGCTGCCGTTCACCTTCATCTCCTGCCCGACCGGATCGGCGCCGGCGAACAGTTCCTGCTCCACCGTCGCGCCGATCACGGCGACGCGCCGGTGCGCGGCGACGTCGGCGGCGGTAAAGGAGCTGCCTTCCTGCACTTTGTAGGCGTGCGCTTCCAGGTAGGAGGGAGTCGTGCCGACGAAGGAGGATGGTTCGTAGCTAGAGCTGCCGTAGACGAGCTTGACCGAGCTGGCGTTGACCACGGGTGAGGCGCTCTTGACGTCGGGGGCGAGGCTCGGGTCCTGCAGCGCCTGGGCGTCCTGCTTGGTCAAGGAGATGCTCGCGGCGCTCGTGCTCGCGGCGCGCCGCCCGAGGCGAAAGCCGCCGCCGCTCGGCATCACGATCAGGACGTTGGTGCCAAGGCTCTGGATGCGCGACTGCACGGCCTGCGAGGAGCCGTTGCCGACCGCGATCAGCACGATCACCGAGGCCACGCCGATCGTCATGCCGAGGATCGTCAGCCCGGAACGCAGCTTGTTGGCCGCCAGCCCGGCCCAGGCGATGCGCAGCGTGCCGACGCCGATCACGCGCGTGCCTCATGCGGGTAAGCGGTGTCCTTGACGATCTCGCCATCGCTGAGGCGGATCGTCCGCCCGGCGCGAGCGGCGACGTCGGGCTCGTGGGTGATGACGACGACCGTTCGCCCTTGGTCGTTCAGCTCCTCGAAGATCTCGAGCACGTCCTCGGTGGAGTGCGAATCGAGGTTCCCGGTTGGCTCGTCGGCGAGGATCAGCGACGGATTGGTGACGATCGCCCGCGCCACCGCGACGCGCTGTTGCTGCCCCCCCGAGAGCTCCGAGGGCAGGTGCGCGAGCCGATCGGACATCCCCATCGCCGCCAGCGCCGCCTCGGCCCGTTCGCGCCGCTGCGCTCGCGCCAGCCCGGCGTAGGCCAGCGGCAGCTCGACGTTCGCCGCCGCGCTGGTGCGCGGGACGAGGTTGAAGCTCTGAAAGACGAACCCGATCTTGCGGTTGCGCAGTTCGGCGAGGTCGTCGTCGTCGAGGTCGCGCACGTCGCGCCCGTCCAGCAGGTAGCGCCCTTGCGTGGGCGCGTCCAGGCAGCCGAGGATGTTCATCAGCGTGCTCTTGCCGCTGCCCGAGCTGCCCATGATCGCGACGAACTCCCCGCGCTCGATCCGCAGCGAGAGTTTGTGCAGCGCCCGCACGCGGACCTGGCCGAGCGCGAACACCTTGGTGAGCTCGTGTACCTGGATGACCGGCGCCCGGTGCATCAACCACCGCCGACGCGAAACGCGCCGCCGCCGCCCCCGACGAAGGCGCCGCCGCCACCACCACCACCGAGGGCCCCCGAGCCGCCGCCCAGGCGCGAGCGCAGCAGCGAGCTGAGGCTCGAGGAGCCCACGCTCGTCGCCTGCGGCAGCACCACCGTTTCCCCCGCTTGCACCCCGTTCGAGACGATCGTCGAGCTGTTGCCGACCAGCCCGGTGCTCACGGCTTGGCGAGCTTCCCTGCCGCCGCGCAGGACCGTCACCGAGCCGGCGGAGATCGCGCTGCTCGGCACGCTGACCCCTTCTTCCTGCTTGACGACGATTTCGCCGGTCGCGCTCATCCCCGGCTTCAGCCCGCCGGCCATCTGGTCCAGCTGGAAGGTGACGTCGTAGCCGACTACGCCGCTGCTGGTCGTGGCAAGCGTTGCGACTTCGCTCACGTGCGCGGCGAGCTTGCGCCCTTCCAGCGCTTCGACGGTCACGGTCGCGATCTGCCCGACTTTGACCTGATGGATTTCCGCTTCGCTGAGAGTCGCCACGAGCTTCATCGAGGAGAGGTCGCTGAGCACCGCAAAGCCGGCCGACGAGCTCCCCGAGGAGCCCGACCCGGAGCCGCTGGCGCTGCTCGCGCCGCCGCGCACAGAGGCGCCGCTCGCGCCGCCGGTGCCTGATGATCCGGAGCTCGAGCTCGAGCTGGAGGCCCGCGTCGTGCCGGTCGCCGAGACGACTTCGCCGACCTGCCCCGAGAGCGAGACGATCGTGCCGTCCTGCGGCGCGTACAGTCGCGTCCCGGCGAGCGCTTCTTCGTCGCTGCGCACGTTCAGCCGGTCGCTTTTCACGGCCGCGCGCGCAGAGGCGATGTTCGCTTCCCGTGCCGCGGCGCTCAGCGTCGAGCCCAAGCCCGTCGTGGTGCCGCTCGACCGACCCTTGCTTTCCGAGGGCGCGGTGGTGCCGGCGCCGCCGGCCGAGGAGGACGACGATTCGCCGTCGGTTTCTTCCTCGCGGCTCAGCCCCGCTTCGGCGGTCTGCAAAGTCGCTCGCGCCTGTTCGAGCGTGACTTCGGCGGGCACGGGGTCAAGCGATGCGAGCAACTTGCCCTCGGTCACGTACTCCCCCTGCTTCACGTAGACGTGTTCGATCGTCCCCGCGGCCTTGAACCCGAGGTTCAGCTGGCTCGCCGGTTCGAGGCTGCCGCTTCCCGAGACCGTCGACTGCACCACCCCGAGCGCGGCCTTTGCCGTTCGCCGCGTCGTGGCGCTGCTGCTTGCCGCCGGACCGATCACCAATACCGCGGCGACGATCGCGGCCAGGCAGGCGGCGCCGAGCGCGTAGTTGAGCCACGGTCGTCCGTTGTGCGCGCTCATCGACAAGTGGAGCTTGGCTGGGATGCATAAACGCGGTCGAAGAAAGCCCGCAAGACCCTATGAACCCGTCCGGCCACGACCCCGCGTTCGCCGTCTGCGATGATCGGGCCGATGGCGACGTTCGGGGGGATCGATCTCGGCGGCACGAAGATCCAGACGATCGTCATGCGCGCTTCAGACCACGAGGTGCTCGGCCAGGCGCGCGCCCTCACCCCACACGAGGGCGGCCCGGAGGCCGTCGTCGACGCGCTGCAAAAGGGCCTCTCCGAGGCCGCGCAGGCGGCCGGCGTCCAGATCGACCGGCTGAGCGGTGTGGGTGTCGGCGTTCCCGGCGAGGTCGACGTCGACGCCGGCACGCTCGCCAAAGCGACCAACCTGTCCGAATGGGAGAAGCCGTACCCGCTGGCGGCAGAGCTAGCGGAGCGCTTTGGCGTCAGGGTGCGGCTCGGCAACGACGTCGCGGTCGCCACCCACGCCGAGTTGCTGCTAGGCGCGGGACGCGGCGCCAAGTCGCTGCTGGCGGTCTTCTGGGGCACCGGCGTCGGCGGCGGCGTGGCGCTCGAAGGCAAGCTCTGGCACGGCCGCGGCGACGCCGGCGAGATCGGCCACACGGTCGTAAAGCAGGGCGGCGCGCGCTGTCTGTGCGGCCGCAAGGGCTGCATGGAGGCTTACTCGGGTCGCCGCGCGATGGAACGCGAGGCGCTGCGTCTGCACGAGAAGGGCCACGACACCGACCTGTTCGAGATCATGCGCGAGCGCGGCCGGCAAACGCTCTCGAGCGGCGTCTGGGCGAAGGCGCTGGCGCGCGAGGACAAGCTCGCCGAGCGCCTGATCGAGCGCGCCGTGCAGGCGCTCGGCACGGGAGTCGCCTCGGCGGTCAACCTGCTCGACGTGGAAACCGTCCTGCTCGGCGGTGGCCTGGGCAGCCGCTTCGGCGAGCCGATGCTGGCGCGCATCGGTGAGGCGATGAGCCCGCACCTGTACAACGACGCCCACCCGCCGCGGATGCGACTAGCGGCGCTCGGCGACCTCGGGGGCGCGCTCGGCGCGGCGCTGCTGTGGGCGGAGTCGGGCACCCGCTGAGCGATTGCAGGAGATGGCGCCAAGCTTCCCGATGGCCGTGGGCCAGGCGCCTCACTCCCATGGAGATGCTGCGACGCGGTAAGGTCCGTGCGGAGCAATAGCGTATGGACGCCTTGCCACAGCAGGTGATGCACGTATCCACGGTCCTGCGCTCGCCGCTGCTTGACAAGGCGGGCGAGCGTCTGGGTCGCGTCGAGGATCTGATCGTGCGCCTGGCCGACGGGGGCTACCCCCCCGTAACGGGACTGAAGGCGCGGATCGGCGGTCGCGACCTGTTCGTGCCGATCGCCCAGGTCGCCGAGCTGGCGCCCGGGTCGGTCCGGCTGGCCGGCCAGAAATTGAGCCTCGGTCGCTTCGAGCGGCGGGCGGGCGAGGTCCTGCTCGGCCAGGATGTGCTCGGCAGGGCA
>Ga0307477_10004160_pt1 | contig 10557 bp, 9 predicted proteins | sample atmos_gasesECM2C_FD_203316 | JGI IMG/M metagenome (GOLD analysis project Ga0307477, IMG submission 203316) | Hardwood forest soil microbial communities from Morgan-Monroe State Forest, Indiana, United States - atmos_gasesECM2C_515 | ecosystem: Environmental > Terrestrial > Soil > Temperate... | reverse complement strand
TGCAGCGCGATTTCGTTCGCCTTGACTACAATCCCATCGATCTCAAAGGGAAGCTTCTCGCGCTTCGATTCCCACTTATTGATGTATTTCTCCACCGCCTCGATCGATTCGCAAACCTCCCAATCCTCGCTGACTTTGAATCGCAAATCCGAAAGCGCTTCCAGAACTTCGGAGTGGCGTTTCTTTGGAGCGTGTCCGTCGACCAGCAAATAGTAAGCGAAAAAATCCAGCCGTCGTGAGGACGTGATATTAGGATCCAGCACACGAACAGACCCCGCTGCCGCGTTGCGTGCATTTGCGTAACGCTTACCGCCAACAGCGTCTTGTTGTTCGTTCAATCGCTCGAACGCTTTGCGCGTCATGATACCTTCGCCGCGAACTTCGAAAGTGCCCGGCAAGCCAGCCTTCTTGAGCAGCCCTGCATCCAAATTCAACGGGATCGTTCGAATCGTCCTGACGTTAGCCGTTACGTCTTCGCCGGTTCTGCCATCGCCGCGCGTTACACCGCGAACGAAAGATCCCTTTTCGTACAACAACGACATGCTTAGCCCGTCAAATTTATGTTCGGTTGTATATTCAATTTTTTCTCGGCCGGTCGCTTGCCGCATGCGCCGGTCGAAGTTAGCCAGATCCTCCATTGAGAAGGCGTTGTCCAGACTGACCATCGGGGTCCTGTGCTGGACGGTTTGAAATCCTTCGCGCGGAGCGCCGCCCAATCGTTGCGTGGGAGAGTCGGGCGTCACCAGCTTGGGGTTCTCAGCTTCCAATTGCTTGAGCTGTTTCATTAAACGGTCATAGGCGGCGTCGGAAATTTCCGGATCGTCTGCCACATGGTAGAGATAGTCGTGGTGGCGAATTTCCCCGCGAAGCCGCTGAATCTCTCTTAATGCGTCACTACTCTTGGACATGGAAACCCCGGGCGGATGCGGTCAATGAAAGCCGCCGATTATTATACAATGCGCCCTTGACTCTTATAATTGGACGGAACTATGGCCCACGGTATCACCGACGCGCTGCTGATCTATAACCCGACGAGCGGACGTCGCCGCAATCGGCGATTTGCCGAAATCGAGCAGAGTGTGCGCGTATTGAAAGAAGCGGGCATCCAGGTGGAGTTAGCGTCGAGCACCGCGCCTGGCCACGCCAAGGAACTCGCTCGGCATGCGGTTGAGCAGAATCGCGGCATGGTGATCGCCTGCGGCGGCGACGGCACCGTGAATGAAATCATGAACGGCCTGGCAGGAAGCCAGGTCCCTTTGGCTCTGCTTCCTGCCGGAACGGCCAATATTCTTGCCAAGGAACTCGGGATCCCTTGGGATATTCCCCAGGCGGCTCGCCTGATCGCCGATGGTGTTGTCCGCCGTATTGCGATCGGTATTGCGATACCAAGCAATGGAAACCACTCCGCCAGTCTGCCACACGAAGGGCGCTACTTTCTTTCGGTTGGAGGCGCCGGACCCGATGGTGCGATTGTGCATGCTGTTGACCAGGGATTAAAAAAGAGCGCTGGCGTTATCGCGTATTGGGTCGAAGGATTCAAACAACTTGTCAGTTACGGCTTTCCGGAGATGAACGTCCATTGCAACGGACAAACGCGCCGCGCCTCCATCATCGTCGTCGGCAGAACCGTGAATTACGGCGGCCCATTTAAAATCACCACCGGCGCAAGTTTATTCGAGGATTCTTTTGAGATGGTCACCCATTCCACTTGCAGCCGTTTTCGCTATCTCACTTGCTTGCCGGCTCTGTGGCTCGGGAAGCTTCGCAAAATGCGTGGAATCGACTCCTGGAAGGCCACAGAAATCGTCTGTGAACCGGTCGGCACCGGTGCGGTCTATGCCCAAGTGGATGGCGAGCCGATCGGCCCGTTGCCTCTAATTTTTCGCATTGTGCCCAACGCGTTGTCCATCGTCACACCCGCAGCGTTGCGAGCATAGTTTTCTCCGGAGATCCGGCCTGGAACCCATTACACATGCGCTTGCGTCGCTCACACTGGCGCGTGCCGGGCGAAAACACTTACCGCCATACGGCACGGCGATGCTTCTTATCACGGGCGTCGCGGCCGACCTGGACTCTCTAAGTTACTTCGGTGGACCAGCCGTTTTTCTGCGATTTCATCGCACCTTGCTGCATTCTCTGTTTGGCTCCTTGTCGATAGCGTTCGTAACCGCAGCGACATTCTTGGTTTTAGCGAACATTCGTCAGCCGAAACATCAGCCTGGGACTCAGACCTCCAGGCAGCCTGGATTTGGTGCAGGCCCGGTAGCGCTAGTTTGTGTGATAGGCGCGAGCAGTCACATCTTGTTGGACCTAGTGAGCGGAATCGGCATTCAACTCTTCTGGCCATTTCGAGCGGGTTGGAAGGGCTGGGAGCTGTTAACCAATATTGATCCATGGATTCTGACCTTGCTGGCCGCTGCTGTCTTGTTGCCTGAATTGCTCAAGCTCGTCAGCGATGAAATAGGCGAACAGAAAAAAAGTTCACACGGGCGCGGCGCAGCAATCGTCGCGCTCGTGATGCTCGTTCTCTACATCGGCTCGCGAGCAGCGTTTCACACCCAAGCGGTAAACTTGCTGGCTTCCCGTGAGTACCACGGTAGACCGCCTCTGGCGGTGGTTGCTTTGCCTTTCGCAGCAACCCCAGGCACTTGGCGAGGTGTGGTCACCACCGACGCTACGGTTGAAGAATTGCCGGTTTCACTACTCGGTGGTTCGGACTTCGATCCCGATCGCACGTTAACGCGATACAAAGCAGAGCCTTCCGACGCGTTGGATGCCGGATTACGTACCGCGGAGGCGAAGACATTCCTCGCCTACGCAAAAATACCTTTTGCAAGCATCATCCGCATGGAAAATGGTTATCGGTTTGAGCTTAGAGACATGCGATTTCCGTTGGATGACTCGAATCCGGAGAACATGCTCGCTCGCGTGGACTTCAACGCCACTCTTCAGCTCTTGCGCGAAGAATTGCGCTATGCATCCTCGAACGGTCGCTGATCCTTTATCCGAGTTCTCGCGAGAATCTTGAAAGGAACAATGATCGACGGTTGCTATTCTTTTGCGGGCGATTTTCGGAACGTCATTTGCGAGGCGATGTACAACACCAAAAGAACCCCAACCACGGAAACTGCAAACGCACGGCTATGCGCCAGCAAAAAATCCAAGGCGGCTTGACCATATAAGACCGCAAGAATTCCTTCCGCACCATAGCGCAAACCGCGTCCTAGCAAAACTGCCAGCACAAAAGTCCGCATGGGGACTTGAAAAACTCCTTCGGCCAGTACGAACGCTTTGAATGGCAGCGGTGGCGGAAGTATCGCAGGTATGAAAATGCTCAAAAAACCATTCCGCTCCACCCAGTTCCTGATTTTCCCGGCTTTTCCGCCTGCGTGGCGATGGAAAAATGCCTCTCCGCCCTTTTTTGCGAGCAAGTATAGCCAAATACAGCCGGCTATCGAGCCGGTTGCAGCCATGGCGGCGTAGTACGGCATGCGCTTCGGATTTATAAACGAGAGTTGAATCACCAGCGCATCGGTAACGAACGGGAACGAAAGCACCGAGGAATCCAGGAACGCGACGAGAAATAGCCCGCCGCCACCCATCGTCTCAACCAAATGCTGCAGCCAAGGCGGCAGCTTATGTGGATGCATTTCTGGAGATCTTCCCGGTTAAATCGCAGGGATTGTAACAGACTTGGTTCGAAGGATTTGGCAGAACACGCCAACTGTCTCAGGAATTCGTGAATTTGCTTACCATAACCTCCTGTTGGTGCATGGGAGAGAAGCTTTCGCAACAACTCAGCAAACGCGAGACCACATGGTAGTAAAAAGAGTCGTTGTCGCTATCTCGCAGGTTGTCCGCCGAATCCCAGACCGAAATCGCCATGGCTTCGCGGCTCGATTTATCTTCGCCGTGCAAGACTAAAAGCACTCGAAATCCCTTCAGTTTATCCATCGCGGCAATAACCGACTGCACGGTGGCGACAAATTCGTCAACTTTTCCCTCACGAATTCGATAATGCGTTACACGGGCGACCATAGCGCCTCCCGAATCAAAAAGAAGTTCGCGGGCGCGCTAATTCTATGCCAGCTCTGCCAATAGGTAAACGACCGTACCTTCGACGCAACCGCGGATCGCAAATTGCTCATTCATCTCCGGTCAGATAGAATTCTTTCCTTGAGTGCTCCGCACCTTTCCATGACTCTTCTGAATTCTCTGAACGAACGCCAGCGCGAAGCCGTGCTCGCTACCGAAGGTCCGCTGCTTGTCCTGGCGGGTGCGGGCACCGGCAAAACCCGCGTCATCACCTATCGCGTGGCGCACCTGCTCGAACAAGGTATTCCGGGGAAGACAATTCTCGCGGTAACGTTCACGAATAAAGCCGCGGACGTGATGAAGCAGCGCATTCTTCACCTGTTGCGCTCGAGCGGCCGCGACGCTTCCGATGTTTGGGTCTCGACGTTCCATTCCTTCTGTGCGCGCCTGCTTCGCCGGGAGGCGAAAAACCTGGGACTTCCCCGCGATTTCGCCGTCTACGATGATGACAATCAGAAGTCCGCAATTAAACGCGCTATGGATCAGCTTGGCTTCTCCGCCGAGGACTATCCTCCCCGCAGCGTCCGCGCGCAGATCAGCCATGCCAAAAATAACGGCATCACGGCGGACGATATGGAAGCCGAGGCAGGGCGATCGCGCGATCTGGACCGGAAAGACGTCGCTGCAATTTTTCGCGCGTACGAAACAATGCTGCGAAATGCCAATGCTCTGGATTTCGACGACCTTCTCCTGCGCGCGGTGGAACTTCTGCGCGAGCATCCAAAAGTTCGAGAAGCCTGGAACGCGCGCTTTCAATATTTGATGGTTGACGAATTTCAAGACACCAATCACGTACAAGAAGAAATCGTTCGCCTCCTCGCTGGAGCTCGGAAGAATGTCTGCGTCGTAGGCGATGAAGATCAATCCATCTACGGATGGCGAGGCGCTCGCGCGGGTAATCTGAAGCGTTTCACTGAAGATTTTCCAGATGCCAGGGTTATTCGTCTGGAGGACAATTACCGCTCCAGTCAAACGATCCTCGACGCCGCAGCCGCGGTGGTGGAAAACAATTCCGGGCGTTTGGGAAAAACGCTTCAGGCCACTCTCGGCGCAGGCGCCAAATTGCGCTTCTTCGAGGCCCACGACGCTCTAGCGGAGGCGGAATTCATATGCGGAGAAATCGCGACGCAAGTGCGCAGCGATCCCGATGCGCGAGTCGCGGTCCTTTATCGCACCGGCGCGCAGTCGCGATCGTTTGAAGAAGTTCTCCGGCGGCTTGGGATTCGCTATCGCGTCGTGGGCGGCTTCAGCTTCTACGAGCGCGCCGAGGTCCGCAACGCCCTTGCCTATGTTCGTTTGCTTTTTCATCCAGAGGACGACGTAGCGCTTCTCCGCGTATTGAATGTGCCCCCGCGCGGCATGGGCGCCGTCACTGTTTCCATGCTGGAGTCGCGCGCCAAAGAAACCGCTCAATCCCTTTGGGACGTGATCCGTTCCGGCGAATTCCTCACCGGCAAAAAATTTAGCGGAGCGCTGAATTACTTCCGCCAGATGATGCAAGACCTTCAGGCAGAATGTCTGGAAATGTCTCCGTCGCATTTGATTGAAAGAGTGCTGGAACAAACCGGCTACCTTGACTGGGTCGAGCAGCAGGACAACCTCGAGCACACCTCTCGCGCGGACAACCTCCGTGAGCTTGCCAACGCCATGGCCGAAGCTAGCGAGCAGGGTCAGACACTCGAAGATGTCCTCGATCGTGCCGCGCTAGTTGCTGACTCAGACGAATACGACGAATCGATTCCGGTTTCCTTGATGACTCTCCACAGTACCAAAGGCCTGGAATTCGATTCCGTTTTTCTCGCCGGACTTGAAGAAGGTGTCCTGCCTCACAGTCGTTCAGTCGATCAAACCGCGGACGTCGAAGAAGAGCGCCGCCTCTTTTACGTGGGCATGACACGCGCCAAACAATCGCTGTGTTTTTCTCGCGCCATCTACCGCCGAAGCTATGGTGAAGAGCGTTTGCGGGCCTCACGACCTTCTCGTTTCCTGGCCGAAATTCCCGGCGATTTGATCGAAGCTGTTTCCGGCTCGCTAGCCGAACCCGGTGAAACGCGCCGTTACGAACCCGACCCCGATTACGCCGAACGCTACTCGTACCGCCCTCAGCGCCATCGCACTTCATACCGACAAACGCGCAAGCCCTCGCGAGGCTCGAAAGATCCACTCATCGGCACACGAGTGCGTCACTCGAAATACGGCGTCGGGACCATTATCGAAATCGAAGGCGAAGGCGAAGAGCGCAAATTAACCGTAAGCTTTCAAAACTATGGCGCAAAAAAATTGGTCGAGCGTTACGCCAACCTCCAACTTGCCTAGCCGGTGAGAGAATTCTTATCAGCCACTCCGACCGTCTGCTGTAGGATGTCTGCGCACAGCCACCCCCAAGGCTGCATATGTGCCTAAGTTGAATCCGGCAGGGTGGTTGCGCGAATCCCCTGCACAAGGTAAAGTTTTTCTCTAACACCGGGAAGGTGGCGATTGGGCGCACAGCTTTTTCGCAAAAAAGACATCGACCAGCTCATCACCGATTCAGAGAATCCTGAAAAAAGGCTAAAGAAATCCCTCGGCTGGTTGAGCCTCACCTCGCTCGGCATCGGCGCCGTGATCGGTTCGGGAATTTTCACCATTGTGGGAACTGCAATCGCGGGACAAACCCTTCAGTTCAAATCTGTCCTGAATGCGCCGCTGCTCGAATATCTGATTTATCACTCCGCGTCTTTCGGCCGCCCTGGCGCGGGCCCGGCAATCGCTCTTTCGTTTGTGCTCGTCGCCGTGGTCTGCGGATTTGCGGCACTGTGCTACGCCGAACTCGCCGCGATGATTCCTATCGCCGGAAGCGCTTACACCTATACATACGCGACCATGGGCGAACTAATCGCCTGGATCATCGGCTGGGACTTGATCCTCGAGTACGCCGTTTCCAACATGGCCGTCAGCGTGGGCTTCTCCGCGCACGTGGTCGATCTTCTGGATTGGTTCGGCATTCACCCGCCCATGCGCTGGATCATCCCAGCGTATCTCCCGAGCGGTCTCAATGACCTGCAAGGCAACCGGCTTTACGGTCCCGGGTGGCATTTCGGTTTCAACTGGCCGGCTTTCATTATTGTGATGTTGCTCACCGTCGTATTGGTGCGCGGAATTCGCGAATCCGCCAAAGCCAACAACGTTATGGTCATGCTGAAGGTCATCGCTATCCTGATTTTCGTCGGATTTGGTTTGCATTTTATCCATCCCAGCAATTGGCATCCTTTCGCGCCCAACGGATGGCCCGGCATTCTCACCGGCGGCTCGATCGTATTTTTCACTTACATTGGTTTTGACTCCGTCTCGACCGCCGCGGAAGAATGCAAAAATCCGAAGCGCGATCTGCCCATCGGCATCATCGCCACGCTCGTAATTTGTACGACTCTTTACATCGCTGTAGTTGTCGTTTTAACCGGCCTGGTTCCCTGGCACTCGCTCATGGACGACGCGGCTCCGGTAGTCAACACCATGAAACGCCTTCATTTTGGCAATGTGGAAGTCATCGTCCTGCTCGGCGCCTTGCTTGGCATGGTTTCCTCTCTCCTCGTTTTTCAGCTTGGGCAGGCGCGCGTATGGTTCGCCATGTCGCGCGACGGATTGTTGCCCGGCGTTTTTAGCCACGTGCACAAGGCTTTCCGCACTCCGGATTTTTCCACCTGGGTTGCAGGGTTTCTGGTCGGCATCCCCTCCGGGTTGCTCGACATCGGCACGCTTGCCGACCTCTCCAATATCGGCACGCTTTTTGCGTTTGCGCTCGTGGCTGGAGGCGTATTGATCCTGCGCTACACCCAACCAGATCGCCCGCGAGCCTTTCGCGCACCGGGTGGCCCGATTGCTCCGGTACTCACGATTCTCACCTGCCTATTGCTAATGGCGGGTCTGCCCATTACGAACTGGATTCGGTTCATCGTTTGGCTGATCATCGGCCTGGTTTTTTACTATTTCTACGGACACAAACACAGCCAGCTTTCAAACGCTGCCCTGCAAGCGGCCGCGGAGAAAAAACAATAATGCGGGTTCGGCTTTTCTCGGCGCTATTCCTGACGCTCCTGGTGCTCGTACTGGTTTTCTGGTCGCCGGCTTCTTTCAGCTGGGGCGAAAACGCAGATCGTCTGGTGGCAAATAAGGCGGTGGACACTCTGCCGGAAGAGATGCAGCCGTTTTTTCAGGCCAACCGCCAATTCCTGGTTCAGCACGTAACCGATCTTCAGGAGGCCGCGCCGAAGAGCGTGATCCCTTTTGAACACCCGCGCACCGCGGATTTCGTTGCGCTCGACCACTATGGCGCTTTCCCATTTTCTACTCTCCCGCGCGAGTACGACAAAGCAATCGCGAAATTCAATCGCCGCACGCTCGAGCAGTTTGGTGTGCTTCCCTGGCAAGTCGGACTTTACAGCAAGCGTTTGACGGACGCTTTCCGTGATCACAACTGGAGCGACGCCAAGCTCGCTGCCGCTATGCTCGCTCATTACGTTGCGGCGGCGCACGATCCTTTCAAAACAACTATGAACTTTGACGGGAAACTCACCGGACAGCTTGGAGTCGGTGACCGATTTGGGACCGGACTGGTGGATCGCTACCAGCTTTTCTTCTTCGTCAAGCCCAGCGAAGCTGTTTTCATTCACGATCCCACCGACCGCGCTTTTGAAATTTGTTTGACTGCACATTCCTTACTTGAAAGCGTGCTTCTTGCGGACCGTCGCGCACACGCGGGCCAAACCGGCTATACCGACGAGTACTACGATCGCTTCTATGCGCAAGCGGGAACGCTCCTCGCAAGCCAGCTTTCGGACGCCGCAACCGACGCGGGTTCTTACTGGATGACCGCTTGGATTAACGCCGGCCGTCCACAACTTCCATCGCAGTAAACAGAGCCATGGTGACCCAAACAGCCCGACAGCCAACCCCCGTCGATAGCCTCCCCAAGGCTGAACTGCACTTGCATCTCGAAGGATCGATCCGCCCGCAGGTAGCCATAGAGCTGGCCGCGCGACATGGCCTAACCCTGACTTCGGGAGACGTTGCTGCCCGCTACAATTATTCCGACTTCCGAGGATTCCTGGAAACTTTCAAATGGGTCACTTCTTTTCTTCGGGATCCTGAAGACTATGCCCTGATCGCGCGAAATCTTGCGGAAGAACTGGTAAAGCAAAACGTAGTCTATGCCGAGATCACTATTTCTGCGGGCGTAATGCTCCGCCGCATGCAAAACGTGGAAGCAAACCTGCAGGCCATCCGGGAGGTCGCGCAAAGCGTTCCCTTCAGCCGTCTCAGAACCGCCTGGATTTTTGACGCCACCCGTCAATTCGGGCATGACGCAGCCATGGAAGTGGCCCGCTGGGCGGCGAAGCTTCAGTCCTCTGGGGTTGTGGCCTTCGGCATGGGCGGCGACGAGTTGGCTTTTCCAACTGTCAACTTCCGGCCCGCATTTGATTACGCGCGCCAGCAGGGTTTGCACACTGTTTGTCATGCGGGAGAAATCGGAGGACCGGGTTCCGTGCGCGAAGCGATCGAATTGTTAGGAGCGGAGCGAATCGGGCACGGAATAGCCGCCATGCGCGATGAAGCTCTGGCAAACTCGTTGGCCACCACCGGCCGCGTGGTGCTGGAAAATTGCCTGACGAGCAATTTGTGCACCCGGGCGCTTGCTAAACAAACCGAAAATCCTTCCGCATCGCTGAGAGATCACCCCTTGCCGAAGTTTCTTGGATTGGGAGTGCCGGTTACCCTTTCTACCGACGATCCCGGACTCTTTAACACCAGCTTGCTCGACGAGTACTCGCACGCTGCCTCGCTAGGACTTTCCAAAGAGCAGCTTCGTCAGCTCGCAGAGCAAAGTTTCCTCGCCGCTTTTTTAGCGCCGGAAGACAAGCGCCAAATGCTTGTTGATTTTCGTGCCGCGGCCAAATCCGCCGGACTGGTATAATGGCGAACATGAAAGCACACGTGTGGGTCATGCTAAAGTCCACAGTCCTGGATCCGCAGGGCCAAACGATCCAGCGTGCACTAGGTTCTTTGGGTCACACCAAAGTAAAGGATGTCCGCCAGGGAAAGTTTTTTGTGCTGGCGCTCGACGGAATGACCCGTGACCAAGCCAAAACAGAAGTTGAGCGGATCGCCAAAGACGTCCTCACAAACCCGGTCATTGAAGAATTCCACTTCGATATTATTGAATAGCCGCCGTACCGGTACCTTTTTGTACTCCCATCGCCAGCGGCGGTTACCTCATCAAAATGTGTGCTAACCTAAAAGAGCTGAGTTTGCCTCGTTTTTTGAAGCTGTAGGCCAATGGGGAGTTTACGCTGTGTGCGGAATTGTCGGATACATCGGTCCTAAACGCGTTGTCCCGCTGATTCTCGACGGCCTGAAACGCCTCGAATATCGCGGCTACGATTCGGCCGGTATCGCCGTGGTGGGCGAAAATGGCGGCCTGAATAT
>Ga0307477_10004157_pt1 | contig 10562 bp, 11 predicted proteins | sample atmos_gasesECM2C_FD_203316 | JGI IMG/M metagenome (GOLD analysis project Ga0307477, IMG submission 203316) | Hardwood forest soil microbial communities from Morgan-Monroe State Forest, Indiana, United States - atmos_gasesECM2C_515 | ecosystem: Environmental > Terrestrial > Soil > Temperate... | reverse complement strand
TCTGGGCTACTCCGCCTCGCAGGGATGGGACGCGGTGACGGGGCTAGGAACGCCGAATGCCGTCAACTTTGCACCCGATCTCGTTGCAGCAGTACACGGGAACTAGCCCCGGGGGTACCGGAAAAGACTCCACCCCTGCAAAGAATGCAAGGACGGGCCACACAAACTCTCTCTAACGCGGTGGGGTTGGGCCACCCTCTTATGACGGCAGCGCCTTAAAGCATCCGGCGGATGGAGTCCGAGCCTAAAAAGCTGCCTGCGCGCGTGCCACTTCTGGAGCTGCGACAAGCTCATCAAAAAGCGTCCGGTAATGAATCATTGCCTGGCGTAATTCTTCCGTGCTGGCCTGCCCGCGCGTTTGGCGAACGGCGATTCCGTGGGCGGAACGGTAATTTTCGAGAACCAGAGGATAGTCCACGGAGATATCCGCCGCACGCTGTTCAAAATCACTTACCGGATAGCCGCGCGTTGACATCACATCGCCGAGCAGCTGATCGGCTTCCGTTACTGCGCCTCCGGGACCGTCGACGAACCGCGCCTGCACTCTGCTCCAGGACTCCACGAAGCGGGCACGATCGGCGGAACCCAGCGGCCGGATGTGGAGACTCTCCACGCGGTCTGTGCGCTTATCGAGCCCCGCTTCCGCATGTCGCCGGCTCCCGCCCTGTTGCAAGGCGCGGTCATATTCAGCGCCACCAAACTGAGTGCGCAGTTTTCCACTACGGCGTTTTCGGCCAAAAATCAATGCGGCGATGGCCACGATTGAAATTACGAGGACCACGCTGCAAATGATGATTAACGTTGTTGGGTCCATACGAATTACCTCAACTTTCTTGCCGAAGCCATGGTTCGAGTAGGGAATTCTGCATTTCCACGGACTCAGTCGGACAGATGTTCCGTCATCGAAAGCGCTTATGTCTGTTTCATTGCGGACAGTTCGATCGTTTCACGAATCCCGGGAGGGTAAGAGCTGAGTTCGACTGGCATTTCAAAAGTGTTATTTTTCTTTTCGTGACCATGCTAAAGGGACGGATTCTTCGGAGGCGTCGGCTTGCTGGAGGCGTAAGGATCTCGATCCAAGTGCACGTTATGGAACAGACAGCCAGGACCACGAACTGGTAGGTTTGGGACGGAGCTCGATTTTCTTCAAGGAAAGAGGCGCCCACCCGCTGGGCCGGCCATCATGACATCAGTGTGCCGATCAGCGGCGAACAAAAGAACTCTCCGCGCGTAGAAAAGGAATTGTGACTTATGGCCACCGCAGTAGATCAAATCGAACTTTCGACAGCAGAGGAGTTGCCTCCGGAGTTGGCGGTACGACCAGCGGACTCCTCTCCCCCGCCGCAAACCGTGAGGCGCTCTCGGAAGAAATGGGCCAAATGGGCCTGGGCGGCGGGTCTCATAATCGCGCTGGGCGTAAGCGTGGAACTGTGGCGGATGCATACGCAGAACGCGGTTGGCTACGACACAGTGTCCGCCGAACGAGGGTTGATACAGGCGAGTGTAACGGCCACAGGCACGCTCAATGCCGTTGTGGATGTGCAGGTCGGTAGCCAAGTATCGGGCAATATCAAAGCGCTTTACGCGGACTTTAATACGAAGGTCACAAAAGGGCAGCTTGTTGCGCTGATCGACCCCGAAGTATTCCAAGCGCAAGTCGGTCAGGCCCAGGCGGCACTCAGCTCGGTGCACTCTGCAGCCGCCACATTGGAGGCCCAGGTCATCAAGGCCAACTCAGATGTTGCTGGGACGATGGCAAGTGAAAAGGGTGTCGAGTCCATCGACGCCAAAGACCGGGCCAACGAACTGAACGCCAAGACCCAGTGGCAGAGAGCCGATAGTCTGTTCACCGGGGGATTGATCTCGCAGCAAGATCACGATTCGGCCAAAGCATCGTATGACGCCGCTAAAGCACAGGTAGCGGCCGACCAGTCACAGATAGATGCAGCCAAGCAGACCATCCAGTCGGCCCAGGCTCAGGTTCAAGTGGCGCAAAGCCAATTGAGTTCTGGACGAGCACAAGAGCGCCAGGCGCAAGGTGTGCTCGAGCAGGCCAAGATCAACCTCGCACATACTCAGATCACCGCTCCCGTTGACGGCACAGTAATCGCCCGCCGCATGGATGTAGGCCAGACCGTAGCCGCATCGTTTGCCGCCCCCACCATCTTCGAGATCGCGCAGGATCTGACGAAGATGCAAGTCGATACCAATGTGGATGAATCCGATATCGGCACCATCACGGCAGGGCAGACGGCTACATTTACAGTCGATGCGTATCCAGGCAGTACATTTCGTGGGCAGGTTTCCAATGTCCGCAAGGCGCCCATCAATGCGCAGAACGTGGTCACCTACGATGTCGTAATCACGGTGGCAAATCCTGACCTCAAGCTCTTCCCCGGGATGACGGCCAATGCCAGAATCCTCACCGCAAAGCTCGATGACTCGCTGAAGGTGCCAAACGCTGTCTTGCGGCTCCGTCCCACCGCGGCAGTGCTGAAGCAGCTTGGCCTCCCGTCTCCACAAACCGGCACGCCGACAATCTACGTGGTTCCGGGGGGAAAGCTCCAAGCTCTTCCGGTCACGTTTGGACTCTCGGATGGCAAATTCACAGCCGTGACAACCGGCGACTTGCAAGTGGGAGAGCAGGTGGTGGTGAGGTTTACCACGAGTGGGACAGCGAGTGCGACTGCGACTGCACCGAGCGCTTTGACGCCGTCTTCCGGCGCTTCGCGGCGCGGACCTGGACTCTAAGGAGAGTGGAGTGCCGCCGCTCATCGACGTCCGAAGCCTCACGAAGACCTATCAACTCGGCGACATAACCGTGAATGCCCTTCAGGGGGTCACTGTCACCGTCGAGCGGGGCGCGTTCGTGGCTGTCATGGGGCAATCTGGATCGGGTAAATCGACTTTCATGAATCTCCTGGGATGCCTGGACCGGCCGACCTCGGGCCGCTATCTGCTCGCAGGTATCCCCGTGGAAAGCCTCGATCGCGACCAGCTCGCCGAAATCCGGAACCAGAAGATCGGCTTCATTTTTCAGAACTTTAACCTGCTTCCCCGCATGAACGCGCTGGAGAATGTGGAACTCCCGCTGCTATACAGGGATACTGATACGCCGGATGCGGACGGCCTGGCCATGCGTGCACTGGCCTCCGTAGGGCTGGCCGGCCGGGAGCACAATCGTCCCACGCAGCTCTCCGGCGGCCAGCAACAGCGTGTGGCGATTGCGCGCGCGTTGATTAACCGGCCGGAAATTCTTCTCGCGGACGAGCCCACCGGTGCGCTGGATTCGCGGAACAGCGCCGAAATACTCGGCATCTTCCAGCGGCTGAACCGCAGCCAGGGCATCACCATCGTCGTGGTGACGCACTCTGATGAGATCGCCGCATACGCAGATCGAATCATCGGGTTTCGCGACGGGCGAATCGTAAGCGACGCGCCGGTCGTCCACACTGAAAAATTCAGCGAGGACCCGGCCGCTGCCCCGCGCACTACCATCGAGCTGTCGCTATGAAACGCTTGATCTCATCCATCCGCATCGCGTTCCGAGCACTGGCGATGAACAAACTCCGCTCCGCGCTCACCATGCTGGGAATTGTGATCGGCGTCGCCTCCGTGATCGCAACCGTAGCGGTCGGCTCAGGCGCAACCCAGCGGATTCAGCAGCAGATCGCGAGCATTGGCAGCAATATCATCATGGTCCTTCCGGGGAGTACGACCAGTTCCGGACTGCGCCTGGGCAGCGGCAATGCGGTGACGTTAACACAAACGGACGCGAAGGAACTCGCGGCACAGTGCCCCGACCTTGCGCTGGCGGCACCGACAGTACGAGGTTCAGCACAAGTGGTCAACGGGAACAACAACTGGGCCACAGTGGTTTATGGCATCACTCCAGATTACCTAACCGTCCGCGAGTTGTCCGTTGCGGATGGGGATGCGATTACCCAACAGGATGTCGACGGAGCTACCAAGGTAGCTCTGCTCGGCAAAACAGTGGTGAGCAACCTGTTCGGCGGCGCTGACCCGGTCGGCGAGACGATCCGCATCAAGCAGGTGCCCTTCACCGTCGCAGGAGTGCTCACACCTAAGGGCCAGTCGTCCTCGGGCCAGGATCAGGACGATGTCATTCTGCTTCCGATTTCGACGGCGATCCGGAAAGTAATCGGCGTCAAACAGTCCAATGCCGATGCGGTGGACAACATCATCATGCAGGCCAAAAGCCCCAGTCAGATGCAGGCTGCGCAGGACGAGGTCCAGGCATTGCTGAGGCAACGCCATCATCTCCAGCCGACCGAAGCTGATGACTTCTCGATCCGTAACATGGAAGAAATCTTCGCCGCGCAAGAGGCGTCTTCGAAGATTATGTCGCTCATGCTTGGGGCTGTAGCTTCGGTTTCGCTGGTTGTCGGAGGCATCGGCATCATGAATATCATGCTCATTTCCGTCCGCGAGCGAACACGCGAAATCGGACTCCGGCAAGCGTTGGGCGCGAAAACACGCGATATTCTCACCCAGTTCCTCGTTGAGGCCGTAACCTTGTCCATCGCCGGTGGGCTCGTCGGAATCTTGCTCGGAATCGTCGCATCGTTCACCATCTCACGTCTGGCGCAGTGGGCGACGGTAGTCGGTCCGGGCGCAGTCTTACTTGCGGTCCTCTTCTCCGCCCTGGTCGGAATCAGCTTTGGCTACTACCCCGCCAGAAAAGCCGCCTACCTAGATCCCATCGAAGCCTTGCGGTACGAGTAGCGCTTTCATGGTGCAGCGAGACCAACACTGTTGGAAATAGCAAATCGATGAGGAGTTTCACTCGTTCGTAAAAACGATCCGGCCCAGCTCGTCTCTACGCTGATAAACGAGAGTCGAGGGGAGGAGCGGTGACTCACAAAGGTTAGTTGCCAGTATCGCGCCTGCAGCAGGACAAGATCTCACTCGATTATCTTCGGCCTCCCCGGGATCCGGAGAACTGAAAAGCCGCATCGCTTCTTTTGCCGCAGAGTTGCCGCTCAGATATTCTGCAATGTTGTTTTCCATGTCTGCGGGAAAGGAGGGCACAGGCCCAACCAGGTTCGCTTGATAGGTATTCAGCATGACTTCTCTAAATACAGGAAGTGCGGCTCTGCCGCCGGTTTCTTTTCCGCCCAGTGAGCGGTTGTCATCGAATCCGATGCGCACCGCCACGGTAATTCCATCGGGGCCGTAAGTAGAGCCAATGAAAAGGGCATCCCGGTAGTTGTTCGTCGTGCCTGTCTTACCCATCACGGGAATAGGGAAGGTATGCGCGTCGAGTGCGTGCGCAGTACCCGAGGGAATGCGTACGACGCCACGCAATCCTTCCTGGATCATGGATAGTTCAAATCCGTCCTCGTTGATTGGGCAGCAGGGCAAGTGATGGCTGTAAATTGTGCCTCCCCCACTATGTACGATCCTTGCAATCACGTAAGGCTCCGCGCGTATCCCGCTCGCCATCATCCGGTAAGCGTTCGCAAGCTCCAGTAAGGTGACTTCTGATGCGCCGAGGGCGGTAGTTTCATAGCGCCGTAAGACGGTGCGGATACCGACGTCCCGGGCTGTATTCAAGACAGAATCAATCCCGATGTGTTGAACAATCCAAATGGCGACTGCGTTTCTCGATTCCGCCAGCGCCTGCCGAACGGGGATTATGCCTTTGAATTGATTGTCGAAATTGGAGATCCACTTGCGGGGCTGGTCTCCCGACGTAGACACCGAAATGGGCTCGTCGGGCACGGGAGTATTCAGGTCCAGGGCGCCTCGGCGAAATGCCGCCAGATACACAAACGGCTTCATGGCCGAGCCTGGCTGGCGCAAGGACTGGGTTACGCGGTTAAAGTCGCTGTAAGTGGTGTTGTGGCCCTTGTATCTGGGCCGCCCCCCTGCCTCGGCCAGGATGGCGGAGTCACTATTCCGCAGAACAACCACGGAGCCCTGAATGAGTCCGGTACTCTGAGGGTGACGCATCTCATAAAAGTTCAAGCCGTTTTGGAGTGCGGCATTCGCGAACCGCTGGATGCGGTCGTCGATCGTTGAATAAATCTGAATGTGGCCATCCAGCAGTTGGTTAATTCCGATATCGGAGACGGGGGTGCCCTCGAGTCCTTTAAGCTCATCGAGAACATTCCCCACTGCTGCGGGCGCTTCGATCAGACCATTGATGTGAGCAGCGAGAAGAATTGGAGATTGTTGACAGCGTCCAGCTGCCTGGGCGGAAATAAAACGGTTCTTAACCATGAGGGCCAAGATCTGATTTCGTCTGCGGAGTGGTTTTTGATTGTTTGCCAAGGTGGGGGCATACTCGCCCGGCGACTTGGTGATGCCTGCCAGAAGTGCCGCCTTGTCGGCATCATCCGCAGTGAGCGATGTCACCGGTAGGCCAAAATAATACTGGGAGGCCGCGGCGAAACCATAGCGGCCATTTCCCAAGTAGATGAAGCTGGCGTAACGCGCGAGAAGTTCTTCTTTGGCCCTGCGCTTGGAACCGTAGTGCTTTTGCATCTCTCCCTCAATCCACAAAGAGAGACGCATTTCCTCTACTTTCAGCAAGATTTTATTGGCGCCCGGCACACCGATGACAGAGGCGAGAACGCGCGGGAGAAGTCCCTCGTGCTGAAGTGTATTGCTATTTTTTGTGCTCGTCAGGTCTTGCAGGAAGAAATTGCGCACAAGCTGTTGAGTAATCGTCGAGCCGCCTTGTGGAAACACCAATGCACGCACTGCGGCATTCCCGCCTTTTGAGCCGCCGGCCCGGCCGATCAAGGCTGGGATGTTTATCTTGCTGAGCAAACGAGGGAAAACAGAAAAATCCACTCCCGAGTGTGAGAAAAAATTCTCATCTTCGGCCGAAAGGATCGCTTGCCGCAAGACGTCAGGAATATTCTTATATTGGATGATTTCTCGGCGTTCCCTCCCTAATTCGATGAGGACGCGGTCGTTCGCATCGTAGATGCGACCGATGGTGGGAGGCTCAAAGCGAATGAACGCTTCTAAATCGGGCAAATCCGTTCGATTGTAGGTGATGTAAATAATCCCGCACAGGCTAAGCACAAGCGGGACGGCAGCCAGCAGAGAAGCAATGCGAAGCAAGCGACTCTTCTTATAAACCGTCCGCAGGCCGGAAAATAAATTGTGATAGGTCCAAGGGAACCGCAGAACAAGTAGCTGAGATTTGAGCATGAGAACTGCTTCCAGCCGGAGCGCGGGGTGCCCTGATTCTTGATCCCGTACTTCGCGCACCTTTCCGGTACCTTCTCGTCTGAAGGAACCAGCCTCGCATGTTGAGAGTTTGGATTCTGTCCGATATGAGTCACTTCCAGGTCACCGATTCCCCGCGAGCATAAGCAGGGGTTCAGGATTTGTCAGAGTTCGAGGCGAAAGGAAAAGACAGTTATTTCCGGAAAATTAATGTTTTCAAATAGGTGCTGTACGGGACATTTATCGCAACGCCAGAGGCGCATAGTCGCGATACCGGGATTCCGAACCTGGTTATCTCGGGATGGGAGGATTACATCATGCGACGAATAGAGCGATACATCGGTTCAATATTCTTGGCCGCTGCCATTATAGCACCAGCCGTAGTTGTAGCTGAAGCCAAAGCTCAAGAAGCCAGCGTTCAGGTCCGAGTCTACGATCGGGACCATCACGATTACCATAACTGGGACAACCGCGAAGACCACGCCTACAGGGGTTACCTGGTAGAACAGCACAGAAGCTATCGTGCGTACGACAGACAGCACTACAAAGTGCAAAAACACTATTGGAATTGGCGCCACAATCATCCAGACCACGATTAACGAAAGCTGATTGAGAGTAGAGTGTCTGAAGCTTGTGAGACGTCAGCGGGTAGCGTCGCCTAGGCTCATTTTCTGGACAGCATGAGCAGCTGGCGTGCGCGTTCGTAAAGGGTGCGCCTGCATGACCTCCGCGCCGCAGAAAGCCTGCCTTCTCGGGCAGCGCCTATGCATAATGCCAGCATGCCGCTTGTGGCCAAGACCTTCCCGCTGGAAACTGCACGCCGAGTCATTCGGATTCAGGTTCTTACGCTTATCTGGATGAGTGTGGAAGCAGTCGTTTCGTTGGGCGCGGCTTGGATGGCGCGAAGTTCAGCCCTGCTTGGGTTCGGTGGCGATAGCGCGGTCGAACTTCTCTCAGCGACGATTGTGCTGTGGCGCTTTTCTCGTCCATCGAACGATGGCTGCGGAGAAGAGCGAGCGGCCAAAATCGCTGGCGGTTTGCTGTTCGTTTTAACAGCATTTGTTTTTCTTGCATCAGCGCTGACACTGCTAGGACACATCGAAGCGCGGCCGAGTCCAATTGGGATCGCTCTGGTAATTCTTGCCGCAGTGGCGATGCCCTGGCTTGCAAAACAAAAGAGGCAACTCTCTGAGGCTACTGGCAGCGCAGCGTTGAGGGCTGATGCTGCCGAGTCCGCCGTGTGCGGCTATCTGGCGTTGATTGCTTTGGCTGGTCTGGGTGTCAATGCGATCTGGAAAATAACTTGGGCAGACCCGGTTGCCGCGTTAGCGTTGCTGCCATTGATTATCCGCGAAGGATGGGAAGCGATGAAGGGCAAAGCCTGTTGCCAGGCGCTCTGAACAGAGGGGTAGCGTGCGCGCCTGCATGGGCCGGGCTGGTGGGACGAAGGCAATTGCCGAGACACAAGAAGCGCGTTGCTCGCGCCCCTTGCTTTCCGCGGTACACTCAGAATCATTCCTTTAGGAGGTGAATCACCATGGCGCGCATTCGCGGGGCTGATCCGAGCCAGCAAGGGCTGCTAAGCGGTCTGTTTACGCGAATCATCTACTGGTTAGTGAAACGCAAATTGGGCCGCGTTGTTGTGCCGGTGCAAATCGTCGCGCATCACTCCAGGATCCTGTGGGGCTACGCCCAGATGGAGCAATCGTTTGTTTCCAGCCACCTGTTGGACGCGGGCCTGAAGGACCTGGCGCAGTTGCGCGTTGCTACGCTCGTCGGGTGCCCGTTTTGAATAGACATCGGCTCTGCGGTCAGCAGAAAAGGCGGCATCTCGGCCCAAAAGCTCGAAGCATTGTCCGACTATAGGAGCAACGCGCTGTTTTCGGAGGCGGAGAGGCTAGTGCTGGAATATGCCGACGCCATGACAGAGACACCCGTCGAGGTTCCAGAGGCGATGTTTGCCAAGCTGCGGCAGAAGTTCAGCGACGCGCAGCTGGTGGAATTGACAGCAACGCTGGCCTGGGAAAATTACCGGGCACGATTCGACCATGCGTTTGGCGTGGAAGCGGAAGGCTTTGCGAAGGGCGGGTACTGCGCATTGCCGGTGCGCGCGCAGACAAAAGCAACTACTTCTTGAACAAATCCTCGAAAGCCTGCCGGGCGTCGTTGGTGCGCGGCGCGGGAGCCGCAGCCGCGATCTGCGATTGCTGAGCGTAGGATGTGGGCGCGGTGTCCTTTTCAATCGTCATGCGGAATTCGTAGAACTTACAGTTGTTTTTCGCGTCCTTGGGAGAGATGCGCTCGGGGATGGGCTGCGTGCATTCAAACTGCGCGCCAGTATCGAAAAACCGGCATTGTTTGCAGGAATGCAGCTCGAATTGGCACTTGGGACATTGGCCGTTAGAGTCGAATCCCGGCATCAAAACCGCGCCGCAATTGGCGCAGCGCCCCCGTGTGACGGTGCCCACCATGCGCGGCGTGCGCGGGCCAAACTGATCCTGCCGCGGCCCGCCCGACGGTGGTTTGCGCTCGTGCGACTTTTCCTTTTTTTCGTTTTTCTCTGCGTCGCGGTACCCGCGGTGACTGTACTTTCGACTCACAAACGCCTCCGTCCGCCAGCCCTGCCGGACTGCAACTCAAAAACCCAAAATTCCGCGCTGATGCGCACTCTGCGTTGGCATGTATCCAATCGGATTGCTACACTCGGCCGGGCAGCGCACTCTTTCCCCGGAATTTACAATCAGGTTTGCCAGCGACCGAAAGCAGGAGATGGGACATCTATGTTTTTAGTCCTCTGGGAGTACGATGTCAAGCCGGGCTTTGAGAGGCGCTTTGAAACAGTCTATGGCCCGGATGGGGATTGGGCGCAATTCTTCCGCCGCAGCCCGCACTTCCGCGAAACTCGCCTCCTGCGCGAACTTTCCCGCCCGAACGCCTACATGACGCTGGACGTGTGGGATTCCCGAAGCGCCTGCGAAAACTTTCGGCAACAGAACCGCGAAGTCTACCTGACACTAGACCGCTCCTCGGAAGCGATGACCCTGCGGGAGAAGCATCTCGGTTCCTTTGACGAAATTCCGTAAGCTTCACTCTCGAACGGCGCGAAACGCATTTCCTCCTACGAGAACAGGCCGACCAGACCGTCCGGGGGAAGGTCTGGCTGGAGAAATCGCCGGGGCGGTCCTGCCGTACGGAGGACCGCTTCCGCGGCGAGGTAGCCGCTGCGGACGGCGCCCTCCATTGTGGCGGGCCAGCCGGTGTCGGTCCAATCGCCGGCGAGAAACATTCCGCGCACGCTGGTTTCCTGCCTCGGGCGCCACCGGTCGCAACCGGGTTCCGGCGAAAAAGTCGCGGCG
>Ga0307477_10004156_pt1 | contig 10563 bp, 8 predicted proteins | sample atmos_gasesECM2C_FD_203316 | JGI IMG/M metagenome (GOLD analysis project Ga0307477, IMG submission 203316) | Hardwood forest soil microbial communities from Morgan-Monroe State Forest, Indiana, United States - atmos_gasesECM2C_515 | ecosystem: Environmental > Terrestrial > Soil > Temperate... | reverse complement strand
GCGACCTCCAGGCTCACGGTCTGCACGATGTTGTCGTGGTAACCGGAAGGGTTGGGGGTCAGTTTGTCGGGCTGCTTCGCGCCGCCGTGGCTGCGCGCCCGCACCGACATTTCCAGGGGACCGGCCTTTGAGGTGTCGAGGGGAAAGCGGAACTCGCGCCACGCAAAGCGTCCCAGATCACGCTGCAGCGTCGCCTCGCGCCAGCTCTGTCCGTGGTCGGCGGACACCTCCACCGCCTCGATGCCGGCGCCGCTGTCCCACGCCTTGCCGGCGAGCTCCACCCGCTCCCCGCGCGGCAGGCGCGCACCCGAGACGTGGCTGGTGATGAGCGAGTTCACCATCAGCTCGGTGACCGGCGTCGTTTCGGCGTTCTCCTGACTCGCGAAGCGGCTGCCGGGAAAGGCTCCCGTAGGCACCCGGTAGGCGGTCTTCATCCAGAACCCGTCGAACGGCTGCGGCTCGATTCGAATCGAGGTGAGATGCTTCACCCAGTAGGTTGCGACCCAGCCCGGCACGATGAGCCGTGCGGGGGCGCCGTTCCAGTGCGGCAGCGGCCGGCCATTCATCTCGAGAGCGATGAGCGTGTTTTCATCCAGCGCTCGCTCGATGGGCAGGCTTTTCAGGAAATCCGGCGTCGCGGGCAGGACCGGGGTATCCGCACCGTCGAACACGACTTCGAGCGCGCCGGGCGCCACGCCGGCCCGCTGCAACACATCACGCAACCGCACGCCGCGCCACAGGGCGTTGCCCATCGCACCGTTGCCCCATTGCACTCCCGGCACTCGCGGCGTGAAGAGTCCACGCCGGTTGCCGGCGCACTGATTGACCGCGGCCACACTGACGTGCTCGAAGCCGCTCCTGAGCTCCTTCAGGGAGAGGCTGAGCGGGTGCTGGGCGCTGGCGCCAGCGACGGCCAACCGCCAGGCGGCCGGATCGACCTGCGGAATGATCGCCAGGTGATAGCGCACGAAAAAGGCATCGTTGCGCGTGAAAGGTGCCGCGAGATCCGCGAGCGGCGTCTCGAAGTTGGGTGGCCGGAAGGAGCGCCGGATGAGGGGTTTCTTGCCGGTGAGAGCGGTGAGCGTGTCCGGCGCACTGCCGGCCGCCTCACCCGCCCATGCCCGCTCGAGCAGCCAGCCCCCCGCCGTGCCGAGCAGCAGCTCACGCCGTGTCACCATGTGAACAGAATATCGTAATCCCCGCGGGCTTGGTATCGGCCCGCGCTCCTGCGCCCCCGGCTGCGTAGTACGATCGCAGCCCATGATCCTGCGCAACGTCTGGCGGTGGAGTCTTGTCGCGCTCGCGAGCGCCGTGCCGCACGCCGCCGAGGCGGCGTGGGTGGAGCGCACGGAAGCGATCATGGGCACGCGCGTGTACGTGCAGCTGTGGGCCGAGGATCCGCTCAAGGGCAATGCCGCGATCGATGCGGTCATGGCCGACATGCGCCGCATCGATGCGCTCATGAGCCACTACAAACCCGACAGCCAGTTGTCGCAGATCAACGCGCACGCCAACAGCGAGCCGGTGCAGGTGGACAGGGAGCTGTTCGATCTCATCAAGCTGTCGACGCACTACTCGCAGATCACCGAGGGCGCGTTCGACATCACCTATGCGAGCGTCGGCTACCTGTACGACTACCGCCGCCATATCCGTCCGAGCGAAGAGCAGATCAGGAAGGCGCTGCCAGGCGTCAACTGGCGCAACATGCTGCTCGATGAGCAGCATCACAGCGTGCGCTTCGAGCATCCCGGCATGCGCATCGACCTGGGCGGCATTGGCAAGGGCTACGCCGTCGATCATGGTGTGGCGATCCTGAAGGCGCGCGGAATCCAACACGCCGTGGTCAGCGCGGGTGGCGACAGCCGCATCCTCGGTGATCACATGGGACGGCCGTGGCTGGTGGCCATCCGCCACCCGGACGATCCCAAGAAGGTGGTCACGCGCATCCCGCTGTCCGACAGCGCCATGTCGACCTCGGGAGACTACGAACGATATTTCGACGAAAACGGCGTGCGCTATCACCACATCATCGACCCGCACACGGGTCACTCGGCCAGCAAGGTGCGCAGCGCCACGATCCTCGCTCCCACGGCCACGCAGACCGACGGCATGTCGAAGACCGCCTTCGTGCTCGGTCCGGAAAAAGCGCTCGAGATCATCAACCGCATGCCTGAGTACGATGCGGTCTTCGTGTGCCCCGACGGGCGCGTGTTGTACTCGAACGGGCTGCGGCCGCCGCTGCCGCGACCGGCGGCGGGCGCGTCGCCGCCCGCAGCTACTGCGACGAGCCCCCGTGTGACACCCTGAGCAGAGCGTCTACCTCCGCCTCGGCGGCCAGCCAGTCCTCGGTCTCGTGACCGGGCGCAAAGCCACGCCGTTCGGCACGCAGATAAGCACCTTCCGCAATCATCGTGCGCCGCGCCTCAGGGGTGAGCGCCAGCCGCGCGGGCTCGGTGGGTGACGGGCGCACCCGCGCGCTCGGGCGCGGTGCTTCGCGTGCAGAGGATTTCGCGGGGATATCGGTCGATCGACGAGTGGCCATCGGCACCTCCTTGGCAGAGGCGCTCACTTTGCGCGCCTGCGGTCCGCGCGCGCAAGCGCCATTGCTCGCCCGCCGCTCGTCTTAAGAAGTGTCCGCACGTGTCCGCACGTCCGCGGCCCGGACACCGCCACACCCGCGTCCCAGCCGCTTGCCGGGGCCGGATTTCCTGTGCAGTCAGTCGCTTGAACGTCGCCTGCCGCTCCGCACCCTTCCTGGCATGCAGGATGCACAAGCAGTCCCATGAAGCTCGCGCAGCTCAGACGCATTCCAGCGGCAGTGACCGATGGCGCCCTGTTCCGGGGAACAGAAGCGCAGGATGCGCCGCTCAGCGCTCCCGCGCCAGGCTGGCGCAGGCAACGCGTCCGTTATGCACTGGGCGCGGGCGCCGCCGTGCTGGTGCTGCTGTTCGCCTGGCTGATCCACGCCTGGCTCGGGACCGGCCAGGTGATCCCGCGCGAGCGGCTGCGCATCGCCACGGTGACGCGCGGGCACTTCGTGCGCGACGTCGCCGCCGACGGCACGGTGGTCGCTGCAGTCAATCCCACGCTGTTCGCGGTCGCGCCGGGCACGGTGAGCTACGTCGCGCGCGCCGGCGATGCCATCAGGAAGGGTCAGGTACTGGCCACCCTCGACAGTCCCGAGCTCTCCAACGAGTACCAGCGCGAGCAGGCCACTCTCGAGAGCCTCGACGCCGCCCTCGCCCGACAGCAGATCGAAATCCGGCGCCAGATCCTCGCCAGCCAGCAGCAGGCGGACCTGGCGCAGGTGGCCATCGAGGCCGCCGAGCGCGAGCTCAAGCGCTCGCAGTGGGCCTGGGACCAGCGTGTCATCAGCGAGCGCGACTACCGGCGCTCGATCGATGACGTATCCACCGCGAAGCTCAACTTCACTCACGCCCGCGACACCGCCGGCCTGCAACGCGACAGCCTGGCCCTCGACCTGCGCACCAAGCGTCTGGAGCGCGACCGGCAGGCGCTCGTCGTCGCCTCCCTCAAGGCGCGCGTCGCCGAGCTCAGCGTGCGCTCACCCGTCGACGGCATGGTGGCGAACCTCGCACAGCCGGAAAAGGCCCGCGTGGCGGCCAACATCCCGCTGCTCACGGTCGTGGACCTGTCGGTCTTCGAGATCGAATTCCAGGTCGCCGAATCCTATGCCGGGGACATCAAGGCGGGCATGGGCGCGCAGATCACCCTCGAGGGGCGCACCTTCCCCGGCGCCGTCACCGCGATCTCTCCCGAGGTGCGCCAGAACCAGGTCATCGGGCGGGTGAAGTTCCGGGGCCAGCAGCCGCCGGGCCTGCGCCAGAACGAGCGCGCCGCAGTACGCATCGTGCTGGATGAGCGCGACCAAGTGCTGAAATTCGAGCGTGGCTCGAACCTCGATGCCAGCAGCCGCGCCATCTACCTGGTGCGCGGCAATCGCGCGCAGCGCGTGCCGGTGGTGCTGGGCGCAGCCTCGGTAGCGGAAATCGAAGTCATCCGCGGCCTCGCCTCCGGTGACACCGTCATCATCTCGGACATGCGGGATTCAAACCAGGCATCCGAGGTCACGATCTCGAACTGAAGCCGTCGCAAGAGGGACTCACCATGCTCAAGATGCAGGATGTCAGCAAGATCTACCGCACCGATCTGATCGAAACCTACGCGCTGCGCAGCTTCTCGCTGCAGGTGAGCGCGGGCGAATTCGTCGCCGTGACCGGACCCTCGGGATCGGGCAAGACGACCTTTCTGAACGTGGCGGGTCTGCTGGAGAGTTTCGAGGCCGGCAGCTACGAGCTCGACGGAACCGACGTGCAGCGGCTGTCAGATGACGCGCGCTCGCGGCTGCGCAACGAGCGCATTGGTTTCATCTTCCAGAGCTTCAACCTCATACCCGACCTCGACGTCTTCGACAACGTCGACGTGCCGCTGCGCTACCGGCGGCTCACCGGCGCCAATCGCCGCGAGCGCATCACCAGCGCCCTCGACCTGGTCGGGCTCACCTCGCGCGCGCGGCACATGCCTTCACAGCTCTCCGGCGGCCAGCAGCAGCGCGTCGCCATTGCCCGGGCGATCGCCGGCGATCCGGCGTTCCTGCTGGCGGACGAGCCGACCGGCAACCTCGACTCGCTGATGGCCCGTCAGGTCATGGACCTGCTCGAGCAGATCAACGAGATGGGCACGACCATCCTGCTCGTGACCCACGACCCGGAGCTGGCGCGCCGCGCGCAACGCAACGTTCACCTGGTCGACGGCCAGATCTCGGACTTCCGCGCCTACGAGCCACGCAGCGCCGCGACCGAAGCGGCGCGCGCCTGATCCGGCAAACCCTCAGGGACTCAACCAGCATGTTCGCCTACTACACGCGCCTCGCCCTCAAGAGCTTCCGCCGCAATCCCGGATTGACGGCGCTCATGGTGATCGCGATCGCCTTAGGGATTGCGGTATGCATCATGACGCTCACCGTCTACCACGCCATGTCGGGCAATCCCATCTGGTGGAAGAACGACCGGCTATACACCGTCACCATGGACAACTGGGATCCGCAAGAGCCGTACCGGGAGCAACCCAGGCTGCCGCCGCCGCAGATGACCTATAAGGACAGCCAGTATCTGTTCGCCGCGAACATCCCCGAGCGCAAGGTGGTCATGTACAGCACCAACGGCGTCATCAGCCAGGCCGGCTCGGTGACCCCGGAGCGCGTGAGCACGCGCCTCACCAGCGCGGACTTCTTCTCCATGTTCGAGGTCCCGTTCCTCTATGGCAGCGGCTGGAGTGCCGCGGCCGACAGCCCGCCGCAGCCGGTGATCGTGCTATCGCGCGAGGAGAACGACAAGCTGTTTGGCGGCATGAACAGCGTCGGCCGCACCCTGCGCTGGAACGATCGTGAGTTTCGCATCGTCGGCGTGCTGGATGACTGGTTCCCGCGCCCGCGGTACTACGACCTCACCGGCGGCAACTTCGACCCGCCCGAGAAAGCCTACATCCCCTTCGCCTGGGGCGTGGAGCTGGAACTGCTGAGCAATGAGGACACCGACTGCTGGAAACCCGAGAAGATCGACACCTTCAAGGACTTCGTGGCCTCTGATTGCATCTGGCTGCAGATGTGGGTCGAGCTGCCCGACGCTGCGGCCCGAGCGCGCATGCAGTCGCTCATGGACGGTTACTGGGCGCAACAGCACAAGGCCGGGCGCTTCCAGCGCCCGCGCAACAATCGCCTGACGAACGTGGCGCATTGGTTGCGCGATCGCGAGGTGGTCGCCAATGACAACCGCGTACTGGTCGGGCTCGCGTTCGCCTTCCTGGCGGTGTGCCTGATCAACACGGTGGGGTTGCTGCTCGCCAAGTTCCTGAATGGCGCCGCGGTCACCGGCGTGCGGCGCGCGCTCGGCGCGAGCCGGCGGCAGATCTTCATCCAGCATCTCATCGAGGTCGGCGCGCTGTCGGTGCTGGGGGCCGCGTTGGGGCTGGCGCTGGCGGCCCTCGGGCTGGCCGCCGTCCATCACCTGTACTCAGCTGCGCATCTGGGGCACCGCGGCGGCTACCAGGAGCTCACTCATTTCGATTCCGTCGGAGTCGTGTGGGCGTTGTTGCTGGCGCTCGCGGCCACACTTGCCGCCGGCCTCTATCCCGCGTGGCGCGTCGGCCGGCTGCCGCCGGCGCTGTACCTGAAGAGCCAATGAAGGAGCTGACCATGAGTATCGCTGTCCGCCCCATCCTCTCGGCGCTGCTGCGCAACCGCACCGGCGCCGTACTGGTCGCCATGCAGATCGCCATCGCGCTCGCGGTGCTGGTGAATGCGCTCTACATCGTCATGCAGCGTGTCGAGAAGATCGGCCGGCCGACAGGCATCGATGTCGAAAACATCCTGGTGGTGTCGAGCGCCGGCTTCAGTGAGCGCTTCCGGACCGTGCCCTCGATCCAGGAGGATCTCGCCTACCTGCGCGCGGTGAGTGGGGTCGTCGGCGCGACCCCAATAAACGCCATACCGCTCTCCGGCGGCGGCAGTTCCTCGCCACTGGTGACAAGCCCGGACGCGCAGCGCAGTGACAACTTCAACTACTTCGAGGTCGACGAGCAGGGCCTGGATACGCTCGGCGTGCATGTGGTGGCCGGCCGCAACTTCCGCCACGACGAGATCGGGCCGCCGCTCACCAAGCAGGACGCCTCGCGCTTCGTGCCGCAGATCATCGTCAGCCGCGCCCTGGCGCAGCGGCTGTTTCCGCACCAGAGCCCGCTCGGCCAGCGCGTGTATGACGCCCTGAACCAGACGGCCACGATCATCGGCGTCGTCGACCCCGTCATGGGCTCCTGGCCGGGGAACGAGCACCCGGACTGGGTGTACTTCATGCCGCGCCTGCCGTTCGCATTCGGCGGCTCGACGAGCTACCTGGTGCGCACCCGCCCCGGACAGCGCGACACCGTCATGCGCATCGTCGAGGCGCATCTGGCCAAGTCCAACCCCGACCGCGTCATCAACTTCGTGCGGCCGCTGACCTATTTCAAGAACCTGAGCTATCTTGGCGACAGCACCATGGAGACCTTCCTGCTGACCGTCACGGGTCTCTTGATCGCCATCACCGGTCTCGGCATCTTCGCGCTCGCGACCTTCAACGTCAGCACGCGCACCAAGCAGATCGGAACCCGCCGGGCGGTCGGCGCGCGGCGCCGCGACATCGTCCGCTACTTCCTCATCGAGAACGGCCTCATCACGAGCGCTGGCGTCGTGGCGGGGTGCGCGCTGGCGCTCGGCACCGGCTACTGGCTGTCGCTCGAGTACGCCCTGCCGCGCCTCGACCTGTACTACCTCGTCGGTGGCGTACTGACCTTGTGGGCGGTGGGTCAGCTCGCGGCGTGGCAGCCGGCCCGGCGTGCCGCCTCCGTACCCCCCTCGGTGGCGACACGCACGGTGTGAACGACCCGCGCGGCCGCGCGGCCGGCCACCGGTGTTAGCATCATGGCCATGAACAGGGACTCGGAGGGCTCGCTGCGCGCGAGCCTCGCCGGCCGCACCATTCTCGTCATCGACGACAGCGAGGCCGTGCGCACCGCCTTCGACGTGCTGCTGTCGCTTCACGGGGCGCGGGTGTTCGCGGCGCCCTCCCCGGCCGCGGGGCTCGCGGCGTTGGAACGCGACGCCGTCGATCTGGTGATCCAGGACATGAATTTCCACCGCGAGGCCACCAGCGGTGAGGAAGGCATCGGCCTGTTTCGCGAGATTCGCGCCCGCTTTGCGCACCTGCCAATCATCCTGCTTACCGCCTGGACGCATCTGGAGACTGCGGTCGAGCTGGTTCGGGCGGGTGCCGCCGACTACGTGGCCAAGCCCTGGGACGACGCGCGCCTGCTCACCAGCGTGCGCAACCTCCTCGACCTGCGCAGCGCGCGCGCCGAGGCCGACGCGCTGCGCGAGCGCGGCCGCGAGGCGCGCGCCACCCTTGCCGGACACTTTGACCTGCGCGGTATCGTCTACGAGAGCGAGGCCATGCACACGCTCGTCTCCATGGCGACCCAGGTGGCGCACGCGGACGTTCCGGTGCTGATCACCGGACCGAACGGGGCCGGCAAGGAGGTGCTGGCGGACATCGTGCAGGCAAATTCAGAGCGTGCCGACCGGGCCTACTTCAAGGTCAATCTAGCGGCGCTGCCGAATGAGCTGATCGAAGCGGAGCTGTTCGGTACCGAGGCCGGCGCCTTCACCGGCGCGCGCGTGCGCGCCGGCCGCTTCGAAGCCGCCGACGACGGCACGCTGTTTCTCGACGAGCTCGGTATCCTCGCCGGTCCCGGGCAGGCGAAGCTGCTGCGCGTGCTGCAGACCGGGGAGTTCGAGCGCCTCGGATCCAACAGCACGCGCCGCACGCGCGTGCGCGTCATTGCGGCCACCAATACCAACCTGCGCCAGGCGATCCGCGCCGGCGCCTTCCGCGAGGACCTGTTCTACCGTCTGAACGTCATCGAGCTGGAAGTGCCGGCGCTCGCCGAGCGCCGCGAGGACATCCTGCCGCTGGCGCGTCATTATCTGCAGCCGGGGTTTCAGCTCACGCCCGAGGCCGCCGCGGCGCTCACTCGGTACCCCTGGCCGGGCAACGTGCGTGAATTGCAGAACGCGATCCGCCGCGCCTGCCTGTTGTCGAGCGAGCGCGCCATCGGGGTGCCCGCTCTGAACCTGCCGGCAGTCCCGCCGGCCACCGTCGAGGAACCGGGGCTCGATCGCGCCAGCGTGGAACAAGCGCTGGAGCGTGCCCGCGGCGTGATCGCCCATGCCGCGCGTGACCTCGGGCTGTCGCGTCAGGCACTCTACCGCCGCATGGAGAAACTCGGTCTCAGGACGGAGCCCTCGCGCTCTCCGTCGGCACCTTAGATGGCGCCCTGGTCTCCGGCGGGGCGCGCCGCGGCGGCGATGGCGCTCAGCGCCACGCTGGCTGCGGCCCTCACTGCCGTCGCGACGCGCTGGCTGGCGCCCTGGCCCGCGTTCCTCACCGGCATGCTCCTGGTCGCACCGCTCATCCTGTGGCTCGCGCGCCGGATGACCCATCCGTGGGTGCGGGTGCTGCGCGCGGTACGCGACGCGATCCTCAGCCTGCGGGATCAGGATTTCAGTGTGAGCATCGGCGCCGCATCGGACCCGGAGCTCGCGGGGCTGGTGAGCGCCTACAACTCCCTCGGCGAGGTGCTGCGCCGCGAGCGTCTCAATCTGTACCAGCGCGAACTGCTGCTCGATACGGTCATCCAGACCACTCCGTTGAGCATGGTGCTCACGGATGCCGCCGGCCGGATCATGTACAGCAACGTGGCCGCACGGCAGCTGCTGCGCAGCGGCCGCAAGCTCGAATGGCTGGACTTCGCCGCGGTGCTGGCGGACTCGCCCGCGCCGCTGCGCGAGGCGCTGGCCGGCGGCGGCGACACCCTGTTCACCATGGAGGTCGGCGGTGAGCCGCAGGTATACCACCTGTCGCAACGCAGCTTCCTGCTCAACGCACGACCGCACCGGCTGGTGCTCCTGAAGCAGCTGACGCGCGAGCTGGCGGCGCAGGAGGTGGCGGTGTGGAGAAAGGTCATCCGCGTCATCGCGCACGAGCTCAATAACTCGCTGGCGCCGATCACCTCCCTCGCGCACTCCGGGCAGCTGCTGGCGCGCGAGCCCGACACGGCGCAGCTGACGCGCGTCTTCGAGACCATCGGCGAACGCGCTGCGCACCTGGCGACTTTCATCGAGGGCTACGCGCGCTTCGCCAAACTGCCGCAACCGCGGCCCGCTCCGGTGTCCTGGAAACAGTTCCTGGCGCGCCTCGAGGGCACCATGCCCTTTCGGCTCGAGGGACCGGTGCCGGATCAGCCGGCGAGCTTCGATGCCAGGCAGTTCGAGCAGGTGATGATCAATCTGCTCAAGAACGCCGCCGAGTCCGGCTCGGCACCCGATGAGATCACGGTCGGTGTGTACGGCGCCGCCCCCGGGTTCAGGCTCGAGATCGCGGATCGCGGCAGCGGCCTGAGCGAGAGCACGCTGCGCGATGCGCTGCTGCCGTTCTACTCCACCAAGCCCACCGGCACGGGACTCGGACTGACGCTGTGCCGGGAAATCATCGAAGCCCACGGCGGGCGCCTGAGCCTCGCCAACCGCCCGGGCGGTGGCGCGCTGGTCACGGTGTGGTTGCCGTGAGCTCCTGGCAGTCGCCGCCATCGCTGACCGACACCAGCTTTTGCGCCTGCGCTTGCAGGGTGCGGCTGTAGCAGCTGCCGGATGCGTCCCGCGCGCGATAGGTCTGCGTGGTCATGCTGCCCGAGGGCCCCAGGAAGTTACCGCCGGAGTCGTAGCTGAGGGTGTCGGTCGCCCTCACCTCGTTGTCCAGGAGGCTCTCTCCATCGGGCGCGCCGGCGCCGCCGGAAGTGCGCACGATGTCGCGCTGCTCGCTGGTGGTGCGCTGGGTGAGGCTGCCATCGACATTGACGACAAATGAAAAATCGATCCTCAGCGGATAGCTGAAGTGCTGCTCGCGCGTGCTCAGCGTGGAGCCCGCGCGCGTGCTGACGCGGGAATCGACC
>Ga0307477_10004155_pt1 | contig 10564 bp, 8 predicted proteins | sample atmos_gasesECM2C_FD_203316 | JGI IMG/M metagenome (GOLD analysis project Ga0307477, IMG submission 203316) | Hardwood forest soil microbial communities from Morgan-Monroe State Forest, Indiana, United States - atmos_gasesECM2C_515 | ecosystem: Environmental > Terrestrial > Soil > Temperate... | reverse complement strand
GAAAGAGGCCCAATAAAACACGCTGCAATTCTCCTGCGAAGCCACCGCGATAATGCGCAACTCCGGATGATCGCGCAGCAGCGTGTCACAAAGTCGCGGCCGTTTCGCCGGTTCATCGAGCGCAATGACCAGCAAGTCCGGCGAAACTTCGCGCACTTTCTCCGCTATCTCCGCCTCCTCAGCAACTTCGCCGACTATCTCGACGCCGGGCTCATCTGCCAGAGTTGAAACCATCAGCTCCCGCATGAGCTTCGGGCGATTAGCCACGAGAACGCGAATCGACCTGGACATGGCGTACTCCTCAGTCCGGCCAGTATCCGGAAATCTGTGGAAATGTGAAGGCTCAATGAAGAACTGTCGCAGCAGCTAGTGCGGGTGGGAGCGAGGCACTAGTTCCAAGGGTTTGGAGTACCCAAGCGGTACCAAATAATTCCCCAAGGCTCTTACTACGATCAGCCCAACCCTGCGGGAATATACACCAGCGGTATTCCTTGACAGGGCAAGTAACTATGAATAAACTCTGACCCAACAAGTGGTTAGGGAACTCAGCCTTATCGCAGATGCTTGGCACGACCGCGGGAACTGTTAAAATTGACAGTCACGTAGGCAGAAAAGCGCGTACACGAGAGCAGAGGGGGCTCTCGCCCTATGCAGATCAGCGGTAAACGGTCGTTGTCGCCGATTAGAGTATATGTTGTCGCCGAGAATCGCCTGCTACGCGAAACACTGGTCCGCCTCTTCCGCAAGCGCAACGAAATCAGCATCGTAGGCGATACCTGCTGCACCGGCTCCGCGATCGCGGATATTGCTTCCGCCAAGTCCCAGCTTCTCCTCCTCGACTGTTTCAACACGAACAACGCATCAGACGATTGGCTCGCCGACCTGCAAGAATCCCTCCCCGAGATCAAGATTGTTCTGTTCGGCATGGACGAGGACCCCAGCGTGTTCCTGCGAGCCGTCCGCCTGGGCATAGCCGGGTACGTACTGAAAAATGCCTCCGCCACCGACCTGCTGGACGCGGTCCGCACCGTGGCCCAAGGCGAAGCCGCCTGCCCCACCAAATTTTGCAAGGTTCTCTTCAAGACCGTGGCCGCCGGAGCTGCCGAAGAAAAAGATGGACGCGCCGCAAGTTCATTTGAGCTCACCCAGCGCCAGCGGCAGCTTATGTCCCTGGTCGCCATGGGTCTGAGCAACAAAGAAATCGCCGCCAATCTGAATTTGTCCGAATTCACCGTCAAGAATCATATCTACCGCGTCATGAAGCAGGTCGACGCGCAAAGCCGCCACGAAGCAGTCACTTTGATTCGGGACGGTAACTAAGCTCCGCCACCTGAATTGTCTTCGCCAGGCGAATTTGCTCACTCATATCTCAGCCACTCCCAACCGCGAAGGCTGCTTGTAATCCCGTTGAGTAAACCCTGACTCGACCTTTCTCGCGACGCAACGTTCTGTCGCTTCCGGATGCTCCAGTGCACGACATGCGATGCGCTCTGCCGCGTCTGAAACAGGCCTCGCGAGTATCCCGAAGACTTCGTCGCGAACACAAACGCGGCTGAATCATGTAATAGAAAACTCCGCCGTCGTACGAACGCAAGCCTCTTTGTCAGCACGAGGCACAGCTTTATGTGATAAGAGAATCTGCAACACTTGGCGGCAAACGTCTAGAGATAAGATGACGTCAAACGATAATGTAAAACAAGACATTTGGGAGGTTCCATGAAGAAAACGCTCGTCATTTGTTTCGCCCTCTTGTTCCCGTCGCTGGCCCCAGCGCAGGAGAGTGCGCACACACCTGACGTCGCCGTAGAGAAATGGAAAGGGAAGACGATCCTGCTAATCGGTGCGCATGCGGACGATGATGCGATGTCGCACGGCACGCTGGCGATGCTTCAAGCACACGGAAATCAGATCTATATTGTGACTCTGACGACCGGCAACGTGGGCACGCAAGACCCGGATTTGTCGCGGACTCAGCTTGCCGAGATTCGCAGGCAAGAGGAATTGGCCGCTCTGGCGGAACTCGGCATTCCGGCCGAGCATTACATCAACCTAGGATATGACGACGGGCTTCTCGAATTTGAAGATCGCGAGGCGGTCGTAGAAAAGTTGGTGCGCTTGATCCGCAAGATTCGGCCCGACGTGTTATTCGCATTCGACCCGGGCAAGCGCTATCAACGCTGGCACAAGTCGGACCACCGGACGGCGGCGTACCTGGCCGCCGATGCGGCCCGCGCCGCCATGTGGCGGCTTCTTTTCGAAGGCCAGATTATTCAAGACGGCCTCAAGGAGTACATGGTTCCCGAATACATGTTTTATGACGGCGCTCGGGAAGACGAGAATCTTTGGGTTGATATCGGCGAGTTTGTGGAAAAGAGAGTGAACTCAGGCGCAAAGTACGTGAGCCAATTCGGACCGGGATGGAACAAGTATAAGCCGCGCCTCTCGGACGTCGAGGTGAAGCAAATGAAGGACTCGGTACGCGCCGCGATCAGAATGAAAGACGGAAGGCCGGCGGAGGGATTCCGATACTACAAAGGTCTACCAGATTCGATAGGAAAATAGCTCGCGGTGTTCAGTGCCCCGCCGAAACCGGTTTGTGCGGTTTTTGCGCTGATGATAGAGTTTGCCGATGAAACCCTGCAATGCCGTACCAAACGGAGATGGAGGCTTTGCCGTGAAACGAATTGGTGTGTTTGTCGCAATCGTGCTGATGGTGGGGCTCACGGTAGTGGCCGAAGCGCCGCGGGACGCCGGTTGGGTATCTCTTTTTAACGGGACGGATCTCAATGGCTGGAAGAAAAATGGGGATGAGAAGTGGATCGTTGAAAAAGGTACGATTCTGTGTGAAAGCACGACCAACAAATACGGCTACTTAACGACAGATAAGACATATCGGGATTTCATCCTGCGCCTCAAATTCAAAGGCGAGGCCGCCGGCAATAGCGGGGTCTTTGTCCACTCTCGAATCATCGGTATCGACACTGAGCACGGACCGGACATTGAAGGAATGCAGGTAGAAATAGACCCGAACACCGGTAAGCACACTGGCGGCCTTTATGAAAGCGGCGGCCGCGGATGGGTGGCAATGCCAACGGCCGAAGGCGAGCGTGCGCTGAAGTCCGGCGACTGGAATGACCTGGAAGTGTCATTGCAGGGCGCTCACATCATTGTTCATCTGAATGCCGTAAAGGTTGTGGACTATACGGATCCAACTCCAAAATTCACCGAGGGTGTGATCGGCTTGCAGATTCACACCGGTGGGGGCGTGAAGATGAGATGGAAAGACATTTACGTCCACGAGCAATAAGAAGGGTACGGGGCTTTCGAGGAGCGCAAAAATCTGACGTCTGACCGGTGTTCATGAATAAACAGAACCGTCGTACGTTTCTTCACACTTCCGCAGCGGCCTTCGCTACGAGCTTCGGCGCTATGCGTACCGTCGCAAAGGGCGCCGTTATTCCCAGTGCTTTACCGGCTAGCCTCAGCGCCACGCAAGGCTCACCCAGCGTTGCCGCGAATGAAGGAAAGAAGCCATTGAGGCTTGGTTTGATCATCGGAGTCGGTAGCAATCCCGATGCTGCTATGGCCAAGGTTCAAGATCTCGGACTGCCGACATGCCAGGTGTTCGTGAACGAGATCGAGGCGGAGCTTGTAAGCCGGCTGCGCCAGGCACTCGACAGATATCACATTGAAGCCACCTCCCTGGTCGTCGGAGGACCCGGGAAAGAAGTGTGGGACTTTTACCAAGGGCCGCTCACCATCGGCTTAGTTCCACGCGAGACGCGCGCGGCGCGAATCGCGCACATCAAGAAAGCCTCGGATTTTGCGAAGCAGTGCGCGATCCCCGCCGTGCAGACGCACGGTGGATTCATCCCCGAAAATCCCAATGATCAGGTCTACAAGGAGACCGTCGCAGCGATGCGTGAGGTCGCTGCTTACTGCAGGCGCAACGGTCAAAACTTCCGCTACGAAACCGGACAGGAGACGCCCATCACCCTGGTGCGTGCCATGCAGGACGTCGGAATGGACAATCAGGGTGTCAACTTCGACCTGGCCAATCTGATCCTTTATGGCAAGGCGAATCCCGTCGACGCTATCGAACTCCTAGGGCCCTACGTGCAGGGGATTCACGCCAAAGACGGGCTGTGGCCGACAAACCCGAAGGAGCTAGGGGAAGAAGTGGCGATCGGTAAAGGGAAAGTGGATTTTCCGCGCATTATCGCGCGTTTGAAGGAGCTGAATTATCAGGGGGCGGTCACTATCGAACGGGAGATTTCTGGGGCGCAGCAAATGGAAGACGTGCGGGCTGCGAAAGCTTACCTGGAAAAACTGATCGGATAATTCGCGGCGTGCAGGAACAGTAAGAGAAATTTTCTGGCGCAGGGAAGGAAAATCGCGCAGGAATTCACGAGACTTCTCGAGGATGCAGTTCGTACCAGGAGGACGTATGTTAAAAGATGTTCAGCAGCCGAACTCCCCGGACAAAATCGACCGCCGCAAATTTATCGGGGTAGCCGCGGCCACTGCCGGCGCAATGTTGATCAAACCGGCATTGGTGCGCGGCACGGCGGCCAACTCAACAGTGCGAGTGGGTCTGCTTGGTTGCGGCGGGCGCGGCACTGAGGACGCAACGAATCTTGTGGACACCGGCGGCGCTCGAGTCGTTGCGCTAGGCGACCTGTTTCGCGATCAGCTCGACACCGCCCGGGCGCACTTCGATAAAATCCAGCAGGCCAAGAGCTACGCGGCGATCGACGCGTCGCAACTTTTCGTAGGGCCCAATGCTTACCAGCAAATCGCTGCCTCCAAGGAATTGGATGCCATTGTAGTCGCCACTCCGCCCTATTATCATCCTCGGCATTTGGAAGCCGTCGTCGCAGCAGGCAAGCACGTTTATCTGGAAAAGCCCGTAGCCGTTGATATCCCCGGCGCGCTGAAAGTGATGGAAATCGGCAAGCGCGCGGAAGGCAAGCTCAGCCTGGATGTCGGATTTCAGATTCGCGATTGCCCGCCATATGTCGAAATGGTCCGGCGCATCCATGAAGGGGCGCTCGGCAAGATTGTGTGCGGAGAAGCTCACTATCTTACCGGCTACATCGACCGCCCCGAATGGCCTAACGCCTCGCCTGCCGAGCGTCGCTTGCGCAACTGGGTACACGACCGCGTTCTTTCCGGCGACATCATCGTGGAACAAAACATTCACGTGATCGACATTTGCAACTGGATTCTCAAGGCTCATCCATTGAAGGTTTCGGGGACTGGCGGACGGCAAGGTCGTCCGGCCAATGATGGTGACGCGTTTGGAAATTACAACGTGGTCTTCCATTATCCCGACGGCGTTGACGTGACCTTCAGTTCCACGCAATTTGCGAAAGGCTGGTGGGACGTGACCGAGCGGTTCTTTGGCACCAAAGGGACCTCGCAATCTCCTTACACTGGCCCGCTCGGCATCTGGGGCGACGAACCGTGGCAGTCCGCAGGCTCGCCGGCGAAAGATAAGGCGGACAATCAAGCGTTTTCGGTAACCGGAAGCTTTACCTCCAATCTGGAGTTCGCCGATCCGGAAAAGAAGAAGGCGTTCGTCGAGAGCATTACCAGCGGCAATTTCCATAACCAGGCGGCCAAGGGCGCCGAATCCGCTCTTTCCTGCATGATGGCGCGCACCGCGGCATACACAGGGCGCGAGGTCTCCTGGGACGAACTCATGAAGTCCACCGAGGTCTGGGACTCGAAGATCGACCTGAATAAATTGGCCTAGCTTGACGCTTGCCAAGTTGCGTGGGCCGGCAGGCAAGAGCCGCGGGAGGTGAGCAGATGCGCCGTAGGGAGTTTCTGAGATCGTCGGTCACCGTCGGCTGTGCCGCGGGTCTTAGCGGCGCCTTCCTGGAATGTGCTGCGACGCCGCGCGTTCCTGCACCGCACGCAGTTTCGGGGATAACGTCAACGCCCGCACCGGTCCCCATCAAAAAAGGCGTCCTTCTCGAGATGCTGCCGGATAATCTCAGCTATGCTGACCGTTTCAAGCTGGCGCGCGCGGTAGGCTTTGAAGTCGTGCAGGCGCCCACTGAGTCTGACGAACGCAAGGCCGAAGAAATCAAGAAAGCCGCCGACGGCACCGGCATGAGAATCGACTCGGTGATGAACATGGATCACTGGAAATATCCGTTGTCCTCCAGTGACTCTGCCGCGGTGGAAAAAAGCCTCGCGGGAATGCGTACGTCCCTGCACAACGCCAAGCTCTGGGGTTCGGATGCGGTGTTGCTCGTGCCCGCCGTCGTGAATCCGCAGACGTCCTACCACGACGCTTGGACGCGCTCCCAGCGGGAGATCCGCAAACTTATTCCCCTTGCCGAAGAGCTGAAAATCGTGATCGCCATTGAGGAAGTCTGGAACAAGTTCCTCCTGAGCCCGCTCGAAATGGCCACCTACGTCGACGAGTTCCACAGCCCGTGGATCAAAGCGTGGTTCGACGTCGGCAACGTACTGCTCTACGGCTATCCGCAGGACTGGATTCGGACGCTCGGAAAGAGAATCGTGAAGGTGCACTTAAAAGATTTCAAGCGCAAGGAAGACGGGTACGCGTGGGTGAATTTGGGTGATGGCGACGTGCACTGGGCGGCCGTCCGTCAAGCCTTTGCCGATATAGGCTACTCTGGCAGCGTCATCACGGAACTGGAACATGGTGACGAGGCCTACCTACGCGACGTCAGCCGTCGCGTGGACCGGCTGGTCCTCGGCCGCTCTTAAATGTAAGAGCGATTTTCTTGTGATTCATAAGCAAAGCATCTGTAACGGATCACTGTCTCAAAAGAAATCCGAATTATTCCAAGGAAAAGTGCTCGCGCGGAACGAACTCCGTGTTCCAGATGTGAGAAGGCTATTCCAATTTTTGCGAATATTTGACGCGTCATTCTAGGGAATGGCATGATCAGGAGAGCGTACCTCCGGATGAAGCGCGGGCGCAAAACCAGCCGCAGGCAGTTTCTCACAGCCGGTCTCGGAGTCTTCTTCCTGCCCAAAGACAACAAAGGGAACTTAGTACCGAGCCGCGTTGCGTCATTGAGCCCCATTCGATTCCGGAATGTGGCCGAGAGCGCCGGGGTGCGCTTCGTTCTAGAGAACCACCCCACTTCGGAGAAGCACCTCATCGAGAGCATGGCGGGCGGGGTGGCGGCCTTCGATTACAACGGAGACGGCCTTACGGACATCTTCTTTACCAACGGCGCTTCTATCCCCTCGCTCCATAAGGATTCCCCCAAGTATTTTAACCGCCTCTTTCGCAACGAAGGCGGAATGCGCTTTAGGGACGTTACGGAAGAGGCAGGCGTGGCGGGAAGCGGTTATTCCATAGGCGCGGCGGCCGGAGATTACGACAACGACGGCCATGTGGACCTTTTTGTGCCTGGCGTCTTCCGGAACACGCTGTATCACAATCGCGGTGACGGCCACTTCGATGACGTAACGGAAAAGGCCGGGATCAAAAGCGATAAGTGGGCCGTAGCGGCGGGGTGGTTTGACTACAACAACGATGGGCTCCTGGACCTGTTTGTGGTGAACTACGCTTCCTGGTCACCAAACTACAATCGTTTCTGTGGCGACCCTTCGCGCAACCTGCGAGTTTATTGCCACCCGAAGTACTTCGAGGGCCTCACGAACACGCTCTACCGCAACCGAGGAGACGGAACGTTTGAAGATGTTTCTGAGCGGGCGGGTATCACTCAGCACCCCGGCCGGGGAATGAGCCTAGCTTTCGCAGATTACGACAATAACGGTTTTATGGACATCTTCGTGACCAATGACAATCAAGAAAACTTCCTGTTTCATAATCGCGGGGATGGAACCTTTGAAGAAGTCGGACTGATGGCGGGTGTGGCCCTGCTGAATAGCGGGAAACCGGTCTCGAGCATGGGCACAGATTTCCGGGATTACGACAACGATGGCCTGCCAGACATCAGCGTAGTGGATCTGGCGAACGAAACTTTTCCGCTCTTTCATAACCTCGGCGGGGGCCTTTTCGAAGACGCTACCTATCCGACGCGCCTCTCCGTCCTCACGATCGGGCGCAGCGGTTGGAGCACCGGCTTTTTCGATCTGAACAACGACGGATGGAAGGACCTGTTTACCACTTGCTCGCACGTTGACGACAATGTGGAAATGTTCCAGGCCACCAGATACAAACAATCCAACAGTATTTTTGCAAATCTCGGTGGAACCTTTCAGGACGTGTCGGCGCAAGCGGGGGAAGACTTTCAGGTGCCCCGCGCACATCGCGGCTGCGCTTTTGCGGACTTCAATAACGATGGCAAGATCGACGTCATCGTTGTATCCCTTCAGGATCGAGCGGAGCTCTGGGAGAACGTCAGCCCTGATCCGAACAATTGGATCATCCTCAGGCTCACCGGGACCAAGAGCAATCGCGACGGCATCGGAGCACGAGTGCGCATCGGCGATCAACATAACCACATGACCAGCGCCTGCGGGTACGCCTCTTCGAGTCACTTCGGCGTGCATTTCGGTCTGGGCAAGAGAGAAAAGATTCCGAGCCTCGAAATCAAATGGCCAAGCGGTGTCGTACAGATCCTCAAGGACGTAAAAACCAATCAAATTCTGCCGGTTCGAGAGCCGGAAAAGTAAAGAGGACTTGAAGGGTGGAGCGCCGGCCAGAAGTCGAGCGGGAAGAAACGGGCCGGTCAATTGACTCAGCGATTTCCTGACTTATCTTTTTCGTCGGGGCGGGGTGATCTGAATATCGCGATTCAGAGATTGCTTTTCCGCCTCCTGCTGGTTGTGGATTTTCTGGTATTGCTTCAGCGTTTGCCCCGCTAACTCCACTTGACCATTGGCCTGATAGGCGCGTCCCAGCTGATAGTGCAAGCTGCCGTCATCATCTAGGGATAGCGCGGCTTTCAAGTGAGGAATGGCCCTATCCGCTTGACCGAGGGCCAAGTATGTCCGGGCCAGAGAGGCATGCGCCGGCAGCAGGCCCGGATCGTGACGGATCGCTTTATTCAAAAATGGCAGGGCGTCCGCGGGCTTCTGCGATTTCAAGAGGATATCGCCGAGGTAGTAATTTAGCTCGGGAGACTCCGGCTCGGACTTCAGTAAGTCCTCGAACAGCTCTCGGGCGCGATCCAGGTCTGCTGCCTGGAAAAGCGAAATGGCGAGTTGTTCTTTGATGTAGAAGTCAGCGGGTGAGAACTTGAGGGCCTCTTCCCAGTGCTTTGCCGCCTCCACATACTGTCGGCGTTTAAACTCCATCTTCGCCATCAACTCCTGCACGGGCGCAGATGAAGGCAACTGTCCCAGGTGCGTGTAGGCAGCGCGAGCCAGGGTATTGTAGGCGCGCGTCCGCCAGTAATACGATTCCGGTGTTGTTTGCGCTTGCGCTGCGGCCAGCAACTCATGATATCTCCCTGCCTGGAAATCGCATTCGAGCTTGTCGTGAGCGCAGCCTGCAGGGGAGAGCTGCCGCTCCTTTTCATCCTCGACCGCCGCCCAGTCGGCGTGCCCAGTCTTTCGGTAGATCTCCGCTACTGCGGCGTGGATTCCGCGCAGGGAAGGCATTTTTTCCTGCGCCTGCCGATACAGGTAGAACGCGCCAAAGAGCTGTTGAGTGTCTAAGCGTGATTCGGCTACAAGGTCCAACCAATAAGCAGAGCCCGACGCGATGTTCGCGAGTCCGTCAAAATTCCGCTGCGCCAAGCCATCATAACTAAGCCCCAGGCCGTACCAGATCTTCGGGTTGCTGCGATCTAATTGGGACAGCTTTTGGAAAGATTCCGCTGCATGCTCGAATTTCCTGAGAGCCAAGCAAGTCTCCGCGAGTGCCTGTTGGGCGTCGGGATTTTCAGGCTGCACGCTTACCAGTTTCTCCAATGGATTGAGTGCTTTGGCAGCTTCACCTAGATCAAGGTAGGTGGTCCCCAGAAAGAGCAGCGCTAGCCCATTGCTCGGCTCAAGCTGCAGAACCCTCTCGAATTCCTTCAGTGCTTCCCGCTTGTGCCCGGAATAATCCAGAGCCAAGCCAAGGTTCATCACTAGGCCTGGATTGTCCGGAAGGGCGCGAACGAGTTCGCGGTAAATCGGAACAGCCTCTTCAAATCGCTGCGCGGCCATCAAGTCTTTGGCGCGGTGCGATTTCTCGGCGAGATCTTGTGGCTGAGCAAGGAGCGAAGAGGCCAAGAGAACAATCGCCCCCACACCGACTAGCCAGCGTTTCATGCTCATTCCGTAACTTTTAGCACGTAGATCGCGTTACATACAACTCGGGCACAAAAAAGCGGGCACCCGAGAGTGCCCGCTTGAGGGAGTTTGCCGTTCTGACCGTCGGGGTCAGGGATTGCGCAGTCCCAGCTGCGGCATTCCGTCTTAGAGCTAGAACCGCACGAACGCGCCAATTTGCACAACGCGTTCGCCGTAGGTAGAGGTGATTTCACCAAACGTCCCACCACACGTTCCGGCAACGTTTGTACAAGTCGTTCCTCCACTGCCGCCAAAACCCGGGTCGTTGAAATGAGGCTTATTGAAGAGGTTTTCGGCTTCCCCACGAATCTCGAAGCTGAAG
>Ga0307477_10004150_pt1 | contig 10570 bp, 7 predicted proteins | sample atmos_gasesECM2C_FD_203316 | JGI IMG/M metagenome (GOLD analysis project Ga0307477, IMG submission 203316) | Hardwood forest soil microbial communities from Morgan-Monroe State Forest, Indiana, United States - atmos_gasesECM2C_515 | ecosystem: Environmental > Terrestrial > Soil > Temperate... | reverse complement strand
GGCTGTTTGACCGACGTGACACCGACAAACGACCTGCTGTGTACATGGGCGAGATCGGACCGTGTGCTCTTATAAACCTTCAAAGTGCTCTCGAGATGAATCGTCACCACACCAGTCTGTGAATTCACCACCAGCACATCCCGAGCGACGCTCGCAACGACGCCGCGAACAGGAGTGATGCCGGCTGGCCAGGATTGAGAGAAGGCAGGAACCACTGCCACAGCACTTACGACCATGATGCAGGCGGCGAATGACACGAATGGCAAACGTGTCCGCATGATTTGCTCCTCCTCTGCTCGATACCCGATGTACGTCCTACTTCGCGAGCCCGAGCTGCCTCATGAAGTCCTGGCCGTCCCAGAAAAGCCACTCGTGGTCCATCGTCCCGCCCTTCCAGTGGCCGATCGTTGCCATCCAGAGCCGAAATGACTTCCCGGTGGGCTGGAGGAATTGGCCTCCGCCAATCGGCATGGGCTGGCTGAATGTCCCGGTCATGTAGCCGGTTACCGCCGTCCAATCTCCCGAGCCGAAGCGGATCGGATGCTCTCGGATCTTGATGTCGGGCGCATAGACGAACATCGCCTTCAAGTCCAAGATGTGCGCCGCGAGGCCGTGCGTCTCGTGGCCATCGGGCCAGGTAACGACAATGTCCTCGGCGTGCGACTCGCCCAAACGATCCCACTTCTGATTGCTGAACACGTCGAAGTCGAGCACGTCGAAGATATGGAGCCGTGTCTCGACAGCGGGCGCCTGCTGCTGCGGAGCCGGCGGTGGCGTATACGTAGGCGAGGCGCCCTGCGCGCTGGCGTTGGAGGCGACCAATGCCCCGAGCAGGGCGGCGAAAAGAGATTCGGATACTGCGCGGATCGGTGTCATGGCCATCTCCACAAGGGTGATCGCTACGCGACCGTCATTCGGCGGCTGCCAACACTACCGCATATGGCATCCCGAGCTGCGACTGGCAGCGTGCTGCTTTGCCTGAATGCCGGTTGGTTTCGCGACGCCCGCGACCCCTAGGGACTCGGGCACTACCGCAGCTTGCCTTCATCGCGCTTGCGAGCGCGAGTCGCGGCGGCCTTCTCAGCCGATTCGTGACGATGCGGCTGCGGATGCACACCGAGCTGGTGCCAGTTGGTCTCCGACAGATTGACGCTGTAGTAGTTAGCAGCCTTTTCAATGTTGGCGAACGCCAGCGCGCGTTCCTCGTCTGACACGCCGATCACCTGATCGAATCTCGCGACCGCGTTTCGCACGTGCTGCGCGTCGGTGAGTGGCTCCTTCCGCGCCTCGGGGAATGCGAAGACGCTGTCGGGCAGATCGCTCTGCTTCGTCAGCTTCCCATGTTTCTCGTGAGGCTTCCAGGTCGGTTCCATGTGACTACTCCTTCCCGGGTACGGTGAGGTGCTCCAAAGTGGCTATGTCACGGAATCTAAGTGCCTCCGCTGAACCTGTCCTGAAAGGAGTTACCACGTGGTCACCAGCGGTTGGCGCCAAGCCGCCGTGGTCCTCGGCAGCTCAAATCCACCCGCCCCGACTAAAGGAGCCTGAAGCCCTGCAGCGAGTTGCGCCGCAGCGCTTTTCGCTGACCTCGCCCCCGCTCCAGAAATTTGGCGACCTGCGACCGACGGTTCCCTCGCGGCCCGTCGGACCCTTCTAGGGATTCGTCGGCCGAATATCGAGTTCGCTCACCGTAGCGCGGTCAGCCAGGGTCAGCACGGCGAGGACGCTGTGCGCCACGTCGTCGGCCGTAAGGACGCGATCCGGGTTGGGGTGCAGGCGGGTTTGCTTATCCATGAACGGTGTCGCGACCGAGCCCGGGCAGATGGCCACGACCCGTAGGTTGTCCTTGCGGACTTCGGCCAGCAGCGCCTTCGAGAAACCGAGTACAGCGTGCTTGGACGCACAATACGCCGTCCCGCCTTCGAAGCCGTTCCGTCCGGCGAGCGAGGCGAGGTTCACGATGGTGCCGCGGCCAGCCCGCCGCATCGCTGGCAGGAAGGCGCGAGTGACCAGAAACAGCGAGCGTACGTTCACGGCCATGGTGTCGTCCCAATCCTCGAGCGCCAACTCCTCGATCAACTTGAGGCGCCCGATGCCGGCATTGTTCACGAGGACTTGGGGCGGGCCCCGCTGCTCGGTGACATAGGCCGCGAGCTGCGACACCGCGGCGGCGTTGGAGACGTCGCAGGGCATGCCGATGGCGTCGATCCCCGCCGTGTTCAGCTCAGTCACTGTCGCCCGGACGGCGGCGGCGGTGCGGGCGCAGATCGCCAGCTTCGCCCCCGCGCGGCCGAGCTCGAACGCGATTGCGCGCCCGATCCCCTCGGTCGCTCCGGTGACGAGGACGAGCGCTCCTTGCAGGTCCATGATGGCAACAATGATGTGGAGCGAGGCCGCAGCTCCGCCAGCGGCGGCGGGACTAGCGGGTTACGGCGGGGCAGCAGGGGTGGTCAGGGTCCAGGGGCGATCGGTCGGACACCTCGGCGGCTAAGCGCCGCGTTCAGCGCGGGAATGTCTGTCGCATTCAGGTCTTGCCACCGCTGCCCCACTCGCTCGAGGCGTTGGCGGAGGCCTTCGAACGCCTCGCGCATCTGAGCCGTCGGGTCGCGATCAGCACGCTCGACCGCCGTCTCGATCTCCCCAAGCCCCGTCCCAACCTGAAGGAGGTCAGCCGTGAGGGTGTCGCTCGCGGTACGCAGCGCCCCCAGGCTACGGCGGGTGGCTTCGTCTAAGCGCGGTGAGGACACGGAGTCCAACTGTGCGTGCAGCGCACGCACCCGATTGTGAATCGCGTACTCATCGGCCAGTGCGTGCCCGACCTCCAGCGCGAGACCGAGCTGGGCCGCCAAGGCCTCCTTGGAAACGTGCACCCGCGGGTCGAGCCGAATGGTCAGGGGCTGGACGAGGCGGGCGGCGGCCACGCTGAGCGTCGCCCGGTACTCGCCGGGCAGCGCGAGGGGGCCTTCCGGTTCAGTCACGGTGCCGAGGCCCGCGATTGCGGCGATGCCGTATTCAGGCTCGTCCACCGGCGGCGGCGTATAACGCAAGTCCCAGACGAAGCGGTTCAGGCCGCGCCGGGTGGTCAACGGTTGCGGGCGAGGCAGCCACTCGTTCGTAAACTGCGGCGGGGTGCGCGGCGCGGCCGCATGCTCCTCCGACGTGAAGCGACGGACCAGTGTGCCCTGGGCGTCGGAGATCTCGAGAGTTACGGGACCCGTGGTGGCAGGGAGATAGTAGTCGATGACCGCGCCGGCGGGAGGGTTCTCCCCGTGCGGTTCCTCGGGCGGGAGGGGAGTGTCTTGGTTGACACTACGCCGCAGCCGCACTGCGGGCCGCGGCGCGAAGAGCCGGGGCTCCGCGCCGGCCGGGCCCTCCGGCAGCGCTTCGAGCGGGGCAAGGTCGTCCAGAATCCAAAACGCCCGCCCGTGTGTACCCGCTACGAGGTCGCCGTCCTTGACCGCGAGGTCGCGGACCGACACCGGCGGCAGGTTGAGTTGGAGTGATTGCCAGGACGCCCCGTCGTCGAACGAGAGGGAGACGCCGGTCTCCGTGCCCGCGTACAGGAGCCCGCGCCGCGCGGGATCGGCCCGCACCGCGTGCACGTACGCGTCCGGCGCGAGTCCGTGGACGATCAGCGTCCAGTGGCGGCCCCAGTCCGTGGTGCGGTACACGTACGGCGCGACATCGTCGAGTCGATGGCGGTCGATCGCGGCGTAGGCGGCACCGGAGTCGAACGGCGAGGCCTCGATGAGCGTGACCTTGCTCCACGGCGCGAGCCCCGGGGGCGTGACGTTTTCCCACGTTCGGCCGCCGTCCCTCGTGAGTTGTATGAGCCCGTCGTCGGTCCCTACCCAGATCACGCCCCGCGCGAGGGGGGATGGCGCAATTGTGTAGATGACCCCGTATCCGCGCCCAGCGGCGTTCGCAACACTCAACGGGCTCGAGTCGGGCGCTCCCCCTTGAACGCCCGTGAGGTCCGGGCTCAACGCGTCCCAGTGGAGTCCGCCGTCCCGCGTCGCGAGCAGCAGTTGGGCCCCGAAATACAGCACGTGGGGATCCACTCGGTCAAACACGAGCGGCGAGGTCCATGTCGCGCGGTACTTGCGCGCCGGCATGGGACGGCCGAACGCCGAAAGAGGCCAGGGGGAAATGACCTGCGATTGGCCTGTCGTTTGGTCGAACCGAAACGCGCCGCCGTAAATGTCGCCGCCGTAGACGATATTCGAGTCGAGCGGGTCTGGGGCGATGTAGCCGCTTTCGCCGGCGCCCACGGGATGCCAATCGCGGAACGTCAGGAGCCCGTAATCGCTTCGGCTCTTGATGGCCGCAGTGCCGGCGTCCTGCTGGGCGCCATAGACCCAGTACGGGAACTGGAAGTCAGTGCTCACGTGGTAGAACTGGGCCGTCGGTTGGTTGTACCAGCTGCTCCAGGTGCGACCGCTGTCGAGACTAATCACGGCCCCCTGGTCGCTGCCGACGATCAGCCGGCCCGGCGCACGCGGATCGATCCACAGGGCGTGATAGTCGTCGCCGCCGGGCTCGCCCTTGATGGCGGTGAACGTCGCCCCGCTGTCCGTGGAGCGGAGCAGTGCGACGTTCGGCACATACACTGCGCCGGCATTCGTGGGGTCGACGAACACTTGCCCGAAGTACCAACCCCGCGTGATGCGCGGGTCGCGCCCGACGAGCCGCCACGTACTGCCCCTGTTCTCCGAGCGGTACAAGCCGCCACCTACCTGCGCATCGATCAGCGCGTACACGCGCCCCTGCCCCGCAGCCGCCACGCCGATCCGGCCGAGGGGCCCCCCCGGGAGCCCGTGCCCTGACAGCGGAGCCCACGTGCGGCCGCCGTCCGCGGAGCGATAGAGTCCCGAGCCCGGGCCTTGGTCAGGCGCGTACTGGCTCCAAGGTGGTCGGCGCGTCTGCCAGAGCGCGGCGTAGATGAGCTGGGGATCGGTCGGGTCGAGCGACAAGTCAATCGCGCCCGTGTTTTCGTCCCGGTAGAGCACCCGCTGCCAGCTGCGACCGCCGTCGACCGAGCGGAACACACCACGTTCCGAGCTCGGACCGTAGGCATGGCCGAGGGCAGCCACCAGGACGATGTCCGGGTTCCGCGCGTCGACGACAATCCTCCCAATGTGCCGGGTGTCGTCCAAGCCCACGTGCCGCCAGTGGGCCCCGCCGTCCGTGGACCGGTACACGCCATTCCCCGAGGAGATATCCGACCGCATATCGGCCTCTCCCGTACCGACATAGATGATCCTCGGGTCACTCGGTGCGAGTGCAAGCGCGCCGACCGATGCGACGGGTTGATCGTCGAATAGCGGGGACCAGGTGACGCCCGCGTTCGCCGTCCTCCACACCCCACCGTCGACCGATCCGAAGTAGAAGGTTCGGGGATCACCGGGAATGCCAGCGACGGCCAGTACGCGCCCGCCACGGAACGGACCCAGGAGGCGCCAGTGCAGGGCCGCGGACGTGCCCTCCGGAAGCGTCTGGGCTCCGAGGTCCGAGGGGGGCGTCGAGGCGATGCAGAGCACGGCGATTGGAACGAGCAGCCTGAGGGGGCTAGCCAAGCGACGAACGGGAACAGGCATAGGGATGTCGTGCCGACGAGCGCAGGTGCGGGATGCTACACGAAGCCACGGAAGATGGCAACCATGTTGCGGCCCGAGCTCCCTTCCTGTTACCGTATGGGCCGGTGAGCTCCCCTGCCGTCGGATCCGTGGTTGGGGCCGAAAAGACCCCTGCCGCCGGGGTCCGGCTCGGCGGATACGCGTTCTTGATCCTCTTCCTCGAGCTCGCCCTCATCCGCTACGTGCCCGGGCACGTGCGCGTCTTCGGCTTCTACCTGAACTTCGTGCTCCTGGCCACGTTTCTCGGGATGGGCGTGGGGCTTCTCCGGGCGGACCAGGCCCAGCGCGTCCGCTGGCTCGCGTTACCCGCCACCCTCGTCCTGTTCGGGGCCGTGCGGTACTTCGCAAATGTCGTCGTGCAGGTGCCAGTCGACCCCGATGAATACTTATGGGGCCAGTTCCTGGCGACCGCACCCACGGTGCAGCGCGTGGGCATCGTCCCCGTGGCGGTCGGGCTGTTCGCGCTATGCGCCTTGGCGTTCGTTCCGCTCGGAGCCCTATTCGGCCGCGAGTTCCGGCGGTTCCCTCCGCTTCAGGCATACTCGATCGACGTCGCCGGCAGCATTCTCGGCATTGCGGCATTTGGGCTTGCGTCCGCCCTTCTGACCCCACCGGCCGTCTGGTTTGGGCTCGCCTTCGTCGTGTGGGTGGCCCTCTCGCTCGACGAGTGGAGGTTTGCTGTAGCCGTCGCCTGCGTCGGGGCCGCGACCCTGGGCTTGGTGCGGTCCACGGCCGAATCCGCCGCGGGACGGGGGGCGCGGCTCGAGTACTGGTCTCCCTATTACCGCATCGACCTCTTCGCGCAACCCCATCTCTACACGGTGGACGTCAACGGGTCGTTGCACCAGTATGTGCTCGACTTGGCCCCTGAGGTCGTCGCCCAGTTTCCCGCGCTCGCCGCACAGCGCGACGCCTACATCCGACCGCTCAGGTTGTCTCCGGCGATCGACACGGTGCTCGTCCTCGGAGCGGGTACCGGCAACGACGTGGCGCTGCTCCTGCAGCTCGGAGCCAAGCACATCGACGCCGTCGAGATCGATCCGACGATTCTCGCGCTCGGGAAGGCCGTGCACTTTCAGGCCCCATACGCGGACCCGCGCGTCTCAACGCACGTGGACGACGCCCGTGCATTTCTGCGGCGGACGCGGCAACGCTATGACCTCATCGTCCTGGGAACGCTGGACAGCCAGACCCTCTTGTCCGGTATGAGCTCGCTCCGCCTCGACAACTACGTCTACACGCTCGAGGCCTTTCAATCCGCGCGGGCGCGTTTGCGGCCGGGTGGCCATCTCGTCACGTATCATGAGTCTCCGTTTCCGTATGTCGCGGCGAAGATTGACCATCTGCTCACCGCCGCGTTCGGGACCGAGCCCGTGGTCTTCTACCAGCCTACGACGGTGCTGTTCAACTACGTGTTCGTGGCTGGGGACAATCTGTCGCCCGCGCTGGGCACCGGGTTGCCGGCGGAGGCGCGAGCGAGCGAGGTCGTGGTCCCCCGCGACGACTGGCCCTATCTCTACCTCGCCCATCGCAGCATCCCCGCGCACTACCTCACGGCGCTCGCGGCGGTTCTCGCGATCGCGCTGGGCTTCGGGGCGCTCGCCGCCGGGCGCAGTCTCCAGGGTGGCTTCGACGGACCAATGTTCTTCATGGGCGTTGGGTTCCTGCTCGTCGAGACCAAAAGCGTGACCGAGATGTCGCTTCTCTTCGGGTCGACGTGGACGGTGAATCTCCTCGTCTTCAGCTCGATCCTGGTGATGATCCTCGTGGCGAACCTCCTCGTCCTCCGTCGGCCATGGCGCTCGGTTCGTGCCCCGTTCCTTCCCCTGTGGGCGTCTCTTGGCCTGGCGTTCGCCATTCCGACGCGTGCCCTGCTCGGGCTCGGAGTGATCGGGCGGTGGCTTGCCGCGGGGCTCCTCGTGGGTCTGCCCATTTTGTTCGCCGCGACGATCTTCGCCATGCTCTTGCGCACCCGAGCGAACGCAACCCGCGCTCTGGCCTACAACCTGCTCGGGGCGATGTTGGGCGGCGTCCTCGAGTACTCCTCCATGGCGACCGGGGTCAAGGCCCTTTATCTCATCGCAGCGGCGGCGTACGCGGGCGCGTTCCTATTGATGACGCCCGCGGGTGCGCGCCGTCCGGCGTGAGGCGCTAAGGAGCAGCGTTTTGAAACGTCACAGTAAGCTGAGAACTCGCGACAGTGTCACCACATCTAATCATCATGGAACACCAGAGCAGCGCTTGGGTTGTTCCGGCAAGTCACAGTTGCGCTTCGCTTTATACCACAGGTGACGCGGGCCACAGCATACCGCGTCGCTTGGTGACACCTTCAAGCCCAGTTTCGCTGAGGTCTACGCAGCGCCCTCCCTCAGCTCGGCCCCAACAGCTAGGAGAGAATGCATGCGTGTCCTCATTGTGCTAGTCGGTTTGGCTGTTACGCCATTCGTAGCTGGCGTGTCTCAAAGTGCCAACGGATCCCGTTGTAACAACGGGCAGAGCGCCGATCACCGCTCGGCCCAGGGGCAAGCCAATGCCCATCACGGCCAGTGCGGCGACCCGCCGGCGCCGGTACCGACTTGCGGCACGGCCCCGCTCGCGCTCGGCAGCGTGTCCGTTACGGGAAAAGTGTACAACTCCACGACGGGCGTCGGCCTCCCTGGCTGGTGCGTCGTGCTGAGCGGGACCGCGAGCGCTACCGCGCTTACGGATTCCCTGGGCAACTACACGATTACGGGCCTTCCCGCCGGCACCTATACGATCTGTGAGACGTTGCCGAGCGGCTCGACGGAGACGTTCCCCGGGAGCTGGAGCGGCGCCACGTGCACGGGTGGCTTCGGATGGACGTTCAGCCTTTTGGACGGGGAGAGCGCGTCGTTCCTCGACTTTGGCAACATGTAGCCCCTGATTTTGCAGCGAGACTCGACAGAAGGCCCCGGGCAGCGTCGCCGGGGCCTTCTCGTTGCTACGACGCTCGTGAACCCCTCGCGACCCGAATGACCTGGGGCAGCTAGAGGGGCTTAACCGGTGGCTAAGGGTGTCGTGGGGGCAGGCGACCCAACGCGCCTGGAATGGCGGGGTGCCACGACGGCGCTCCACGCTGATCGAACGCAGTGCCGGCTCTTTTTTACGTTACCCTCTCCCTCAGGCCGATCTCCTTCTCCTTAGCGATTTTGGCGGCTACTGAACCGGTCCAGCGTAGCTCTCTCGTCGGGGGTGAGGGGCGCGTTGCCCTCGGCGGCTTTCTTCAGGAGCCTGTCGACCTCGCTCCGATTCACGGGATGCAGGTCTTCGAGACGGATCGTGCGCCAGCGCTCGAGGGCGGCGGCCGGTGCCTCGAAACGATCTGGGCGCGGGGCACTCTGGGCGCGGAATCGCGCGGCGGGTGAGCGCCGCTCGAGCCATTTGAGGTACATCCACCCGCCCAGAAACCCTCCGAGGTGGGCGAAGTGTGCGACGCCCGACTGCACGCCGCCGAAGCCCGCGAACAACGAGAGGGCCGTCATGCCGATCACGAACCAGCGTGCCTGAATGGGGACGATGCCCCAGACGAGGACGAGGTCGCGCGGCCAGTAGCGCGCGTATCCCAGCATGACCCCAAAGATCGCCCCCGAGGCCCCGACGATAGCCGCCGAGGGGGTGAGCAGGGAGGCCAGGGCGCCGACCAGGCCGCTAATGAAATACAACATGAGGAACTGGCCGCCTCCGAGCCGGGCTTCCAGCCGCGGACCGAAGAAGTAGAGCGCCAGCATGTTGAATGCCAGATGCCACAGGCCTGCGTGGAGGAACATGTAGGTGATTACAGTCCACGGCCGCTCGGGGATCAGTGCGGGGACGAGCATCAGCTCCCGGACGACCCCCGGGTACGTGGCTGTGATGACGTACATCCCCACGTTGGCGACGATTAACCCGCGGACTCCCTGCGTCACGTATCCAGCCACCCTTCCCGGTAGAGGAAAGCTATCAATCCATGCAGCGGGCCGCCCGTGCGTTCGTCGTGGCCCGGCATTAAGCTTGTTGCGCGTTGGCCCGCGGCGCCTCTCCGGCGGTGGGGTTCCGAGCTCGGAACGGCCGAACAGGCCCGCCCTGGCCCCCGGTCAGCGGCAGCCCGCCCCGGCTGGTAGCTGGGCGCAGAGCATCGCGGTCGACGACTCTTTGGACTCGAGGTGCGACTTGTGACATGGTCGATGGAGACCGCGGAGGGGCCCCACGAAGAGCGGTCGGGCGCCCTGGTGACCGGGTTCGTCCTGCTGATCGCGGTGCTGTGCGGGCTCTTCTACTATAAGTGGGGCGGCGCAATTCGCGCCCTCGCGAGCGTGCGGGAGCTGGGACGCTGGTCGGGAACGGCCGAAGGGCTCACGACCGGCGGCGTGTTGCGGAAAACCCTGTTCTACTTCCGACGTATCTGGATCGCCCTGGTGTATGGCCTCCTGATCGGCGGCGTCGTGCGCGCGTTCATCTCACCTCGCCGCGTGGCGGCTTTGCTGAGTCGTGGCGGATCGGTGCGGCGACACCTGACGGGAGGTCTCACGGGCGCGCCTCTGATGCTGTGCTCTTGTTGCATCACCCCCATTTTCCAGAGCGTCTACGAGCGGGGGGCACGGCTCGGGTCCGCCCTCGCCGTGATGCTGGCGTCGCCCGGCCTGAACCCCGCCGCCCTGATCCTCACGTTCATCCTGTTCCCGTTACGACTCGCTGGGGCCCGCCTGGCCGCTGCGCTCGTGGCCGTGTTGTTGCTCCCGGCGATCCTGGACCGTCTATTCGGCGGGTCGCTCACCGTTCGCCGCGAACGGCTAGGGGGAACAGCTGCGATCGTCGCACCCCAAAACGCCCGCGAGCTGGTCGTACGCTTTGCCCGGGCGCTCGGCGAGTTGGTCGTGCGTACCGTGCCGCTCGTTGTCGCGGGGGTGGTGCTGTCGAGCCTGATCCTGCCCGTT
>Ga0307477_10004149_pt1 | contig 10570 bp, 9 predicted proteins | sample atmos_gasesECM2C_FD_203316 | JGI IMG/M metagenome (GOLD analysis project Ga0307477, IMG submission 203316) | Hardwood forest soil microbial communities from Morgan-Monroe State Forest, Indiana, United States - atmos_gasesECM2C_515 | ecosystem: Environmental > Terrestrial > Soil > Temperate... | reverse complement strand
TCCTCGCTCAGTTCCTTCAGGCCCTTGGTCAGGGCTTTGCCAACGAGGGCCGCGGGCCGGGAAGTTTCTACAGGGGCTTCGGTGCGGCTCAGCAGGCCCCCCAGCAGTACGCCATGCAGCAGGCGCAGTTTGGCCAGCAGATGCAAGAGAACCAAGCGAGGATTCAGGGACAGCAAGCGCAGACCCAACTGACGCAGGCGCAACTCGCAGGAGTACCAGCGGAACAACAGGCGAAGCTGGCAGCAATGACGGCGCAGCCCAGATGGGACCCAAACACGCGCGATTTCCTCGGCACGATGACCGATGCCGCATTCGCCAATTACGTTAAAGGTCAGGGCGCGGCGAAGCAGAATGCTTTGAGTAAGCAAGCTCAGGCGGACTTGGCGGCCGGCAAAGTGGCGAAGTATCTTCCAACGCCAGATGGTCGGTACCTCGCGCTAGATGCAAAGGGCCAACCGCTACACGTAGTCGACGGCACGATTGATCCGCAAATGATGCAGAGGTACTCGAGCACGCAGAAGCTAGTGCCTGACGGGGTTGGCGGTTACTCGGTTGTGCCTGTGACGACTACTAGCGGTGTCGCGATGACGCCGCAGGCAAGGCTGCAGGCTCAAGTGCCCGCACTCGCGGCTAACCAGAGTCCACAGACCCAACTGCAGAACAAAGTGCCGGCGCTGGGGAATGCTGCGAACTCTTCCGCGGCAAGTTCTCCCGCAGCGAGTTCTCCGCGACATATCTTCGGCCAGGGGCCAGTGATCGCGTTCGATCCGTCGGCAGGTCAGCAGGTATTGACGACCGGGGCAGAGGTGGCGCAGAAGGGCTTTCAAAATCCGCGGAAGGTGTCGCAAGCAGACATCGAGAAAGAACAATCAGCCTCATCGATGATTTCCGATGTGCAGCTCAATAAAAGCCGATACTTACAGGCTATGAATCAATTTTACCGTGAACCTGTGACGGGCACGCAGGCTCAGGCTCTCGCGGCGTTGGTTCCTGAGAAACTGGGCATCGACATTGGACATGGATTCGGGCTGTCGCTGCCGGATGTTATTCAAAAGGTCACAAATGCGACGGAGTTTAGTCTACTGAGTCCTGTACAGAAGAAAGCGATGATCGGTTATTACAGCACCCTTGCATCAGTTCCTTCCTATCAAAAGGCCTTGACTAACATCGGGCGGTCGAACAAAGAGCAGATGGATCTCGAGCTCCGAACAGTGCCGACTCCACTTTTGGACAAAGAAACCTTCGGGATGATGCTTGATCGCTTCCAGCAGAACATTGATCAGGTAGGACGAAGGACAGTGCGGTTTCCAGGAATTGACACGGTGCAAGATGTGCGGCAAAGGTATGAAGGGGCGCCGACTAACGCACCAGGGCAGTTCGAGGCACCCACTGATTTATTGAAGCGCTTAGGAATTAGGTAGGTGAGAGGAATGGCAGAAGTGCTTGAGGAAATAAACGGCTTGCCGGGCGCGGCTTGCCTGTCTGTAAGTGATGCGACCATGGCAACGATTTTCGGCTTAGTCGGCTCTGCTTTACTGTCGCGTGTCGAGTTCCCGCTTAGATTGGTCGGGATTGACAGCACAGGCCTTTGCGCGCGGTTGGTAATGGCCGATCCTGAGGCGTATCCGGTGACAACGTACCTTTACGATCCTCTCGGTTACTTGAGCCCCCGGCAATGGATGTTGCCCTGCTCGATCTCCGTGAGCGATGCAAAAGGATCACGCGTTGAGGTAAAAATCGACGGAGACATTCGAACGGGAAAGATTCGGTTGATTCAGGACAGCGATGCGCAACTAGTGAACTAAACACGACAGATTGGAGAACACAAAAAGTGGCAGAGAATAGACCGCAATCAGCACAGATAGTCGGCATTTCGAAGGAAGATTTGCAGGAACTTCTCTCGAGCATTTTGGCTAAGGCCGAAGAGCGAATGAATCCCGCAGACCGCATCGTCTTCGATGAGCAGATGAGCCGTATGGCCAGGCTCGAACAGTTCAAGGCCATCATGGCTGCAGACGTCGCTGCACAAAAGGCTCGCGCGGCGGGGTGCACTCACCGCCGTTGGCCGAAGGGGCATGATCTTGCGGGGCATCCCGCGCCCCGCGGTCAGGGCGAATGGGTTACGGGCGGTCAGCTCCATGGATCAGGCCGTCAGCGGTTCGCGGCCTTGACGTGTTTGCGCGGCTGTGGTGCGACTTGGTTGTTTTTCCCATCTGACGGCGAATTTGCGTACCTAGAAGATTCCGGAATGCTAGGTTGGGTTCCCCCTGCAGAAAATCGTCTACTGGAACGCTGCACGTGGTGCTCAAAGCTGTTCCCGAAATTGACGGTCCACGAGCACGAGGAAGGGTGTGCCGCAAAGCCTGTTCCGTCGCCGATGAAGCAGGCGATAGCTCCGAATCTGGCGGCGGTTCTGACAGGGAGGTAACTATGGGCCAAAGTGATGATCTAGTCGCACGAGAATGTACGCGCCATTACTGCGAGAGACTCGGAGTTACCCCTGAGCAGTTTGCCGAAACGGTGGGTGTCGCCAAAGACCGCTTTGTCAACTTCTATAACGGCCTGAGCAGCGAGACCGCATTCACCGGGGATGAGCGCACGCGTTACGGGGACTTTGTGGCGGAACTAATTGAGGCAGAGACTATGGAGGAAAACGAGGCGAAATACGGTCTAAGGCCTCGTTTTAGAACTGTGACGGACTCCCTACAAGAAAGGTTCGGGGCCAAGACCTAAAATGGCGCCTAACGCATTCCCAGCCTTGTCTCTCGCTGTTGCTGGTACAGGTTCCTCAGCCAACCTTGTCGCCGCGTCTGCCGGGCAGAGCATTAGTGTCTGGCAATTGCTAGTCACAGGCACGGCCAATGATACCGTTAGCATCGCCTTCACTTGCGCAGGAACAGCGACGACAGCCAAAATCGGCTTACTCGCAAACACGACTGTTCCAATTCCATTCACTGGGGCACCCTGGGCGATTGCAGACGTCGGCACAGCGGTGACATTCACCGCGGCAGCGACTACCACAGTCACGGCTTATTACTCCAAAGGCCAAGGTGGTTAAAACATGTCCGTAACAGAGCTGCCGTTCGGCTCACTGGTCGCCGCCAATTCCTTCGTGCTCGGCGATCACACGAAGCGCTCAGCCTGGGTGAATAGATTCTTGGATCAAAGATCGTAAACAAGAATACTTCAACATTTGAATGTGTAACATCACGCGGCGGCGAGCAAGTCGACGATGTTCTGGATGGCCTTGTCGGCTTTGTAATAGGCACTCTCGAGTTTGCTATCGGGTGCGTGAGATGGGTCAGGAGCGTGGTGAAAGCGGCTATTGGCGAGGGGCCCGCAGAGGCGTTTGTGGAAGAAGAGAAACAGGAGGGCAACTTCAACTCCTTTGGGGGTTAGTCGGTAGGCATAGTGGGAGCCATCGCGTTGCAGCAAAGCGTGCCCCTTGAGTTTGCGAAGGTCGTAGCGAAGCTGGTTGAGGGCGTAGGTTCTTGGGGAAAGCTCAAAAGTGGTGAGAACGGCCTGATGGATTTGTTTGGCGGTCCAGCCGCCGAGGGTCGGACTGGCATGCAGGAGAACTTCCAGTAAGCGGATGATGCGGGTGTCGTGGATCTTGACTCCGGGATAGCGAACCGAGCCGACGGTGAGGGGCAGGGCCAAGCGCTGCAACAGTGGAAAGTCGACGTGCACGTTGAGGGATTGGGCCTGGAAGGTGGCAAAGCGGTCGGTAATGATCTGGAAACGGGTGCGCACGGCGTCGAGATGATCGAGGCCTTTCTTGAGACCAAAGTCGCGCAGATTGTTGGAACAAAGTTCATTGCGCAGGTAGCGGGCAAACTTTTCGTACTGCTTGAGAAAAGCATTCTTCCAGTAGGCGCGGAAGACGTGATGGCCATGCTCGATCTGGTCGATGACCGTGGCCAGCTTTCCCCGCAGTCTCTTGTTCAGCCGGACGCCGAAGATCTCGCTGATCCGGTTGGCGGTGAGGCGCCACAAGCCGATTTCGCAGCTGCGCTCGAAGATCTTGTGAATTGGGAAATGGCGCTTGAATATGAAGTTGCGCGAGTACTCGATCTGCGCCACGGCGTAAAAGCGTGACAGGTTCATCTGACTACGTTCTTTTTTGGAGAACTTGGGTCCCAAAAGGAAGGTCCAGTAATTGAGCTGTTTACGGATGATCTGCGGGCTCAGTCGGTCCGCAGCCGCCTGCAGTGCGGCCACGTCGTCCACGGCGAGAAACGCGTTGTCGTTCTTATGGAAGCCGATCTGGGTTCGATTTAGCTCCTGCTCGATGAAGGAGTGGCCGTTGAGCCAGTAGGTGGCGTGAAAAGGAAAGAAGGAGGCCACACGCAGCACAATCGGTCCCAGAACTTCATCCCGGATATAGAAATAGTAATGGGTGAAACGGCTGCGCTGGTGGGCCAGGATGCGATAGTTGGGGTCTGGGGTGGGATATTTAGGCACGCTGATGCGAAAGGTCCGACCCTGTTCCATGCTCTTGAAGATGAAATAGACCCCGTAAGCCGTCTTCTTCACCAGACGACTCAGTCGGGGTGACACGTAGTCTTCTTTACGCACTCCCTTTTCCGCCCACTCGATGGGAATGTGATGGTTGCGGGCGTAGGCCTCCACCCAGCCCCGGTAATCTTCGGTACGTTGGCGCAGCACTTCTTGGCTCACCACCGGGAGGCCCAGAACCTGACGGACGAAATACACCACCTGCTCGGGTCGAGACAGACCACTCAAGTAGCCGTGAATGACGATGCGATCGAAGCAGTGATAGACGAAGGCCAGCAGATTTCCGAATAACTGGGTGAACTCTTCCATGGTCCCGCACTATACTCGCCAGCAAGAACGGAGAGGAGGCGCAAAGAACCATGAAACGGGGATTGGGAAAGCAATCGGTCGAGGGGAAAGGCTTCCGCCTGGCCGATGAGGTTCGTTACATTCAGAACAAAGCTGCCGAGCACGACGGTCGCGTCATTACTCTCGGTCCACTGATCCTGTTTTCCACCGACACCGGAGATGCTTGGTTGCTGGACGTCGCCGATCAACTGGCTGCCCCCCTGGCCCGGGATGGCGATCCGGAGCCAATTCACCTGGAGGAGACCGCCACCAGCTTTGCCATCGGATGGAAGGGGCATTATCGCATTGAGGGGACTGCCTTCATCTACGCCGACCGTGATTCGGGACGGGTCAGAACCATCCTCGGGTATCCTACGCAGAAGATCGCCCGAGCCAGTTAGTTTGAAAATTTCAAATATCTTTGGCTAGTATTTACGGCACAACCGCGTTTCACGAAACAAGGCCAATTCGCTTGGAGCTTTTAAAACGCTGGCAAGGCCTACTTCCATCGTGGGATATAGAACTTTAATAAACTCAGAATCTCAGCGTAGGGGAATGCGGTAGAGGTTGCGCTGAACTGTCTCCTTGACGTAAGCGTAGGTGTCGGGGCTCCGCCCGAGTGCAATCATTCCGGCCGTGATTGTGCGAACCCTCTTCAAGCGGGCGAGTTGTGAAGTGTCGGAAAGACCATTTGCAGGAAGCTCAGGCATGCCGTTCGGTGTGGCCAAGGTAATCAGATAACCTGGAGCACTCCTGTTTCTTTTTGCCCAACCCGTCACAAAGAAGGAGCGGCCATCATCCGACCAATAAGCGACGGCGTCGTTGCAAATCGGGTGAACTCGCTTCGGCGCCCAATCAACGATTTGCAGCATCCATTGTGTGCGTCCCCCGGTGGGCACAGTCAAGGCAATATAACGCCCGTCGGGAGAAACCGCAGCGGTCATGATCTTTTCCTGCCAGATCTGTTCGTCACCGCTGCCATCCGGGTGCATACGATGAACGTAGCCCCCCTCGGGCATGCGTCTTACATAATAAATGTACTCTGTGGTGAAGCGTGGACGATTCGCCGAGGGCTGCAACATACGCGGGGAGGAATTCCGATCCAGAGCGGCCAGCCAGAGACTCTCAGTCCCTTTTTCTTCGTCCAGAACGCTAAAGGCAATGTCGCGACCGTCTGGCGATAAGGAGAAATCGGTGATCGCAAAACCAGGCATGACGGCATGGGTGGCTCCAGATTGCAAATCGATTTCCCACAACTCGCCCACCGCGGCATCCGTACTGACTTCCCGCCCAGGCGTGTGGCGCAGGATGTAGTAGAGCTTCTTGCCGTCGGGGGAGAACGGCGAGCCGCGCGTGTTTGCAAGCCCAGCGGCGGATTCCGAAGTCAGCACCCGGTCGCCATGGGAGTCGTGCAGCCAGACGCTGCTTCGATGTATACCCACAGACGTCACAATCGATTTTCCATCCGGGTCAAAGGCAATTCCTTCCTCCTCGGTTGGAGCGGATGTGACCTGCTGGATCTCGCCATTGGGGAATCGTTGTCGCGAAATGTGAAAGCCATGACCCGAATTGGTGTTGAAATACATCCATTGCCCGTCAGGCGACCAAGCTGCCGCCGTGCATGCACCATCTGTGGGTCCGATGGGCGTACCGTGGGTGCTGCCGTCGAAGGGAATGAGGCGGCAGCGGTTCCAGAAGCTTGCGCCCATCTCGACGCCGATTACCCACTTGTGGTCGGGGGAAGGGTACGAGCGGTGGGCCATTCCTAGGAGAGATTCGGGGCTATAAACGGGCTGTACATGGGCGCGGCTCAGATCAGAACGTACCAAGTCCATGTGATTGCCAGTAGTATTGATTTGCGAAAAGAGCAGCTTGTCGGAGGCGAGCCAAGTTAGGCCGGAAGCATTTGGCAGCCAAAGTTGCGGCTGCCCACCAAGCACCGGCACCGTCCATGTATCCCATGGAACTGTGTAAGCAATGTTGGCACCGTCAGGGCTGAACACCGGACTCATCTTTGCAGTCGAATCATTCGTGAGCCGGACCGGAGTGCCATGAGGCAGAAGCATTACATAGACCTGCCCCGTCGTAGTGAATGTGTCGTCACCGCGCAGGAACGTAAGCATCCGTCCATCCGGAGAAAAAGCCGGTTGAGTAACAGAGTCAGCGAAGTCGGTGAGCTGCTCCCACCCTGTCACCGGCACCGGCAAATGGGGCCGGCTAGTAACGAATGTGATCACCAGCGCTGCAGCTACAACGACGGTGGCAATCGCGGTGTATGCCCAGCCGCGGGAAGGCTTCCTGGGTTCAACGGTCAATGAGACACCTGAATCTGACAATCCCTCGAGCGCAAATGCCAAGTCCGCGGCTGATTGGAATCGACGTTCGGGGTTTTTCTCCAAACAACGCTGAACAATTTTTTGCAATGCAACCGGAACAGCGGGCGCCAGCACCGAAACGCTTGCCGGGTCTTCCTTAAGAATCGCGCCCATGGTTTCAATGGAGGTGGGCTTCCGAAATGCGCGTTCTCCCGTCAACACCTCGTAGAGAATCGCTCCGAATGCAAAGATGTCTGCGCGGTGATCGGCTGGCTGCCCGCGCACCTGCTCCGGCGACATGTAGCCAACGGTCCCCATTACAACGCCGGAGTCAGTTCCGACTGTAGGCGCGCTCGGATCCACAGGAGTCCGCTGCGTTAGTTTTGCCAGGCCAAAGTCCAGAATCTTGACTCGGCCGTCCTTAGTCAAGAAAAGATTCTCTGGTTTCAGATCCCGGTGGACGATGCCTCTCTCGTGTGCGGCCGACAGCCCACGAGCAATCTGCGCACCATGATCAACCGCTGTACGCACTTGCACGGGTCCCGCAATCAATTGCTCACGCAGTGTGCAGCCTTCCAGGAGTTCCATTACGAGATATGGACCTCCCTCGTGGATGCCCATCTGGTGAATCGCAAGAATGTTGGGATGGTTGAGGGCGGCTGCCGCTCGCGCCTCCTGCTCGAAGCGCCGCAAGCGCTCGGGATCTGAAGCGATAGCCGACGGCAACACCTTAATCGCAACATCTCGACCAAGTGCCCGATCGCGTGCGCGGTACACTTCGCCCATACCACCGGCGCCGATCAAACCAATCATTTCGTACGATCCGAAGATTGCTCCGTTTGCCACCCACAAATGACCGGGAGATGCAGACTTCATAAAGTCGTCCGCGACGTCCGACCGCGAAGCCAGCAGCGATTCCACCTCGCGTTGCAATGACGGATCCGTCACGCAAGCTTGACCCACAAAGGCTGAACGTTCAGCAGGCGATTTCTGCAAAGCGCGGTCAAGGATTTCTTTGACCTGCTGCCAGCGTTCCGCATTCATGTTGCACTCGTTCTGGCAACTTCTCGCCGCAGCCAAAGCCGGGCCGTAGTCCACTCTCGCGACACCGTCGCCGCGGAGATTCCAAGCGCCTCCGAGGTATCTTCGATCGACAGACCTGCGAAAAATCGGAGCTCGACAATCCGGCATTGACGCTCATCCAGTTCGGCCAAGCGCCGGAGTGCCTCATCGAGAAGAATCAAATCCACGTTCCTTTGGTGGGGAATGGCCATAGCCTCATTCAATGCCAGCTGGGGAACGCCACCACCGCGCTTCTGCGCTCCGCGACTTCGCGCGTACTCGACTAGGATCTCGCGCATCAGCCGTGCCGCCACACCAAAAAAATGCGTGCGGTTCTGCCACTTTGGAGAGGTCCTTCCTGCGAGTCGAACGTAGGCCTCATGAACCAGGGCCGCGCTCTGCAGTGTGTGGTCCGGTCGCTCCCGGCGTAAGTAGCTGCGAGCGAGTTTGCGTAACTCCGCGTAAATAAGCGGGAGGAGTGAGTCCAGCGCCCCGGAATCGCCCTCCCGCCAGCGTGCGAGTAACTCAGTAACCTGGTGCGATGAAGTCGGCAGGCTCATCTGCATGCATCGTCTCTGGATTCGAACCGGGGGAGGACCTCAATGTGGAGCCAAGCTTATCTTCATTCAAATGGTGTGTCAACGAATGAAAACAGGCCATTTACGCCTCTTTCAAGCTAGGGATCCTGGACAAAGGATAGCTAGGAACCACCTTTATTTTTTGATGATGAGGTGAATTCCTTCGAAGTTTCGCATGCGTTAGATAAGAGCTGGTTCGCCGAACCTGAAAAAATCGAACTTCTTTTTCGGCAAACAGTCTGAATCGTTGGACACCCGACTCGCAGCCTTGAAAACACCTGGGGGGCGTCGGGGCTTAAGCACTTTCACGCTGAGGAGAAAAAACAATGAAAAAAATGAAACAAAAGATCCTGTGCACTATCGCTGTTTGCGCGTACGTTCTTGGTATCGCCTTTGCTTCGTCTGCCTGCCTAGCGCAGGTAAAGCCGAGAACCGTGCAGGTAGATGTGAACAACTTTGTTCTCTACAACTACGACACATTTGATACCACCCAGTTCGGAACGAATCCGTCCGCCACAAACGTGATGATGAAAACCTACAACTACCACATCAGCGTAGGCGACATCGTGGCTGTGAATGGCGAACCCGCCAAAGGCACGCTCTTGTGTACCCACACCATGTTCGTCCTGAGTCCCACGGCTACTGTCGGCAGTATGCGCGCCATCGCTGACACCAGTCGTGCCATGATCGACGATTGTTCGCTCGAAGTCTTAAGAAGTGATGGAACACCGGTCGGAACCATCTTCACTCATGGGCTATTCGGCGGTGCGCCTGCTCCCAAGGCGCCCGCGACAGTGGCCCGCTCCAACATGATTGTCACGGGCGGAACCGGAGCCTTTCTCGGAGTTCGTGGTCAAGCCGGGCAAACTGGGCCGTGGACGCCGCGGGTTGCCTCGGTCACCGAAGACCCGGCGAACCGGCGAGTGAACGGCGGCGGGGTTGAAAGCATCGTTCTTCAACTCTTTCCCATGTTTCCTCCGAGTGAGGGCCAATGAGAACAGCTGGTCGACCGCATCCAGCGGGGATTGCCTTGCTCTATACGTGCTTCGCCGAGCGAGAGTTCGGCGAAGCAACCCAGCGCATTTGGTTGCTAAAGAGAATCCCGGAGTTCTAGCGTCAGGTTTTAGGGGCTATCTTGTTCCTCCTCGGAGACCGCGCAGTCCGGTCCGAGTGGATGACGAGCCAACCGGAGATTGAGGTTCGCCGAGTCTGACAGCTTCAACGGGCTTTCGTACCGGCGTACGAAGGGCGAGTCCCGCAATCACATGTTATGTGCCCTTCAAAATATGAACCGCCATTCCCAAACGCCACTGGACGTTCTCAGCCACAAAATGTCGAACGACACAAAAGGCCGCTTGGACTAAACCGCTTCGCAGTATACGTGGCGCACGCGTTTGTTGATAGTAGTTCCTGAGATTTGCCGGTTCCCACCGTCCGGATTAACTAGCCCTTCTAACGTCCGTCTCTTTGCGAAATCATGAGTGGCTGCTTGCAGCACAATCCTTTTCGCAAGGAGTTGTTCCAATGACATCACTTCGCACCCGCATGACAGAGGACATGCTGATCCGGAATCTTGCAGTCCATACCCAGAACACGTACCTGCTCCAGGTCGCCCTGTTCGCCCATCATTTCAACAAGTCACCCGAACTACTGGGACCTGAGCAGATTCGCACCTACCAGGTCTATTTAACGAACGAAAAGAAGCTGGCGGCCAGTTCGATTCTCATCGCTATTTCTGCGCTTCGCTTCCTCTACAAAGTGACCCTCAAA
>Ga0307477_10004148_pt1 | contig 10572 bp, 5 predicted proteins | sample atmos_gasesECM2C_FD_203316 | JGI IMG/M metagenome (GOLD analysis project Ga0307477, IMG submission 203316) | Hardwood forest soil microbial communities from Morgan-Monroe State Forest, Indiana, United States - atmos_gasesECM2C_515 | ecosystem: Environmental > Terrestrial > Soil > Temperate... | reverse complement strand
CTTTCGTATCTCTGGAGCGGGAGACGGGAATCGAACCCGCGACCAACAGCTTGGAAGGCTGTGACTCTACCACTGAGTTACTCCCGCTCACATCCGTCCGCAGGTCCTTCGCTATCGCTCAGGATCGCGCCTGCGGGCTCCCGCTTCGCTCACGCCCGCAAATCGGCTCGACTTGGAAGGCTGTGACTCTACCACTGAGTTACTCCCGCTCGAACAAGCTGCTAGCTGCTAAGCTCCTAAGCTGCTAGCTAAACCCGCCAAAACTTTCGAGAAACGTACTTTTCGCTAACCGCGCTTCTCGCTTGCCTTCTGCTCCTCCCGCGCTTCTTCTTCGACTTCACGCTTTAATCTTGCCGCCTGCATGATGGTGCGAAACGCAAATAATCCAAGAATCGCAAACGTGACCAGCCGAATTTTGTCGGGCTCCATTGTCCGCCATACAAGGACGGCCAGCACTGCATAGGCAATCAGAGCCAGGGCCAAGCGCAGTTGAATCGACACAAATCACAATTACTGGTGCACAGGGGAGGATTCGAACCTCCGTAGCTCCAAGGAGCGGCAGATTTACAGTCTGCTGCCATTAACCACTCGGCCACCTGTGCGCTGAAACTGGAGCCGATGACCAGGATTGAACTGGTGACCTCTCCCTTACCAAGGGAGTGCTCTACCAACTGAGCTACATCGGCGGAAAAAACGGCTGTCGGCTCTCAGCTATCGGCTTTCGGCTAGCCCCAGATTTCGCCCGCTAACTGGTCGAAGCCGAACTCAAAAACTCATCAGCGCAGCAAAACACCGCAAAAGGGCGAACCTACGTTCTCAAGACAATACCGGAAATCAGAACCGGAAAGACTTCTGGAGGCGTGTTCCTCTTGAGCAGGTGTACTTCTTCTTGCGCTTGCGGCGCCGACAATCTGGAGCTGGCGAAGGGATTTGAACCCCCGACCCTCTGATTACAAATCAGATGCTCTACCAGCTGAGCTACGCCAGCAAACCTTCCTCACGCGCCCAACTGTCCGCCGACACTTAGACCCGCGCCCGCAAAGCGGGAAACTATGAAAGTTTAGCATCGCGTTCGCAGAGGTGCAACCGCAGGTAACTTAGGTTCTTACCCCAATCTCTACAATGTCGCGAGGAGTCCGCCACAGCCGATCGCCGCCTCCGAAAATTTCGCCGCTAATTCCCTGTTATCCGAAGAACAGGAAATTAGCAGGCAACATATCAGGGATTTTTTCCTTATAGCGCGATCACTGCGCTTACCCGCATGTTTATTGGCAGGGACCCCACCAAGCAGGGAATTAACAGGGGAAGTATCAGGGAAATCTTGTCACATGCCCCTAATATTCCCGCACTACTCCTTTTCGTCACCGAGTCGCCGAGCCAGCCAAGAATCCGCCTGATTTGTGTTGAAATCCGTCGTATCACACGAAGTGTGGTAGCCGAGGTTTAAGCGAAGTAAGTGAAGAGGCACCACTAGTCAGCTTGACTCCTTTTTGAAGTCCGCACTAGCACACGACTGTGTGCTTGGACGAAGGAGAGCGCCACCACGGGGACACGCCAACGTAACCGCCTGGGAGACTGATCTCACTTTCCTGTTCGCGAGTCGAATCGTGTTCTTCAGCTTATTGAAAAGCTGTGACTTACTCGGACAGCCAGATGGTCACCTAACAGAGTCGTTAGCAAACAACCATCTGGGGCAATCATCATCAAACTGAAAGTCGGGTAAAGGCTCCCCTCCTTAGCCCGCCTTCCAAAGCTATGAAGAAAGATCAGGTAAGGGTCTGGAAACGAGTCGGGTGGTCTTACAACCCGCCGAAGAAACCTCAGTTTTACCTCACGGACAAAGAAAAGAAAGACGGCGAGAGCTCAATCATCCATCGCTGGCTTGACCTTGCCGATCGTTTGTTCGAGAGCGACGATAGCGAACCCTTGGCCCTCGGCGACATAGAACGCCCAGGGTTCAGACCAAAGCTCCGGCTCGCTCCTTCTGCTCGTCGATAGCGGCTAGCATGGCTTCGTCTTCCGAAAACTTGAACCAGGCAATGCCTTTCGCCGTGGCCTGCTCGGCTTCAGCTCTACTCAGATAGTCCAAATCCGCCTTGTCCACTACGCGCACGCCTTTGGCCTCGATGCGCTTTTTTATTTCCCCAGGGGCAGGCGATTCTGTCTCGGGAACGCTATCCAGATACGTGAGCACATTCACGGCCCCGACCTCAGCGTCGTGGCGGGCGATTCCCACCAGACCCTCACTGGCCTTACGCGCCCAACCGACCACGTACACGCCTTCCATGGCGCAGCAGCGTTCGCTGTCATATACCTCATAGGCCGCGCGATGAGGATCGGAGGTATCGGGATTGATGAGATAGCTGTCAGTTCCGTACGGCAGTCCAAGACTTGGATCGGCAACGTCGCCGATGGCAAAGATCATGGTATCGACATCGAGATCGGCGGTCCGATCTGTGGCTTTGCAGGCCATGGAGTCGTCACGCTGCACAAGAACGTTTTCCGTGACGCGCAGGCGGTTGATTCGTCCGTCGGCACCTGTGTGAATCGCACAGGGAGAGCTCAGGAATCGGAACAGCAAACGTCCGGAGCCCGGTACATCGACCTTTGGTTTTGCCAAAATGGGAAAAGTATCTTCCGACAGGTTGCTGGCGTCCTGACCCACAGACTCAAGTTGTGACTGAATGCGCTGCAATTCGGCCTGAAAGGCTTCGCGATCGAGATAGTGCTCGACGAAGGCGAATTCCTTTTTATCGAACTTTGCTTCGAATGGCCCGCGCCGGGCGACGATAGTCACGGTCTCGGGCTTCTCCGGGGCATCCACCAGGAACCAGTGAGCGATATCGATGGCGACATTCCCCATGCCGATAACGGCAACGTGCTTGCCCGTGGAGAAGTCCTGCGAAGTGAATGGGGGAAGCTGGTTGTAGAAATATACGAAGTCTTTGGCCGAATATACCCCGCGAGCCGAGCTGCCTTCGAGACCCAGCTTTTTGGTGCCCTGCGCGCCCACGGCAAAGACAATCGCCGCCGGATTCAACTGGCGCAATTCCTTGATTGAAAGGCAGCCATTCTCTGCTACGCAGACATGACCAAAATAGTGAACATTGGGCAGCGATAAGACTTTGGCGAATTGTTTGCGCAGTCCGACCTTCATTTTGTCTTTGGTCGGATAAATGCCGTATTCCGCCAAGCCGCCCGGCTTGATGTCGCGATTCAGGATGATTACTTGATGTCCTGCCTGTGCAATCTTCTGTGCTGCAAACATCCCCGCCGGTCCTGCACCGACGACGAACACGGTCTTCATGCCTGGATCCTCATGTCCTTACTCCACAAAAACAGTTTTGCTTTGCCGCTATTTTCGCCGATGTTTCGGGAGTTTTCTAGCACTCGATGATGTTGAGCGCGAGTCCGCCGAGCGACGTTTCTTTATAGCGCGATTGCATGTCCTGGCCGGTGCGGTACATGGTCTCGATCACCTGATCGAGTGAAACCTTGTGTTCGCCGGTTTCGCTCATCGCCATGCGCGCAGCGTTGATGGCCTTCACTGAACCCATGGCATTGCGCTCGATGCAGGGAATCTGTACCAAACCGCCGATAGGATCGCAGGTCATACCGAGGTTGTGCTCCATGCCGATTTCAGCGGCGTATTCCACCTGAGCGTTGGTGCCGCCGAGCGCAGCTACCAGCCCGCCCGCAGCCATAGAGCAGGCCACGCCTACTTCTCCCTGGCACCCGACTTCCGCGCCGGAAATGGACGCGTTCTCCTTGTAAAGGATTCCAATTGCTCCCGCCGTGAGCAGATAACGGAAGATGCCTTCCGAAGAAGCTCCTTCAATGAAACGCAGATAGTAGCGCGCGATTGCGGGAATGATTCCAGCGGCTCCATTGGTAGGCGCGGTTACAACACGGCCTCCGGCCGCATTTTCTTCGTTTACGGCCATGGCGAAGGCGTTTACCCAGTCCATCGGCGCCAGTGGATCGAAGATGACCTTACCGCTCAACTTTTGGAACAGACGCGGTGCCCGGCGGCGAACTTTTAATCCTCCCGGCAGAATGCCCTCAGTTTTGAGACCTCGGTCGAGGCATGCTTCCATGGCTTGATGAATCTGGCGCAGGCCCGCCCTGATGTCGGATTCGGTGCGCCATGCTTTTTCGTTCTCTAAGGCGATTTCCCAAATCGGCATGCCCGTTTCATTGCCGATGCGCAAAAGATCGTCGGCGCTCGAAAATGGATACGGAACTTCAGACTTCGATCCAGTGGCGAGGCTCTGCGGGTCCTCGCCTTCCCTGCTGATGAAGCCTCCACCTACTGAGTAATAGATTTGGGTATCGACCACCGAACCATCTTCCGCAAAGGCGGTAAAACGCATTGCGTTGGAATGACCGGGCAGAGTCTCTTGCGTGAGAAAAACTAAGTCTCGGCTTTCCTCAAACTTGATCGCGTGGCTATGGAAGAGGTTGATAACGCCATCGCGCCGCACCGTTTCGACCATCGATTCAATTTTGTCGGGATCGATCTGGTCTGGCGCTTCCCCGAGAAGGCCGAGAATAACCGCGCGATCGGTAGCGTGTCCGCGTCCAGTGAGAGCCAGCGAACCATAGAGTTCAGTGCTGACGCGGCTCACCCGATTGAGGTGACCTTCACTAGAGATGCGCTGCACAAAGTCGCGCGCCGCCCGCATGGGACCTACAGTATGCGAACTGGAAGGTCCGATTCCGATTTTGAAGATTTCAAATACGCTGGTTTTCACTGCCTGCAGACCAACATCTTTTCATTCTAAAGCGGACTGCCATAATAACCTTGGTATTACCAAAGAGATTGGCCCTACAGTCGTTATGATCACGGGAAACGGTTTGAATTTTTCCTGGTTAAGAGCAAACGCTGGACTTAGCCTCAAGCTTGAAAAAAAGGCCCGTGAAATGCGGTGATTCGGTTCCAAAGCCATGTCCTTTGGTGACCGTGTTCCGGAGGTGGAGTCGTGTTCTGCTAAGGGACATGCATCCCCCAGCGCTCGTCTATACCCCCGATGCAGCCCTGAGTGTCGCTCTGTCGAAGGCAATACATCGGCAGAAGCTGGAGCCAGTCTGCGTCTCCCGAGTGGGGGCAGCTTTAAGCCTGCTGCGCAGCCGCAAGTTTCCCGGCGTAATCGTGGATTGCCTGGAAAAATCCGCAGCCTCAGATTTGCTCGAACTCTGCCGCGGCTCAGGATCGAACAAATCTTCGGTCGTCCTCGCTCTTACCGAAGGAACCGAAAGCGCTGTTTCGTGGGGCGTCAGTTTCGCTGTGCAACGGCCCGCCAATCTGGATCTGCGCGCTTTCACAACGATTCTCCGCGCCGCCCACGGCATGATCCTGCAGGATTTTCGCCGTTACCGCCGAATTCCCATCGATTCGGTCGTCATGCTGGATAACGACGAACACAGCTTGCAGCTTCGCACGATCAATGTCAGCGAAGGCGGCCTATGCATGCGGGGAGAAATCCCTGGGTTCAACAAGGAGCATTCGCTGCAACTCGCTCACCCCGATATGGGCTTGCGCCTCCAGGCAAAGTCTTTCGTTGTGTGGACCCGCAACGGACACTCCGGACTTCAATTCCGCTTCATGTCAAATGCGTCGCGAGAAGCTCTGTCAAGCTGGCTCGACTCTCATTGAGAACTCGAAAGAATCTGTCCTCCTGAGCGAGGGCGAACCGCCCGAGTCGAAGGACCCTTTTTTGGTGCAATTCCTCGTTAGATGTGCCCCTCCAAATCCGAACCGTTATTCATGACTTAGGCATAATCGGGATCCTTCGACCCGAGCGTTCGCCTTCGCTCCGGAAAACAGACTTCAACATTCCCGATCTGACACTTTACCTCTGAAACTCTCTTCTTTGCCCTGTTTGATATACTTCGGCGTTTTCAGCCCAACCGGATCTTTCGTTCTTCGAGGAACAATGCGCAAATCGGTCTTCTTGATTTTTACTGCACTTTTCTTCCTGTCCGGCACACTCTTTTCTCAACAATTCGACGGCAGTCTCTATTTGGGAATGAGGTGGCGATTAGTGGGTCCATTCCGCGGCGGGCGCTCTGTCGCCGTAGCGGGCGTGGCTGGCCAGCCGAATGTCTTTTATTTTGGCGCAGTGGGCGGAGGTGTGTGGAGGACGGAGAATGCGGGCGAGACCTGGACGCCAATTTTTGATTCGCAGCCAATCGCTTCCATCGGAGCGATCGCCGTGTCTGCGTCGAATCCCGATGTGATCTACGTGGGATCGGGCGAGGCCGACATGCGCTCGCAGATCTCTTATGGCGATGGGATGTACAAATCCAGCGACGGAGGAAAGACTTGGCGCAACCTTGGCCTGCGCGACACGCGGCAGATTGGCCGCATCCTGGTCGATCCCCGAAACCCGGATGTGGTGCTGGTGGCTGCGCTCGGACATGCTTACGGGCCAAACGATGAGCGCGGCGTCTTCCGCAGCAGCGATGGCGGAAGCACCTGGAAAAAAGTGCTCTACAAAGATGCGAGCACCGGCGCCATCGATCTGGCATGGGATGCGGCGAATCCGCAAACTGTCTATGCGTCGCTCTGGCAAACGCGCCGGCCTCCGTGGAATGTCTATCCACCCTCGAACGGTCCTGGCAGCGGCCTTTATAAGTCAACGGATGAAGGCAAGACCTGGACGCAGATCTCCGGAAACGGATTTCCCTCAGAAGGGCTAGGCCGTATCGGGATCGCGGTTGCTCCGAGTGAGCCGAATCGCGTCTATGCGATCGTCGATGCCAAGGACGGAGGCTTGTATCGTTCTGACGATGCCGGCGCCACCTGGCAACGTATCGATTCGGAAAGCCGCATCTGGGGGCGCGGCTGGTATTTCGGGCAGGTGGAAGTCGATCCCAAGGACGCCAATGTCGTCTATGTAATGAACACATCCACCTACCGCTCGCGCGATGGAGGCCACAGCTTCGACGCTATCAAAGGCGCGCCCGGCGGCGACGATTACCATCAACTCTGGATCAATCCTAATGACCCCAATCGCATGGGACTCTCGAGCGACCAGGGGACGGTGATCAGCGTGGACGGCGCGCAGAATTGGAGCTCCTGGTACAACCAGCCTACAGCGCAGATTTATCACGTTGTGACCGATAACGATTTCCCATATCGGATCTACGGTGCGCAGCAAGACAGCGGCGCGATCGTAGTTACTTCGCGCAGCAGATGGGCGCAGATGTCGTTTCGCGACTACTATCCGTCCTGCGCCGGGGGAGAATCGGGCTACATTGCTCCTGATCCCTCGGACCCAAACATCCTCTTCGGAGGCGCGGTCGAGCGCTGCGACCAGAATGTGAATGTAGGCAAGAACGTCTCGCCTACGATTGGCATGACGGGAATTTTCCGCAACACCTGGACCCTCCCGGTGGTGTTCTCTCCTGCGGACCGCGCACTCTATTTCAGCCATCAGATGCTCTTCAAGACCACGAATGGCGGGCAAAGCTGGCAGCAGATTTCTCCGGACCTTACTCGGGACAATCCGGGCGTCCCGCCGAACCTCGATCCCATTACCGCACAGGACTTGGCAGTGAAGGACATTCGCAGAGGAGTGATCTACACCGTCGCTCCTTCTCCGCGCGACGCGAACCGCATCTGGATCGGCACCGACGATGGCCTTATCCAGCTCACCACGGACGGAGGCAAAACCTGGCGAAACGTGACCCCGCCTGAGTTGACGCCATGGAGCAAGGTTGCGCTGGTGGAAGCTTCCCATTTCGATACTCGGAGCGCGTATGCGGCGGTGGACCGGCATCGCCTGGAGGACAACCGTCCCTACCTTTATCGAACGCGCGACGGCGGGGGCACCTGGCAGAAGATCACAAATGGCCTGCCGGAGAACGTGTATGTGAATGCAGTTCGCGAAGATGTTGAGCGGAAGGGTTTGCTGTTTGCCGGCACTGAAACCGGTGCGTTCGTCTCCTTCGACGACGGAGATCATTGGCAATCGCTGCAACTCAATCTGCCGGCGACGTCCATGCGCGATTTTGCCGTGCACGAGAACGACCTCGTTGTCGCTACTCACGGGCGATCGTTCTGGGTGCTCGACGACATCACTGCGCTTCGTCAGCTCACGTCGCAAGTTGCCGGCGCAGGCGCATACCTTTATCGACCGCAGAAAGCGCTGCGCATTCAGACCAGTCTGTTCGATGGGACGCCGCTGCCGATGGGGTCCCCAGTCGGCGAGAATCCGCCAAACGGCGCGCTGATCGACTATTTCCTGAAATCGGAATCGTCCGAGCCAGTCGTACTGGAGATCTATGACAGCTCCAATAAACTAGTCCGCCGCTATTCGAGCGCAGATAAGCCGCAGCCGGTCGATGCGAAGGCGCTCGACATTCCCGCGGCCTGGGTTCGTCCAACTGAGCCGCTGGCGGCATCGGCGGGAATGCATCGCTTCGTTTGGGATCTACATTGGACCGCGCCTCCGGGCAGCGGCGGGCGCGGGCGCTTTGGCGCCTCCGGCTGCTGGGCGCTGCCGGGCGAGTACACCATCAAGCTGACGGCTGGCGGTGAAAGTTATTCTCAGCCACTGACCGTCGTGATCGATCCACGAGTGAAAGTGTCGTCCAGGGATTTGCAGGCGCAATTTGCGGCTGCGCAGCAAGTGGATGAGATGTTAGGACAAGTGTCGCAGGCTCGCCAGCAGGGCAATCATCTTCACCAGCAGCTTCAGCAGACAAGCACGATCGCAGCTTCAAATCAAACTGTCGTCGCTGCTGTTGATGCGCTCGACCACAAGCTCATGGCGCTGCTTGGTTCTACAACGCGTGGCGCGGGTGGCGGTCTGGGACTTGCGAGCGAAGACTTCACCAGCCTGGAGTACGTTGGACGCAATCTTTCCACACTCGCTTTCAGCGTAAACGGCGCTCCCGCGGCGCCCACGGAGAGCGATTTGGCCGGAGTAAAAAACACGCGCAGGACGCTTGACTCCGATCTGGCAAGCTGGAACCAAATCAAAATGATCGATCTGCCGCAATTCAATTCGGTCCTGCGCCAGAATGGCCTGACTCCGCTGGAGTGATCGCCGGAATCGAGGCTATTGCCCTGAGTCCACAGCATGTTGACCTGCACCGACGCGGAGCTTGAGTCGATTCTGAATCCCGATGAAGTCATCGCGGCCATCCGCTCGGCGTTCGCGGATGGGTTTAGTAAAGTCCAAATGCCAAACCGTCTGCATCTGGAGATGGACACCGGCACGCAGCTCATGATGCCTTGCGCAATCGCGGGTGAGAGCGTTTGGGGCATCAAGATCGTGACAGTTCTTCGCGAGGCTGGTCCTAAGGGACGAGTACGCGCAACTTATCTGCTGCTCGACGATCGGTCACAAATCATCGCCACGTTCGAGGCCAATTACCTAACCGATCTAAGAACTGCAGCCACAAGCGCTATTGCCACAGACTTGCTGGCGCGGAGCGATGTTGCAGTGCTCGGTATCTTCGGAACTGGACGCCAAGCTGCAGCCCACGTTGCCATGCTCTCGCGAATAAGACCGTTTCAGCGAGTGCTGGTTGCAGGCAGCAGCCTGCGGAAGGGCGATGCCTTCGCCGGCCGCATGCGCGAACGTTATCGTGTCGACATCGTAGCGACCGACGCGCTCACATGCGCCAGCACGTCGGACGTGATCTGCACGTGCACGAGTTCATCCGAGCCGCTGTTTCCCGGAGATGCGGTCCGAGCCGGGACGCATCTCAACCTGATTGGCTCCTTCCAACCGCACGTCCGCGAAGTCGATTCTGTCCTGATTCGGCGCTCTCGGGTCTTCGTCGATCTCCGCCAAGCGGGGTTTGCAGAGGCTGGAGAGATCCTCATACCCATAGAAGCCGGCGAGATAAATCGCGAGCATGTGGTTGGCGATCTGCATGAGCTGGTCATTGGATCGAAACCCGGCCGCAAGAGCCGCGAGGACATCACTGTGTTCAAGAGTGTCGGCTGTGCTCTGGAGGATCTGGTTACAGCCAGGCTCGCGATGCGGGCCTTGCAGAGAAACGAGGAAAGCGCCTGATCACCGTTATCCCTGAAATGGAAAAAATGTCTGGCTGGCGTGAAGGAGGTTCTGGACACGGCTTTAGAGGCTGCGGAAAAACTCTTGTGGAAATTGAATGGAGGCGAAACCTGCTCATTTAAAAAAGAGGTCACCGCACGGTAAGGTCCGGGATTCCCTGTTATTTCGCTGCTAGTGGTCTTCAGACTCGAGGGAAAGTACTTGTAACTCTAATCTTGCCGGATAGTTAGCGCGAAATTCCCTGGAATCCCTGATAGGTTCCCTGAGGGCGGACCTAATTTCTCCGATTTTGGGCACAATTTGAGGTTTTCGGGCTTCAAGCGCGAAAAATTCGCTGCAAAATTCGCTGAAGCAGGGAATTTGAAGCTACAGGATGTTTCACATTAGAGCTGAACAAGTTGATTGGGCAAGCCCGCAGCATGCTGCTTCTCTACTGGTGGTGAAACGATTCGACACAAGCCCGCCAAGATTGCCTAACCGATATCCTCGCTCCAATTTTCCAGGTAGTTGCGCACCGCGACCATGAATTTGTCGGCGT
>Ga0307477_10004147_pt1 | contig 10572 bp, 15 predicted proteins | sample atmos_gasesECM2C_FD_203316 | JGI IMG/M metagenome (GOLD analysis project Ga0307477, IMG submission 203316) | Hardwood forest soil microbial communities from Morgan-Monroe State Forest, Indiana, United States - atmos_gasesECM2C_515 | ecosystem: Environmental > Terrestrial > Soil > Temperate... | reverse complement strand
GTGCCAAAGGCGAAATAGTTTCCGCCCCAGGTAGTAGGCGGTCCGATAATGAGATCGACGCCACCAAGTTCGGCTATGGAAAGCTCAGCATTGGAATAGGTTTGTCCTGTCTGAGAGCGCTGCGTCGCCGAGATCCCGCGCAACACCTTGTTAAGTGGCGACTGCTCGGGCGACTGATTGCCGACAATGCCAAGGCCGAACGCGGAAGGATTTATAAGGCGAGAAATCTGGTTCTGATTATCGTAGAATGTCGGATAATCCCCGACGATTAGCCAACTCGAGAAGGAATCAACTCCTGCAGTAACGCGAGTTGCAACCGCTCCACTAATCGTGTCGCCTGAGACAGTTCCGTGAACCGCCAACATATTTTCAGATAGCGCAAAGCTATCGATGATAGCATATTTGGTACTATCTGAAAGATCGCAGCATGTGAAAGCGCGAGCACCCGAGCTGCGCAAAGCATACATTCCCTTTCTGGGCGAGGTGTCCACGCCAATAAGCATTGCGTCAGTAAGACCAGTAGTTCCGTCCGTTCCGCCAGTAAGCGTGACTGGCGAGCCAAGAACTGGTGCGGCAACTCCGGCACCAGCCGACGCCGTGGCAATCATAGACGGGCCGCGCTGTGAATTTCCGTTGTTGATTGCCGCCGCTGCCGCTACCCAGAAGGCATTACCAGCCCCAACTATGTTGTTAAATTGTTCCGGCGCCCGCCCAGGCATGGAGAGTATCAGCATGCTTGAATTGGCGAGAGTTCCAGAGACGATGTTGAACTGAATGGAATTACCAAGCGTGCCGGTATATTTTGCAGTGATCGTGATACAGGTAGATTGTATCACCGCCGATGCAGCGACGTCGGTAGTATCGGTTACCCGAACGCAGTTGTAGCCGATTGCGCCGCCAACTTGAGATGAGGCCCAAATATACGACGCCATATCATACTTATAGCCTATCGTGGCGCGGCTTAATGGAACGCCAATTGCGAACGCTGCATCGTTTGGCTTCGAACAGGGAATTATCGCCCCTACCGGTCCCCAAGATGCTGCACCGACAAGTCCAACAATATTTGTCGGAACCCCCGCAAGGAATGGCGATGGCGGAATAACATCGACGTATACGTTGGGTACGTTAAGGGCAGCTAGGTTGTATTGACCGTCAAGAAACGTCGGCATTTAAAAAAATCCCAATAAAAAGGCGCCATTGACGCCTGTGCAATTTGCAATTGTAAAAATTATCTTACGAGAACTTTTCCGGTCCCAGGCGTGTTTGAAGATCAGGCTCCAGATCATGCTGGAGTTCCATCGTCTTAACATCAACCTTCGTTACAAAATGACCGTGGTGCTCCATTACCTTTTCAATCTCAGCAGGATCGGAGATCGTCGAGCCGCGCTCATAATGCCAGAATGGGACTTGTACCACGAGACTAATAGCCATGATTAATTATCCAATTGACGGGCAACTGTTACAGTGCCGGTTACGGTATCTTTCGTTGAAAGTGTATTCTCTACGGCTGTCACTTCGACGCCGGGGAATTGCTCAATAGTCGCATACTCAGCGTCAATAATCATGTCGCGACGGTAGATCGTCATCGCTTCCCATGTATCAATTACGCTGGTGCGATTGTAGACTAAAATCATTTGAGAAGTATCAGGTAGTGATACTCGAACATTTGCCGATAGAGATACGCTCACCGCGCTGGCGAGCACCGTACGAGTGGCAGGCAGCGGCGCCCACACTGTCACCATAATACCTTGGCGCTGACGATGTACCACGCGGCCTAGAGTGCCTTGGGATCCTACCCTCGCAACCACAAAGGCTGCACCGGAAATCGTTAGCGTGTTGCCTGATATTGACGAAGAAGGATAAATTGCCGAAATATCCGAAAGAAGAGCAGACAGTATCACAGCAGACGTACTGCCGGTTTCAGAAAAGGCATATTTCTTGTCGAGAACTAGCGCGCAAAACTCAGTAGATCCCGACGTCCCCGTAAGCGTCACGGCATTTCCAACTACCGAAACCACCATGCCGTGAACCGGAGGGACGATAGTGTAAAACTCGTCTAAAATCTGAAACGGAGTCGCCGTGGCACCAGCCATCGGAAATATCGAGACATTCGATACCCCGGCCGCCATATCTGCGTCTAGTTGCGCCGGTATAGGCCAGCCGGGAAAGATGCGAACTTGCGCCCCACTTATGCTAGGTTGGCTAATTCCATTGGGATAAACCGCAGTAGATACAAGAGACGCGATAGCGTTCGACACATCATCAATGTCTGCCATCGCCTTATGCTTCCAATCTTATACCGATAAGCTGATAGCCAAGCGGCGCCCATGCAGCCATGCTAATCTGATACCTGACACCTTCATCGTCAACGAGAATATCGCGGTCTTTTATCGTGCCTTTTGTTACCGCATTCCCCGGCATATAGATAGCCCATTGCCCAGGACCAGGCGCATCTGCCGGCAGCAATCCTTGACCCTTTACTCTACCCATGCCCTTGGCCTGGATAGTGCAAGGAATTCCGGTTGCAATTACTGTCTCTCCCATAGTGCCGCTTCCAGCACCCTGAGCCATTCCTGAATAGCCGACAAGCCCAATATTCGGTGATCCACCAGCCACAGTTTCAGAGCGATGGATATCGACTGTGCGCGGATAAACAAACGAGGTCATTCACGAACAGCTGCTTTCATATCGGAGAGAATCATATAGATATTGAGCTACAAACCGCGGAATGTAAATTCCTAGTCTGCGCCGAATAAAATAGCATGTCTTCATAGCCGCTAGAAACCACCAAGGCTTTATAACTTTGACTATGCAAGTGTGTTCTCCGCAAGAAGTTGCAACGCAATCGATAAATTCATTGCGGAAATGCATCTGAACTACAGGTTCCATCAGAACATCGTCTTCGCTTTGTACGGATCAAGAATTCTTCTAGTTTCATCATCAAGAACAGATGCGCCAAAGCGCTCTATTTTGCTGTTTCCTGCGGATAGTGACTTGATTTGCCCGGCCAGCGCGCCACCTGTCGCAGAAATTCCGGCAGCTATCGCGATGGTAGCTGACACAACAGGGTCAGGCGGAACTAAATATCCGGCAACGTAGCGCACGCGTACGTCAGAATAATAGGCCATCAGCAACCCAGCCGGTACCCATATCTCAGCTGTGGCATTTGACCAAGAGCATTGCGCAAGTGGGATCGGTATCCATTGCGGCGGCCCACCAAACGTCTGCACGGCCGCTAGCAGGTTCATCTCCTGGTAGAGGCCTCCGATTTGATCCGAACGCCTTCCATACGCGTACCTACCGAGTAGTGAGAGGACGTTGACCATTGGTCCTTTGGCAGTTCTGATAATCGAACGCTTGCTAGGGCAATTTCGTTCTTCAGTGATCAATAAACCTGTCTGAGCTATGGCCCCTGAGGAATGAGAAAATTGCACGCTGCCTAGAACGACTTGATTGTTTCCAATCGTTGATACTACCAAGCATGCTTCACGAAGGGTAGAGCTTGAATTATCAAGGACAAAAACTTCACCGACGGTATCAGACTTAATGAGTGCCGGAGTGACAGTTGCAACTACATTCGTGCCCGGAGATATTGATCCAGAAAGAGTAAAAGTCAACTCCGGCGTTGCGGACACCATTGAGCATGGGTTGCCGTTGGCGTCGGTATTGTATAGCAAGCCTTCCGGCCGTCTCAGATAACCGTCAACAAACGCGCTCGCCTGCGTAGCCAAGCTAACCGTGATAGGTGGCGTAATGCCATACCCATCCGTGATATTGGCGAGATAGTTTGAGGCCATATCATGCTGCGGTCAATAGAAGCGAGTAGCCGGTTACAGTCGCCGCAGTAGTTCCAGACGTGTTAGTAATCTGCACCGTGAACGATTGGAACGGAAATAGCGAACCATTGTAATTAAGTACCTGAGGTGTGGCAGCCGTCAAAACCGCCGTAGCAGTCGGCACAGTTGCTGGCGTTTGCTTAATCGTGCCAGCCGCGTCGATATAAGTCTGAATATTTATTGCGCCAGCCTGCGTCGAGGTCGCAGCTACAGTTATAAACTTAAACCCATCTGCCGGAATCAAAGCAGATGTGAAATTACTTGACAGCGGAATCGTACCCTGAGGCGAGGCATAGACGGCAGTGGAATAATCAGCCTGCGCAACCGGACCGCCAGCTACCGGTTCCCAATATTGGGACGAGCGCTCTGGTGAAACTAAGGGCATATCAGGCTACCTTCACGCCGTCGGGGATAACAAGTCTTGATTTTGAGGCGAGGCCGTATTTGATCATATATTCGCCAAGATTCTTTTCGACCTCGGCGCGACCGAACTTGAATTCGACCATTAAGTCGATCGGCTCGTTTTTCTGATTCACCCAGTCGGATGATGCCAGTTCCTGTCCCTCAAGATGACGAGCGGGAGAAACGGACATAAAAAAAGACGGCATTGCTGCCGCCTTAGAACCGTTGTTGTAGACGATCATAAATGCCTCATCGATACAATTCAGCAATAAATAAAAGAACGGAGCCGATTACGAATAAACCGGCCCCTATTAGCGATAATGTATGACTCAACTTACGGACGAATTACTTGCACCAGGCGATGAGCATAGCCAAAGCCTTTGACAATGAGAGCGTCGAACACGATGCCCACATATTGCCCCTGCAATCCGGCCAGCAATCCGAGCTGGAAGAGACGCGGCTGAAGGTTGCCGTCGCCACCGTGAATCACCGGCATTTCGATGTCCTTCTCGGTAACGATGACTGCGTAATATCCCTTCTGGCCAGCGGGAACCGCCGAGAACCCGTACGCCGTGTTGCCGGCAGTGGTAATGGCCGCAGACAAGAACGGATCAGCGATTAGTGGGATCGGTCCTACCTGAGTCTGGATAGTGCGCACCCATACACCAGCGGTCACCTCGACTTTGTCGAAGGTGATCTGCGCTGCCTTGGCCTCACGATCGATGTAGTCACCAAGGATCGGATCGATATAGATCGCGGTTGGCTTGATGACATATGTCGTGTTAGCAGCCATCTGCGCGACTTGCGCCTTGATGCCGTCGATAATAGAAGCGCCTTGCGCAACCGAACCTGTTGTAGTTATCTGCGTAAGAGCAGACACATACTGGGTGGTGGTTGGCGTGGTAAGCGACGTATCGGTTCCGGTCCAGACCGCATTGGCCGAAAGGACAACGATCGAGGAAATGATATCCTCAATGTCCTTGGCCTCGACAAAGGCGAACTGGCCTTGCTGGCGCGTCACATCGACGTCAAACAGCGAGAGGTTAGTTTGGTTCGTCAGTGCCTTAATCATCGCCGCGCGCTCGATACGGGTTGGCCCCGTCGGAGTAGGCGCGATATTACGCGGATCGGTAAAGGTAGCCGTTGCGACCGCAGTCTGTTCAAAATAACGATGCGGATGGCCGGTTGCCGGACGTCTGTCTACACGTTGCAGGAAAATCGAGGTACGACGGATAATGTCGTAAATCTCGGATTCGTATTTGTTGATTTCGATGGCGCCATTGCCAAGGAAATCTGCCGCAGCAGTAATTTTACGCAATATTGCAGCATGTTCCTGAGGATTCAGGAACGCGGCAGGTGTCTCTAATGCCATATTCGTTCCTCCGCTCAGATTATGCCAACACGACCAAACTCACTTTTGAGCATGATCTTTTGGTTAGTTGTAAAGTTTCCCTTGCTCAAGACTTCATCCATCTGAGCAACGGTGAGTTTCTCATCTCCCTCAGGCAGTGTCAGGCCAGATCTAGCGAGAATTGAGCTAATCATCGGAGACACAGTCTTGCGCTCCGGCGGAGGGCTGACGGCTTTCGCGGCTGCTTTCAAATCAGAGATCTGCGTTTCAGCAGCTGCGAGTTTATCGAGTACCGGCTTCATGGCGGCCTCGACGGCTTTTGTAACGTCCTCAGGCGTCATGTCGTCGGTTCCTTTGTCAGTTGATGCTTCCATCGGGTAATCGGTATCGCGGAAAATATGCGGAATCTTACCCATTGCAGCCGATGCGCGCATATGCCCAACCATTTTTTTGAGCGTAATCACATGTCCCTGTTGAGGGTGCATGCCAACGCCAGCCGCTTCCATTGCAGCATGGCAAGCTTCTAGGGCCAACGCGTGCGGTTCTACTCTGTCGATAACAGGCGTCGACGCTTCAATATACGGCGGCGCTTTCTTCAGCTCTTCAACAGAAGCAGCTAGGCTCGTCACCTGCGCAGCAAGGCCGTCGAGGAGCGCCTTAAGCTCTTCGTTCATGTCATCATCCTTTGCGGCAGCTGCCGCTAGTGACGTTGTTTGATAGGCAGCCTTATCCTTCCGAAGGATAGCGGCGCCAGTGAATGCCAAATGAGTAATTCTGAGAATGTCCGCACTTGGATCTTCAACCAGAATCCGTTCGGCCTCAAATGAGAAGCCAAGCGCGGATTGTAGCGACTTGATGCTTGCGGCTACCTCTGGAAAATCAGCGGCGTAGACAAAGCCTTCGATCTCAATCGCATTGCCAACAATGTTGGCTGACGTAATTATTCCGATCTTGGCTTGCGTATCGTGCCCGGAAAACATCGGGCTAAAATCAACTCCCATGCCGAGTAGCGACTCAAGCGCCTTCTCAGCGGCTTCTCTGGTGACAATAATTCGACGACTGCCAGAACCATGCGGAGGCTCGCTAGATGGCTCATCGATCCTTGTTAGGATGCCTGAAAATGGCATCTTGTTAGGATGATCTCCATCATCTCCATTGCCAATATTTAGCGACATGGCCTCAATGGCTATCGCTTTCATTTTGTGCCAGTCAGTAGTATCAACACCAATCTCTTGGGCGCGGCGTAATATACGCGAACGGGCGGCGGATCTTTCTTCCGGCGTCAGATCCTGCGTGCGATCTACCATGTCCCATGCTAATCGCGTGTGATGCTCGTCATTTATCGGCAATTTACGCTTTCCAGGCACAGCAAAGTGCTCTTCCGGCAACGCATTGCGTGCCGGCTTATTCAGTTTGGACATTTGATAGATTATTCCCTCAGAAGCTCTGTCAGTATCTTCAGAGCTGCATCAATCCGATCGTCGGCCGATTGCTCAGTTGCATCTGGCAGAAATTGCTTGATCTCACGTAATCTCATTTCTATCGAGTGCAGCGAGCCGCCATAAGCGCTAAGAAGCGGGAGAATTGGGGCAAACTTCATGCCGCTTTCGCGCTCACGAGAAGTTATGAAAGAACGTGATTTTTCCATCGTCAAGCCAACTCTGCCAGAAGAGCATTGAGCGCTGTTAGCGTCGTGCCATCACCGCTAGTCGGGTGAAGAGCAATTAGTTGAGCTACGAGCAACTTAAGCTCCGACGCATGCTGTATGGTTAGATTTTGCAAAGTGGCATAGTCGTGGCCTTTAACAGCAAGAGCTGCTTTGGCAGCGGCATTAGGCGCAAGGGCCTTAACATCAGCAAGTGCGGTCATTGTAATATCTCCTTACGCTACAACCAGAACGTCGAAGGTGCCGGCCGCAATAGAATTGGCGGCTATCGGGGTGAGCACAACATTAAAGCCAGCGGACGTCTTAGCCGCCACTGAAGCCCAAGCGAACTGGCTTGGCGTAACAAAGACGGCGTAAACAGGCGGCAAGGGCTCTGAGAACGTAACTGCGGTAGTAATCGCAACACCAGCGCCCCCGCTAGCATTCACAACACCCGTTAGAACGCCGACAATGGTGCGGTCGGTGAAGGTAGCGCTAGAGCCATCTACCACCTGCATCGTATGTTTATCAATCATATTTGTTACTACCTTTTAAAGATTATATCTTGACAATACTTTTATTTACTGCATTTATTTTATGTTACTTGCCACAACCATGAAAGGGCAAAGAAATGGTAACGTCAGTTACACGTCTGAAGACCGGCCCTGTTGCCTCCGTAAATGAGACAATTGGACTCAACGATACTCAGAGCGAATTGGAAAAGGCTCGCTTTGATTACGACGCTAAGCTGTTCGCGCTCAATCAGGAGTTCTGCGACAGGCGTGATAAAATGCGTAAGGAGTATCACGCAAAGATTGCTGAAATCACAACAAGCGAATAAGCAAACGGCCGCTAAGGAGAAATCCCTAGCGGCCATTAATACGGCCTGGGTTACTTCAAGGTGGGTCGACCGCGCCGCCACCAGAAGTTTATTCGAGCGGGCCGGACGCTAACCCGGCTAGAGGGTGGTAATCTCACTACCTGGTCGCTTATCTTTCCAGGCCCACTGCCTCGATCGATGGCGCTGTTGCGTGTCTGCGATTTTCCACGCCGCCGCTCAACTCTAATATGGGTAGGGACCGCCGGGTAGCTACTCCGGGCTTGCGCGCGTGTCCTGGACAATCCGGAACGGCCATTATCATCGCGACGCTGTGCGCGCTCACACTACGGTCCCAAACGTTTAGAGGCGTCGTTGGCTCTCTGTTAAAATGTCGAAGTCTCTCTTCTTCCTATTTCGTTCCATCCGCCGGATGCGATTTCTACTCTGCAGTTCTCCCAATTTGAAACATGCGAAACCAGCAAGTATTATGATAGCGGATGCTATATCGCACATATCATGAAATCTCGTAACAGCTCATGAAATCTTGTTACACTGCAGATGCGCATTTAGCGTGCGCGTTCCGCCTGAATTAGTTGAAATCGTCGCAACCAGATTATAGACCACGCCGCCCACCAAAGTTCCTATGACTTGTGATACGATGTTGCCGCTAACAGATGGCGAACCAATTAAATGAGAAGATGGATTCGTGTCAACACCTGAAACTACAGAAATCGTCACGGTTGGCGCCCCGGTTATCGTCTCACCCGTAGCGAGCTGACTTGTGAAATCAAACCCGCGCGCACCGACGAATAACGGTGCCGGATCGACGGGAGTGAAATCAAAAGCTGCCCGCGGCATTCATTTAACCTCCGGAAAGAGGAATTCCAGCCGGGCACCAGTGCCAAAAGAAATGAACTGCCAAGCCACCTGCAAAAACGCCGCAGATCCAAATCGACAGCGGCCAAGTCGCGCCAATATAGGCGATCGTCTTAGATAGCGTCCATTGCCGCTCTGGATGGCGAAATGCCAACCCCTCGACTGCGGCAAAAAATATCATGGCACCAACTAAGCCGGCGGCCCATATCCACGTTTCGCTCATATGCCATTCCGGCCGCGCTCGGGCATTATAGGCTCTCCGGTAGCCGGACCGCCTGGCTCGCTGCCAGGGAAGTAGCCGGGAGCTGGCATAAGTCGGCCGCCCTCTGGCCGCCAATTATCATTGGGATCCGGTTTCGGATTCGTAGTTCGGACTCCTCCGCCATTCCCTGGCGTTAGACCGCCAAACTTGCGGCCACCCCAAAAATCACTATCCAATCCTGTCATTTTCTTTTCCTATTTCTTCACAATATTCACAATATCAACAGCATACACCGTATCGCTTTCCGGCTTGCCTTTCACAATATTGACAATGTCAATATCATAAACCGTTGAAATTACCGGTTCACCCTTCGCGGTAAGGATTTGCGTCGGCGGGGATACAATCTGCCACGGCGTGACAAAGGCCGGCGCAAACGCGAAAAATGGCCCCAGAGCCCAATCTTGCGCGGCGCGCCGTGTTGGCCCCTTAGTATCAAAGAAAGCCGCCTGCCAGGCCACGGGGACGCCCACAGACGGCGAAAGAGGCGACTCTCTCCACCAATCAGCGACGCGGGCGCCTCGAGCTAGCCCCCACCAAGCTTGATCCATATACGGAACAAGCCGGCTACCAGGCGGGATAAAATCCCACCACTCCGCACGGCGCCGAGCATTAGGCGCGCCAGTCCACCATTCCGAGCCGATTAGAACCGGACGCGAAAGTGGACTCGGCGTCCCATCCCAGCTAGTTATAGCGGGTGCTCGCCTTGATCCTGCCCACCAATCAGCGCCGATAAACGACGGCTGAACTGACGGACTTAATGGCGATACGCCGTCCCAGCTGAGGGCGACTGCCTGTCGCTTAGCCTGGGCCCAGAATTCCGCGCTAACAAAGCTTGGCGTGACTACAGCCGCAACTAGCGGCCTAAAGACATCTGGCGTCCATATCGAGACCTGCGGCCAGCGGCGAAGAGCAGACCACCATTCAGGCGGCGAGACCGAAGTCGGAACCTGAGTTCCGAACGGCCGCACCCAAGTCGGCTCAAATCCCGGCGGCGCATTCCACCGCTTCGGCGGATCAAACCAGGGCTCCGATGGTTTCGCCGTCGGGACGATAGTCCCGCGGTTTTGAAACCAAGTTACTTCGAACCATTGGCGTGGCGTCCACCTTTGCGGCGGATCGAACCAAGGCTGCGGCAACGCCGAAGATGGGGTTGCCGTGTAACTTATTATCGCTTTGAGCGGCTGAGGCTCGAAACCTGGTCCGGCCTGCCACCTTTTTGGCGGGTCGAACCACGGCTCAGACGGCTTCGCAGTCGGAACTTGGATTCCATAATTTTGGAACCAAGTAACCTCGAACCATTGCCTCGGTGCCCACCTTTGTGGTGGATCGAACCATGTCGGCGGCAGTACCGTAGTCGGGACAGTTGTCCCAAGATTGCGC
>Ga0307477_10004145_pt1 | contig 10574 bp, 11 predicted proteins | sample atmos_gasesECM2C_FD_203316 | JGI IMG/M metagenome (GOLD analysis project Ga0307477, IMG submission 203316) | Hardwood forest soil microbial communities from Morgan-Monroe State Forest, Indiana, United States - atmos_gasesECM2C_515 | ecosystem: Environmental > Terrestrial > Soil > Temperate... | reverse complement strand
GAGGAGTACTTGGACGTGGCAGACCAGTGCGCTGAGCTGGGCTACCCGGCCATAAAGCTCCATGCCTTCGGGGATGCCCGGGAGGATGCCAGGTTGTGCGAGGCCCTGCGTGAGCACGTGGGGGGCTCGGTCCCGCTCATGTACGACGGCTCGGCCGGGTTCGACCTGCCGGATGCCGTTTACCTGGGCGACGCATTGGCCGGTGCCGGTTACCTCTGGTACGAAGAGCCGATCCGGGAGTTCTCCGTCACGGCGTACAAATGGCTGGCGGAGCGGGTCCGGGTCCCGTTGCTTGTAGGGGAGACCTCTGACGGTGCGCACATGAACACCGCGGACTTCATTGCCTCGGGCTGTGCGAGCTTCGTCCGCACCAGCGTCGAGCTTCGCGGAGGCTTTACCGGCGCCATGCGCACGGCGCACCTTGCGGACGCGTACCAGTTGCGAGCTGAGCCGCACGGCCCGACCTTGACCTGCCGACATTTGTGCATGGCCATCTCGAACTGCACTTACTACGAGTCGCTGGTCTGGGGTAACCCCGTCCGGCGGGAACGGGGTATCGACAATCGCGGCATCGTGCCCGCGCCGACCGCTCCGGGCGTTGGCCTGCCGGCCGGGCCCGAGTACCCCGAGACGCTTGCGCCCTTTGTTGTGGCCGACGTCAATTGACCGCCCTGGCCGGCCAGGCCGTTTTGAGCCCTTGAGAAACCAACGAACCACGAAAATAAGGAGGACAATGAAAGACAACTCAACCTCACGGCGCCGTGCCCTGCTGGGCCGGCCGCGCCGCTTGTTCAATACTCTCGCAGCAACCGGGTTGGCCGTCTCGATGGCCACGGTCGGTGCGAACATCGCCATTGCCCCAGCCCAGGCAAGCTCGGCGCCGATCGTGGTCTGGGTCGACGCTGCCCGCGTACCGCAGGTGAAGGCCTGGGAGAAGGCAAACCCGAGCGTCAAGATCGATCTCGTGACTTTCGACGGCGGGGATAACGGCTCTGGCAGCATCGAGAGCAAGGTAAGCCTCTTCAACCGCGTTGGCCACGGCTGGCCGGACATCGTGTTCTCCGGCGAGGCCAACGACGTCCAAAAGCTGGGCACCCCGCCGTTCAATTTCCCCGCGGTGCTCAACCAGGGAGGGCTTCTCCCGAAAGGGCTCCTCAAGGGTTACGCAGCCGGTACGCTCGCCGACTGCTATATCGGCGGGAAGCTGGAGTGCCTCCGCAACGATGTCGCGTTTGACGTTCTGTGGGTCAACGTCGCACTCATGAAGCAGTTCGGCTACACGGTCCCCACCACCTGGCAGCAGTGGCAGGCTATCGGCGAGGACGTCGCCAAGAACCACCCCGGGTACATAGTCGGCAGCATCGGCGACGACTTTGACGACGAAATCTACCTCCAGGCGGCGCAGTGCCCGATCAACGACGAGATCAAGCCATACACCATTCTCGACAACCCGGCCGACGCTAATTGCACCGGGATGGCGTCCTTGCTCGACCCGTTGCAAGCAGACGGCGCGCTCTCGCCGAGTTACGTCTTCGCCAGCACCTATGGGAAGCAGTACGGTGTGTCATCTTCATTCCCCAACGGCCACGTGCTCATGATGCCCGGGCCGGCATGGTACTCGGGCGCCATATTCTGCGGCACCTGCGAACTGGGCGAGCTAAAGGGGACCGTCGCCGCATACCCACCCCTGCACTGGGCGGCCAGCCCCAGGACCTATACGGGCGATGTCGGCGGTGGCCTTTGGATCATGTCGTCTCACACCAAGGACCCACAGGCGGTCGCGAATGTGTTGGTCGGACTGGCCACTTCGACGGTGTCGCAGAACCTGTCACAGGGTTACCCGGGCTACATCCCGGCTGCGAAATCGTGGATCGCCTTGCAAGACGCGAGCGGGTTTTGGGCGACTCCTTTGGCACCCGCCTTCGCCACAGCCGTTTCTGAGGTCTGGAGCGGATGGACCGAGACTCCTTGGGACACGATCGGCATATGGACCGACTCCGTCCTGCCGAACCTGACAGCGGGCGACAGCGTTTCGTCCCAGCTACCCGTTTTGGGGGCGGCTATCTCGAACTACGCACAAAGCGACGGCTTCACCGTCGTAACCAAGCCGTAGCTCCCTCGTGAGCGACACCACCTTCCTGCCCGTCCCGACGCGAGCCCAGGCCCGCACCGGGCGCGGGCAGGCTGGTGGTCGCCATCGCGCCGGTTACGCGTTCGTAGCCGTTTACCTAGTACTGCTTATTCTTTTCGGCGTCTTACCGACCGCCTACGCCGTCTACCTGGCCTTTACCAAGGCCGCAGGCAGACGGGTGAGTGTGGGGCCCGTCAGCTTTGCCCAGTGGGCCGGCCTCTCCAACTTCTTCACCACCGGGAGAGACTTCCGGTTCCTGCCCGCCTTCGAGCACATCGCGGTTTACTTGGCGATCTGGCTCGTCGTGCTGGTTGTGCTGGTGCTGGCATTGGCTCTGCTGTTGCACGGCGGGGTACGAAGGACGGTCCCCTTTTTCCGGTTCCTGTTCTACCTTCCCGGTGCGCTCGCCGGCTCAGCGAGCGTCCTGGTCTGGGCCTTCATGCTCGACCCGGATATCAGCCCTTGGCATTTTGCGCTCTCGCGGCTCCACTATTCCAGCATGCCCCAAACGATCGCACCGGGGCACCTGCCGGTCATCTTCGCGGTGATTGCTTTCTGGACCGGCGCGGGTGGCTGGATCGTGGTGATGAACGGGGCCCTCAACAACATCTCCGACGAGGTGATCGACTCTGCCAAGATCGACGGCGCTAACGCCTGGCAGCTCGCCGTCCGGATCAAGCTGCCTCTGATCAAGAGGTGGGTCGTTTTCATGTTGATCCTCGCCTTCGCTGCCGGGACGCAGCTGTTCGTAGAGCCCCAGCTCCTCGGCGCAGCCAGCTTGGGCATGGTGAGCCCTACTTGGTCGCCCAACCAGCTGGCCTATTATCTCGCCACTCAAAACGGGAACTTCAACTACGCCGCCGCGATCTCAGTCGACCTCCTGATCGTCGGCCTGATGGCGGCGACCCTGCTCGTGTTCCGCTCCAAGTTGTTCCAGCTCGACTAAAGGAGCTTCGACCATATGGCCCACGTAACTGCGCAGCCGCTGAGAAACGAGCCGGCAACTCGCGCGTCGCTCGCGGCTGGGCCCGCCCGTCGACGCCGACGGCTGCCGAGCCGCCGTGTGGGGGCGTTGTTGGCGTGGTTCATCGTGATGCTGGCCTTCACGGGCTTCTTCGTGGTCCCGGTGATCTGGCTCTTCCTCGCGCCCACCAAGACGGACCACCAGTTGGTTTACTGGAACCCGCTTGCGTTGGGGTCTTTCCACAGCTTTCTTCGGACATGGGACGAGATCTACGCGTTCCAGGCCCATGAGCTGCTGGTGTGGCTATGGAACTCGGCCCGGTACTCTGTCGGCGGCGTGTTGCTGGCGCTCGCCTGCGCGGTCCCGGCGGGCTATGGCTTGGCGCTGACGCAGTTCATCGGCCGGAAGGTGCTTCTCAGCATCACCCTGATCGTGATGATCATGCCCGCCAGCGCCCTCGTGCTCCCGCTGTTCTTGGAGATGAACCTCTTGCATCTCTCGAACTCGGCTTGGTCGGTGGTCCTACCGTTTGGTCTCTTCCCCTTCGGGGTCTACCTTTCCTACATTTTTTTCTCATCGACGATCCCCAAGGAACTCCTGGCCGCGGCCAGAGTCGACGGTTGTAACGAGTGGGGGGTATTCCGCCACGTCGCGTTGCCCTTGGCCCGACCAATAGTGGCGCTCGTCGGGTTCTTCGCCTTCGTCTCGGACTGGACCAATTTTTTCCTCCCCTTCGTGATGTTCTATACCGACAGGCAGTACCCGCTCCCGGTCGGCCTGGATTACCTCATTTCCTCAACGGCCGCCTTCAATCCCGTTGCGTCCGCGGCCGCCAGCCCGGTCCTGCGGCCCGAGCTGGCGATGGCCACGCTCGTGGCCATCGCCCCGGTCTTCATCATTTTCTTCTTCGCGCAGCGAGCGTTGGTCACCGGGATGCTGGCGGGCTCGACCAAGGAGTGACCAACGAAAGTAGTCTCAGAGAGGCTGAGTTCGATACTTGTCGAACTTATCGACGCCGGAGGTTTCGGCCATCTGAGCTCTCTCTCCTCAATTGGTTGCCAGATTGGTACCGACATTCACCGACTTAGCGGCAACTTGCGTTCTCGCACTCGGTTCGCCGAACCTCTTGAGGGCTTCTTCAGTGACGGGGGTAAAGAGGTTGACGAGGTTGTTGTCGGGGTCGCGGAACAGGATGGAGCGGTTCCCCCAAGGCATTGTCGTTGGCTCCTGCACCCACTCGCTGACGAGCGTCCTAAGCCGTTCGAATTCTTTGTCCACATCATCGACGAGGAACTCGATGATCACGGTATGGTTGTCCGCTGGGCGAGCCGAGTTGTTGAACAACTGCGCCGTCTGAGTGTGGCCAAAGGCGATGGTGCAAGACGGAAGGTGCACCTCAGCGAAGACTGGCGCCGGCCAGACGGCCGGGACCCCGGTGACCTGCTCGTAGAAGCTGACCAACGGCTCGAGATCGTCGCTAATCATGCGGATAGAGGTGAAATCCATTGCCTCGCTCTCCTCTCGTATGTGGTATCGTACGTATCGCTACGATACCGTAGCGTAGTGGTGTAGTCAATTCCGAAAGTCGAGATTCTGCATGGCGAAGAAGAGCTCCCGCGAAGGCCGAGCGCCGCTTTTGCGCGAGGTGGCCCTTGACCCCCGAGTTCTCGTGTCGCGCGAGCGCGTGCTCACGACGACCCTCGACCTGCTGACCGAGGCCGGGCTGGATGAACTCACCATCGACGAGATATCCCGACGTTCGGGGGTGGCGAAGACCACCATCTATCGGCACTGGCCTAACCGTTCCGCTCTCGTTATTGACGCCTGCTCGCGGATGACTGACGGCGAGGAAGCGCCGCCTGACACCGGTTCGCTCGAAGGAGACGTCAGGGCGGTCTTGACGAACATCGCCGGGCTGCTCGGTACAGCTCGCTGGTCGTCAATCGTGCCCTCGATCGTCGATGCCGCCGAACATGATCCTGCGTTTGCCGACATCCACAGCAAGATTCAACGCGGACATGCCGCTCCGTTGAGATTGGCGCTCGACCGAGCTGCACTAAGAGGGGAGATCCCGTCGACAGCTGACCGAGACGCCATCGCCGCTGGCCTCCTTGGGCCGCTTTTCTACCGCCGCTGGTTCTCGCGAGAGCCGATCGGCGCCAAGTTCCTGGAAATGATCATTCGGAGTACCGTCGCAGGCTTCCACCAAGACACTCGCAGCCCGAAGCGACAGCGGAGCGGCCGATAGGCGGCGCCGCCCCAGCGCCTTGAGTCGAGCCCGGGCTCAAGATCTTCAAGGTTTACAAGGGCTACTGGTATTGGCGCCGCCCCACGATGCGAAACAACAACCGTCCCGGGTGCAAAGCGATCGCTCCGGCGCGACAATGCAGTTGGAGCCGACGGGAGGAGGCCCGATGAGCACCGTGGACGGACAGAACGGCGACACCGTTGGGACGTCAGGTCGCGACCCGGTCGACCTGAAGCTCGAGGTGGTCGTCATCCCCGTGAATCACCGCTGCCCCACCCGGATCTGCCCATGGCCTCTACCTGATCGTGTCCAACATCGATGCCGGGCGTGACGAGCTCATGAGCCGGGGCGCTAAGGTCAGCGAGATATTCCACTCGGGAGCTCCGGGGGCGCAACTCGATCCCGACGGGGCGAGCGGTCGGGTCAACGGGCCGGGCCCGGATCACAAGAGTTACAGTTCTTTCGCGACGTTCGAGGACCCCGACGGCAACAGCTGGCTGCTCCAGGAGGTCACCGATCGCCTCCCGGGCCGGCTTGATCCGGGCACCACCTCGTTCGACTCCGCCGGTGACCTGGCGGGGGCCTTGCGACGCGCCGCGTCGGCCCACGGCGAGCACGAGAAGCGCCTCGGCGGGGCCGACCCGGACTGGCCCGACTGGTACGCCGAGTACATGGTGCGCGAGCAGACCGGTCAGGAGCTGCCCAGGTGAGCGACTTCGACGTCATCGTGCTGGGCGGCGGTGCGCCGGGCGAGCATTGCGCAGGGGCTATCGCGGCGCGGGGGCTTCGGGTCGCGGTGGTCGAGCGGGAACTGGTTGGCGGCGAATGCTCCTACTGGGCTTGCATCCCCTCCAAGTCGCTCTTGCGCCCGGGCGAGGCAGTCCAGGGCGCCCGCGATGTCGGTGCCTTCGCCCAGGTGAACGTGCAGGCGGCGCTGGACTGGCGGGACTACATGGTGTCTGACTATTCGGATGCAGGACAAGAAAAGTGGCTGGCGGACCGGGGCATCGCGCTCATCCGTGGCGTCGGCCGGCTGGCCGGGCCCGGCGTGGTCGAAGTGGACGGCACCCGGCACACTGCCGAGCACATCGTCGTGGCGACGGGCTCCGATCCGGTCGTGCCACCCGTCCCAGGGCTCGACGCTCTGCAGGGGGTATGGGGCACGCGGGAGGCGACGGCCATGAAGGCGGTCCCCCGCCGCCTGATCGTGCTCGGCGGCGGGTCGGCCGGTGTCGAGATCGCCCAGGTGGTAGAGCGTCTCGGTGGTGAAGCGGTGCTCGTCGAGGGCGCCGATCGGCTGATCCCACGGGAGCCCGCCCGGCTCGGCGAGGCGCTCGCCGAAGCACTGCGCAGAGACGGGGTCGAGCTGCGCCTCGGAGTCAGCGCGGCCGAGGCCCTGCGAGACGGGGACGACTACGTGTTGAGGCTCTCGGACGGCACCGAGGTGCGAGGTGAGCGACTGCTGGTGGCGACCGGTCGTCGTCCCCGGGTCGAAGGGATCGGGCTCGAAACAGTCGGCATCGAGGCCGACCGGCACGGGATCCGGGTCGACGAGTACCTGCGCGCCGGCGAGCGGATCTGGGCCATCGGCGATGTCACCGGGATCTGGCCCCTGACCCACGTCGGCGAGTACGAGGGCGACGTGGTCGCGGCGAACATCGCCGGAGAGAACCACCCGGCGAACTACGAAGCGGTTCCCCGCGTCACCTACACCGACCCGCAGGCCGCCGCAGTCGGTGCCGCGGAGGCGCCCTACAGCACCACTACGCTCTTGTCGGAGGTACCCAAGACCGCCACCTACACCCACGCCTACGCCAAGTCGAACGGGTTCTTGACGTTGCTCAGCGACGGCACACGGCTTACCGGCGCCTATGCCCTCGGAGCCGAGGCTGGCGAGTGGCTGCAGCAGGCGACGCTCGCGATACGCGCCCGCGTCCCGCTGGAAGTGCTGAGCGACACCATCCAGCCGTTCCCCAGCTTCTCGGGGATCTTCGGCTCGGCCTTCAAAGCACTCCGCATGCAAATCGCCAGCATGTCCCCACCCACGCCACCGATGCAGGCGCAGATGGCCCGGCCATGACTCAGCCGTTGAGGTGACCAGACCCCGTCCCAAGCGGGTGAGACCCAACCGATGGAGGTAGCAGATGGCCGAGATCCCGACGCCCCCAGAGGAAATGGTGCTGGCCCACTTCGTCGTCTCGGACGATGTCGAGCGCTCTCGGCGCTTCTACACGGAGGTGCTAGGAGGCAGGGTGGCCTTCTCCGGCCCCGGAGGGCTGACCTATGTCGCGCTAGCCAACAGCTGGATCATCATCAACGTCGGCGGAGGCCCGACCGACGACAAGCCTTCGGTCACCCTGGAGACGCCTCGTGATCCCGACCGGGTCAGCAGCTTCCTAAATATTCGGGTCAAAGACATCGAAGCCGTGTACGCCGAATGGAGCGCTAGGGGTGCTCAATTCCTGACGCCGCCGAAACAGCACCCGTACGAGATCCGTTGCTACCTCCGCGATCCCGACGGTCATCTGATCGAAGTGGGCCAAACCACCGACCCAAAAGGGGACTGGGCCCCCCCGCACTGGCCATCAAGCTCGTCCGTCGAGGAATCAGGGTGATCTCCGTGACGTCAGGCGGTCGACGACAACCAGTATGGCCCCCGCTGCGAAAGGTCGACGCTCTGACGGATGTGGACCGTCAGGTTATGGACGCCTGAAAGATCTGCTCGATGGAGGCGTCGAGGGTGGAGTCGAACTCGTCATCGCTCTGGCTCACGTCGAGCCCCTCGAGAAGGGCCCGGGAGAAGCTGGCAATCACGGAGTGGTTGCGGGCCAGGATCTGGACTGCCTCGGCCCGGCTGTAGCCGCCCGACAAGGCGAGAACCCGGAGCACTCGGCGGTCGGCCACCAGGTCGGCGTAGAAGCCGTCCTCGTTCGGCAGCGACAGTTTCAAGATGACCTGGGCGCCGCTCGGGAGCGAGGCGAGGGCGTCGCGGATCGCCTCCTTCAGTAGCTTCTCGGCCTCGGTTTTCCCGGCACTATAAATGTCGATCTCAGGCTCGATAATGGGCACCAACCCCGTCGCCAATACATCTAAGGCCAATTCGAACTGTTGGGCGACGACGGCGGAGATACCGTCCTTGTCGGGTTGCTTGATAAACGAGCGCATCTTGGTGCCGAACACGTCGAGGCCCCGGGCCCGGGCGAGGAGCGGCTGAAGGTTCGGGATGGGTCGCATGAGTTGCACGCCGTCGGCTTCGGGCTGGAGCCCCTTATCGATCTTGAGGAAGGGGACGACCCCTTTGAACCCCCACAGGTACCGAGCCGTATTCTGCCCATCGATGAGGCGGTCCATGGTGTCTTCGAAGAGGATAGCGGCCAATATCCGGTCCCTGTTGAACGAAGGGCTCGTCATGATCCGGGCGCGCATCTGGTGCACCAGGTCGAACATTTCGGCGACATCGGTGTAAGCCGTTTCGGTGATCCCATAGGCAGCCAACATTTTCGGAGTGCTGCCGCCGCTCTGGTCCAGGGCCGCGACGAACCCCGCCCCCGACGTGATTCGCTCCAGCTGTTCCGGGTTGATCATCTACTCCTCACACTTTGCCGTGGATCTTTGATTGACTCGAGCTCCTCGGCGGGCGTCCCGCTCACGACAGGGTTTCCGGCCCATGCTATGACCAATGCGGCACATGGCGCTTACTGCGCGGGACCACACCCAAGTGGGGACTGACTCATGGCGCCAAGCAATCACACGCAGATCAGGCACGCCGTGCACCATTGTCGGCCGCCTTGGATGCAGTTGTGCGAAGGGTTGAATGCATGCTCCCCTCTAGACGGGCTCCGTTACTGCGACGCCCAGGTTGGTCAAGAAGCTGCGGTAGTCGGTCTGCACCCATTCCTCGGCCAGCCGGCCCTCGTCGTCGTACCTGAACGTACCGATCACTTCCCACTCGAGGTGTTGCCCGGTGGGCTCGATTGGACCGATGGGCGAGTAGGTAAAGAGCCCGGTGAAGTCACCGGAGAACTTGGTGCGCGCCGCCAGGTAGTTGCCGTCGACGATGATCTGCTCACGCAAGAGCCGCAGGCCACCGAAAGCGGCACGCAACGACGCGAAGTACGCGCTCAGTTCATCGAAGCCCAGGTCGGCGCCCGGTCCGTGGAAGACGTAGCCCTCCGTGAAATAGGCGCGGAGCTTGGCGTCGTCCTCCGTGGCGATCGCCTCGTCGCCGATGCTGATCAGCTCGCGGGCCAGGGGGCTATCAGAGATGAAGCCTGGCATCGTTCCTCCTTACTCCTCAGGAATGGATGGTAACGGCGTACCCATCGGGGTCAGCAAACACGAACGTCCGGCCAAACGGACCCTCGAAGGGCTCGGTGACGATTCGAACCCCGGCATGAACCAGCCTTTCGTGTCAGGTCCCGCGCTCACTCGCTCGTGCCGCGGTTCTTGTGCTCCATGAGGTGCAGGGTCACCCCGAATGTCGTCTCCGGAGCCGTGAAGATGTAGTGGACGTCGTCGGTCTCGTATTCGCCCTGCAAGATGACGCCTCGGCGTCCCAGTTCGGCTTTGGCGTCTTCGAGGTTCTCAACCTCAAGCCCGAGATGGCCGAAGACCGCAGTCTCGCCAGCCTTGAGCTTCGGCATGCCGAAACCGGCAGCGCGGACCGCAATCAACTCCAACCGCGTTTCACCGGATAGCAGGACTTGCAGGTCGATGTCGCGAACCTGAAGCCGCTCGCCAACAGCTCTCGCGTCAATGGTGTCGCCCGCCCGAGCGATGGTTTCGTCGATGTCGCGCACGACGAATGCGATGTGGTCCAACCCAAGTACCTTCATGGGACTCAGTCCTTTCTCTTGTTTTCTCTCTAAAACGATCTGCCTCGAGTGTCTCCCCTCCCACCGACGGAGGGTCAATAGCGAATTTCGCGGTTGACTCTCACACGGGGGGAGGGTGGAGGCTCGAAGCCAGGGACGCCGTCTGATACCGCCAGAAGTTGCTTACGGTTATGGCCTCAGCCGGGTCTGGAAGATCGGCCATCCGATTTCGGTTTGCCACATCGACTCGTCTTTGGTGTCGGAGGGGCCGACGAGGTAGTACTCGCGAATCGGTCCCTCGACCGCGAGCGCATGTTTCGTGACATAAGCGGCGAGGGCACCGTAAGTCCGGTCCACCTCGGTATTGGAACCGAGGTGGACGGTCATTGCCAGCTCCGCCGGTGGGATAGTGCCGGT
>Ga0307477_10004142_pt1 | contig 10577 bp, 9 predicted proteins | sample atmos_gasesECM2C_FD_203316 | JGI IMG/M metagenome (GOLD analysis project Ga0307477, IMG submission 203316) | Hardwood forest soil microbial communities from Morgan-Monroe State Forest, Indiana, United States - atmos_gasesECM2C_515 | ecosystem: Environmental > Terrestrial > Soil > Temperate... | reverse complement strand
TATAGATGTTCAGATTCGCCCCATGGCCAAGCACTCGAACCTCGACATCGCGGTATGCCGAGCTCGAGGCGATCGCCTTAGGAACGTAACCGAGCGTGTACTGGTTGCGCGCCTCGGACGTGACTTGCGCATACGCTTCTTCAATCGAGTTCCTTGAAAGCTCGGTGAACACGCTACCGCCCCCGGTCGCGTTGGTGTATTTCGGCAATATGTCGCTATACCCGTGGCGAAATACGTGGGGAAGCTTCTCCACTTGTTTATAGATCGGCAGGGCCCCCATATCGAGCACAACCGCTTTTACCTGGATACCTTGCGTTTCCAGCACGTGCAGCACCTGGTTGTAACTGGCCCGGCTGCCCATTTCCCGCCCATCACTGATGACGAAGATCACTTTCCGCCGCGTGCGGTCGCGCTTGCTCAAGTCCAGCGCCGCCCGCAGGATCGCATCATTCAGCACGTGCGCCTCTTTCGGCGGCGTGTACACAGGTGGCGGTCCCGATGTGCCCACCGGAATTCCATTCACCATCGGCGGTTGCGGACCCAGCGGTCCGCCCAATACTGGAGGCCCATTGTTGTGTCCGCGCACCAATTTCAAAGAGTCCAACGTCGCAGTCAATCTCTCCGGCTTGCCCGTAAAATCGGTTACCTGGCTAACCGTGGTGCTGTAGGTATACAGCGCCACTTCGTCGTAAGGGCTGAATGCGCCCACTAGGGCTGAGTACGTCTGATTCACTTTCTGCACCGACACATCGGCCATTCCCAGATCGATCAGGACCGCCACTGAAAGCTGGAACGGATCGCTGGTAAAAAAAGTCAGCTTCTGCGGCTTTCCGTTCTCGAGTACGGTGAAATCCTGTGGCAGCAAACCATCCACACGCCTTCCCTGTTTGTCCTTGACCATCACCGGAATCTGTACGAGGTTTGAGGTGATCGAGATCTTGTAAAGATCGTCCGCCGGATTGATCTGATTTTTCGGCGCGCTCACCTGGGAACTTGCCTCCGGCATACTTCCTGGCGGAACAGTTTCCACCGGCGGCATCTTCGGTGGCGCCGGGGTCTCTTGACCACCCTGTTGTCTGGAACCGTCAGTCGACGATTGCGCTGGGTTTGGCGTCTGACTCGGCTTCGGCGGCGTTGCAGGCTCAGGCGCCGGTTTCGGAGCCGGCGGCTGCACCGCCGATGGCGTATCCGGAATGTCCTGCGACCCCTGTGAGTTAGCTGGACTCTGCGTCTGATTGGACGTCTGACCCTGTGTCTGCCCCTGCGCGCCGCCGGATTGCGCTTGTGCAGCGGATATGCCTACAACGATGACGCAGGCGATCGCCCCCAGACCCAGCCGCGAAGCCGCGAAAGAATACAGCCCACGGTGCCAGCCGTGGGTATCCACGCCAAAGGGAGTCAAGCCCCGAAGGGGCGAAAGAGATTGCGCTCCCCAGCCTCTGAAAAGCGCGCGAAACTGTCCGATTCGATCCATTCTCATCGCCACCCACCGAGAAAAATCCACTTCTACACCTCTTTGGGATGCCAATCCCACCCCGTTTGGTGCATCTAAGCTACAGGATTAGACTAACAAAAGAACCTCTTCGAGAGTTCCCATGCTCAAAAGCCCAAGCTTTCGCCGACTTCTGCCCGGTTTGGCCCTCACAGCCGCGGCTCCCTTTATCCTGGCACAGCAGTCTTCGCAACCTGCGCAATCCCAGCAGCCAGCCGACCAGAATCCCTCCGAAACCCTGAAGGTCAATGTCAACGTCGTCCAATTATTCTTCAACGTCAAAGATAAGCACGGCGCGCTCATCCCCAACCTCACCAAAGACGACTTCCAGATCTCCGAGGACAGCAAGCCTCAAACTGTTAAGTATTTCACCGCCGAATCGAACCTGCCCCTCACTCTTGGGATCATGATCGACGCCAGCGGCAGCCAGCGCAACGTCATCGACATGGAAAAAGAAGTCGGCGGCGCGTTCCTCAAGCAGATCCTCACTGACAAAGACGAGGCCTACGTCATGAGCTTCGACATCACCGTCGATCTGTTGCAGGATTTCACCCGCGACACGCGCCGTCTCCAAGCCGCACTGAACAAAGCCAAGGTCAACGTCGACTACACCAGCGGCGGAATCCCCGGCATGGGCGGCGGTCCCGTCCCAACGCAGAATGCTCCCGGCACGCTGCTCTACGACGCTGTCTATCTCTCCGCCCACGACATGCTGGCCAAGGAAGTGGGCCGCAAGGCGATGGTTCTTCTCACCGACGGTCAGGACGAAGGCAGCCGCCTCAAGATCCGCGACGCCATCGAAGCCGCGCAAAAAGCCGACGCCATCGTCTACGTCCTGCTCTGCGCCGATCGCGGATTCTACGGCGGGATCGGTTACTCCGGTGAAGGCGAGATGCGCAAGCTGACCGAGCAGACCGGTGGCCGCGTCATCAACGTCGGCAACAAGTTCGACAAGCTTCGCGAAGCCTTCGATCAAATCGCCGCCGAACTTCGCAGCCAGTACAACATCGGCTACGTCCCGACCAATTTGAAACTAGACGGCACCTACCGCAAACTCGAGATCAAGAACAAGCAGAACTACAAAATCCAGGCCCGCGCCGGATACTACGCCGCCCGCAGCCAAGACTGAAGTTCCTGTAAACCAACGAAGGTTCCCTTCGTGTACTTTAGTGTCCTTCGTGGTTAAAGCCTTCTCCAGATGCCCGGTGCGTTCGAGTCTCCGCGTTCTCTGCGATATGGTCTCAGCGATCTCAGCGGTTAAGAAATCAAACCAAGCTGCTAAGCCTTTGACTTAGAACTCCCTCAAAGGCACAATGAACACCCACAGGCTATACACAAGCCTTGTCGACAGCTAATCGCCAGGTCGATCCCGAGGGTTCCGATGCCTAATTTCTCGCGACGTTCATTTCTCCACCTTTCCGCCGCCGTCAGCTCTGCCACGGCTCTGCGCTTCATGACCGAGCCCATGTTCGCGGCTGCGGCCCGCCGTCGCCCTCCACATGCTCCCGATGCTGTCATGATTGACTCCAACGAGAATCCCCTAGGTCCCTGCCAGTCTGCGCGCGATGCCATGGCCGCAATCCTCCCCCAGGGCGGACGCTACGCCGACAACCTCACAGACGATCTCGTCTCCACCTTCGCCAAGATCGAAGGCCTCAATCCCGAATACATCCACGCCACTGTCGGCTCCACTCCGCCGCTCGCTTTGAGCGTGCTGGCTTTCACTTCTCCTCAGAAAAGCTACGTCACCGCCGATCCCGGATTCGAAACTGGCATGAAGATGGCCGAACAATCCGGAGCGCGAACCGTCAAAGTTCCGCTCACCAAAACCTATGCCCACGATGTCAAAGCCATGCTAGCCGCGGGTTCGGATGCGGGAGTCTTCTATATCTGCAATCCCAACAATCCCACCGGAACCCTCACGCCACGCGCCGACATCGACTATCTAGTCGCGAACAAACCGAAAGATTCCATCGTCCTGATCGACGAAGCGTACATTCATCTCACCGAAGCTCCCAGCGCACTCGACCTGGTGAAAGCCGGAAAAGACGTCATTGTGCTCCGGACATTCTCCAAGGTCTACGGCCTTGCCGGCATTCGCTGCGGATTCATCATCGCCCGCCCGGATCTCGCGGACAGAGTCCTGCAGCGCGGCGGATTAAACTTCATGCCCGTCACCGCCGTAGTCGCCGCCACCGCCAGCTTGAAAGATCCAGGCCTCGTCTCCGAACGCCGCCGGATTAACGCCACGATCCGCCAGCAAACCTTCGACTGGCTTGCCCATAACGGATATTCGTTTATTCCTTCCGAGTCCAACTGCTTCATGCTCGACACCAAACGTCCCGGCGAGGAAGTCCGCGACGCCATGGCGAAAGAAAATGTCCTGATCGGCCGCATCTGGCCGATCATGCCCACCTACGTGCGCATAACGGTAGGCACCCAGGACGAAATGTCAAAATTCCAATCCGCCTTCCAAAAAGTCATGAAAGCCTAAGTGTGGAGCGGGCGCTTCCGCCCGCTAAGGTTTCCTTCCTGTACTTTCGTGTCCTTAGTGGTTGAAGCCTTTCGGTCCTGCCCAGACGACCACAAGTCACTCCGCCCACGATTACCAACGTAAGCTGCCCCGGACGTCGTTGCTTCGTTAGCTTGATGACAAGGGATCCAATCCACGGCCCCTGCCACATCCTTGATGACCTCTTTTGCCATAGCCCTAGGTGCGCTCAACCTCGCAGGAGTTCGTCTCCTCTGCACAATCGGCAGCTGCTGCGGACTGATCGTCGTTCTATTCGGACTCCGGCTCAACCGCAAAGCGCTCAACACGTCGCAAGAGCCCCCTTCCGCGCCGACTGAAGCACGTCCCATCCCTCAAGAACCACCTGCGCAACCTCCCGCTGCGGCGCAACAGATCATTCACCTCACCACCACGAACCCCGGATCCATCAGAAGCTCCGAGATGAGCCAGCAACAGAAGATCGCAGCCGCGCTCGATCGAGCGGGAATCGCCACTTCCGCCACATGGTCGAATTCGACCCCGCCAAGCGAGCCCCCAACAGAACAGCAAACTCCCGCCATCGCCCCGGACCCGGCTCCCGCCCAGACCCACTCTTCAATTCTTCGAAAAATGTTTCTGCTGGGTGGGTCGATGCTCGCCCTGATCAGCCTGATCGTATTCCTGACCATTCGCTAGCTCGCGCGCGGCGACCAAACCAACACGCACCACTCTCGCATGCACCACGCTCCTAACCATTCCCGCGTCGCTCGTTACATGGTCCACATGATGCGCTCTAGTACAATCGAACCGGTGAGCGACAAGGTCCGCATCGGAATCCTGGGCGACTTCAACGCCGATTTCCGCTCGCACCACGCCACCAACGACGCCCTGCAGCACGCCGCCCGCAAACTCAAGATGGAAGTGCAGGGCGAATGGATCCCGACTCCGTCCCTCGCCAATCCCGACGCCGAGAAGACGCTCGAATCCTTCGACGGACTCTGGGCCTCACCCGGCAGCCCGTACAAAAGCTTTGACGGCATGCTTAAAGGCATCGAGTTTGCCCGCCGCCGCGACTGGCCTTTCCTCGGCACCTGCGGCGGATTCCAGTACGCCTTCATCGAGTTCGCGCGCAACGTGCTTCAAATCGCTGACGCCGACTCCGCCGAAAACAATTCCGGATCCAAGAATGTCATCATCTATCCGGTCGCCTGCGCCGTCCCCGACCGAAACGGCAACTCGCCCAAGCTTTCTGGCGCCATTCCCGAGATTCGCCTTCGGCCCGGCTCCTACCTGCAGACGTATTACGGCAAAGAAAAAGAAGTCGTCACCGAAGAATTTTTCTGCAACTTCGAAATCAATCCCGACTTCGAATGGACCACGATGGAAGCCGGATTCCCCGTAGTCGCGCGCGGCCCCCAAGGCGAAATCCGCGCCATCGAATCGCCCACGCACCGCTTCTATCTGGCAACGCTCTTCCAGCCCCAACTGTCTTCGACGGAAAAGAATCCGCACCCGGTGGTCCTGGCCTTCGTCCAGGCCGCCGCCGACTGGGGCAAGAAAAAGCTGGACGACAGCGTGCTGGAGTAGCGCAAAATCACTCACCACAGAGGACACAGAGTCACACAGAGAAATCCCTCTGTGATCCTCTGTGTCCTCTGTGGTGAAATGTTCTTCTCGGTTACGAAAGTCCACTTACCCGAACCGTTACGACCACTCCCCAACTGCATCTGGAGCACCCGACCACTCGCCGCTACACTCGCTTCCGTCGGTCGCCCTCCCCAAGCCGCGCCCGCAGGAGACACGTCCGTCTATGCACATGCAGTTGATTGACTCGTTCCGCCTCCCTTTCTCGACGCTGATGAGCTACATCCCCGTGATCGCGACCATCGTGACCACGTTCTTCAGCATCGTGCTCGCGCGCGCGACTCTGCGCTACGTCGAGTCCACCGACAAAGGACTCGCCCTCGCCCGCGAAGAATTCGAGCGCGAGTGGAACCCAGACCTGCACATCAAGATGGAGCGCGTCTCGAACACCGAAGCCCAGCTCATCGTCACGAACCTGGGGAAGACCTCGGTCCTGTTGCAGCTCCTGCAACTGCGTAAGCTCACGCACGCCACGCCGTTTGAGCGCTGCCGCCTCAACGACCCGCTAGTCGGAGGCCTCACCTGGACGCAGGAAATGGGCAAGCGCCTCCTCGCCTGTACGGGATACGAATTCGAAGGCCCCATCGCGGCCGCGATGACGTTCTACGCCGCCGGACGCATGTACCGCACCGACTGGTTCCGCTCGCAGATCGTAGTCCGCGAAGGCCGCATCGTCAGCCTGGAGCCCAGCACCATGCCAACGCGCAGAGTGCGTCAGGTAGAACGTAAAGGCCAGCCAGAACGCCGCCGCGAATTCGTCCAGGACCTAGCCGCCGGATCCGCTTCTGAAAAAGAGGCAGCCAAGCCCGAAGAAAAGTCCTTCGGCGCAGGAGCGTGATCCAGCTGACTTGGCAACAACTCGTGTGGCGACGGGCGCCTCGCCCGTCCCGCGAAGCAAAGCTCGCCAGGTTTTTGCTGGGGACACTACACCAGATAACACTCTTCCCTAATTGGCACTCGCGGGCACGAAGGACGTACTTTCGCAGTACTGCGACGCATGCCCCGCTGCTATTCTGCTGCTAGTCTTCTCGAAAACTTGAGATCACAATTTGTGATCTCAAGTTTGAAGCGAGTCTCTAAATATGGCGAAATCAGCGATTGTGGTCGCAAGAAAGGTTGATTCGAAAATCTTCGTTCTCCGTGGGCAGAGAGTCATCCTCGACTCAGATCTGGCCGAACTCTACGGAGTACAAGTCAGGCACTTGAATCAGCAGGTCAAGCGCAATGCGAAGCGATTTCCTCTCGCCTTTCGCTTTCAACTCTCTGCGCACGAATCTAAAATCTTGAGATCACAAAATGTGATCTCAAGTGAAGGCCACGGCGGCGCCCGTTATCTTCCCTACGCCTTTACCGAACACGGCGCCATCATGGCGGCCACGGTATTGAACTCCGAACGCGCGATCGAAATGAGCGTGTTTGTAGTTCTCGCTTTCGTTCGTATGCGTCGTGCCATTGCCGGGCACCGACACATCCTGACGAAGCTGGCGCCATTGGAACGCCGTCTGGAGAAACATGACGCCGATATCCAGGACTTGATGGATGCGATCCGCGAGCTCATGACTCCCGAAGAGCCCAACCGCCGCCACATCGGCTTCGAAGCGCCCTCAGTTCCAAGTGCCAAGGCTCTCAAAGGTCGCACCGTTCAATTCCGAAAGAACAGGTAAATTGACTGCCGATTGATCCTGCTTAGCGGGCTGCCCCAGTGAGTCCAAGCCTTAACAGACACGTCCTTGTCGGGAAGAATTACCTTGCAGGTTTGATCAGTCATTTCGCGTCTTTCTTTCGCGTTCGCGAGGCAGTTTCTAGCTATGAACTTTCGGTTCCATCAACTAAAGGAAACGCACCCCAGCTCGGAGCAACCTTGCCCATCAATCTCAGAATTTCGCTCTGCGCGCGCTCGTCCCCAAGCTTGCTAACGAAAAGAGGATGGACTGCCGATCTGACGATGCAAATCTCGCCGAAGTAATCCGCTACTTGTCGACCCAACGCCATCAGAAACGTGAGCCCTGGTATGTGGAACCGGTAATAGCGACAGAACTCAACGCGTAAATGCACTGGGAAATTGAAGGTGAGCACAGGTGTTCCCAGTCCAGAGGCAATTACAACCAGCGCAGCCGTTTCTGGGAAGGAGATTTCGCCAAGTAGGTATCGGCGGATCTCGTCCTGATATCGATATCCCAATTCAATGCGTTCGTACTTTCGATCCGAAGCCCACCAGTCAGTGACCGAGGCTCGCCAGACTACGCTCGCACAGAAATACACCAACGAGTCAACCTCCAAACCTTGGACCGAGTGCGCCGAGTAGATGGTTTCTTCTTCACTAGTATGAACTGCGAGCGCTTGACTTAGGAGTTCGCGCAAGCGGAAGATACCTCGTCCGCGATAACAATGCCTTAACACCCAATTTTCGCCGTTGCTATCGAAGCGCTTTTCGCAGTCCGCGCAAAGAAGTGTCTGCACAGCCTGCCGTGAAGTTTGTCGCCTCTCCTCTGCGGACACCAGCACCGGATGTGCTCCCTTCGTTCCGGCTCTCACTAGTCGGTACAAAGCCTTCGGCACGAAGTGGCTCTCAAGAAGTTCTCGGTCGTTCGAGCACAAGCGACAACGTCCTACCTTTTGAGGACTCATGACCACTCCGATATTTCACAAGAGTAACCCTTACCAAAGATCATCAACTCGCCCCGTGTTCACTAGAGTCTTCTCGCTCCGTGCCGATCCTATCTTTCAGGAGACCAACCATGATCACTCCAATCAACAGTCCTCACCCGGTCGACGTCCACCAAGCCGCGCATCCGCCGACGGAACCCAAGCCCGATCCCAGAGCCCAGACTCCACCCGTCCACAAAAGCGGCGAAGTCTCGCAAGATCAGGTCACGCTCAAAAGCGCCGGCCAACCCGACACCGACCGCAGATAGCGAGCAGTAGCGCGGGCATCCCGTTGGCTGTCGCGGGGCCATCTTGGCTCCCGACATTCTCAAGGGTGCCCCATCCTAGCGTCGCGTTCTTTGCGACGCTAGGGTGGGGACTTTGACTTTCTCAACGCGCCATCGGATCTCCGGCGCGAATCCAACCCGCAGACGAGGCGGCGTGTTCCGGTTCCGATAATCCGTGCAATAGAGCACGTCGAGCTTCACCTCTCGCACGCCCCCACCGAATGTGCAGAACACAGCATTCCGCCCCGTCGCACCGTATTGCATATGCACAAAGGCGCACCGTGCGCACAGCCCGCGCTGCTCTCGCCGCGGAGGCTTCGTTCGGACGTACCGAACCAGTCGCGCCAAGGCAATTACAATCGCCCACCACAAAATTGTCGTCACGGAAGCCTCCTTCCCCCTGTGAACGCGTTCACCGAAATTTTCCACAGAACAAAATCCAAATCGTGTGACATCTGACCTTGCCTTCCACAGCCCGAACGTCCGATCATGGCGTAGGCCGAAAGGCGTGGGGCTACTATGTGGCCGAGAGCTAAGTGCTTATTCCGCAATATTTTGTGTATAAGTACAACAGGCTCAAGATTTTGCGAGCATGTCGCGAGATCAAATTCACTTAAGCTCTTTGAAATCTATATTTTCGGATTTAGGGTCCAGAAAATCGCGAGCCTGTCGATCTTCTAACCCCAATGTTCCCAAGATTTTGCCCGCAAAATATTGAGCGCCAATGATTTGCGCGAAATTTTCCCCTAACTCGATGATTGCAAGGGACCCCAAGGGAGGGGGGTACCCACCCGTTAACAAAAAGGTAAATACCCCATTCCTCGCTTACTCTGCCGCCCGCTCCAGTTCGCGGATGTACTCGACGATCGACTCGCTCCAGCCGTCGATGTGCGTCCACTTGCCGTAGCCGACGCCGTTCTTATAGCTGGCTACGTTGATCACGTATCCCTTGCCCTGCGGCGCTGGAACCGTGTCGTGCGCCTGCTCGTCGGTGATGACGATCAGGCGGTCGTAACCGTACTTCTGATTCAGCTCGGCGACTGCGTTGCCGAGCATGGTGCTCGAGTGCGGCTGCGAGGCGCCGATCGCGTCCCGCAGTGCGAATCCGCGGCGCGCCGGGACCTCGACCAGCTTGTCGGAGAAGCTGAACACTCCGACCTTCTCGCCGATCTCGCGCAGCAATCCGCGAGACCGTAAGCCGCGTCGGTGCGCTGCATCTCGGAACGCTGCGAGAGCGAAGCGGTCATCGAGCCGGAAACGTCAACCAGCACGATGGTCTTCCCGCGCAGCTTTTCCGCACCCGCAACGCACTTGAGCATCGCCTGCTCGAGCGCCTCTTCCCACTGCGGAGCGTATCGCGCCGCAGCCAGGAAGCGGAACGGCAGCACTCGCGCGGTGCTCATCGAGCCGAGCGCCGTGAGAACGAGATCTTCGTTCACCCCCGCGTCGCGCATGTTGCGCAGGTTGCGGAGCAGAGCCAGCGCTCCGAGCTTCCCCTCGCGGAGCAGTCGCTCCCAAGCCTCGCGCTTGTCAGCACCAGAGCTCAGCGCCACTTCCCAAGTGTCAGGAGCGGTGAGCTCTCCGGCGATCAGGCGCTTCCACACTTCGGCCTGCGCCTCGTCGCGCGGCTTGGCGTGAGCGAGGAAGAGAACGTCGCGCAGCTTGATGGGTCCGCCGCGATCGTACTTCGCGAGCGCATACGCATCGAACTTCGGGAAAGCCGCAGCCAGCCCCTTCTTCACCTGCGCGGAGAGAGGCACGCGACCGTCCTTCCAGTAGATGGCGACGAACTCGGCGAGCTCGTCGGCACGCTGGATGACACGCGCCAGCGTCTCGGCCACCAGTCCGCGATGCGTGGCGTGACGCGCCATCTCACGTACGAGCAGAAGCGGCGCGTGACGCAGCTTCATCTTCTCGCGAGCTTCGACGGCAATGGATGCCACCTTCTCGGCTGCAACCTTGGGGACGAGTTCCGCGATGCGGCCCGCGATCTCGACTCCGTCCTCGTAGAACTGGC
>Ga0307477_10004139_pt1 | contig 10584 bp, 10 predicted proteins | sample atmos_gasesECM2C_FD_203316 | JGI IMG/M metagenome (GOLD analysis project Ga0307477, IMG submission 203316) | Hardwood forest soil microbial communities from Morgan-Monroe State Forest, Indiana, United States - atmos_gasesECM2C_515 | ecosystem: Environmental > Terrestrial > Soil > Temperate... | reverse complement strand
CGAAAATTTCGAAGTCAGAGGAATCATTTCGCCGCGAAAGCGGGCGGCCAGTTCCTCAACCGTCATTTTCGACAGATCCAGGTTGGCGGACATCCCGTGTCGATTGTAACAGGCGAGCACACTGGAGAGCGGTCACGCTACACTCGTAATCAGATGCACCCGAAGATCCTGGTCTCCGCCGGCGAGGCTTCCGGGGATCTGTACGCCGCGCTGGTCGTGGAGGAACTTCGCCGACTGGTTCCGGATGCGGAATTCTTTGGATCGACCGGGCCGCGTCTGCGGGCAGCCGGCGTCCGCACCGTGGTCGACGCCCAAAGTCTGGCGGTGGCAGGATTGCTCGAAGTCGTCACCCATATCCCTCGGATTTATGGCGAATACCGGAAGTTGTTGCGGGCTGCACAGCGGGAACCGCCGGATGTCGCGGTCCTGACCGATTCGCCGGACTTTCACCTGCGGGTGGCGCGCCGCCTGGCGGCGAGGGGCGTCCCGGTCATCTATCTGGTGGCGCCTCAGGTATGGGCCTGGCGGAAAGGCCGGCTGGCCGGGATGCGGCGCAGCCTGCGCCACCTGCTTTGCATCTTTCCCTTTGAGGAAGAGTATTTTAGGCGAGAAGGGCTAGCCGCCACCTACATCGGCCACCCGCTGGCAGGCCGGGTGGGGCCCGCGCTCAGCCGGGAGGAGTTTTTTCGGAAACACCGCCTCGTTCCGGAACGTCGCTTAATAGTGGTGCTTCCGGGAAGCCGCCGCGGCGAGGCGGCCCGCCATCTGCCCGCGTTGCGGGACGCCGTCGAGCGGCTCTCGCGAGATGAGGACATGAATTTCATTCTGCCGGCTTCGGCTACGACGGGGAGCGAGTTCTTCCGCAAACGCATGGGGGATACGCCGATCCAGGTGATCGAAGGAGAAAGCTGGGACGCGATCGCCCACGCCGACCTGGCGCTGGCGGCCAGCGGGACCGTCACCGTGGAAGCGGCGCTGCTGGGCACTCCGATGGTTACTTTTTACAAGGTCACGACACCGAGTTGGATTGCAGGCAGGCTGCTGGTGCGCGTCCCGTTTTACTCCATGGTGAACCTGATAGCCGGCCGTAGCGTGGTGCCGGAACTGATGCAGGGTGGCATGACCGGGGTAAACTTGGCGGCTGAGGCGCGGCGGCTGCTCGCGGACCAAACCGCACGCGCGGAAATGCGCGAAGGGCTGGCCGAAGTCCGGCGCCGGCTATCGACCGGCGAGCGGGCCCCCCATCGCGCCGGGGCCATTATCCAGGAGATTTGGGAAGGACAGGTTGCACATGTTTCGTGATCGCCGCCAACGCGCGGCTGCTTTTTTGGCGGCAGGCCTGCTGCTGCTCGCCGGCTCGGTCCGGGCGTCCGCGCAGGAGCGCCGCAATCGGATTCGGGTGGTAGCTTACGCCATTGACGCCGAGGTTTCACCCAATACACAGTCCTTGAGCGCCAAGGCCACCGTACAATTCGTGCCACTGGACGACAACGCGACCGCGGCCACCTTCGAGCTGAACAATGCGCTCAACGTCTCGCGCGTGGTGGACGCGGCCGGCAAGCAGATCCCGGCTTCGCGGAATCAGCAGGATTTCACTGTGCGGCTCAACTTCGAAGCGCCGCTCGCCAAGGGGCGGCCGGTGTCGGTGACGTTCTACTATGACGGCCGCCTGTCGGGGCAGGAGGATTCGCCGGTCTACGGTATCAAGTTCGCTGCCATTCATCCGGATTTCGCGTTTCTCATGTATCCGGCGCGCTGGTTCCCGGTGAGCGGCTATACCACCGACCGCTTCGCGGCCAACGTGCGGGTCACGGTTCCGATGGGCTACACCGTCGTGGCGAGCGGGGTGGACACACGCACCGCGACCGGCGACAAGGCGGCTTACGAGTTCAAATTCGAGCGCCCATCGTTTCCGGGCAGCTTCGCAGTGGTCAAGGGCAATCCGGTGAAAGTGCAGTCCGAAGGCGTGACTACGTCGCTCTACTTCCGCGGCGCCGAAGCCGGCATGGCACAGCACTACGGCGAGGAGACCGGCAAAGAGATGTCGTATTTCACGGGAATGTTCGGTCTACCGCCATACGCCAATCTGACCGTCATCGAGACCGAAGACGGCGCCCCCAACGGGTACGCGGCTCCGGGCCTGCTGTTCCTGAACCCGCACGGCATAGGCCGCGAGCCCAATGGTAGGCTGCTGGCCAACGAGATTTCGCGGCAGTGGTTCGAGGAGCTGGTGTCGCCCGGCTCGCGGAACCACCTCTGGCTGACGAACGGGCTGGCCGCATACTCGGAACTGCTGTGGACCGAACACGCCGCCAGCGCGGGCGCGATGGAGTCCCAGATGCACGATGTCATGGTGGAAGCGTTGACCATCGACAACGTGCCGATCATCCAGGCCGCAAGGCTGGAAGACTACTCGCCGGAGCTGTGGGCGCTGACCGGCAGCAAGGGCGCGGCCGTGATGAACATGCTGCGGTACGTGATGGGCGACGATAAGTTTTTCCGGGCGCTCAAGCAGTACGCGCAGAATTTCTCGTGGAAATCGGCGCTGACGGACGATTTCCGCAAGATCGCGTCCGACGTCTCCGGCCAGGACCTGGGCTACTTCTTCATTCAGTGGATCGAATCGAGCGGTGCGCCCGAGTTCAAGCTCGATTACACGATTTACCGCACGCAAAAAGGCTTCCGCGTGATGGGCAAGATCGCGCAGGACCTGGACACGTTCCGCATGCCGGTGGTCTTGAAGATCGAAACCGAAGGCAATCCCGAAGAAAAGAAGGTTGATGTGGTGGGAACCTCCTCGGAGTTTTCCGTGGACACGTTCGGCAAACCGAAGAATGTCGTCATCGACCCAAGCGAACAAGTGCTGCGCTACAGCATCGATGTGCGGGTGGCGGTGGCGATCCGGCGCGGCGAGCAGTTCGCCGAGCTGAACGAGTTCGGCGAAGCGCTGAAGGAATATCAGAAGGCGCTCGAGACCAACCGCACCAGCTCGCTAGCGCACTACCGGATTGCCGAGGTGTTTTTCCTGCAGAATAACTATCAGTCCGCAGCCAACGAATTCCGCGAAGTGCTCAACGGCGACCTGCTGCCCAAGTGGACCGAAGTCTGGGCCCACATTCATCTGGGGATGATCTTCGACATCACCGGACAGCGGGAGCGCGCCGTGAACGAATACAACCTGGCGGTCCGCACTAAGGACAACACACAAAACGCGCAGGAAGAAGCCGGGAAATATCTGAAGACGCCGTACGAGCGCCAAAGGCGCGCGGAGCAGTAGGCAGCCGGACTCGGGCGCCGGTGCCTGGATTCATCGGAGGCGAGACGGCGTCGTCGGCCCCGGACACGCCGGGGTCACCTGTCCGGTTCAGTGACGAAGCCGATGCGGCGGTTGGGCGGTACCTCCGAGGGGGCCATGAGGTGCTCGACCATCTCGTAGATCGTGGCGATGTGAGCCGCGTGCTTCTTTTGAGTCTGTTCGAGTGCCGCCATCTTGTGGGAGAGCTGCCTGTGCCGGGCCAGCATTTCGCGCAGACGGACAAACACGCGAACAATTGCGATGCTGGTCTCTATCGCCCGCCGGCTCTGCACCACGGCGGCCAGCATGGCCACGCCCTGCTCGGTGAACGCATAAGGCGGATACTTCGAGTGGCGCCCCCGGCCCCTCTCTAAGGTCACAACTTGTGACCTTAAATCTGGCCTTCCCCGGCGGAAAGCCGGAACATGAAGTCTTCCGGAAACCTCCGCTTGTTTCGCTTGACAGCCTGATTGAAGACTTTGGTCGGTACCCGGTACAGCTCGGCCAGGTCCCGATCGAGCATGACCTTGAGGCCGCGGATCAGATAGATGCGGCGTTCGATCGATTCGGCGGGAACCGCAAACAGAGCGGCGCGAGAAGATGGTTTCTTCGGCATAACGGTTGGGCGGTTTCGACAAACGCACAGGGAGTGTAGCATAATCCGATGCGGTTCCAGCATCGCTCGAGATCGTGACACAGCGGTATACGCTACTCGCGAGTAAGGTGTTGCGATGGCAAACCAAGGGGAGCGGAAATCGGAAGAAGCGAAGCGGCCGACAGATGCCGCGAACGATCTATCGAAGGCACAGGAGGAAGGAAAACACCGGAGGTACGAATACTCTCTCGAATCAACGCTGGGGCTTTTGCCGTGGCCAGTCTCCTGCCTGCCCTCCTCGGCAGAAGGCGATCCGCTCATGACGCCAATCTGCATGGCACGTTTCGGGCCGGCAGGGCCGTCCGACCACACTCGCCCGCGATATCTTCGCGGGCTTCCAAATCGACGGAAAAGGTGGAGCTCTTCGAGTGGCAAGGATGGTTGATGGTGTGGTGTGGTTTGTGCTCGGCTTCTGCTCGATCGCGGCCGGGTCGAGGTTTCGTTCCAGGGCCTGGAGAAGGATCGCCTATCTCGCGGTTTACATGCTTTTCGTTCTGCCGGTGAGCCATTAAACCTATTCCCAGGCGCCCGCGGAACCGGCCCTGATTGATTTAATAGAGATAGAGTATGATAAAGTAAAATAGAGTATTTTAGGAGAAAGCGTGGGATGGTCTTTGACTCTCAAGGAGCTGGTTAAGGGCAAAACGGTTCGCTTTCGGTTCTATTGGGACGGCGAGCTTTGGTACGAAACGGCCGATGGATTCGAGTTTCCGGTGCCGATTGGCGACACGGGAACCGGGATCTTCAAAGCCGAGGATGGCGCGATCTACTACATGCGGTGGATCCGCAAACATCTTGCGGAACGCGCGGAGTGGGAAAACGAGCGAGCGGCTCAGGCACGAAATATCGGCCCGCCAGCGCAAGACGAGTAAGCCCGATGTCTCAGGAGCTATACTCGGCCGAACAGATTGCCGACCTGTTGAACCTCCATGTCAGGACGGTGCGCAACTACGTTCGCGAGGGACGCCTGAAAGCGGTTCGGATCGGCAAGCAGTATCGGATCGCGCGAGAGGATTTTGAAGCGATGACCGGAAGCGCCGGGGCGTGGCGCGAGCAAGAGCCGGTCCGGCGCCCGCGCTGGGTCGAGGTCTCGAGCATCGTCGAAATCGACGCGATCAGCCCCCAGGCGGCCAACCGGATCTCCAACGGTCTGGTGGGCGCGGCCAAAGACCCTAACCGGGAGGATCAGCCGCTGCGTGTGGAAGCGATCTACAACCAGGAGCGCGGACGGCTGAAGGTCATTCTTACGGGCAGTATCGCGACCGTGGTTTCGTTTCTTCGGTTTCTCACCGTCTACCTGGACGAGTAGGCTTGCTAAACTGTAAAGTTCGCTATGGCCGTTAGCAAAGAACTGCTCGAAATTCTGGTGTGTCCGGTATGTAAAACCGCGGTGGAGATGAAGGCCGACCAGAGCGGCCTGAAGTGCGTCAAGTGCCACCGTGTCTATCCGATCCGCGACGACATCCCAGTCATGCTGATCGACGAGGCGCAGATCGAGGAATAGGAGCGGCGTGGGAAGCGTCCTCGCAGAGCTGCCGCGGGGCGGCCGGCTGACGGTGATCCGGCTGCGATCGCTGGGCGACTGCGTGCTCACTACGCCCGCGCTTTCCCTGCTGCGGCGCTTCCGGCCGGACCTGCATGTTGCGGTCGTGGTCGAGCCACGGTTTCGCGCCATCTTCGAAGGCAATCCCGATGTCGATGAGATCCTGCCGCCTGAGCTCGGCGCGTTGCGGCGCGCGCGACCGGATTTGTGCCTCAATTTCCATGGCGGTCCGCGCAGCGCCTGGCTGACTGCGCTCTCCGGCGCGCGGCTCCGGGCCGGATTTGGGCACTTCCACGGCCAGGCGGCCTACAACATCCGCATTCCGCGTGCCCAGGAAATCCTGAACGTCAATCGCACAGTGCACACGGCCGAGCATCTGGCTTCGGCGATCTTCTATCTGGGGGCGCCCGCCGGCGAGATCCCGCACGCCCGGCTGATCGCTCGGGAGCGAGCTCCGCGCTCGGCCGTGATTCACGCCTTCGCCGCCGCGGCGGCGAAGTCCTGGCACGCGGAAGGCTTTCTCGAGGTGGCGCGCCATTTGCAGGCCTCGCCGGCCGACGTGGTCTTCATCGGAGCGCGCGGGGATGACCTCTCGCCCTTCCAGGACTTCCCGACGCTTTCGGGCGCGCCGCTCGAGGAACTCAAGTGCCGGTTGGCGTCAGCGACAGTCTTCGTGGGCAATGATTCCGGGCCGGCCCACATGGCTGCGGCGTTCGGCGTTCCGTCGGTGGTCATCTTCGGCGCATCCGACCCGGCCATTTGGGGTCCGTGGCGCACGCCGTCGGAGGTCGTGACGGCTCCCGGGGGGATTGCCGACATAACCGTGGATCAAGTGCTGGGCGCGCTCGCGCGGTTGCGGGTGGCGGCGTGAGGGACGGCATAAAAGACCTCGCTCGGCTGCTTCGCTATGGCCGGCGCTACTGGCTGCACCTGGCCGGGTCGGTGGTGCTGATGGCGTTGGCCGGCGCGGCGCAAGGAACCCTGGCGCTGCTGATCAAACCGATTTTTGATCGCGTCCTCAACCCCAACCCAGGCCCCGGCCTAACGCCGCTGCTGACCAAGCCGCTGTGGAACCACCAGATCTACCTGGAGCAGATCGTTCCCCTCCAACACCGTACGGTCTGGACTCTGGTGGCGGTGACGATCCTGGCGATCTATCTGATTAAAGGCATTTGCGACTACGTGGGCAACTACCTCATCAGCTATGCCGGCTTCTCGTCGGTCACGGACCTGCGCAACGCCGTTTTCCAGAAGGTTCTGAAGCACGGTGCGGAGTTCTTCGAGGCGCATTCCACCGGGCACCTGATGTCGTCGATCATGAACGACGTCGACAAGGTGCAGGTGGCCACGTCGCAAATGCTGGCCGATTTTCTGCGCCAGTTTTTCGCGGCGACCGCCCTGTTGTTGGTGTTGTTCAGCAACAACTGGACGCTGGCGCTGGTGAGCCTGGTGGTCCTGCCGGCGGTGATGCTGCCCACCACGCGCATGGGGCGGCGCATCCGCCGCACCAGCCGGCGCGCGCAGGACCGGCAGGCCGAGTTGAACCAGATTCTGCACGAGACCCTGAGCGGCCACATGGTGGTGAAGGCCTTCGGCGCCGAGGAGTACGAATCGCGCAAGTTTCGCGACGCCGCGCGGTGGCTGCTGAAGACCAACGTGCGGTACGTGCTGCAGCAAGCCATCGCTTCTCCGTTGATTGACATGTGCGCGGCTCTGACGATTGTGGCGCTGTTGACCTACGCCCGGGTTCAGATTCGCGCCGGGGCGTTCACTGCCGGCGACTTCACGAGCTTCGTGATTGCGCTGCTTTTGCTCCTTGAGCCCGTCAAGCGTCTGGTGGGCATACACAACATCTTCCAGCAGGCCTTCGGCGCGACGCAAAAAGTCTTCGAGTATCTCGACCACAGCGAGGAGATCACCGATCGGCCCGGGGCGCCTCGTCCGCGGCGTTTCGAAACCAGCGTGTTGTTCGAGCGGGTCTCGTTCCGGTACCAAGGCGCGCCCAACGGTTTCCAGATTCAGGCGCTGGACCTGGAAGTGAAGGCCGGAGAAGTCATCGCGCTGGTCGGGCCATCGGGCGGCGGCAAGACCACCCTCGCCAACCTGGTGCCGCGCTTCTACGACGTCACCGGCGGTGCCGTCAAGGTGGACGGGCGCGATGTACGCGACCTGAACCTGGCGGGGCTGCGGGCTATGATCGGCCTAGTCGCCCAGGACACGTTCCTGTTTAATGACACCGTGGCGGCCAACATCGCGTATGGCCGGCCGGACCTGTCGCCGGACGAGATCCGGCGGTCGGCGGAGACGGCGCTGGCGCACGAGTTCATCACGCGCCTGCCAAGTGGCTACAACACGGTGATCGGCGACCGAGGGATCAAGCTGAGCGGCGGGCAACGCCAGCGTATCGCGATCGCGCGCGCCTTGCTCAAGAACGCGCCCATCCTGATCCTGGATGAAGCCACGTCGCACTTGGACACCGAATCGGAGATGCTGGTTCAGAAGGCCCTGGCCAACCTGATGGAGCACCGCACGGTGATTGTCATAGCGCACCGCCTCTCGACTATCCGGCGCGCACACAAGATTGTGGTGCTGGAGCGTGGCCGCATCCGCGAGATCGGCACTCACGACGAACTGGTGAACCAGGGCGGGATCTATCAGCGACTCCACGAGCTGCAGTTCGTGGACGCGGGGTCGGTGGTGGACCTGTGAGCGTGCGCAGCATGACGGGGTTCGCCCGCGTGAAGAAGGATGTACCGGAAGGCGAGATCATCTTCAGCCTCAAGAGCGTGAATCACCGGGGCCTGGACCTGCATTTTCATCTGCCACCGGAACTGGAACCACTCGAGGTCGGTCTGCGCGGCGTGATCAAAAGCGAGGTAGCCCGCGGCCACCTCGAGGTCCACGTGGTGTTCGCGCGCAGCGCAACCGTAGCGGCCGCCCCGGTGAACCGCGAGCTGCTGGATGCGTATTTCCGCGCATTCCGCGAGGCCTCCGAGCGCTACCAAGTCGCAAACGCCCCCGACCTGAATGCAGCGCTGAGAATTCCTGGCATGTTCGGAGCGGCGCCAGACGATGACCTCGCCGAACGAGTGGCGGAAGCGGTGCTGGAGGCCTGTCGCGAAGCCGTAGCGGCGCTCAATCGGTGCCGCGAGCAGGAGGGCGCGGCGACCGGGAGGGAAATCCATGAGCGCTCGCAAGCTATTGCGCGCCTGGTGGACCGGATGCAGGAAATACGCGCGGGCGCGGTTCCGGCGTTCCAGAAACGGTTACAAGAAAAACTCGCCGATCTGCTCCAGGGCGCCGGCGTGGACCCGCAACGGCTGGCCCAGGAAGCCGCCATCCTCGCGGACCGGAGCGACATCAGCGAGGAATTGCAGCGCCTGCGGACGCATGCCGCCCAAGTGGACCAGATGCTGGCCGATGGCGGAGAAGTAGGCAAGCGGCTCGATTTTCTGTTACAGGAAATGAATCGCGAGTCAAACACGGTGCTTTCGAAAACCGGAGGCTTGGGCGATGTGGGTTTGACGATTACGGAGCTGGCGCTGGCGGCCAAGTCGGAGATCGATAAGATTCGCGAACAGTCGTGGAATGTGGAGTAGCATAACTTCACCGCCGAGACGGCCGAGAACGGCCACCGAGTTCCGCGCTGGACACCACGCGGAGCCATATGCCAGGCCTTCCGGACGCCTGGTCGGTCGGCGTTTCTGCGTCTCGGCGATGATACCTAGATGACCACGGTTTTCATCATTTCGGCGCCCTCGGGGTCGGGAAAATCGACGCTGGTGGCGCATTTGATGCGGAACGTGCCGGACCTGATGTTCTCGGTTTCCTATACCAGCCGCAAGCAGCGAGGCGCCGAACGGGACGGGCAGAGCTATCACTTCGTCACGCGGGCTGAGTTTCAGGCCATGATCGACCGTCGCCAGTTCCTCGAGTGGGCCGAGGTATTCGGCAATTATTACGGGACGCACCGGGAGGTGCTGGAGAAGGCCCGGGCGGAGGGCAAGGACCTCGTACTCGACATTGATGTCCAGGGTGCGCGACAATTGAAATGTAAAGTTCCGGAAGCGGTTACGGTCTTTATCCTGGCTCCGTCGCGACAGACATTGGAAAAGAGGCTGCGGGCGCGCAGTGAGGACACCGAGACCGTGATGGAACGGCGACTGCGGGAAGCAGCGGAAGAGATTCGGAATTATCAAACATACGATTATGTTGTAATCAACCGGGACCTGGCCGAGTCCGACGCCACGCTAAGCGCGATTGTGCGCGCCGAGCGGGCGCGGCGGACCAGGATCGAAGATCAGATCCGGCCTATTCTGGACACATTTCAAGTTTGAAGAGGAACCCACATCATGGCTGACAAAGCTCCCCGGAATAACGCGCATTGCACCATCCCCGACGACCCGGAATCGAGCACCTACCGGTTCATCATCGTGTCGGCCAAGCGCGCTCGCCAATTGCAGGGCGGTTCGCGCCCAGTGTTGCCGACGTCTTCCAAGAAGCCCACGGTCATTGCCATGGAGGAAGTGCGTCGCGGGCTGGTGAAATACAACCTCACCAATCTGCCCGAGGAAGCGCCCGCGACCGAACCAGCGCTTTGATTTTGGGAAGCTTGATTACGACATGAAGATCCTGCTCGGCGTGGGAGGCGGTATCGCAGCCTACAAGGCCGCTGAACTCGCGCGGCTGCTCATGGAGCGCGGCCATGACGTAGAAGTGGTGATGACCGGCGCCGCCCAGGATTTCGTGCGCCCGCTGACCTTTGCCGCGCTCACCGGCCGCAAAGTGCACACGGATCTTTTTGCTATCGAAAGCGCCATCGAGCACATCGCCGTGGCCGAAGAGCATGATCTGCTGGCGATCGCCCCGGCCACCGCCGACCTGATGGCCAAGCTCGCCCACGGCCAGGCTGACGATTTCCTCTCGACACTGTACCTGGCCTTCACTGGCCCGGTAGTGTTGGCGCCGGCGATGAACGTGAACATGTGGGAACACCCCGCGACGCGGGAGAACGTGGAAACGCTGCGCGCGCGCGGCGTGCACATCGTCTCCCCGGATGAAGGCTACCTGGCCTGCGGCATGACCGGCGCG
>Ga0307477_10004137_pt1 | contig 10584 bp, 9 predicted proteins | sample atmos_gasesECM2C_FD_203316 | JGI IMG/M metagenome (GOLD analysis project Ga0307477, IMG submission 203316) | Hardwood forest soil microbial communities from Morgan-Monroe State Forest, Indiana, United States - atmos_gasesECM2C_515 | ecosystem: Environmental > Terrestrial > Soil > Temperate... | reverse complement strand
GGCCGCGATCCCCGCTCCCGTGTCCGAGACCGCCACCAGCACGCTGTTTGCACGGCCGCCTCCACCACGGCGGCGTTCGGCCGATGCCGGCGCTTCAGAGAGTCGCCGCTCCCAAAAGTGCGGCTCCGCAACCAGCGTAACTGTGCCGCCCGCAGGCGTGTGCTTCAGCGCGTTATCGAGCAGATTCGCCACGCACTGCTGAACCTTCTGATAATCAAACTTGAACGGCGAAAGCTCAGGGTGCAGCTTGACGTCGAGGTGCACCGTGGCTCGCTGAAAGGCGTCCTGCCAGCGGCACGAAACATCCTTGATGCAATCGCGCAAATCGTTGTCGCGCAATTGCAGCACCAGCTTCCCGCTTTCGAGCGCCGAGTAATTCAAGAACATGGAAACCAGGCGTACCAGCCGGTCACAACTCTCTTTCGACTCTTTAAGAATGTCCTGCTGGCGATCGCTCAGCTTTCCCAGCGAGCCGGACAACAACAAATCGTAGTAGCCCTTCATCACTGCCAGCGGAGTCTTCAGTTCGTGAGCAGCGGACGCCAGGAACACCGTTTTTTGCCGGTTGACTTCCTGCAACCGCAGATAGGCGGCCAGAAGATTGCGATATGTGGTTTCACGTTCCTGCATCAACTCGTGAACCGTTTGCCGCATCTGCGCATCGTCGGCGGAAGCTTGTGCGGGCGATGGCTCGACATACACAACGAGCCAATCGGGCTCGGGCAGCCAGCGAATTCTTGCCCGGCTGTTTCCCTCGTCATATGCGAGCGGAATTATTACTTCCTGATCGCCGCCCTCAAGACGGGCAAAGATATCTTTTCGATCCGTGCGAAGAATATGGTCGAAAAGATTCAGGTCGTGCCGCGAATCAAATCCGTGCGACCGCAATTTGTCCTGGGCATACAGGTTTCGGAACAGGACTCGACCGCTGCGGTCAGCCACAAGAAGTGGCCGGTCGACGGCATCCAAAAGGCTGCTCACCAAATGCAGGACAGCAGGACTGGTGACCTGTGGGTCTATTGCCATACCCTGAGCCAACGAATCCTCCGGCGCCCCTTGGCTAATGCTGGGGCAAACACACCACGCTTACGCTTTCGCACGGGGGCGAGCGGGGAAGCGTATGAGGAACTGTATGCTCGCAAAGGGAAAAAAAAGTGTCAATGGTAAATGCGTCCTACTTTGCACAATAGATGAAAAGCTCTGGAGCAATGTGGCACATTCGGCCATTTTTCGCACTATTAGGGTGCCGATCAGCAGCCGTAAGCTGTTGAAAACAATCATGCTGAATAAGGTCTAATTGTTGCCTTCTACTTGCAGGGTATTTCTCGGGGAATGCAGTACTAAAACTGGGGTCCCGATGGCGGTCAGAGAACCTGTCACACACCACAAGCTCGCCGTATCACCTTCATACGACGAGCGTCGCAGATTCCAGAGGATCAACCTCCAAGTCCCGCTATTCATTCGCGGAAAAGATGCCTATGGTGAGCAGTTCTTGGAGCTTGCTAAGACCTTGGATATCAGCGGCATAGGGGCTTTCCTCACGAGCCCACGGCCGCTGACAATAAATGAAATCGTGACATTGACGATCCCTGCGCCTTCAATTACGTCGTCTGCGCTCGTACCCGCCGGCATGCCACCGATCCAGGCCCGGGTTAAACGAAAGCAGGACGCCGGCGATGTACATCTCGTCGGCGTGGAATTCCTCAAGCCCATCGGCTGATTTGTTTCCCTCCGCAATCCTGTAAATCGCACCCAACTTGGTCAAAAGTGGAATCGAATTCCACAACCGCACTCCCTCGCTCAAAGTTGACTCATGCTGCGCCTGCTGCAACGTGTAACCTGCGGCATGGCAGAGTGTTATCAAAATCTACAAGGCAAATTCTGGACTTGGATTGGACTATCCCTTGCTGTAGGATGGCTGCCCCCGCAGTCTCCCCTGTAACAGGGTAGACCTAGGACCAATTCGGACAATATTGATGCCCCAGCCCGGCGAAGGCTTCCAGCCGCAGCCCTCGGCCGAAGACTCCTTCCTGGATCTGTTGATTGAGACCTTGGAAGGACTCGACGAGGCAGTTCGCGGACAATTTTTGCGTCAGTATTTTCGGACGATTGCGCAAATCGATCTTTCCGAAGCGCAAAGCAATGAGTATTGGGATCGCATCCTCACGCGGCGCACCGAGCTGACGGAGACTCTCGGGAAGCGTGTATCGCTGAAGACAGCGATGGTGGATGTGCTGGCCTCCTCAAATTTTCTGCGCGTTCCCATTTTGATGGAATACGATGAATTTAAAAAACTTCAGATCAATGCGGCCACCGATGCGCTCACCGGTCTTTATAATCGCCGATTGTTCGATGAATATTTCGACAAGGAATTGAACCGCGCGAAACGCTATGGCCACCAGCTCGCCATCGTCATTCTCGATTTACACAAATTAAAAGAAGTGAACGACCGCCATGGCCATCTGCAGGGCGATCAGGTACTGCAACTCGCGGCGACAACGCTGCGAAAAACGCTGCGTGCTTCCGACTTTGCATTTCGGATTGGCGGGGATGAATTTGCTTTGTTGCTGCCGCAAACGGATCCTGAGCAGGCCGCCACGCTCTGTAAGCGTGTCCGCAGCCAATATGAAGCTGAAATCAGTCCGCTGAAATTGGGTTTGGGTGTGACGCTTGATTATGGCGCCGCTGTGTATCCCCTGGATGGCGATCAAAAAGCAGCCTTGCTGAGCCTCGCGGATGAGCGCCTCTATCAGTTGAAGCATTTAGGCCGCGGGCCCTCGCGTGTGATTCCTCTTGAGCCGCTGCCGCAGCGGGAAGCGCCCACGCCACAACCGGCTCCATCCGCACCAACGCCGCCTGTGCGGACGCCGCGAGTAGTTGAGACTCCCCCGCCTGCTGTTAGCCCGGCGCCCAGACCTACTCCACACGCGGAGCAACGTAAGTGGGAGCGTGTTTCGCTTGCGGGGACCAAGGCTTATGCTGTGCTCAGCGACACGTCGCAAAAATCGGCGAGTGTAATTGACCTGAGTTACGGTGGAGTGGCTCTGCAGTTCGAAAAGGCCGAAGAGTTGCCTGCGCAATTCACCGCCGTGCTACATGTGCCCATATTGCCGCCGGTACGCGTGGTCCTGCGCAAGGTGTACGCTGCTCGCCTGGAAAGCGGGCGCGCGCGCATCGGCTGTGCATTCGTTTCTTAGACTCCATCTGCCGCTATGATTGGCGCAGCCCCTCTGGAAAATTTTCCGGAAAAGGCTTATAATTGGGGTTTCTATGCTGGCCTAGCGACGCGACAGTAGTGCCTCTAGTAATCTCGCGCAGACCGGCCGGCAAACAGGAGCTATCTATGAAGGAAGGAATCCACCCCGATTATCACGCAGTGACGGTGCACTGTGCCTGCGGGAATACTTTTCAAACCCGCTCGACCGCCAAGGGCGAAATGATCCGTATCGAAATCTGCTCGAATTGCCATCCGTTTTTCACCGGCAAGCAGAAGCTGATTGATACCGCGGGCCGCGTCGAGCGCTTTCAGAAGAAATACGCGGACAAAGCAGCATCGCTCAAGAAGTAGCTGCTTTTCGCCTGCATTCAATTCACACGATGTGTTTTTGAACCCACAGGGGCATGAATCTCGTGCCCCTGCTGCATTTCTGCTCGAGCGTTTCACCAAACGCGAGACGGTGTAGAATGCCATGCAGATATGGCCACGCAATTGTCCGCCTCACCGGATTCACCGCTGGGAGCCGGGGTTGAAACTGCGGCACCACGCGTCACACTGCGGAATCATTTCTCGCATCCCTTTGATTCAGCAATTGCAGCCGCGCGGACCTGCTATTCGCCGCGCTTGATCGGCGCGGAAGAAATTACGGACAAGCAGCGCGTGACGATTGGATCCGCCACCTACTACGGCGGGCATCACACCGTTTATCAGCACGCGCACTTTGAATTCGGCCTGGAAAATATCAGCAGACAGTTTGTGTGGTCCTTCCTACACGCGCATCCCTTCTACAATTCGGAACAGCAGAGCCAGCGCTACGTGCGACTCGATCGCGCGCAGGCCTATATTCCTTCCGCAGGACCTCGCTTTGGCGCGGCGGAACGCACGATTTACGAAAAGGCGGTAGCGCGTGCCTGGGAACATTATCGGGAACTCACCAAAGTGTTGGAACCCGGGGCGCGCGCGATTCTTGGAGACCTCTGGCACGTCGGCCCTATGTCACATGCGAAGCGCGTGCAAAAAGTGGCTCGTCAAGCGGAGAAGCGCGCGATTGAAGTGGCGCGTTATGTTTTGCCCGTCGCGGCATTCACCACGATGGTGCACACGCTTTCTGGAATCGTGCTGCATAGGTTGTGGCGAATGCAGGCAACGAGCGATACGCCGAGCGAAGCGCGCATGATTATCGGCGAAATGGTGGAGCGCGTTCGCGAAGTGGATCCACAGTTTTTCGACCGCTTCGATAATGTCCCGATGGACGATCCTCCTGAATGGCAAGAAGCGGCGCGCGATGGCGAAGCATTCGCGCAGGAATTTGATACGCGGCTTGCTGGGCTGACTTCGCGCCTGATTGATTTTTCACCTGGTGCAATCGCGGTGATGGGTGAGGCATACCGCTCCGTCATCGGAACGACGGTTGCGGAATGTCCGGATATCGAAGCGCTTGACCGGATGTTGAATCCGGCGCGGAATCCGTATCGGCGCGAGACCCTTGATATTGGCGTGCATGCGCCGATGATGCGAGCTCTGCAGCATGCGAATTTCACTTTCGCCAAAAAAATCAGCCACACGGCGGACAGTCAGGACCAGCGGCACAGGATGGTTCCCGGATCGCGACCGCTGCTGACGCTGGCAGATACGCGCGCGCCCGACTACGTGACGCCCATGCTGATCAGAGAAAATTCGCAGGCGATGGAGATTTATCAGCGCGCGATGGAAGCAGCATGGACGGCCAAGAACGAATTGCTCGACCGCGGCGTGCCGCGCGAATTCGCGCTGTACCTGTTGCCAAATGCAAAAGCGATTCGGCTGGTGGAGTCAGGGTCGCTGCTGCACCTGCTGCACAAATGGACGATGCGGACCTGCTTCAACGCGCAGGAAGAGATTTATCAATCCTCAATCGAAGAGGTGGAGCAGGTGCGCGCGGCTGTGCCGGAACTGGGGCGCTACATCGGGCCGCCGTGCTATCTCCGCGCGGGGATCTCGACACCCATCTGTACAGAGGGTTCGCATTTCTGCGGCGTGAAAGTGTGGGTGGATTTCCCGAACATTCAGCGCCGCATATGACGCGCCGCGGAAGCCTGATTTATTACCTCACTGCATGGATTTTTGGCTGCTTCTTTATGAGCGCGCTCGTCTGGGGAAAAGACATGAGCGGCTCTACAGAAAACCTTCTCAGGATTCGTTCCGTGTTCGGACTGCTCTTTTTTTGTTTCTACGGTTTTATCCTGGGGGCAGCGACAGCGTTCCTCGGCGCTTTTCTGCTCCGGCGGACCATGAAGGCATTGAAGTGCAAGACCGCATGGCATTGGGCCATAGCGGGCGCGTTTCTGACACCCGCCTTGGTTGCGTTGGTCGGAAGATTGGGCCGGCACTGGAATGATCCGGGTTTGCCGCGATTGACATTGTTGGCCATTGCTACGTACGGAACGCAAATAGTTCTGGAAGCGGGATGGTGGCTGGCGATTCCGGCTGGCGCGGCGACGGGCTATTTTTTGGGAAGAGTTCAGCGCGCATTTGACCCTGCGCAGCATGCGGCCTTAGGCGCCACTCAACCTAGCGCGTGAGAATGCGGGTGACAGTGGGAGAGACGAGTTCGTAACGGATGCCGCGCCAGCGCATGCGCCGGGAAAGCAGCGAAGCAAGAAAATTCCAGGAAAATAGGAACGGGACCACCGGCGCGAGCGCGAACCACACCCAGCCCCACTCGTGCAGCTTCGCTTTCCACTCCGGCAAAACCTCTGAAACGGCGATTGTGCGGATCGCTCCCTTCATGGTTGCGAGCAGCGGAACTGCCGCGGCCATTAGCAAGAGCTGACCCCAAGGATCGCCTTCGATTATGGTGGCAAGGATATAGACACCCGCAAAAATCATCGTGAACGAGTAGCTCAGGTGGGCGGTGGCACCCATTAGCCAGCGACGCGGAGAATAGACGCGGGTGATTAGGATTTGTCGGTTGGTAAATTCGAGGAGGTCGGTGCCTGTCCAGGGGTGAAGGGTTGCCGCCAGACACTCGGGGCAGAACACGATAGGCTTGCCGGCTTCTTCAAGCGCTCGCGTGATCGCGAAATCGTCACTCGCGGCCCCCTGCCAGGCTTCGAGCACTTTCGCGTCGTTGAAAGTAGACCGGCGGATGGCTGTGCCGCCGCCCCAGCAGAAATTGTCGCGCGTGCGGCCGAGCATGGTGGCCACAGCGGCATTCCACGCGGAGGCGAGCGCGCTGGCGAAGGCGCCGGAGCCGAATTGCCCGCTGGGGATCAGCCAGCGGTAGGCGGTGGTCGCGCCGATTTTGGGATTTTGAAGCGGAGCAATCAGTTTTGTAAGCCAATTGCGCGGCAAGCGCACGTCGGAATCGGTAAAAACCAGGACCTCGAATCTTTCGGGAAGAGCTTCGACGGCGCGGCGCAGGTTGTAAACTTTTTCGCTGCAATTTTCGGGAGGGCCGGCGATGACGATATGAACCGGGCGCTGGCTTGCGGTTTTCACCCGCTCAATAATTTTCAATGCTGGATCGAGGCTGGTAGCCAGCGAAAAATAGATTTCGTAGTTCGCGTATTCGAAACGCGTGAGCGCCGCAAGATTTTCTTCCAAGCCCGGCTCGTTGCCCTTGCAAGGACAGATGATCGCGGCGACGGGGGTGTAAAATCCCGAGTGAGAGGAAAGCCTCTGCCGCACCATCTGAAACCATTCGAAACCAGTCCAGAGTGAATAGAGTCCCAGCGCGATCTGAGCGATAACGAGGGTGTAAAAGACTGCCGCCATGAGCGCGAGGATAGCAAAACCGCTAGGAAATGAGTGAAAGTGCGGCGTTTGCCTGTGCGGAATGTGCACACAAGCGGGCTGCTCAATTGGCGCGGCGGCGGGAGAAGACCCTGCGGAGGACGCGGTCGGCAGCGGCATCAAGCTCGAGTTGAAATTTTGACGCAGCGCGGCGAGCCTGGTCCATTAAGGATGGATCAAGGAGAAGACCGGCACGATCCACAAATGGTCCGGAGGCAAATGCACGCCCGGCAGTGGCCTGGCGGCGGGGCTGTGGCCGGGTAAGTCTTTCGTACAACTCAAGGTCGCGCCAGAAATCCTGAGCGTCTGCATCACTCCATTCAAGGGCTTGTCCTAGAGCAACAAAGAATTCTTCACGGAAAAGATCGAGCAGCGGAATGGCAAGGTCGAGCCCGGCCTTGGTCGGTTTCCTGGGTTTGGCGTTTTTTCTCCCCTTCACTGATTTTTTTCCCGGGCGACGCCTGAGTGCGCGCACGGTGACGCTTATTTTTAGTCGCGCGGGAAGCGCAGACTGGATGCGCAGGACCATGGCCAGGATCGCTTCACGGCGAATTGTTTCGAGCTGTTCACGGTAGTGAGAGGGTTGGTCCGCGCGTCCGGGACGGCGATTTTCAGCCGCGTAGATATCGAGGAAGCGCTGGACCATTTCGTTGTGGTCGAGCGTGGCGAGAAGGAGTGCTGCGGCTTCTCGCGCGCGAACGACGAGTTCTCTGGGACGATAAGGCATGGAAAGTTTCTAGCTGTACGCGATTGCGAGGCCAGCCGCAACAAGAAAGGTTTACGGTAGGCTAAAAAGAAAAGGCCCGGGGAGAGGTCCCCGGGCCTCGTGAGACCATTTATTGGCTGTCTCAGTTTCGGGCTTATGCGTCTTAGTGGATCGGGCCTGCCAGTGGCCGTTCCTCGCCCTGATGCCCGCCCGTCAGGGGACGAACCGGCTTCTCGAATTTTCCAAGCGCGATATCGAGAGCCTGCTCGGCCGTGCGGACGTAGTGAACCTGCACACCTTCGAGCATGTGCGGTGGCAAATCCTCGGTGACGTTTGGTTCATTTTCCGACGGGAGAATCACTTCTCGAATCCCTGCGCGTTTGGCACCGAGTACCTTTTCCTTGATCCCGCCGACCGGCAGCACGATTCCGGAGAGGGAAATTTCTCCGGTCATGGCCACGCGCGGACGTACTGGACGACCTGTCAGCAAACTGACAAGCGCGGTGACCATGGCCACGCCTGCGGATGGGCCGTCTTTGGGCACGGCGCCGGATGGCACGTGAATGTGCAGGTCCAGCTTGCGGAAAAAGTCGGCATCGATTCCATAACGCTCGGAGTTTGCGCGGACCCACGTGAGCGCCGCGCGGACGGACTCTTGCATGACGTCGCCGAGATGCCCAGTGATGGTGAACTGCTTGCCGCCGCGCATCTTGCTGGCTTCGATGAACACGATGTCGCCGCCCACTGGCGTCCATACCAACCCCACGGAGACACCGGGCTGCTTCACGCGCTCCTCGACTTCTTTCTCGAGGCGCACCTTGGGAATACCCAGAGCTTCGCGGATCACTTCGACGGTAACGATATGTTTCTCCGTCTTGCCCTCGGCCATGCGCCGGGCCTGCTTGCGGACCAGTGTGCCGATTTCACGTTCGAGGTTGCGGACGCCTGCTTCGCGCGTGTAATGGCGGATCAGGTCGTGCAGTGCCTCGTCGGTGAATTCGATTTGCTCGCCCATGGTGATTCCGTGTTCTTTTGCCTGGCGGGCGATGAGGAACCGTTTTGCGATGTGGACTTTCTCCTCCTCTGTGTAACCGGGGAGTTCGATGATCTCCATGCGATCGCGCAGCGGCTCCGGAATCGGATCAAGCCAGTTGGCGGTGGCAATGAAGAGCACCTTCGAAAGATCGAACGGCACGTCAAGGTAGTGATCGCGAAACGTGGAGTTCTGTTCCGGGTCGAGCACTTCCATCAACGCTGCCGCAGGATCGCCGCGGAAATCGCGGCCGAGCTTATCCACTTCGTCGAGCATCAGGACAGGGTCCATGGTTTCGGCACGGCGGAGACCCTGAATGATCTGACCGGGCAGAGCGCCGATGTAGGTGCGGCGATGGCCGCGGAGTTCAGCCTCATCATGCATTCCACCCAGCGAGATGCGATGAAATTTCCGGCCGAGCGCGCGGGCGATGGATTTGCCGAGCGAAGTCTTGCCCACGCCTGGAGGGCCGACGAAGCAGAGAATGGGACCTTTCATGCCGGGCTGCAATTTCTTTACAGCCAGGTAATCCAGAATGCGCTGCTTCACTTTTTCCAGGTCGTAGTGGTCTTCATCCAGAATCGCCTGGGCCTTGGGTATGTCGATGTCATCCGTGCCGGAGGTCTTATTCCACGGCAGGGAAGTCATCCACTCAAGGTATGTGCGCGAGACCATGTATTCGGCCGAGGCCGGGGTCATTTTTGAGAGGCGCTTGAGCTCGCGGTCGCACTCTTTGCGGGCCTCGGCAGACATTCCGGATTCTTCGACCTTTTTGCGAAGTTCTTCAATCTCGGTCTGGCCGTCGTCCGTTTCGCCCAGCTCCTTCTGAATGGCTTTCATTTGTTCGCGCAACAGGAACTCGCGCTGAGACTGATTCACCTGTTCCTGCACTTGTTCGTGGATCTTGTTGCGCAGCTCAAGAACTTCTTTTTCCTTGGAGAGCTCGCTGACCAGAGTTTCCAAGCGTTTACGGACGCTGAAAGTTTCGAGCAGCTCTTGACGCACCATGGAGTTCAGCGAGGGCAGCGTGGAAGAAACGAAATCGGCCAACCTGCCCGGAGTGTCCTGGTTCATGACTTCTGTCTGGAGATCGTCGGAAAGCTGAGGTGAACGCGCCACGACCTCGCGGAAGAGTTCTTGAACATTGCGCGTGAGCGCGGTGAGTTCAGGTTCGGGCTGATCCTCTAAGTCCAATTGCGCTTCGACGCGTGCGCGGAGAAACGGCTTCAAGCCGATAACCTCCATCACGCGGATGCGATCGAGTCCTTCGAGAAAGGCCACAACGTTGCCGTTGGGCATGCGCACCATTTTGTGGACTTTTGCCAGGGTGCCCACACCGTGAAGGTCCGTTCCAGCTGGATCTTCGACGCGCGGGTCAAGTTGCGCGACCACACCGAGCAATTTTTCGGGCCCCTCAAGCGAATTCAGCAATGCCAGGGAGCTTTCCCGGCCCACAGGCAAGGGCATAATCGCGCCTGGAAAAAGAACTGTGTCGCGCACGGGAAGTATTGGAAGCTCATGCGGCACGACGACTTTAGTAGATTTAGTCATCTTAGTCCCCTTTGACCTATGCAAGTTATAAGGACCTATAGAACAGCCAATCGGCCGTTCAATAGCTTAGATGCAACAGAATGCGAAAGGATTTACAATCCCTAAGCAGGTAAGTAGAAGAATATCTTAGTGAGCTACGCTAACATATCCCACGCCAAATTGCAATGTTTGTCAAATTGGTCTTGGCGTTTCTTTGGTATTTCTCATAAATTACAGACAAGAGAACAAGTTAGGGTTATTTTGAGGGCGGACTGAACGATTCGCCCACGAACTGCACAGCCTCTTCATAGGTGTGGATTTTGC
>Ga0307477_10004136_pt1 | contig 10587 bp, 12 predicted proteins | sample atmos_gasesECM2C_FD_203316 | JGI IMG/M metagenome (GOLD analysis project Ga0307477, IMG submission 203316) | Hardwood forest soil microbial communities from Morgan-Monroe State Forest, Indiana, United States - atmos_gasesECM2C_515 | ecosystem: Environmental > Terrestrial > Soil > Temperate... | reverse complement strand
GCGTTCTGCGCCCCGCAACACGAACGGGTGGACCCACGGTGCGGGCGAATCGAGCTTCATCGGCTCACCGCGCTAGACAATCAATCTGTCCAACGGACCGGGGCCGCAACACTCCGCAGTTCCCTCGATGCTTCGTCCCATTGTCTCATCATGGGGTGCGGAGAAGATAGATTTCGTGGGGTCCGGATCAAGCACGGCATTATCCGAGGGATACCAAGCCTGTTGGATTTCCTGATCGGTGATCGAACTCCCGCCTGCTATACCGTCATTGAGTTCCCAGTACCGTTTGGGACAAAGGATTGCAGCCTTGGCTGATGGCAAAAATGTTGTGGCGGTCAGGGCGTTATATTTGGCCATTGTCATCTGATCGAACTTGATGCGAACGGTGGGAGATGGAGGAATGGCGCAAACAACATAGTCGAAGAGCGCTGTCTGGTCAGGCGATTGATTCCTGCTATCCCTGAATGTGACTTCGATCTTCCGCGCTCCGTCGAGATCGATCACGCCAACGCGAATGACCTCGGCATTGAGCACGAGCGTTCCGCCGCGATGGCCCATTTGCTCAGCCAGCGCGTTCGGTAGTGAGTCCATGCCTCTTTCCAATTCGAATTTGAGTCCGTGGACGGCGAGGTCATCTACTAGCCACTCCAGAAGTGAAGCCCGCTCCCACGGATGCTCAAGTGCGAGTCGCGCTAATACTTCCCATTCATGATCCTCGAAAATACTGGTCTCAACTCCATGAGTGATTGCTTGCCAGAGGGACTGCCGTTCGTAGCCGATGAGATACGCCGCAGCCTGTAAGTCATTGGGGGTCGGAGGTCGCAAACGGACGAAGTCCAGAATATCGTTATTGAAGATCGAATAGCGCGCACCGTCATCGAGCACGGCTTTGAAATTCTTGGCAGTCGTCTGAATCAAACTGATGGGGTCTTTTTGCAGACGCTCTGGTAGGTGGCCAGGGAAATTGAGGACGCTCCAGAGGTGTTCCGCGGCCTCCAGATGTTCATATCTGCGGTATCGCTCGTCCCCCACGTATAGGTACCCATTGTAATTCTTATTGACGAAAGGTCGGGGCTCCGGGAGCCCTAGTTCTCTTACGTAGTCAAAGACAAGTTCGTGATCGTGTGGGATGCGCATTGCACCAAGTTCGGCATGTGCCAAATGATCACCGCCAGAGGATAGGAAATGGTGGGTCTTGATCCGTCCTCCCACACGAGACGACGACTCGAATACAGTGACCGACTGCTCTCCTTTTGCTAATTCGTAAGCGGCAGTCAATCCCGACACTCCTGCTCCGATTACACAGATCTCTCTGGATTGCCGAGGTCGCCCGGGCGTGCTGGTAGGCGAGGCGGGGCTAAAGAGATGCGAAGTAGAGAAGGTTCGGGTCCAACGGATGTCCGCGTAAATGCTCGTGGGGGCGAACGACACAGCCATGCCCTCCTATTTGTTGGGTTGTTCGGTGAGACCGTATGGGAAGTGAGAGGCATGAACCACCGGTTGGGCTTCGGATACGCAGCTGATTTCCGGATCGGAACGGTCCTTGGAGAGCCTCGCCGGTTCGTCGGGTACGGTCCTCACTGGAGGGGCCACAATTTCTCCGCGCTTTTTCTCCGCGCTTTGGCCTGTCGGGTGTCCCTTCCCCCAGGGTCTTTCGGGTTGTAACCCGCCCCTGGTCACGCTGCCGATTCGGGTAGAGACGAGATCTGGGCTGGCTGACGGTAAACTAAGGTCCTAGGATCTTAACGTAGACCCTGGAGGGGATAGAGAACACCAAAAGCGTTGAAATGACACTACCTGCCGCCGAAGCTCCAGCAGCCAGCCAGCGGTCTCGCGCGCTCGATGGCGTCGTGACCTTGGTCGCGCGCGGCTTGCTTGAGCCTGGCGAGCGCACGTCTGAGGTTCTCTTGGAAGAGACCCTGAACCAAGAGCTTCGAATCGAGGTAAATCGGACCGCTGTCCGACAGGCTCTGGCCATCATGTTTCGTGATGGTCTGGTAGGGCAGCGCCCACAATCTGGCGTGTGGGTTTGGCCTGTGAGCATCGAGGAGGCGACCGAGGCTCTGCGGCTCCGCCGGCAGGTCGAACCTCCCGCGGTTAGCACTTTGATCGAGACGGAGATAGTAGGCACGTCGGCATTGGGTCATTCGGCTGATCGGGCTCTCTACATGCTTGAGCATTCATCCGACGTCGATGAGCTAATTGTCGCCGATGGCGAGTTGCATGCCGAGTTGATGCGTGCTGCTGGCTCAACGATAACCGCCTTAAGTCTAATTTCGTGGATGCAACGCTTGCGGATTTTCTTCTGGCGTGGTGGTCTCCCTTATCGAACTCTGGTAGACGAAGGAAAGATTCGATCTCTGGGGAACCTAGACCTTCAGTTACTTCACGAGATCCGCGAACAAAATCATCGGGCCGATCTCACTTTGGTCGAGTACTTTCGCTTTTGGGGTGAAATCGTTTCGGGCAAATAGGTGAGGCTTTCCCCTCGCCGCTCCATAGATGCCACCTAATGTGCCTTTGGAGCAGCGAGGGCTCTCGGGTGATCCGCACCTCCTCCGGCCACCCGATGGCCGACCACCCCCACCGGAGGATACGTGCTTCATCGAATTCGGCACCCACGCCCTCGACGGCTCCCGCTTCATTGTCGACGCGGTGGCCAGCCTGACCTGATGGGCTTGAGACGTTCAGCAGGCAGGCTGGAGGGATGACCACGCCGGCGACGATCTTCGCTAGCTCTGCGGCCGACATCACCTTGGACCGAGTGCGCCAGCTCGTGGACCAGAACCTTCCGGAGGGTCTCACCCTTGAATACAAAGAGGACTACTCCACCTCGATCGTCAAGTCGGTCGCCGCGATGGCCAACAGCTACGGAGGAATCATCCTGGTGGGCGTCACAGACGGACCGGATACTGATCGACTCGTTGGTGTCGGCCAAGACAGCATCGTGCAGATCATCAACGCATGCCACGATTCGCTTGAACCACCCTGGGAACCGGAGATTATCCCGGTGTCCCTCGACGGCTCCGACGATCGCCTCGTGCTTGTTGTCCGGATCGATCCGGCGAGGGCCCCACGGCCCATCTTGATCGGGGGGTCGGCCCCCGTGCGTCTGCAGGGCCGCAACGCCGTGGCCGACCGCAATCGACTCGCGGTGCTGTTCGCTGACACCGCCGCCACCGTGGATTTGACTTGGCAGGTCCTTCAAGCGCCGATGCTTCCGCTCAACAACGAAGGGACGCCCGAGGCCGACCTCATCTTCCGATCCGGCTTCTGGATTCCCGTTGGCGCGGCAGCCAATTGGCGTCCTCTGTCCGAGGGCGCAGTGTCGAGCCTGAAGGAGGCGTTGAACGGGTCTGCGCTTGCAGCGATGTTGATGAAATGGACTGGACAACTGGGCATCCAGGGTCTGAACCCCTTCGACCTGAGGGGCCTGAACCGGGCTCGTCGTACACGACTGGTGTGGCAGGCCGTCAGGACCGGTCCGGTCCCTCATCCTGTGGAGGCCGTCGCTGAGCTGGTGATGCCGGAGTCCTACGGCGCCCCAGCTGTCTCGATGAGCTTTACTGTGGACGTCATCTTGCGGCTTCGGGCGTCTGTTGAAGGCGCATGGGGGCCGTCAGCCCCCGCATGGCGAATGCCGGTCGCCGATTTGTACACGACGATCGATAGTCTCCTCGCTGGTCTGACGGGCGACGCGGTGGTTCACGCTCTGGCTGACCTAGCGGGAGTTGAGACGATCCTCATTCCGCAGCCGCGAAGCTTGCATCTGGTTACCGGGCCGGCCATCGACGAGCTGATGTACCTGGAAATGCTCCGGCCTGTTCAGGGGTCGGGGGGTTCCCACGGTGCGAGTCTGCTGGCCGATCCGACCTTGGACCTTGCCGACGCCACCGACCGTCACGGACAGGTGGACGCCTGGATACAACAGATCGCCCTGGACGCCGGCTTGCGAGGAATGGAGCGCCTCCTGAATGCTCTGCGGGACGCCAGCCAGCTCCCGACATAACGATGACCAGAGCTGTGACCGTGAGCTTGGTGATGCCTGCGACAATGAGAGAATGAGTGATGCTGAACCTCCCGACGTCGGCGAGGAGCCTGAGGCGGGACCCAGAGTGGTCGGGAGGAAGTAGGTCGGGTGTGGGGCAGAAGGCTGGGAGGGGGTCGATCGGGAACCAGGATCGCCTTGGCTAAGTCTCGGACCTAGTTACTCGCCAATTTCAATGCCGCACCGGCACATGTCAGCCACCACCGACCATAAGTACGAGCCACAATCCTGTTGTTCGAAGTGCGGCCACGATCTCCTTCGTTTTGGGTCTGATTGATCAGGCTGTCTTGCGTGGTTCCGAAGCTGCACGAAAGCCGACGGGAGAGCGATGAATAGTGTCAACGCGAGGAGCAGCCAGAGAATGGTTCCCCCAATCATGTCTGGTGATCCGACTCTCTCAGCCCTCCCTTTGAACCGATCGAAGGTGGCTTTGTGCGGTGAACCGGATGCGAAGTTGGGGTTAATCGTGAGCTATGACGTCGAAGGTGGCGATCCGCCCGCCCGTCACATGACCCTGCCAGACTCAGGCTATGCGTGCGGTAGGGCTCTTTGCCGGAATCGGAGGCATCGAGCTAGGGCTTGGGCGTGCCGGCTGGACGACTGAGCTGTTGTGCGAAATCGACCCCCCGGCTCGGAGTGTCCTTCGCGCCCACTTCCCCGGGGTCCACCTCACGGCGGACGTCCGCAAGATCCGTTCCCTCCCGCAAGCCGATCTGGTCGCTGCCGGCTTCCCCTGTCAAGACCTGTCCCAAGCTGGCATGACCGCTGGCATCCGCGGGTCCCGCTCGGGGCTCGTCAACGAAGTGTTCCGCCTCGTCGCAACGCGAAGGGCAGCGCCGACTTGGCTTCTGATCGAGAACGTGTCTTTCATGCTCCATCTCGACCGTGGTCGAGCGATGGCGCACCTAACCGACACACTCGGCAAACTCGGTTACTTCTGGGCGTACCGAGTGGTCGACACTCGGGCTTTCGGGCTGCCACAGCGCCGCCAACGGGTGATTCTGTTGGCCTCTCGAACCGACGACCCCCGCCCAGTGATCTTAGGTACCGAGGCGGTGACCAATGAAGCAACCGATTCGACGGACCGAGCCTGCGGCTTCTACTGGACCGAGGGGCTGCGCGGACTCGGATGGGCTATCGACGCGGTGCCCACGCTTAAGGGTGGTTCCACCGTTGGGATCCCTTCACCGCCGGGAATCTGGATGCCAGACGGATCAATCCAGGCGCCCGAGATCAGAGACGCGGAGCGTCTTCAGGGCTTTCCAGCCAACTGGACGGGACCCGCCGTGGAGGGCGAGAGCCGCAAAAACGGGCCCCGTTGGCGGCTCGTGGGCAACGCCGTGAGCGTGCCGGTCGCGGAGTGGATCGGCCAGCGTTTGAAGAGGAGCTACGGTCCCTATCGCTCAAGAGACCGCCTGCTTGAGGCGGACAGCCCGTGGCCCAAAGCGGCGTGGGGCCGCGACGGACAGGCCCATGCTGCATCGGTCGACATGTGGCCTGTTCGGCGTCGCTACAAGCACCTCTCGGACTTTCTGCGCTATCCGACAACACCCCTCTCAAAGCGAGCACTAGAGGGTTTTCTTTCGCGCACAAGGAGATCGTCGCTGCGCTTTCCTGAGGGGCTGATCGAGTCCGTCGAGGACGCACTCGGCCTCGGTGCCAACGAGGACGAGGTGGCGTGACGACCGAAGACGGTCGGTGGGCAACTCTCAACGCAGATCTGCGGCTGATCAAGGCGCTCAACTTCGCCGACGACCCACAGCCCTATACCTGGTGCGACGCGGAGGGGTCAGTTCACGACAAGCGCAACTGGTCGAACCGCTTCGCCGACGCGTGCGCGCATCTCGTCGCCCCCATCGCAAGGGCCGCGATTAGCGACCTCGGCGGGCCGAGCGATCTAAGCGTGTACCCCGAGCTGGGCGGAACCGCCGAGAAGCCAGTGATTCTCGGCGAGGGAAGCAAGAAGCGTATCGACGTCGCCGTCGTTCACTGGCTCGGAGGCCTTCGCATCGATCTGTCCCTCAAGGGCATGAATTTCCGTGGGGAAACTGGGAACTACGACCACAACCTCACTGGGCGCACTTACGAGCTCGAGGACGAGATTCGGGTGGTCCGTCAGCGCCAGCCGGCCGCCTTTGTGTTCGCACTTTATTGGCTTCCAATCCTTGGAGGATCCGACAAGGCCCAGGGCGACAGCTCGCTCGCCCGGACGGTTCTCCACCTCCGGGCACGGGTCCACAAGGGACCGCCCGGTACCGCGCGTGATCCAAGTCGGCTCGACGGTGGAGGGGTGGCGCTGTACACGCCGGTGGAGACGACTACCTTCGGCGGTGAGCTGATCGAACGGGGCGTCGTGCGGTGCCTGGACGTCCTGACGGATCCGCCTCGTCGGGGCCGCCCGCAGGTTGAGACGACGCTCACTCTCGATGAGCTCATCGAGCTGTGGATGCGCCTCTACCTCGACGCCATGGGCGTTGTGAGACCCGACTGGGCAGATCCGGAGCCAGAATCTACGTAGTGGGTGACCCCAAAGCGTCCAGCGCCGCCGTCTCTCAACGGATGCGAAACACGCCTCAGCGCGACACACCAGCGGAGTTGGCGCTTCGGAGAGAGCTTCACGGCCGCGGACTCCGCTACCTGGTCGACGTCGCCCCCATACCGGGTCGGCGTCGGGCAGACCTCGTATTCCGCGGGCCCAAGGTCGCGGTCTTCATTGACGGGTGTTTTTGGCATGCTTGTCCGGAGCACGCCACCTTTCCGAAATCCAATCGCGAATGGTGGGCCGACAAGCTGGCTGCCAACTTCGCCCGAGATCGGGACACGGATCGCCGTTTGGCTGAGGCGGGCTGGCGGGTGGTACGTGTGTGGGAACACGTGGCACCCTCTGACGCAGCTCGAATTGTCGAACGGGTTTTGCGGCACAGGATGATGAGGTAGTCAAGAACTCATTTTACGACCGCGATACCGCTCGCCGGGATAATGGCGCTCACGCTTCCAGATGTCGTACGCCTTGTTCATGTGTTCGACTCGGAAGGCGTCCTTCTGAGCTTCGGTTGGGTTCTTTGATAAGAAGCCTTCCTCGATCGCAAGGGAATAGAGCCCTTGACCCGCGTCGACGGAGTTCTTGTAGACAACCAAGGCGGTAATCGCGCAACCATTGGTTCGGACGGTCTCTCGCGATATATCTCCAAGGATGTGTGGCAAAGCGAACTCTCCCGGAATCACCCGGACGTCAGTGATTGCGAAGATTCGCTCACACAAATCCGTGTAGGAGATCGTGTCGTCACGAATTCCTGCGGTGTCCTTTAACACCCGAACACCAGCGTCAACCACCAGTTCCCATTGCTCGGGTGTGTATCCGTAGCGAATAGGGTCTTGGTGGGATCGACCCCTGCTCTCCGGCGTCTTCAAGCGACTCCCTCCTTTGCGGATGGACTGACTCATGCTCGAGCGAGGATCGCCAGGTTAGAGGGCGTTTGTTTCAGCCTGACTCGGTTGGTACGTTCTGGCCGCGCTCGCCCGCTTCCTCCGCCTCAACAGCGGAGGCAGCAGCAACCGCTTGGGGACTCATTTCCTGGCTTGCCAACTTCGTTACGCCGTTAACCTCACGCTGCATCTCCGGCGGCAATTCCACCAGTTGGACCTCGACACCTTCTGCGATCTGCCCGGACGTAGCGTGCGTGAAGATGGCGTGAAATTGTGGGTTGGTTAGGACGAGCAGGCGTCTGGTCGCCTTTACCAGAGTCAGGAAATAGACCTCATTCAAACAAGTCGCGACCTTGCCTGTCGGGTAGTTTCCCCCGCTTGTCAGTCCGCTATTCGCTTTGATCGAAGCGACGACCTCCCCATCGTCGGATACGGCATCGAATTCGTGGGTCCCGCCGGGAGCGAGATTCAGAAACATCGCACGAAACGGCTGACCATACCTTCTTCCCAGTTGCTCTCTAACCCATGGTTCAACGGCGTATCGGAGGTAAGACGTATTTGCCGCCTGCTAGACCACCACGACAAAACGGTCGACAACGTCGAGCAAACCTTCCAACTCGGTCAGGTCAGTGTGAGAGGCCAAGCGGTCGTAGTGACACATCGTCGATAGACGGTACCAGGCACTGACAGTTGATCCGGCTAGGTCGCTGTCATTCAGAAAGAATGGAAGTGACACGAGTTGTACTCGCCAGGAGCAGTTTTCAACGCCTGGACACTCCTGCCTCCAAAACGCCCTGAGGGCGTCCTCCAGCGCTTGTCGTACTAGCAAGGCGGCAGCAAGAAACCGGCTAGCCCCGAGCCTGCGGTTTGCAGATGACGCGAGCGATCGTGCCGTGCCGAGAAGTTCTTGTGGCGTCACCTTAGCTCCATTACTGAATTGCTTATCTTCTCGGTATGTTCGATCAACAGCATCGGGTCCTTTGCGACGAGTTCGTGGGCGCCGGCTCGCAGCGCTTGAATGCAATCGCCGGCAGGCCGACCCCAATTTCTGTTCACGTGACCCAGCGCATCTGACGCTCGGGTTTGGTCACCCCAGAATGCGCAAGCGAGTAATTCGAGGGTAGTTGTTGCGTTCCCAAGCACTTCTTGAGCGTCAGCATGACTCTTCCCCAAGGCGAGGAGTCGGCGCATGGCGGTCTCTGAGCAAGCAGCTTCCAAAGCACTACGACATAGCCCCGGAACAACGCGCCGACGGGCTTCAAGCGGGAACTGTTCGTCCAGTGCCACCGCCCGTGCGTCTCCGATGAAGTCAGACACAGGATGGTGGAGGAGGCGAATGGTCAACTTAGAGCGACGTGCTCGGGTGACCTCCAGGACTCTTGCGGCGAGGCCTAGTCTGCGTGTCGATTCGCGCAGGCGCTCATCATGAGTCAGCACAACGACCTGATGCGTCTTAGCGACCTCGGTTAAAATGCGCGCCAATCCATCGATGCGTTCCGCATCCATCGCTTGCACGGGGTCATCAATCATGATGAACCGGAATGGGCTCTCTTGGAGAGTGGCCCTTGGCAGGAAGAGCGATAGCGCTAGAGCATGGAGCTCACCCTGGGACATGACGGCGATCGCCCGGCCCTTGACGTCATCAACAGTGATCTTCAGTCCCACTCGTCGGCTGGTATGAGAACCTTCAAGCACCACCTCGTCAAGCGAGACACTGGAGTTCTGACGCAAGGCATTCCAGACCGAGCGCACCTTCTCGGCGATTGGGGCGAAGCGTACGTTTCTTATGTTGGTAGTTTCGACTGCTAGCCAACGGGCACCACGCTTGAGGTGGGTAACTACCGATGCGTTGGCGCGAGCTGTCTCGGCATCAGATAGCCATGCCATGACCCGGGAGGCCACTGGCTGCCATGCATCCTTTCGACGATTTAGCTCTTGTGCGGCGGCGGCCCGTATTGCGGCGGCGCTCTCAGATACCAGGGGAAACATAAATTCCAGATGGTTCGGCAGCTCGGCAGGCGATTCCGGGGCGGCGGCCCATTGTTGCCAACGCTCCGACAGTTGCTGTGTGTCAACATCAGGGGAACCCCGGAGAAGTATGGCCGGCGGTGGCGAAAGAAGCGAGCGAGCATTCGCTACGGCGTTAGAGAGAGCGGTGGCTGCTTTGTCAGCTGCGCTGGCGGCGGCCTTTAGCTCCTTTACTCGCAGCTCTGTTGTCCGTTGCCAGTCGTCGTCCAAAATGTCAGCGGTGCCACACACTGGGCATTGTGCACCGTGCTGGTGGACGTGCACCTTCAGGGCTCGGTCGAGCAGCTGCGCGAGCTCCCGAGCTCGGCCTGCCTCGGTGCCGACGTGCTGTTCCTCGATTTCAATGGCGCTGCGTAGTTCCTGAACTCTTTCGGCGATGGTGTCAGGCTCACCTGGACTGATCGTCGCCAACGCCTCCAGGTCGCGTGTCTTCGGTGGGACAACAACTCCACCGGCAAGATCGGCGATGTGTTGCAAGTCGGGCGTCCGACGTTTCATGGCACCCAGGACGGCGGCTGCTCGATCATCTTGCAATGGCTCAAGCTGGCCTTGGATTCGGTGAGCCTCGTCCGCTGTCTCTTTGGCTTGCTTTTCCAATAGTCGGCGCCGATCGTTCAGTAGCTGTTCGGCCACGACCCAGTCGTCCAGGCCAAGAATGCGACTGATCGCGTCATACAACCGTGACGGACCTTCGTCGAGCAATCCCCCCAGCTCTGAATACGGGAGGAACGGCCGCCAGGTCTCAAGGGCGGTGTCCAAACCCAGCGCACTGAGTGGTTCCCGCTTTGAGCCCGGTCGCTGAACGTAAGAATCGGAGTCGTTCAGGACTGCGTTGGCCGACCAATGGCGGACCGCAGTAGTGAGACCCTGCTGGCCTTCAATCGCGAGACGGACTTCGGCCAAGCGGTCACCGTTGTGATGAAGGTTTGGCCAGCCCTCTTCCCACGCTTTCTTGCGATCGGACCATCTGCTGCAATTGCCCGTGAGTACCAGCTCAGCGGCTTCCGAGAAGCTGGACTTTCCCGTCCCGTTGCGGCCCGTCACGATGGTAAGTCCGGGACCTGGAATGAGGCCGAGCTCAGTCC
>Ga0307477_10004135_pt1 | contig 10592 bp, 8 predicted proteins | sample atmos_gasesECM2C_FD_203316 | JGI IMG/M metagenome (GOLD analysis project Ga0307477, IMG submission 203316) | Hardwood forest soil microbial communities from Morgan-Monroe State Forest, Indiana, United States - atmos_gasesECM2C_515 | ecosystem: Environmental > Terrestrial > Soil > Temperate... | reverse complement strand
GCGTGTCGATGCCCTCGCCGGCGAGGGCATCGTGGCAGCGGACCATCGCGAGCTTGATGATGTCCGCGGCGGTGCCCTGGATGACGGTGTTGACGGCCAGGCGCTCGCCGAGCGTGCGCACCTGGTAGTTACGGGCGCGCAGCTCGGGGATCTGGCGACGGCGGCCCCACAGCGTCGTCACGTGACCGTCCTCCTTCGCCTGCTCGATCGTGTGCTCGATGAACGCCGCCACCTGCGGGAAGCGCTGCAGGTAGGCGTCGATGAAAGCCTTAGCCTCCTCGCGCGGGATGTTCAGGCGATCGGCGAGACCGTAGTCGGAGAGGCCGTAGACGATGCCGTAGTTGATCATCTTCGACTTCGAGCGCATGCCCGGGTCGATGTCCGCGGGGGCGACCTGAAAGACCTGCGAGGCGGTCGCGGTGTGGACGTCTTCCTCACGGCGGAAGATCTCCTTCAGCGCCGAGTCATCGGCCGCGTGCGCGAGCACGCGCAGCTCGATCTGGGAATAGTCGGCCGAGATCAGCACGTGATCGGGGGCGGCCTCGAAGCAGCCGCGAATCTCGCGCCCGAGCTCGGTGCGGATGGGCACGTTCTGCATGTTCGGGTTGGTGCTCGACAGGCGCCCCGTCTGCGCGACGGCCTGCAAGAAGGTGGTGTGGATACGATGCGAGCCCGCGTCGGCTTGCTCTGGGAGCACATCCAGATAGGTCTTGATCAGCGTCGAGAGCTCGCGCCAGCGCTCGATCCGCGGCACGATCGCGTGCTCAGAGCGGATCGCCTGCAGTACGCGCGCGTCGGTCGAGTAGCCGGTCTTGCCGCGGCGCTTGCGCGAGAGCCCGAGCTTCTCGAACAGGATCTCCCCTAGTTGCGCGGGCGAGGCGATCAAAAACTCGGTGCCGGCGAGCGCGAAGATTTCCTGTTCGAGCTCGTGAATCTCCTCGCGCACCCGACTCGTGATCTCCGCCAGGCGCTCCAGGTTGAGCCGAACTCCGTCGAGCTCCATCGCGCGTAGCACCGGCACGAGCGGCAGCTCGATCTCGGCCATGATCCGGTCCAGCTCGCGCTCGGCGATCTGCTCGCGCTGCCAGGCGGCGAGCGCGCCGAGCAGCGCCGCGTCGCCGGCCACCGGATCCTCGGCGTCGCAGGACAGGCCGCGCTCTTCGCACAGCTCGGCAAACGGGTACCCGCGCCGTGCGGGCTCGAGCAGGTAGGCACCAAGCAACGTATCGTGGACGAGCAGATCCGGCACCACACCGAGCGCCTTAGCGTCGTGCACGACAACGGGCCGTCCCGCGCACGCGGCGACTATCTCCTCCGATCCCGAGCAGTCGCCCACGAGCACCTCGACCGAGCTCGCGCCATCCCGCGCGCCGGTGCGCTCGGAAGCCGCCGCGCCCGCCGGGGCGAGCGCGAATCGCCAGGGCGCGCCCTCGGCGAACAGCGCGCCCTCGGGCGTCTCGGTGGCGCGCACGACCACGCACAGCGCCTCACCCGTGCCGAATCCGGGGATATCGGCGAGAGTGCCCGCGCGCACGCGCGCACGCAGCGTCACCTCGGCGGCGGCCGTGGCGATCGCGGCGCCCGGTACCTGCTCGTCCTCGCCGAGCGCCTCCTCCAGACGACGCAGGGGATCGCGCAGCTCATACTGGCGGAAGAACTCGCGCAGACGCGAGCGGTCGGGGGCGCGCGAGACCTCCTCGCCGAGGTCGATCGCGACCTCCAGGTCCCGCCTGACGGTCGCCAGGCGCTTGGAGACGCGCGCATTCTCCCCGTGATCGAGCAGGTTCTGTTTGCGCTTGGTCCCCCCCACGTCGCGGATGTGCCCGAGCACGCCCTCCAGCGAACCGTAGGTCTGAATCAGCTCAGACGCGGTCTTGTCGCCGATGCCGGGGACGCCGGGGATGTTGTCGGAGGTGTCGCCCTTCAGGCCATAGAAGTCGGGGATCAGCTCGGGCGGGATGCCGTAGCGGTCGACGACGGCCTGGTGGTCGTAGATCTTCGTGTCGGTGATCCCGCGCGAGGTCGCCATCACCTGGACGAGACCGTCGGGATCGATCAACTGGAAAACATCGCGGTCTCCGGTGACGATCATGCTCGGAAGCCCCGTCGCGCGAGCGCGATCGGCAAGCGAGGCGATCACGTCGTCGGCCTCATAGCCCTCCAGGCGCACGTTGCGATAGCCGAACGCCTCGATCAGCGGTTCCATCGCCGGCCATTGCTGTTTGAGCAGATCCGGGCGCGAGCGGCGCGTGGCCTTGTAGTCGGCGAACAGCTCGGTGCGACCTGACGTGCCGGCATCCCACGCGACGACCGTCGGCTGCACGCCGTACTCGGTGACGATCTTGACGAGCATCGAGGCGAACCCGAAGATCGCGTTCGTCGGCTCGCCGGTCGAGGTGGCGATCGACTCGGGCAATGCGTAGAACGCCCGGTAGACGAGGCTGGGCCCGTCGATCAAGAACAAACGCTGCTCCACGCGCGGGACTTTATCCCGAGCGCACTGAGCTGCCTCCCTCCAGGGCATAAGATGCCGGGCCGCCCATGACAAGCATCACGCCCAGCGCCCAATATCGGTTGAACGTGCGCGTCGAGATCGACGACAGCGCCGGCCTGCTCGGCCGAGTAACGAGCGCGATCGGCGAGGCTGGCGGCATGGTCGCGGCGGTGGACCCGGTAGAGATCGAGCACGGGCACAGCCTGCGCGACATCGTCGTCGACGCAGCCGGACCCGAACATTGGGAGGAGATCGTCGCGGCGATCGAGGCGATCGAGGGCGCGCACGTGATCGACCGGATCGACCGCACGTTCCAGCTGCACATCGGGGGCAAGATCGAGCAGCACAACAAGCACCCGCTGAAGACGCGCGACGACCTGTCGATGGCCTACACCCCCGGCGTGGCGCGCGTGTGCCTGGCGATCGCCGAGGACGAGGACAGGGCGTTTCAGTACACGATCAAGCGCAACACGGTCGCGGTCGTCTCCGACGGCACGGCGGTGTTGGGCCTTGGCGACATTGGTCCCAGCGCAGCCATGCCAGTGATGGAGGGCAAGTGCTGCCTGTTCAAGGAGTTCGCGGGCGTCGACGCGTTCCCAATCTGCCTGGACACACGGGACGCAGGCGAGATCGTGGAGACCATCAAGCGGATCGCGCCAGCGTTCGGCGGGATCAACCTCGAGGACATCTCCGCACCGCGGTGCTTTGAGATCGAGGACAGGTTGAAGGCCGAGCTGGACATCCCGATCTTCCACGACGACCAGCACGGCACGGCGGTGGTCGTGATGGCGGCGCTGATGAACGCCGTCAAGCTGACCGGCAAGCGGATGGGCGACATGAGCGTGCTGATCATCGGCCTCGGCGCGGCGGGGATCGCGGTTACGAAGATCCTGCTGGAGGCGGGGGTCGGCCAGATCGTCGGCGCCGACTCCCAGGGGGCGTTGCACGTGCGGCGCGAGGACTACCTCGACGGGACGATGAACGCACAGAAGCGTTGGTTCGCGCAGGCGACGAACCCCGAATGCCGCGACGGCGCGCCCGCGGACGTGATCGACGGTTCGGATCTCGTGATCGGGCTGTCGGGCGCGCGGGCGCTGCCCGCGCGGGCGCTTGAGCGGATGAACGACGACGCGATGGTGTTCGCGATGGCCAATCCCAATCCTGAGGTCGTCCCCGAGGAGGCCGCTCCGTATGTGCGGATCATGGCGACGGGGCGTTCGGACTACCCCAACCAGATCAACAACGTGCTGGCGTTCCCGGGCATCTTCCGAGGTGCGTTGGACGTGCGCGCGGGCGCGATCACCGAGAGCATGAAGATGGCGGCGGCCCGCGCGATCGCGGAGATCGTGGCCGACGACGAACTGCGCGAGGACTACATCATCCCGTCGGTGTTCAACCGTGACGTGGCCCCCGCCGTGGCCGCCGCGGTCGCCAACGAGGCACGCACCAGCGGGACGGCCGCGGCGGCAGGCAATGAGGTCGGGTTCGCGCAGGGAGACACCCAGACCGGAACTCATCCGGTCGTGCCGGCGGGAGATGCGCGGACGTAGAGAATACGCCTAAGCTGGCATCGTCATGCGCGTTACCCTCACAGGAGCAACAGGCCTGATCGGGTCCGCGGTAGTTGCCGCTCTGAGGGACCGCGACGATGAGGTGACAGTGCTCTCGCGCGATCCCGCCAGGGCGCGCGGCAAGCTGGGCGCCGAGGTGCGGGCGCTGCGCTGGGATCCGCTGTCTGAGCCGGCGCCCGCACAAGCGCTGGCCGGGTGTGACGCGGTCGTGAACCTCGCTGGTGAGCCGATCGCCCAGCGCTGGAACGAGCGGGTAAAGCGAGCGATCCGCGATAGCCGCGTGACGGGAACACGTAACCTCGTGGAGGGACTGGGAGGACTTGCGGTCGAGGCCCGCCCGAGCGTCCTGGTCAACTCGTCGGCGATCGGATACTACGGCGCGCACGGTGCCGAGCCAATCGACGAGGAAGCACCCGCGGGCACGGATTTTCTCGCCCAGGTGTGCGCCGCATGGGAGACCGAGGCGCGGGCGGTGGCCTCACTGGGGATCCGTTCCGTGCAGGTGCGTACCGGAGTTGTGCTCGACCGCTCGGGTGGTGCGCTCGCGAAGATGCTGCCCCCGTTTCGCATGGGCGTCGGCGGACCGGTGGCGGGCGGACGACAGTTCGTGGCGTGGATCCACCGTGACGACCTGGTAGGGATGATGCTGGCCGCGCTGGATGACGAACGCTGGTCGGGCCCGGTCAACGCGACGGCACCCGAACCGGTGAGTAACCGCGTGCTGTCGTGGGCGCTCGGGCACGAGCTGCATCGACCGGCGCTGTTGCCGGTGCCCGCACTGGCGTTGAGGGCGCTGTATGGAGAGATGGCGGAGATCCTCACGACGGGCGTACGCGCGGTGCCCGCCAGAGCGCTCGTGCTCGGCTACGAGTTCGCGCACCCTAGCCTGGCAGAGGCACTGAACGCCGCGCTTGACTGAGTATTTGTCCGGCGTCAGCCCAAGTTCAGCGCGCGCCAGAACACAGGCTTGCCCGCAATTACCTGATCCACACCGTAGCTCGACAGCGTCGTTTCGCCGTCGGGCTTGATTGCGTAACGGCCGATCACCGAGTCGTGACCGATCTTCGATTGGTCAGCTGAGAACAGGGCGTCGATTACCGCCTGGCGGTTATTGCCGCGCGCCCCGGCACGCGCGATTGCCCGTAGCGTCGCGCTCATCGCCTCATACCCGAACAGGGCATACGCTTCAGGCTGTTCGTGAAACTGGCGGCGATAGGCCGCCAACACGCGCTGCGCGGAAGCCGGATAGTGACTCACGGGCAGGATCGGGGTCGTCAACAGCGTTCTGGTGGCTGCCCCGGCGCCGACGGCCGAGGTAAACGTAGCGTTGATCAGCGTGCTCGACCCGAGCAGCCACAGACCAGGGTCGGCGGCGTGCAGTTGCTGCCACAGCGAGACGGTTTCCGGCGTGGTGCCCCCGGCAAAGAACACGGCTTGCGCGCCGGACGCGGCGATCCGGGATACCTCACCGGCGAAACTGGTCGTGGCGGTCATGTCGATGCTGTCGTGCGCGGCGACGGAGATGCCGGCGTGTTCTGAGTCGGCGGTCACCATTTGGGCGAGCGGCAGCTCAAACGGGTCCTGATTGTCGAGGACGTACACCTTCCCCACTCCCAGGTCGTGCATCAGCCGCACCTGCGCGCTGGCCTGTACCGGGTCGCCAGGCTGCAGCCGCGCGAAGCTGCGTCGGCCGGTCGGATAGAACCGTTCGGGCTCATCCTGACCGGCGTACGCGGATGCGGTCAGGCCGGCGTAGGGACTAGCGGGACTGATCTGGAGAATGTCGGCGGCGTTGATCAGCGGCAATGAGATCGCCGTAGCCGCCGAGTTGTAGTCGCCGAGGTAGGCGATCGTGCTTGGATCGTTTGCGGCTGTCTTGGCGTTGCTCGCGGTCACGCCCGGATCCCACTGACCGCTCGTGGGACTGGAGTCATCCATCGAGTCGTAGCTGATCTTGAATGGCCCGATGTGTCCGCCGGAGTCGTGCAGCGCGAGCTTCTCGCCATCGACGATCTGTGTCGAAGCCGCCCCCGATGGGCCCTGCAGCGGAAGGCTGGAGTAGATGGTGAGCTGGTTGCCTTGGCTGTTGTTTGCCCCGGAGACGTTGCCGCAGCCGCTGGTAACTGTCACGAGAACCGTGACGACGACCAGCGCGCTCGCCGTCTGGCAGAACCGGCGCACCCGCACCCGGGGGCTCAGCTGCGGCGGCCGGGCAGGTAGCCGGAGACGAGCTTTAGCGTGGCGCCGACGAGGATGATCGCGGTCGCGAGCATGAACGCGTCAAAACCCTTGGCGCCGAGAGCCCAGAGCACGATCCAGATGACCAAGCCGGCGGTTGCGGTGAGGACCAGTCCCATGTTGGGCGCATCCTATCTGAGGCATGCGCGGACGGGCGGCGCTACCTGGATGAGCGCGTCCCGGCAACGATCGCGCGAATGCGGTGAAGCGATCAGCGCAGACTGGCCGCGAGCTCGGCGACGACCTCTCCGACGGCACCGGCCGGGTCCTCAGGCGCATCGCCGGCGGCACGTACCAGGCGGGTGCCCACAATCACGCCGTCGGCGCCGGCCTCAGCGGCGGTACGCGCCTGCTCGGGCGTGGAGATCCCGAAGCCGAGCGCCACCGGGACCTCGGTGCTGACACGCGCGCGAGCGAGGATCTCCCTAAAGCGCTCGGACAGCGACAACGGCGCGACCCGCTCCCCAGTGGTCCCTACGACTGAGACCGTGTACAGGAACCCGCGCGCCTGCTCGCCGATCGCCGCCATCCGCTCAGGCGTGGTAGTGGGGGCGACAAGCGGCACCAGTGCCAGCCCGTGGGCCTCGCACGCGGCGCGGATCTCGGCTGATTCCTCAAGCGGCAGGTCGGGCACGATCAGCCCACACGCGCCCGTTTGTGCTAGACGTGCGATGAACACCTCAGCGCCGGGCGCGATCACCATGTTGGCGTAACACATCAGCACGACCGGCACGCTTGGGGCCAGGCCACGGGCTAGTTCGAGCACTCCGGCGACGTTCGCCCCGGCCGCAAGCGCTCGCGTGCCCGCGGCATGGATCACGGGACCATCGGCGAGCGGGTCAGAGTAGGGCATCCCCAGCTCCAGCAGGTCCGCTCCCGCGTGCACGCACGCTTCGCCGATTCGCAGGGAGTCCCGGAGCGTCGGATAGCCGCCCATCAGGTAGGGCATCAGGGCAGCCCGCCCCGACGCGTTCGCGAAGGCGTCAGCGATCCGTTCGACGCCGGTCATCGCCCGCGTGCTCACGCCTGCCCGTCCCCCAGCACCTCTGCGAGATCCTTGTCGCCGCGCCCGGATAGGCACACCAGGTCGAGCTCACCGTCGGCCTGCGCGAGCGTCCAGGCCAACGCGTGCGCCGTCTCCAGGGCCGGGATGATCCCCTCCAGCCGCGCGATCGCCTTGAACGCCGCGATCGCCTGCGCGTCGGTCACCGCGACATACCGCGCCCGGCCGCTGTCGCGCAGCTGCGCGTGCTGGGGCCCGGTGCCCGGGTAGTCCAGCCCAGCGGAGATCGAGTGTGCCCGCACAATCTGACCCTCCTCGTCCTGCATCACGGCGGACAGTGCCCCATGCAGCACGCCCGCGCGCCCGCCGACGGTCAGCGGCGCGCCGTGTCTGGGTGTGTCGATGCCCTCACCCGCGGCCTCCACGCCGACCAGGCGAACATCCTCGTCCGCAAGGAACGCGCTGAATATGCCGATTGCGTTCGAACCTCCCCCCACACAGGCGATCACGCGCTCGGGCAGACGCCCCTCGCGCTCGAGGATCTGCGCTCGCGCCTCGGCACCGATCACACTCTGCAGATCTCTGACGAGCGCCGGATACGGCGCCGGGCCGACCGCGGAGCCGATCACGTAATGAGTGTGCCCAACGTTCTCGACCCAGTCGCGGATCGCGGCCGAGGTCGCCTCCTTCAGCGTCCGCGCGCCGGCGTCGACCGGAACGACGGTCGCGCCCAGCAGGTGCATGCGCTGCACGTTCGGATGCTGACGACGCGTGTCCTCCCTGCCCATATAGACGACGCACTCGAGATCGAGCAGCGCGCACACCGTTGCGGTCGCCACACCGTGCTGACCAGCGCCCGTCTCGGCGATGATCCGCCGCTTGCCCATCCGCTTGGCCAGCAGCGCCTGACCGAGCGCGTTGTTGAGCTTGTGTGAGCCGGTGTGGTTCAGATCCTCGCGCTTGAGATACACGCTGCGGCCCACCTGCGCCGACAGCCTGCTCGCCCGATACAGCGGCGTTGGGCGCCCCCCGAAGTCGCGCAGTAGCCTGTCCAGCTCGCCGCGATAGGAAGCGTCCTCACGCGCCTGTGCCCACGCCTGCTCCAGCTCGGCGAGGGCGGGCATCAACGTCTCGGGTACGTACTGGCCGCCGTACTTGCCGAACCGGTGCTCGAGCGTGGTCGCGTTCATGCCGGAACCGCCGTGGTGCTCGCATGCACGGCGGCGAAGAACGCGCGCAGCTTCGCCTCGTCCTTGTGCCCGGGAGCGCGCTCGGTGCCACTGGCCGTGTCCACCGCGTAGGGGCGCACCAGGTCGGTGGCCTCAGCGACGTTGCCCGAGTGCAGACCCCCGCTGAGGATCAGCGGCGTAGCGGAGCTGCGCCGCTGCGCCAGCAGGGACCAGTCGAACGTCTCCCCCGTCCCGCCGCGCAGATCTTGCTTGGCCGGTGTCCGAGCGCGCGCGTCAGCGAGATGAAAGTCGACGTGGTAGCGCTCCAGCTCGCGGACATCACCCGCACCGGCCACCTGGATCGCCTTGATCACGCGCGCGCCCGTACGTCGTCGTGCCTCCGCACAGAACGCCGGCCCCTCGTCGCCATGCAGCTGCAGCATGCTCAGACCCAGCTCCTCGGTCAGCCGTGTCAGCTCCTCGAGTGAGGCGTCCACGAATACGCCGCACAACTCCGCGCGCCGGCGTAGGGCGGTGGTTATTCGCAGCGCCTGCTCGGTCGAGCATCGGCGAGGGCTGCCGTCGTAGAAGACCATCCCGATCGCCCAGGCCCCGAGCTCGACCGCGAGCTCGGCGTCGTGTACGTCGGTGATCCCACAGATCTTGACCTGGGGCGGCGTTTGGGTCATACCGCCAACGGTAGCGATCGCTTCGGGGGCAACCGCGTCCCGTCGCCGGCGCGCGCCTGAGGCGCCTACCCTTCGGGCGTGTTGGCGTTTGGCACAGAATTGGGCCTTGAGCCCAGCGTGACGGACACTGTCTTGTGTTCGTAACTGCCTTTGCCGTTGGCGCGCAGCAGTTCGACACTAACGGTATCTCCAGGTTTCTTTGCGGCGACGTCGTTGGCGAGATCTTCAGAGCTCGTCACCACTTTGCCGTCGAACGTAGCGATGATGTCCCCACCGATCGCAACTGAGCCGTTTTCGGTGTTGCCGCTGACATTGCCGCCGCGGATACCGGCCTTGGCGGCGGGCGTGCCGTGCTGAACGCTCTGCACGAGGGCGCCGCTTTTCACCGGCAGGTTCAGAGCCGATAGCGAGCCGTCGATCGTCAGCGAGGTCAGCCCGAGGTAGGCGCCACGCAACGTCCCGCCTTTCTCCAGCTGAGCGATCTCAGACTTGGCGGTGTTGATCGGCACGGCGAAGCCGATACCGACACTGCCGTTGCCGGAACCGCCGGTCTCAATCTGCGAGTTGATGCCGATCACCTGACCCTGCGCGTTAAGCAGGGGACCACCGGAGTTGCCCGGGTTGATCGGCGCGTCGGTCTGCAGGACGTTGTCGATCGCGAATCCGTTCGGTGCTGTGATCTGGCGTTGCAACGCCGAGATCACCCCCGTGGTCAGCGTCCGTTCGAGATCGAACGGGTTGCCGATCGCCAGCACCGGATCTCCCACCTGCGCCTTGCTGGAGTCCCCAAGGGTCAGCGGATGCAGCGTCAGCCCATCGGTCGGGATGCGCAACACCGCGAGGTCGTTGGAGGGATCCTTGCCGACCACTTGAGCGTCGACGTTCTGACCCTTTTCGATGCTCACCTGGACCTTGACGGCATTCTCGACGACGTGATAGTTGGTGAGGATCGTGCCGTTGCCGTCGATGATGATCCCAGAGCCGGTCGCCTTGCCCTGGCGCTGCGTTTCGCCGCCCCCGAATAGGTTGAACGGCGAGGATTCACCCTGCTGCACGATCGTCGAGGTCACAAACACCACGCCGGGCGCGTCACGCACATAGATCTGGTGGGGCGTCAAGCCGGTGCTCACCTGCGAGGCGTTCGAGGGCTGCAACGGCACCGATTGGACGGTGGTAACCGTGCTGGTCGAGGAGCTCAGACCTCCGGTCGCGGCGATCACGGCCGCAACGACCGCGCCACCGACGAGGGCAGCGATGAAGGGGATGGCAAACGTGCGCTTCATTGCGATCGGTGAGTGTAGAGGGGGCGTGTCATCGTGGTCTCCCGGACGGTGCCGTACTGGGGTCGTGGCACAGAATGATCTGCGGCCATGAAGGCCATCTAAAGCGAAACATCCGCTCAACTAAAACCTTCCGTTACTCACTCTC